>Ga0070689_100003538_pt1 | contig 10395 bp, 13 predicted proteins | sample KBSS23HmetaG_FD_64669 | JGI IMG/M metagenome (GOLD analysis project Ga0070689, IMG submission 64669) | Switchgrass rhizosphere microbial communities from Kellogg Biological Station, Michigan, USA - KBS S2-3H metaG | ecosystem: Host-associated > Plants > Roots > Rhizosphere ... | reverse complement strand
TGCGCGCCTTGCCGTCCCAGTCACACGTCCACACCGACGTGTGCTCGTGCACGCCGTCGTGCTCGGGCTTGTCGCCTTGCCGCCAGCCCATGACGCAGGGCTCGTGCTGGAAGTGCCAGTAGACGCGCCCGAACACCGGCGTCGGCTTGACCCACACGATCTGCTGGTGGTCCAGGATACCGAGGTCGCGCCAGATGCGCTGGATGTCGCCGCACCGCTTGTGCGCGTGCCAGCAGTAGATGGCGCCCTTCGGCCCCAGCACCTCGAGCATGTTCGTGAACACCGCGCGGAAGAAGCCGTCGGCGTCCTCAATGTCGATCTCGCGGTACGTCGCGGTCCAGTCCTTGCCCGAGTCGTTCGGGCGCTCGCCGGTGTAGTCGACGAGGTAGGGCGGGTCGGTGGCGACGAGCGCGGCCTTGTCGCCGTCCATCACGCGGAGAACGTCCTTGAGGTTCGTCGAGTCGCCGCACAGCAGGCGGTGGTCGCCGAGCACCCAGAGGTCGCCGAGTCGGGCGGTGGCGACGACCGGCGGCTCGTCGGGGCCGTCGTCCTGGACAGACTTGTCTACCTCCTCCTGCTCACGCAGCTTGGCTACGAGCGCGTCGAGGTCGTCGTCAGTGAAGCCGACGCCGTCAAGCGAGTCCTCGGCGCGCAGCTTCTCCAAGAGAGTGGCCAGCGCGGGCTCGTCCCAGGCGGCCAGCTCAGCGGTGCGGTTCAACGCGAGGCCTAGTGCCCTGGCCTGCTCGTCGTCGATGTCCACGTCCACGATGTCGCACTCGGTCCAGCCGAGCTGCTTCATCGCGGCGAGCCGGCCGTTGCCGCCGATGACGCGGCCCGTGCCCCTCTGCACGACCAGCGGTTCGGCCTGCCCGAATCGCTGCAGGCTGGCGACGATGGCCTGCATGTTGACGTCGCCGTGGGCGCGGACGTTGCCTGGATCCAGGTGCAGGTCCGTCAGCGGAACGCGACGGAATGCCATGGCCGAGTGGCCGGCGGGGGCTGTAGGCAGAGAAGGGCTGGGCATCAGCGACTCCAAGTGAAGGTTGACCGAGCCCTTGGAGGTGATGCTCTGAAACTACGGCGATTATCACTGGCTCACGGGATTCGTCAACGTCGCCATCTCCATGCCGAAGCTCTGCAAGGCATTGAGGCGCGTGTTGTCGGCGATGAGCTCGCCGTGCGGCGCGCGACGATGGGCTGCTGCCCGTCGCAACCGGGGGGGGAGTCGGCGACGCTGGCGGCGTCGTTGAGGCGGGGTTGCTAGGCGAGCGAAAAGGGCGACGTCGGGACGCCTCGACGGGCGGAGCGGGCGTGTCCGAGAAGGGGGGGTATTCCTCCTGCCTCAGATAAGGTCGAGCCAGCATCAAGTGTACTGCGTAGTGCATGGACTGGTGCCGCGCTTCAGAGCATGCGGAGAAGGCGCAGCGTGCCCTTCAACTGTGCCAGAAGCGCAGTGCTACGTTTCAAACGCCGCGAACGACGTGGCAATCGTGTACAGAGGTGTTCGACCGGCCGCTTCTCAATGTCGGGCGACATCGCCCAGGGGAACGGAGTCATGAGACGCAACGGAAAAGTGACACCGGCCGGCCCCCATGAAGCACAACGGCCGACAGGGCTCCATGACTTGCAACCTTTGGCATTTGAGAGACAAGGAGGCTCTGACCTCATCCTGCCTGCCGACGACATTCTGGCAACTGCGCTCGTAGAGGCCAACACGCACGGCCAGCTTCCGCAACTACAGAAACTGGTGTCCGCATGGGAAGAGGTTGCCAAACGCTGCAACCTAGCACACGACGAGATGGTCCGGCTGGCAGAATTTCGTCTCACAGTGGAACGAAAGCTCGGTGAGCACTTGTCGCAAAATGTTCACCGCGGCGGCAATAGATCAAAGTCAGGCGTGCGTACTTTGCCTCGGACGGGTGGGCTTCCAGCCGGCATCACCAGGAACCAGTCCTCAGCGTACCAGGCGCTAGCTGCCATCCCACTCGACGTCTTCCGCAGCTACCTTGATGGGGTGCGGCAGGCTGGGAAGGTGCCCAGTTTGGCCGGGGCCCGGCGGTTCGCTCTGATGAAGGGACATGCAAGTTTTGAGCGCTCAAAGCCTTTATCAGGGCGCCGAGGCCGGGAGTTTGGCGTGCCACAGCAAGTTGTCGAAGTGGTTCGCAGACTGATGACACCTGACGTTCTGGTGGGCGATGCTCGCATCACTGCTCTGAAGAAGATTGCGGAAAGCGACGGCTGGAGCATAGATAAGTTGTCTGGCGATGTGTTCATCGCGCATTGGACTGACCCGTTGCGGTGCATTCGAGAACTCGAAGCTGCAAGGTGCCAAGCGCGAATCCACCAGGCGGTCCTCCTCTTACCGGCAGAGGTGTGGAGTAACTGGTTTCACTGGATGACAAGCCAGAGTTTCGACTGGATCTTTCTTCGCGATGTGCGTGATTCGCAGGGTGTTGGCAGAATGCTAGTGCACGTCGGCGGGCGAGCTGAAGCGTTCCGGGCGGCGGTCAGGTCGGTGATAAGAGGGGCGGCCGTCAGATAGCGCGCTGCTCGCGTTGATGGATGCAGCCAGGGCTCATATCCGACGATGCTGTGCAACCGGGAACATGGGTGACACTCGTGACCGGGCACATGGGTGACGCTCGGCGGCAGCGTCACCACGGTCCGCAGGACACCGAGTCGAAGTGGCCCGAAATGGAGGTGCCAGAGTCCGTCGTCTACGGCCTCCACACCGATCTGCTCGCCAGAGAACGCTTCGCCGACGAACACCTGCTGCCCTTGCCACTTGATGCCGCCGTCGGGACGCACGCTGCGCGCCACGTAGCCTTCCGGGTAGCTGTGCTCGCACAACGTGGACGGCATCCGCCTCGCCGACAGCTCGTAGACCTCCGGAGGCGTCTTCATCGCCAGCGCCTCGTGCGGTCGCTCCTCGTTGTAGATCCGCTGGAAGCGGTCGAACGACGACTGCCGTGCCCGAATCGATGCGCTCGGCGGCGATGCCCGTCTCGTCCTTCAAGGTCTCGTGGAATCGCTCGTGTCGCCATTCTGGTCCGGGCGTCCCGGCCCGATCAGCACCGGGACGACGCCGATTCGCACGAGCCAGCTCCCAGTCGCGACAGTCGCGCGAGTCCGCTCGAACCGAACGGCTGGCCGCCATCGCTCAGCATGAACCTCAGCAGCCCGAACACTGCGAACGCACGCTTGAGGCGCCGTCGAACGTCCATCGATCTCGGCGAGACCATCGCCTGGCACACAAACGAGGGCTCGGCTGCAGGTGTCGTTGATCGGGGGCGACTCGCACCGCGTCCCGTTGCCCACGCGGAACCAGCCCCTGTAGCCCGTCGACCACACATCGTTGGGCTCACGTCCTCGACCACCGGCGGCGACGTCGGCCGACGGCGACGGCGCTGCGCGCTCGGTCACCAGGCCGGCCCGCTGCAGGATCTCGTCCAAAGTGCGCGCTGGCCACGACCCATCAGGTCGCTCTCCGATCCAGCTCCAGAGGATCTTCTTCGAGCCCCAGCTCGGGTACGCCTAGCCGCACCCGCAGCACCGCGGCCTTGATCTCCGGCAGTGTCTGGTTGGGATGCGTCCGCGGCGCAAGCGAGCCGTCCGCCCCCGGGCGCCCCGGGGGCGCCCGCCGGATCGCGGTTGCTATCTGCCAAGCAAGACTTCCGGCCGATGTATCACCAGTGATGAAGCAGGGATGGCTCAAGAGGGCATCCGGGCATTGACAGGATCCGTCGTACTCGTCTAACATGTGAAGCACCAAATCGCGAAATCACCAAATCGCGAGGTCACCGAGGTCACCGATGAACTTCAGGAATCGACTACTCGAGGGGATAGCAATTGCTGCCATTCTTGCCGTGCTGCTTGGCGCAACTGGCGCCGTTCGCAGGGATGCGTGCAACTGTCGAATGCTAATCCGCGTAATCGGGGGGGCGCCGCAGGCAACTTGTTCAACGGATAACTGCCCAATCGAAGGCAGCTGCAGCCCCGTCATTCGCGACTGGGGCGGAACGTGGGGGAAAGTGAAAATATGCATGTGTGTCAGCACGCCGAACCCCGATGGAATTGCTGACTTCGACTGCCTGTGCATTGGCGTGAACGATTATGACGCTCCAGGTGGGGCTCAAGTCGCCTGCATGAATGCGGCGCCATGCGATGAAATAGCAGGGGAGTGTCACGCTAATCCCGCGGTTTGGACCGATCAATGGCAGGATCTTTGCTGGTGCATATGATACCGGCGCGATCAATAAGCTGATCTAGTGGCTGCCAACCTATAACAATTCAGCAGGCCTAATGCGGACCAAAGAGGTTGCGGTCGCCGCCACGCTAGTTGTGGGAATTGCGTCTCTCTTGATTCTTGGGGCGGCGCCTTCAGTGGAGGGGCATGTGTTGCGAGACTCAACCAGCAAGGTTGGTGCCCCCGCCGCAGAGGTCGTTTTGCTGCCGGAAATCCACGAAGGAGCCCTCAATGCGGCTCGCACTACCGTAAGCCCCGGGAGAATAATTCGGGTTGTGGACGAGCAAACAGGTCAGCCGCTTGCCGACGCGACTGTCGCGGCAACCGCCTCGTTGCCGAGGCGGTGTCTAGCAAGGGACCAGCTTCTTGGCGTCTCACAAACGGACAGTCTGGGATGTGTTCCACTGGATCTGGAAGGCATCACGGTAGTGATCAGAAAAAAGGGCTACCTGCCAAGCGCTCTTACCATCGACAAGTCGACTCCTCTGACGGTAGACGTTCGTCTAGGTCCGGGGAGTCAACTAGATGCATTTGTAACAAAGAGAGGCAGTCCGCTATCGAACACTCTCGTTCTGCTGTCCATGCTCCACGTGGAGCCTTCGCAACTACCGGACGACGATTGGATCCCAGGGCCTAACCCAAGGGATGCCGTCTATTCCGCAAAGACCGACGATGTTGGCGTAGCTCGATTCCTCGACCTACCTCAAGGAACGTATGTGGCTGCCATCGCAAGCACCGAGCTAGCATGGCTGCCCGACCTTTCGTGGACAGGCTTTCCGGTCCCCGGTCCTGCGATCCATCTGGATCTTGCAAGCCCAGTAGGCTTGGCGCTTGCGGTCAAAGATGACGTAATCCTTGCATTCCGGATGGACATTACCGGTGGGGCGCCGCTAATCGAGTACGGGAATGGTGTTTTGCAACGCGCTGGCGCTAGGCTGAGAGAACTCTATCCGCAGTGCGCAACGACAGTGGTTTTTGCAAATGACTTGAGCAAAGCGAAATGTCGAATTGTCCTTTTGCTAAAAAACGCAGGAGAGCACGATTTGACAGCCGAGCTCAGAGACATAGCAGACATCACAGAGCCAATCACTATTGTGGTCCCACCGAATGCAGCCAGAGCACCGCGATTGGCTAAGGTAAGAGTGCGGATCAGTGGGGATGACAAAGTGCCTATTCATGGTTGCAAACTGCAGTTGGATTTGCAGGGCCAATCGGCAAAGCGCGGCCCACTATCGACTGCTTTTGCTTTTGAGGTTGAATCAGGAGCGGACGCCGTCCTCCCGCTTGGCAAGTACCAGTTGGCAATCGCCGAGGAACCAGTAGTCAGTGCCGCCTTGCGGCAAAGCGTTGGGGACTTGGAAATCGCGCTTGATGGGCAGGCCATCGAGATTGGTTTGCCGTATACTTGGTACAAGTCGGAAGTCCATGTTGGAGGGAGCGAGGGCATTGCAATTCCCTGGGCGTTGGTGGGCTTGCGAACTGTGGTGGGAGCACTGCGCGTCCGGGATTTTGTCATCTCAGGCGGTTCGAGAAAAATCTACTTGCCGACTACGGCATGCGAATGGAATGTGGGGGCGCCTGGGCGCCCACGTGCCGCGAAAGTCCTTGACCTCACAACCAAGCCGACGCTCATAGACTTTCAGTTAGATCCAAAATAATGAACAGCATCGTGGAGAGCCTTCGGGGGATTGTTTCTGGGTCGTTGCTCATCTCAGCGGCTGCTAAGATGCTGCGCGGATACAGCCGTTCTTTCTTCTTACCTCAGTGGCTGTTTTGGATGTCCTGTGCTCTGGAAGGAGCGTTCGCGTGTCTGCTCTTGAGTAAGCGTTGGGTGGGAGCCGCATATTGGCTACTCGTAGGAGTCGGGATTGCCGTGGGCCTGTCAATATGGATGGGGGACGTTCCGTGTGGCTGCTTGGCGGGCGTCTGGAATGACACCATCTCCATCCGCTTGACCTTGCTTGGTCTTTTGGGTGCCTTGGTGGCTGTAATGCTACGTCTGCAGCGTCGGCAACTGATATTAAGGGACTTGCGCGGGGAGATCTAGCTATTTTGGGCTCAACTGCGCCTCGCAGTGCGTTGGACAGCAGACAAGCCAGCTGGCCTTGCTGTCAGTGAAGTTGCGCATTGATGCCGCAGAAAGCTCCTCCCCGCCAAAGGCGCTACGGATAGGACCCAGATAACGTGCGTCCCTCACCGCCACGGCTCCTGCCAACCCACGTCGCACAAATGGCGGATTGGACACACGGTAGAGACAAGGCGATGAACAACCGCACCATGACGCGGGCCTGTGGCGTTCTGTGACGGTTGCCGTGAAGCCGACGAGGAATGTCGGGAACCGCAACGCGCCGGTGCATGAGACCAACCTAAGAATGGGAGACAAATAGGGATGCAGAAATGCCGCCACACTGACCACTATTTGCAGGCGGCGAAAACCGTGACTTACCTGGGGCGCAGTGGTAAGCTTGAGCGCGTAGTAAGCTTTTCGATGGTCGCAGTGGAGGATGCAATGAACCTAGTATCGATTGTCCCAATAACATTCGCGTGCGTTGCGATCTGGGCAGCGTTCGGTGACCCCGAGCTGAGTACGTGTTGTTACATGGAAGTGAAAGTCTCCGGCCACACCGAAACCAGGTGCGTCGGTGCTTGCACGACGGGATCGTGTCAGGGACCTACTGACTGGGGCACCGGCGCAGGCCACATCTGCTTCTGCACTGGTGTAATACCATTTGGGAATCCTCCTGGCGCATGTAACTGTCCCGCGAGCTATGTAGTTAATGCAGACGGAGAGTACATTTTTGCCTGCTCGCTCGATAGTTGCATTTCACTACAGTGTGACAAATATAACTCTGATGGCTGCGGTCTGGACCCAACGCAAGGCTGGGTCCAAGTCTGCTGCTGCGTCACAAAGAAGTAGGCGTCGGCGCCTTGTTGGACCATCGCTCATGCATACAGCCACGCCTCGTCCTGCGCGGGTCTTGATCATCAGTGGCATCCTCCTTCTGGCCGCCTGGGCGCTCTTGCTCCTTCGGCAGCGGGAGCTACCGGTAAGCGGCAGCATACATAGCCAGTACAGTGTGCCAGCACCAAGAGCCGACGCGGCAAATCCTATCGTATCCGAGAATGGTCACAGTGGCTATTCAAGCGGGTTCAGAGAAGACGTCGACGAAGGGCTATTGGCGCCGTCATCGGTTGTGATTTGTGTCGTAAGCGAAGATGGCCTTCCGATTCATGGCGCAGAAATCATTAGATCAAGCACCTTCGCTCGCAGCTTCACACTCGCTAGTCGAACCGTCCTTGCCGTCACTGATGCCGCTGGCATCGCCAGACTACCCGAGCGGCTCGCAAGCGACGTAGGTGCCGTCGTCGTGCATGCCTCCGGCTATGCCGCGGCAATGATTGGCCCGGTACGGGGCGGGACCAGATATACCGTTAGCATGGCGGCTGAGCGGAGCATTACTATTCGCATTACTGATGGCCTCCAAGTGCCTGTTGCTAATGCATGGGTGTACTTGTCCAAGGTGGCATTCCCTTCGGCTTTGGCGGACGAGCGCCAAACGCTTATCGGTATTGGGGAGCGAGGCGTCCACGCAGGTGGTACGGATTCGAGTGGCTCGGTGAGGTTTGGCGCTTTGTCGCGGGGTAACTATGCATTGCGCGTCGCGTGCACTGGATATCTTGTGGCACAATCCGGTGTGCCGGAGCAAGTTGATCCGGATGTATCCCAAGTTGTTGGTGTCACGATGGGCCGACTAGTTGCCGCCTCTTGGACCGTCGGGCATCTCTCGCGCAGTCCATGGCATCTTGGGGCTACCGTTCGCCTCGAGCAGTTTTGCGAGCCACAGTCAGCAGGGGAGCTTTCTGTGGTTCAAGGTCAGTTAGCGAGTAAGTTTCCCGACTGTGATACTGCGGTTTTGCTGGCGAAGAGCGACACAAAGGGGCTGATGCTTCCCATTGAGGTGTACACCGGGAGGTTAGGATGGCATGCGAGCGAAGTGCAACTGAGCTCTCTTCAGTTGGAGAGCATTTCAGTTCAGGTTGTGGATTCACAGGTGAGTGACTGCATGGTCGGCAGGAGGTTCAGAATCGTGGAGCCCGACCGTGGCGAGGTTGCGCTGCGACGCATTGAATTGCAGAGTACTCTTGACCCTAGAGTCAGGACGCCGGTCATCCCGGGGACGATCACAAGGATCTGGCCAGGTGTCTATCGGTGCACATCATATGACAAGATAGTTGAGGAGGCGCTCCCGGCTGAGAGCATTGTCATCGGCAGCGAGCAGGAGGAGAAGGACGAATTCGTCAGACTGCGTTACCCGCTCCATCATTGCCGCATTCGTGTGATAGCGCACGATGGACAGGAATTGTCCAGTGTCTTGCTGGACGTAATGCCGAGCTATCACAAGTGGAAGTCTGTAATACTAGAAAGCAGAGGTAGTCATGAATGTTGGTTGCCCGAGGGGCGGATCGCCATAAAAGCAAAAGCCTGGGGTTGGGGGCAAATCGATAGTGTCGTTGATGTCGTCGCCGGAGAGCGTGATGTGCACGAGTGTGTTTTAGAATTCAAGGACTGGTAGCATATGAAGCGCTCCCTCATCGTGAAGGTGACGGCCTGTCTTCTATCCATGGCCTTTGCGTGCGCTGCGGTTGCCAAGATATCTGGCGGATATGACCGTAGTCTCGGCACATCAGTAGTTGTATACTATTGCGCAGCTGGTGTGGAGTTCCTGGTAGCCTGTCTCCTTGTTTCTCCATGTCGACTTTATGGCGCCATGGGAGCATGTGCATTTGCGTGCGCTTCAGTGTCCTGGCAGATACTACTGCGTTCGGGCGAGTGTCCTTGCTTGGGTCAGGTCTTCCGAATCAGCAAGGCAACTGCGATAGTAATTGCCGCTACGATGGGCTGTGTTGGGGGCCTGCTTCTTCTGGAGGAAAGCGCGAGGCGGCGCAGCAGGGTCCGATCTGGTGCCCGTTGAGGTCGTCGACAGATCGTAGGCGCCCGACTTACCCACGCGGTGACTTGTGGCGTCGCCCCGATCGTACAGGTTCAGTGTTCCTCCGACACCTGGCGCTCCTCACTCATGCGGCGTCCACGCGGTCAGGGTTCTGAGCCATTGTCCTCGGTGTCGCCAACGCCCTGCAGCCGCACGACGAGGAGGTGAAGGCTCGCAGGGCGCCCAGGGCCGGTGTGGACCCGATCGTCAAGCTGACGGCGACTCAGGAAGCCGAACTGCGCCGGCGCCACGCGACGGCGCCTGAGGCCGTCTGGGGCGACTTCGAAGCCATGGGCGCTGTCTACCGCCGCGGCGAGGCGCTCCCGTATGGGCCGGCTTGGCTCGAATCCTGAGCCCGTTGAGTTCGCTACCAGGGCGTCAGCGGCGTAGCGTCAGGACCGGCTGCGTTGTCCGGTTGATCGTGAGCGCCCACGCGGTACGCCCTCCCGGCGAACGCGCGGAACATAGGACTCGAGCATGCCGCAACGCACGCAACGGAAGGACTGAACCTCGTAGGCGATGAGAGGGCCCTTCAGGCCGAACAAGCCTCGGCTGGACTTGCCTGCGACCCACATCTGGGCTTCAGGCGTCGCGGGCATGCCCACATGCTCAACGAGAAAGCCGGGGGTCATCGGCCCCTGGCAGCGAAGGCAGGCCGTGGGTGCGAGTGATGGCATCGTGGAATCCTCTCGCGGCCCTCAGCCACGGCAAGGTAGCTGACGCCGCATCGCGTGGATGCCATCGTCGACACCACCCTGCTCGGTCGTACCGCCGCGGGTGATAACCGACTTCGCGGGCGGCCGACGGGGTTAACTCCTTTCTGCTCGGCGGGCGGGCTGCGACGCCAATCGCGCGCGCCTCGTGGGGCGCCGGTGCCCCTCGGTGGGCAGGCCACGGCACGTACTCTACGAGTGTGAAGCAGAGAGCACGCTCTCCGGCCGTTCGCCGAGAGCACCGGGACCGGTAGCACCCCAACCCACGTCTTTCTGGCCTGGGGGACCCACTCCACCCGCTCTCGCGAACTCGACCACGCCGCGCCGCCCAACGGCGCAACCCCGCCGCACGTCGCGCCTCACGCCCGCGCCCCGAAAACGCCGCCGCCCCGCGACTCTTCATCGCGGGGCGGGAACGTCCGCTGGTTCAGCGGAGAGTGGCTCC
>Ga0070689_100003534_pt1 | contig 10402 bp, 6 predicted proteins | sample KBSS23HmetaG_FD_64669 | JGI IMG/M metagenome (GOLD analysis project Ga0070689, IMG submission 64669) | Switchgrass rhizosphere microbial communities from Kellogg Biological Station, Michigan, USA - KBS S2-3H metaG | ecosystem: Host-associated > Plants > Roots > Rhizosphere ... | reverse complement strand
TGGGCTTGCTTTGAAAAAACGGACGGAGAAAACGGGGCATTGGGTTAGTTGTTTTGGAGTTCGAAGTCAACGGGAGAACAGTAGTTTAAAGCGCTGTGGGAGCGTTGGCGATTGTAGAAGCATTCGATGTAATCGAAGATTTCGGAGCGAGCTTGGCGGTGGCCGACAAAGTTTCGGCGGTAAACCAATTCCAATTTGAGGGTGCTCCAAAAGCTTTCCATGGAGGCATTGTCGTAGCAGTTGGCCCTGCGGCTCATCGAGGCCACCAGGCCGGCTTTGGCCAGAGCCTGGCGATATTCAGCGCTGGCGTATTGGACGCCGCGATCGGAATGGAGGAGCAGCTCCCGTGGGGGGTTACGATGGAGCAACGCCATCCCGAGGGCTTTTAAGACCAGAGCGGTGTCGATACGATCACTCATGGCCCAGCCGACGATCTTGCGGCTGTAGAGGTCCAGGATGGCCGCCAGGTAGAGCCAGCTTTCCTGGGTTTGGATATAGGTAATATCGGCCACCCAAAGCTGATTGGGTGCGGTGGGCTGGGGAGCCTGCGCCAGGCGATTGGGCGCGATGGGGTGATCGTGATTGCTGTCGGTGGTCTTGACGCGATAGCGACCCTTCTGGCGTCCGCACAGGCCCGCTTGCTTCATGAGCCGGGCGATGCGGTTGCGTCCGTGGTGGAGTCCTTCTTTGCGCAACGCCTGGACCATGCGCGGGCTGCCATAAGTTTGGCGGCTCCGGGCATGGAGGGTATCGATCGCCTTGGCCAGCGTTTGGTTTTCCACCGCGCGCGGGCCGGGGTTGGTGCGTCGATTGAGCCAGTCGTAGTAGCCGCTGGGAGAGACTTCCAAATTGCGGCAAAGCGCCAGGATTGAGTAATCGGCTTTCATCGCGTCAATCCGGGCAAAGCGTTGGTCGACGGTTCGGAGAGAATGCCCAGCGTTTTTTTTAATATGTCGCGTTGTTCCCGCAGGTGCCGGTTCTCGCGCAGGGCCCCCTCGAGCTGGGCCTGGAGATCGGCGTACGAGCCGGGCTTTGCCCCGGCGGCCGCCTCCCCCCCAGCGGCCGCCGGGGCAAAGCGCTTGCGCCAGGCATAGAGCCTGGCGGGCATGAACCCCAACTCTTTGGCGATGACCTCCGCCGGCTTGCCGCTGGCAAGCCAGTTCTGGACAGCTTCACGCTTGAACGTTTGATCGAACTTGCGACGCACTCTGACAGAGTTTTCTTTGATGGGTTTGAGCATACACGGTTACCCATTTCTCTGTCCGTCAATTCGGCGCAGCCCCACCACCCCTGCCAAAGAGATTAAGAAGAAGATTAAGATTACGATTACGAAACCCGAGGATTGGCCCGCCTTCGCCCGTGCGCCTTCGACGGGGCAAGCCCGCTGCACCTTTTGCGGTGACGGGCGGCTCGACAAGCGTGGTGGGCATTCGTGCGCGGCGCTTTGGCCCGACCGGCCCTCGTTCTTTCCCGCCTTAAATGAAATTGAACCGAAGTTTTTCCCTCGCTGCGACGTCGGAGATTCGCCCGAGAAACGGCTGGCGATGCCCCGCATTACCTGGGTCGGTACCTGTGAAGCGCGCCAGCCAATAATAGGCAACCGGCGCCCGTGCCATATGAAATGGTTGCCTTTTAGTACGGGCTTTGCTGAATTCACCTCATGCCCATCATGAAGAAAACAAACACGTTGCTTTACGCTCTGGTTGGTCTCCTGACTATCTCGGCCGGCCGCATTGATGCGGCGGACGAAAAGCCCGGCTATAAGGACACTCCCATCATTCCCGGCACGCAATGGCACGTCCATGACAGCGATCGCTCCCGGCCGCCCGTTGTGACACCGGGCAAAACATTCAGTCACATGGCGGCCCCGCCGTCGGATGCCATCGTCCTTTTCGATGGCACGGATCTGTCGAAGTGGAGCGGTCCGGATGGTGAAGCGAAATGGAAGGTTGAGAACGGCTACATGGAAGTCGCCCCCAAGTCGGGCAGCATCCGAACGAAGGATCAATTTGCGGATTTTCAGCTCCATCTGGAGTTTGCCACGCCGGCCAAAGTCGAAGGCAGCAGCCAGGGCCGCGGCAACAGCGGTGTGTTGTTCAACGGAATCTACGAAGTCCAGGTCCTCGACTCCTACAACAACCCGACCTATGCAGACGGTCAGGCTGGGGCCTTGTATGGACAGACGCCGCCCCTGGTCAACGCCAGCAAACCTCCGGGGGAATGGCAGAGCTATGACATCATCTTCGAATCGCCCCGCTGGGATGAGAATAAGAAGATTGCCAAGAAAGCGAATGTCACCGTGATCCACAATGGGGTCGTGCTGCATCACAAACGCGAGTATCAAGGCGATACCCCGCATCAGAGGAACGGGAATTACGACAATCCGCACGCGCCTGAAGTTTTTATCCAGTTGCAGGACCACAACAATCCAATGCGATTCCGGAATATCTGGCTGCGCAAGCTCGGCGAATACGACAAGTCCTGACTTCGCCTGGTGCGTCCGGAGCGCGACTCTGCGAGCCGCGGCACGTTCGAACTTCCGGCCGCTCCAGTTCGACCTCGAGCGCGCCCGGTCGATCGTGTCCGCTGCGGGTCACAGACCCGCGGTCCGTTTTCGTGGCGGACCGCGGAGCATGAAGTATCCAGGCTAAAGAGAGCCGCGCTGAAATTGTACAGAACATGCATCTTGTCCTGAAATCTATGAAGGTGAACCGTACGGTTTTACACCCGCGGACGGGCTTGGGCTTCTGGCTCGGCTCCATTCTCCTCCTGCGGGCCATCGTCGCGGGCGCGGCGGACGACTGGCCGCAATTTCGTGGCCCGAGCGGCGACGGTCGCACGGGCGCGACCGGGCTGCCGTTGACCTGGAGCGAGTCGGAACGGGTGAAATGGAAAACGCCAATCCACGGACGTGGATGGTCTTCGCCGGTGATCGGTGGCAACCAGATTTGGGTGACGACGGCGACGGAGGATGGCCAGGATTTATCCGTGCTGTGCCTGAACAAGGAGGACGGGAAGATCATTCATGACTTGAAACTCTTTCGCGTCGAGAAACCTCAGTTCGCCCATAAATTCAATACCTACGCCTCGCCGACGCCCGTGATTGAGGGCGATCGCATCTATGTGACCTGGGGTTCGCCGGCCACGGCATGTCTCGATACGAAGAACGGGAAGGTGGTTTGGCAGCGACGCGACATCGAATGCAATCACTATAGGGGAGCCGGTTCGTCTCCGATCTCGTTCGGCGGGCTCCTGATCATGAATTTCGACGGCAGCGATCACCAATTCATCGTGGCTCTCGACAAGAAGAGCGGGAAGACCGTGTGGAAGCAGCAGCGCTCGATTGATTTCAAGGATTTGGGCGCCGACGGCAAGCCGGAATCGGAAGGGGATTGGCGCAAGGCCTTTTCGACCCCTCATATCGCCACCGCGGGCGGCCGTTTGATGCTGGTGAGCCAGGGCGCCAAGGCGGTGTATGGATATGAACCGCAAACCGGGAAGGAGCTCTGGCGGGTGGAAGAACGTCAGAATCATTCGGCCAGCGCCCGTCCGGTCGCCGGTCTCGACCTCATCTTCGTGAACACGGGCTGGTCGAGCGGCCAAATCCTGGCCATCCGTCCCGGCCGGAACGGTTCGGTCCTCGATGCCAACTCGACAACGCCGAATCCGGATGGCCCCGGCGTGGTGTGGAAGAGCAAACGCAACGTTCCCAAGAAGCCGTCGATGCTCCTGGTCGATGACCTGTTGTATACGATCGACGATGGAGGTATTGCCGGGTGTCTGGAGGCGAAGACCGGCCGGGAAGTCTGGCGCGAGCGACTGGGTGGAAATTTTTCGGCGTCGCCGCTGGCCTCGGAAGATCGACTCTACTTTTTCAATGAAGAAGGGAAGACCTTCGTGGTTTCAACCGGCCGCGAATTCAAAAAGCTTGCAGAGAACCAATTGGGCGACGGGTTTATGGCCTCCCCGGCTGTGAGCGGCCGCGCGCTGTTCCTGCGCAGCCGGTCCCACCTCTACCGGGTGGAAGAATGAGGGGATTTCGGATTTTAGATTTTTGATTTGCGATTGCGAGGTGATCGTCGTGCGCTCCGATACATCTCGTCCAGTTGGTCCATCAATCCATCCCTACTTCCTCAATCGATAGAACTTGGTTCCCTCTGGTGTCACCAAGTATGGACTGGCAGTGGCGGCGACTGTCCAGGGGCCGGTGATGGCGGCTGATTCCTCCAGCAAATAGCTTGGTTCACTCCAGAAGAGCAGCAGGTCGTCACCGAAGGGCATGACTTCCACGCGCGGCGGCGGTGCGGGCGCGACGCCGGTCAGTTCAAAGTTGAAGCTGAGGTCCGAGCTGTCGATGGCCTGCTGATGAATTTCCACGGCGGCCACGTTGGCTCCCGTGCGCAAGACGCCCGCTCCGACTGTCGTGGTATCGATTGCATTTTCAGCGGATGATCCAACGGAAAGCGTGGAGCTGGTGATGGTTCCGGGCGGCATGTTCGGACTGCGGAAGATCTCGCTGCCGTTGATATAGACAACGCCCGCATCGTCGCGGAGGAGCCACATATTGAGCGTCGCGAATGACGAAGGATTGGCGACATTGAAAGCGTGCCGGAAGTAAGTGGTGATGTACTTCATTGCCGGATCGGGACCAAAGCTGATGACGGTTGCCTCGCCGCCATCGCCGAAGCCAAGTTCCGCTGGCCCGGCCGCCCAGGCGGAATCGTCATATGTAGTCTCGCGCCAAACCGTCCCCGCGTTGACTCCGGTGTCGAGGTATTTCCACGTTGCGCCGCGCGGAATGAGAGTGGTGGTGGTGGGGCCGGGCGGCGTCGGCAGATTCAAGTACCAAGCCTCGCTCAATCCCGATAATTGCGCTCCGGCCGAAAGGTTCAGCGACACGCGAAGGGCAGAGTAAGTCTGCGGTGAGCCGATGCTGACGGGGATCTGCTTAAGTGTTTCACCCGGTGAAAACTCCAGCCTGCCGTCAGACACCGGTCCCGACGGGCCGGTGATGGAGTAGGTGACGGAGACAGGATGCGGGGTAAAGGTGCTCAGTCGCACCGGAACACCGTTGGTAATGTTAATCACTGGCTGGCTGCTGGACCAAACCGCCAAACCGACGCCTACGGCGGCATTGGGCGGAACTTTCATGAAAGGCACGAGGCGGTTGGCGTCCGTGACGGGATTCCAAACGGAGTTGGTCGGATGGTTCGTGTTTGCCGTGGTCAAGAAGTTGGAACGAATGTCCATGTCATTGACGCGATATCCCCAGGTGTTGTCCCAGACCCTGCCCCAAACATCCCGGTAATTGTGGAGGACAATGGAGTTCGTCACCCACAGGAATCCACCTTTCAGGCCGAGGCCGCTCGTGCCTTCATAATTGTCCCCATAGCGGGCTCCGACCGAGTTGGCGATGCTGAGAAGCCGGTCGCCGACGCAGAGCGGGGAGTTCGTGGCTTCGCTCCATCCGCACTCGAATCCCTGGCCATTGTTGATGGCAACCGTGTCATACGTCCACGTCCGACGGCCGCCACCGGACCAGGCCATGCCTTCATGCAGGGCGGATTCCACCCAACAGTTGGAGACGACGACTGTGCCGGCACCGCCCGAGCCCGAATCGATGGCGTCATCCTTGCAAAAACCGAACAGGCTGTTGGCCAGAATGTGGGTTCCCGTGGTGAAATAGATGGCGTCGTAATCGGAATCGGCAATCTGCGCATTGTAGACATCGTCGATCGACGGGAACTCGATCACTGCGGAGTGATTGACAATGATGGTTCCCCCCACGTATTCGCCGCAGGTGATGGCCCGCTGCATGAGGCAATGGTCATAGGTCACGTCGGCGTTGTAACCATTGGCGATCTGACCGGCATTGTTGATCGCGAAACAGTTGGTCAGGAATATACGCGTGCCGGTCTGGGCCAAAAAGAGCGCCTGCTCGGAGCGATGGCTTGTCCCCGGGGAAAAGCTGAAACTCGAAGCCGCGCCCGAACCGGTAAAGATCGCACCCGTTCCAATTATTTCCGCGCCGGAATTGCGCATGACGAACCCGCCCCAGGCTCCGGTATGAACTTCCGGAGCGACCCGGTTGGTGGAGGTAAATACCACTGGGTTGGCCGTGCTGCCACGAATCAGAATCCGCCCGTTGTTCGTGATGTTTACCCCTGGCATCAATCGAATCACAGTTCCAGCCTCGATTTCCAGGATGCCGCCAGCCGGGACGGTTAGGTTGCCGTTGACTGAGATCCGGGAGTCTTCTGTCCAGGAATTGACCGAGCCAAGAATACCGGAGACCGGAGTCCACGTCGTGGGCTCGATGGATGCCACGCGGCCTGCTTCCAGAGGACCGACCGTAGCGCCGAAAGTGAAGCTCCCGACATTCGTGGTTTGGCTCAAACCAAATCCCAGGCCCCGCACCAGGCGGAAGCTTTGGAAATCGCTGCCTTGAAGACGAACGGTTCCATTGACGCGCCGCGCGTTGCCTTGCGCATCCGTCACCCGGGCAATGATCGGAACGTGGAGACCGACGGGATAGCGAGGCGGATAGATTACCTCGAGCTGTGCCCCCGCGAATTCGTCGTCGCCGGACGGGATGGGAGGATAGGGGACCCACTTAATCAACCCGGTCTCGGGGCTGCCGCGATCCGAGTCGCGAACGATGAATTGCACCAGTTGGGATACCGGAGTGCCGCCGCCGCTGGGTGTGGCGGTCACGATCAATTCATAATGATCCATTCGCTCGACGACCACGGAGACGCCCAGCGGAACAGTCTTGCCATTGAGGGTGGCGGTATAGGTGAAGCCGGCTTGCGGTGAGACCTGAAAGGTTGCCTGGTCGGTGTAGATCCCGCGGTTGTTGACCCCGGTTATGGAAATCTGACTGAACGCCTCGAATTGGAAAGAGAGTGCGGCGACGACAAAAAAAAGCAGCCCACGAACGAATGTCTTCATGATTATGACAACCATAGACGCAAGTGCCCGCTTCTCAACCAACGCTTTCGTAAAAAATCCAACTATTTTCCGGCGCCCAGGTGCTTCTCGGCGAAGGCCAGGAACGCCCGCCAATCTTCGGCGCCCATGGAATGCCGGCCCGCGCGAATGAAATAGCCCAGGCGAGAGTCGACCAGTTGGCCAATGGGCGGCATCTCCTTGGCCGCCACTTTGCCGCCACCGGTCAGGACATAAACGGGCTCAGCCGCCTGGAGCAGTTCGAATTGGCCGCTGGGATTGGCCCATTGGTCCTCCTTGGCATTGGCCAGCAAGATGGGGCGCGGAGCACAAAGCGCGATCAGCAGATGCTGGTCGAAGGGCAGTTTTTCCGGCTCTCCGTTGAACTTCTTGAACTCGGCATTGAACCAGTGCGGGAAGCTCTTGTTGATGACGGCGATCGTCTCGGCCGTCGGCCGACCGTTCGCCTGAGGCGCGGCCAGGCTGGTCGATACCCGGCTGGGACCGGTGCCGCCGGAACCCGCCTGGCAAGGGATCGACAGGGCGATGCGTTCGTCAAACGCGGCCGCCAGCAGCGCGGTCTTGCCATTGCGCGAATGGCCCACCGCCGCGATCCTCTTTGCGTCGATGGCGGCATCCGTCTCGAGATAGTCCACGCATCGATGATAACCCCAGGCCCAGGCCGCGATGCTGCCGCGATTGTGAGTGGGCGAGCTGGAACCAGGCTTCTGGCTGGCCAGCCAGGCGTAAATGCCGTCGGACACGTCCGCGCGATCGGAATCCACATCGCTGCTGCAGAAACTGGCAAAGGCAAACCCATGGGTGACGAGTTCGTCGAGCGGCCAATCCTGCGCTTGCCCTCCGCGCGCGGCCTCGGTAGCCGAGTTATTGGTGCAGCCCTTGCAGCTGTCATAAAGCCACCCGCGAGTCAGGGGCACGCGAGGATCGTCGGTGATGGCATGGTTGCCGCAGAAATTCATCGTTAGGAAAATCGGCGCCGGCCTGCGCGTTTGATTGGGCGTCACCACCATAAGGTCGATGCGGGGCGCCTTGGAAGAACCGAAGGATATTTCAACCATCTTAAGCGTGGCCTTGCCGTCGAGAAAATCCTTGTGGGTGGACTTAACCTTGAAATCGACTTGGGCCGGCTTGGGCGGGATCGATCCATACATGTAATGCTGAAAGAGCGCCTTCAATTCGGGCCGGCGTTTCTCCTCCCACACCTTTTTTGATTTCACGGGTGTGCCATCCAGCATCACCAATGGATCAGGCCAGCCCGCCTGCGCCGGCAAATTATCGATGGAGGGAAAACTTTGCGCCTTGGTTTTCATGGAAAGACTGAACAGGCCGAAAGTAAATACGAGGGAGAAAAACAATAGCCGGCGATGTGGGCGGTTGGCTGTCATGCGGCGAAACTACCTCAAACCGTGCGCGACGGGCAAGGGTAGGCAAGGTAGGGCTGGCCCGCTGGGCCGGCCCCGCCGACGAAAGGAGGCGGAATCTTTCCAAGTAACCTTTAAACAGCTTCCTCGTTTTCGGTTACTTGCCTTCTTCCGCCAGTTTCTGCTCGAGGACGAGAACGACGGACGAGGACGAGGACGATTTGCGCCCTGCAATTGCTGTGCGCTACGTAGCGCAACGACGATCGCATGCAGGGTGCATCCAAAGGCTTTCCGCCCGCTGAACGCGGGCGGAGACGCCGCAGCGCAGCGTCCCTACCAGATAACGAAATGCCTTCCCCGCCCCACGGGAGCTCGATATTCTCCATATCACTTCCATGAGCCGGTCCACGCCACGATTCAATCCAGCCGTCGCGTTCTTGACCATACTTTGGTTCGGCTGCGTCGCACTCCTCTCCGGTGCCGAACCGTTCGACGTCGTTATCCGCAACGGCAGAATCATGGATGGTACAGGCAATCCGTGGTTCGAAGGGGATGTGGGCATCCGCGCAGATCGAATTGCTGTTATTGGCCGGATTGCTGACACCGGACGTCGGGAAATCGATGCGCGGGGTTTGATTGTCGCGCCGGGGTTCATTGACATCCATTCACATTCAGACTGGCTGCTCCTCGAGGATGGCGGCGCCCCCAGCAAGATTCGGCAGGGCGTGACCATGGAGGTGCTGGGCGAAGGCGGGTCGGCTGGACCGGCCAAGGGCAAGCTTGTGCCGCGACCGGTATCCATTCGCAATCAGCCGGCGCAAATCCGCACACTGGGCGAATACTTCGCGGCAATTGAACGCGCCGGCGTCGCTGTCAATGTCGCCTCCTACATTGGAGCCGGCAGCGTTTGGCAGTGCGTGATGGGACAATCGTTCGATTCGCCTACCTCAGCGCAGTTGCAACAGATGGCGGACCTCGTTGATGAAGGCATGCGCGACGGAGCCATGGGTCTGTCCACTGCTTTGATTATGCCACCCGGGTCCCTGGCCACCACGGAGCATCTGGTGACGTTGTGTCGGGTCGTACGCAAACATGGCGGCATTTATTCCTCCCACATTCGTGACGAAGGCCTCGGTGTGTTCGACTCGGTCCGGGAGGCCATTGCGATCGGTGAGCGGGCCGGAATTCCAGTGGACATCATTCATTTAAAAATTGCCGACCAGAAATATTGGGGCCGCATGAAGGAGGTGGTGGCCTTGATCGAAGCGGCGCGTGGCCGCGGGGTAAACGTGCAGGCCAACGTTTATCCCTACACCCGTGGCAACAACGACCTCGCGAGTATCATTCCTCCATGGGCGCATGAGGGCGGTCAGTCGCAAATGATCGAGCGCCTGAAGGATCCGGCGCAACGCGCGCGTTTGAAGAACGACATCCGGAATGGGGTACCCGGTTGGTACAATCATTACACCGCTGTCGGAGGCGACTGGAGCCGGATGCTGATCAGCGCCAACAACCCGTACAAGGGCCAGACGATGGATCGCATCATCGCGCGGAAGCAGGAGGGGAAGTCACCGGCTCCGGATGCCTTGGACGTTCTGCTCGACCTGCTGGTGGAACAAGGCGGGTCCATTGGCACCGTGTATGCCCATCACACGGAGGAAGACATGAATCTCGCGCTCGTTCAGCCGTGGTGTTCCGTTGGCTCCGATGGCTCGGCCTTTGCCGTGGAGGGTCTCCTGCGGCGCGGCTATCCGCACCCGCGAAATTTCGGGACGTTTCCGCGGGTGCTCGGAGTTTACGCGGGCGAGCGGAAATTACTGAGGATGGAGGAGGCGGTTCGCAAGATGACCTGGTTGAACGCGGCGAAGCTGGGGATTCGCGATCGCGGCTGTTTGCAGCCGGGCTTTTTTGCTGACGTCACGATTTTCGATCCTTCGCGGGTGAAGGATCGGTCGACCTACGAGGATCCCTTTCAATATAGCGAAGGCATCGAGCACGTTCTGGTCAACGGTGTGGCTGTCTTGGATCGCGGAGTGCCGACGGCGGCGCGGCCGGGCCGGGCCTTGCGGCGG
>Ga0070689_100003532_pt1 | contig 10403 bp, 9 predicted proteins | sample KBSS23HmetaG_FD_64669 | JGI IMG/M metagenome (GOLD analysis project Ga0070689, IMG submission 64669) | Switchgrass rhizosphere microbial communities from Kellogg Biological Station, Michigan, USA - KBS S2-3H metaG | ecosystem: Host-associated > Plants > Roots > Rhizosphere ... | reverse complement strand
GCGCCTTCCCTTCGTTTCTCGGAGAACCTTCCGCTTCCCGCCGCGGCGTGAGCACATGGCCCCACGTCGCGACTCGCCTTGGGTCGGGTCGTGAGCGCGCGCTCCGGGAGCGCGCCCCGTGGCATCGAGGATACCTCTTCTTCCTGGCGGCGGAGAGCTTGGAACCTGCGACGCCAGGATTCGCGTTGGACTACGGCGACCAGGTCGCGCGCCCGGTCTGTGTCGCGTTGAACGTGCTCGAAGCAGGACAGCCGCCGAGCACGGTCGGATCGCGGTAGTAGACGAGGTACCAGCGGCTCTGCCCGGCGAGGATCAAGTCCCCGAGCGCGGCGGAGCGGACGGACACTTGCGGGTCTCCCGCTCCGAAATCCGGTGCAGTGATGCTGCCTCCAGCCGCGGACTTCGTGAACAGGCGTTTGAGCGTGCCGCCCACGCAGCGGATCCCCTGGCCGTAGACGACACCTCCCGCGACGAGCGTCGTCCCTTGGAGCAGGACGCTCGTCGCCGTCGGCCTCTCGCCGCTCGTCGTGAAGACCAGGCTGTCGGAAGACAAAAACGTGCCGCCCGACGCCGAGAGCACTGCGCCGCCCGTATTCGAGGAGTTGTTGCAGCCGCGGCCAGCTCCGCTCGGGGGATTCGCGCACGGACAGAAGATCACGCCGCCCACGCCGGCGTCGCACACGCTCGTGAAGCTCGGCCCGCCGAAGCGGTCGCGGACGAAGATGTCCGTGACCGAATTCGTGTCGGCCGGGACGAGGTTGGAGGCGTCGCTCTCGAACACGACGTAGCGTGCGTCGGCGGAGATCGAGAGCGCCAGGCTGTGGCTGTTGCCTTGCGCCCCGGCCGAGTCGAGGCTCACCCGCTCGGTCGTGCCGGCCTGGCGATCGTGCACGAAGACGTCGTTGGCGAAGTTGGTGTCGCCCTGAACCAGATTGTAGGCGTAGCTCCAGAAGGCAACGTACCGGCCGTCGGCGCAGATCGAGGGGAAGATGCTCTCGTTGTTCCCTTGCAGGCCCGCCGTCGTGAGACTCGCGAGCTCGGTCGTGCCGGTCTGGCGGTCGCGCACGAAGACGTCCCGGAAGCCGTTGGCGTCGCTTGCGACGAGGTTGGAAGCGCTGCTCCAGAACGCGACGTAGCGGCCGTCGCCGGAGATCGACGGGTCCCCGCTCGAGCCGTTCCCCTGCGCCCCGGCGGAGTCGACGCTGACGCGCTCGGTCGTGCTGGTCTGGCGGTCGCGCACGAAGATGTCCTCCGCGTCGTTGGTGTCGCCGGCGACGAGGTTCGGAGCGTTGCTCGAGAACGCAACGTAGCGCCCGTCGGCGGAGATGGCGGGGTAGAGGCTGAATCCATTCCCCTGCGCGCCGCCCAAGCCGACGCTCGCGCGTTCGGTGGTGCCGGTCTGGAGATCGCGCACGAAGACATCCCGTTCCGCGTTCGTGTCGCCTCCGACGAGGTTCGAGGCGAAGCTGTAGAAGGCCACGTACCGGCCGTCGGCGGAGATCGAGGGAGCGTAGCTGGAGTCGTTGCCTTGGACCCCGGCCGAGTCGACACTCACACGCCGCGTCGTGCCGCTCTGACGCTCGCGCACGAAGACGTCCCAGGTCCCGTTGCTGTCGCCGACGACGAGATTGGAGGCGTAGCTCTGGAACGCCACGTAGCGGCCGTCGGCGCTCATCGAGAACAGGGTGCAGCCGAAGTCCGCCTGGACCCCGGCCGAGTCGACGCTCACGCGCTCGACCGTTCCGGTCTGTCGATCGCGCACGAAGATGTCGCTCGAACCGTTGGTATCACCCGGCACGAGGTTGGAGGCGTCGCTCTGGAACGCGACGTACCGGCCATCCGCCGAGATCGAGGCATCGAAGCCGGCGAAGCTGGTGTCGTCGCCCTGCGCTCCGACCGCGTCGAGGTTCACGCGCACGGTCACCTGCCCGGCGCCAGGCGGGGCCAACGCCGCGACGAGCATCACACATGCGCCAAACGGACCCGCGATGCGCCAGTTGTTCTTCGTGTCCTTCATGGTCACCTCCGCGTCACGGCAGCCATCCTGATCCCGCAGGTCGAGCACCGCCTGGAGGGGCGGTGCGCCTTCGAGTCTACGACGGGATCGTTGAACCTGCTCGCGCACCTGCCCCTCAGGAAGCGTCCTCCACACGCCGTGAAAAGGGGGTGCGGGCGTTCTGTGCTCGGACCGGCTATCCGCCTTCCACTGAGTGCGCAAGCCGGCGCCGAGCGTGCGCGCGCGGAACCCGACCGAAATCCAACGCAGTCCGGCCGTGGAATGCCGGCTGCCGGCACTCCTTCGGTGTCCATGCCGTAGCCCGCGAGTGTGTTCGCGCTAGGATCCCTCAGGACCGAAGAGGTGAACCATGCTCGTCTCTCTCCTCCTGCTCGGGATCGTGTCGAACCCGGTCGGCGACGGCCTCGCCGCGCCTTTCCGGGTCAGCGACGCCTCGGGTTTCATCGACGTCGACGTCGGCCATGCGGCGCCTCTCGTCGCAGACTTCGATGGCGACGGGGTCCCGGACCTCTTCGTCGGACAGTTCGGCCTGGGCCAGCTTCGCATCTACAAGAACATCGGGACGGCCAAGGATCCGAAGTTCTACGGTTTCAGCTGGTTCAAGACCGGCGAGCAGGAAGCGCGCGTCCCGTCGGGGTGATGCGTCGGATTCGGTCCGCAGTTCGCGGATCTTGACGGCGACGGGATCCCGGACATCGTTTCCGGCTCGTATTCACCGGGCGACATCTACTTTTTCCGGGGGATCGGCAAGGGGCAGTACGCGCGCGGGGAGAAGCTGCGCTTCACGGGTGGCCTGCCGGTGCGCGCTGGACTCGCGAGCGCCGTCGCTTTGGCGGACTGGAACCGCGATGGTCGGATCGACTTGATCATCGGCAACATCGAGGGCCAGGTGTCGTTCCTCCCGAATCAATCCAAGGATCGCGAGCTGCTGTTCGGCGCCGGACAAGCCGTCCGCGCCGGAGCAGAAGTGATCGACGTGCATGGCGATGCCGGACCTCTGGTCACGGATTGGAACGGCGACGGGATCCCCGACCTCCTCGTCGGCGCGTCCGACGGGTCGGTCACGTTCTTCGCAGGCAGCGGGAAGACGGGTGTCCCCTGGCTGAGCGAAGGGGAAACGCTCGTCCCCGAGATCCCCGAGAAGGGCCGCGAACCGATCCTGCGCGAGAGGGATCCGAAGACCGGCGAATGGCTGCTCCCCGCGATGGAGAGGCCGTCGTTTCGCCCGAAGCTCGCCGCGTACGACTGGAACGGGGACGGGAAGCTCGATCTCCTCGTCGGCGACGCGGTCTCGATGACGAGTCCCGCGCCCGTGCTCGACGACGCGAAGAAGAAGGAGCGCGACGATCTGGAGAAGCAGTCGCAGGCGGTCGGGAGGCAGATTGCCGGCCTGCGTTCCACGGTCCTCGACCGAGTCCGGAAGGAGTTGCGGGCGCAGTACCCCGAGACGGACGAGACGACGCTCGGAGAAATGGCATCGGAGAAGGCGAACGAGGTGCTCTCGAAGGACGACCTCTACTGCGAGCTGACGACCGGTCACGAGGAGATCCTCGCGAAGCTGAGCCCGCTGAAGGCGGACCGCTCGACACACGGGTTCGTGTGGGTCTACTTGCGGACGAGATGAAGGTCGTCGTCTTCGGAGCGAGCGGCATGGTCGGACAGGGACTCCTGCGCGAGTGCCTGCTCGATGCCGAGATCGAGAGCGTGCTCGTCATCGGGAGGAGTCCGACCGGACGCCAGGACGCGAAGCTGCGCGAGATCCTGCACAAGGACCTCTTCGATCTCTCCTCCATCGAGGCGGAACTCGCAGGGCTCGATGCGTGCTTCTTCTGCCTCGGAAGCTCCGCCGCCGGCACGAGCGAGACGGACTACCGACGCGTGAACTTCGAGATGCCCCTCGCGGTAGCGCGGACGTTCGCTCGGCTGGACCCCGCGATGACTTTCATCTACGTCTCGGGAACGGGGACCGACAGCACCGAGAAGGGCCGCTCGATGTGGGCTCGCGTGAAAGGGAAGACCGAGAACGCCTTGCTCGCGTTGCCCTTCCGGGCGGCGTACATGTTCCGTCCAGGCTACATCCAACCGCGGCACGGCATCCGGTCGAAGACGAGGTGGTACCGAGTCATGTACGCAACGCTGGGCTGGCTCTACCCGGTGATCAAAGCGCTCGCGCCGACGATGGCGACGACTACCGAGCAGCTCGGCCGCGCCATGATCGTCGCTGCGAAGCACGGCGCGCCCAAGCGCGTGCTCGAAGGCCGCGACATCAACGCGTTGACCTCTCACCGCGGGACCACCGAGAGCGTCACCTCCAACTGCGTCTCGTGATCGGACGAGACAGTGAACGGAACCTGCTGCGTGGCGAGCTCGTTCTCGTGAACGACGAGTCGGTAGCTCCCGACCGGCAAGTGGTGTGAGCGCGCGATGTTCTCCGTGATCGTCAGGAGATCGACCGGCGTGCGGCCTTCGCCGTAGATGGAAAGGTTCACCTCGCCAGCGGGAGCGCCGTCCTTCGAGTGCACGCGCACGAGCACCGTTCCCGACTCGGGGAGCCGCAAGTCGCCGAGATCGACTTCCGCGCCTTGCGCGAGGGTCTGCGGACGCGCCTCCAGATCGCTCTGTCCGTTCGCTTGTACCGTGATTCGGTACTCGCCGGCCGGCAAGGGCCCGAGGCGGAACTTCCCCGTCACGGCGTCCGTGCGTGTGTGCAAGAGGAACGATCCTCCCTGGGTCTGGAGCGCACGGATCCCCGCGTCGCCGAGAGGCCGGCCTCCCGGGTCCAACACCCTTCCGATCAGGAACGCACTCGGTTCCGCGTGCTCCCCGACGCGGATCTCGACGCCCTCGGCGCCGGCCTTCACATCGTCGATCCACGCGACGTCCTGACCTGGCTTGTCCGGGCTCCAGACTGCGATCCTCAGAGGAATCTCTGGCGGACAATTCAGCAGCACGAATCCTCCGTCGGACTCGGACCGGCAGTTGGCGCGCCAGCCGAGCCATTTCACCTCGTCGTTCCGGATGCCCTGCTTCTTCGCGAATTGCGCGTTCACGAACCACCGTGGGAGACCCCGTCCGTGTGCGTCGACGATGCGGCCGGACACGGTCGAGCCCCCGGACAGTGTGGCTTCCCAGGTGGCCTCGATTCCTTCGGCGAGTTCGATCGAGGTCGAAGCACGGCCGAGATCGTCCTTCTCGACGAGGAACTCCGTGCGCTCCGCGGGAAGGGCTTCGAGACGGAAACGGCCGTCCGAATCGGTCGATCCGACGTACTCGCTCGACCGCACGATCGTCGCCCCCGGAGAGGGATCCGCGGGCGGGACGATCCAGAGAGGAATCCCCGTCACGGGTTTTCCGCGAGGATCCAGGACTCTTCCGGACAAGCTCGCACCTCGGGTCAGACGAATGTCCCTCTGCACCGTGCTGCCGCTCGGGATGTCGAGTTGCGTGCGAGCCCACGCGAATCCCTTCGCGCGGACGACGATCTCGCAAGAACCCGCAGCGGCGTCGGTGATCCGGAACCGCCCGTTGCTGTCACTCCGTCCGAGCCCGGCCGCCGCCGGGAGTGCCGCGAACGAAGTGCCCTCGTATCGCAACGGATGCGGACGGAGCTCGCTGACCTCGACGCGTGCGCCCGCGACCGGAGCCCCGGTCGGATCGAACACGCCGCCCTCGACGACGGAGCCCTTGCCGGGGAGAACGAGCTCGACCTCGATCGTGCCGGAAGTCCGATCCACCATTCTCAGGCTCGACGGCGCGTGGCCGGGAGCGCGCGCGCCGACGAGCTGATGCTCCTGGACATCCTGCAGCACGAACTTGCCGCGCTCGTCCGCGCGCGCCGCGAATCTTCCGGATCGCGGTGGACCACTCGGCCACTTCAGCCACACGGATGCTCCAGCGACGGGCTGGCGCTCCAGATCGACGACGCGGCCCCGAATCTCGACGCCGGGAGGGATCGTGAGAGCCACCTCATGCGTTTCGCCCGAGCGGATTTCGATGTCCGCTCTCGAGCTGCCTCGGTCGGCAGCGATCCAAGCGCTCCCCGGACGCAGATCCTCGAACCGGAGTGCGCCGCGCTCGTCGGTTTCGCCATCGATCGACTCGAGGTCCTGGAGGTCACCTCGCCGTCGGATCTGCACTCCGAGGCCCGCGACGGGCGAACGATCGAGTTCCCGCACGACGGTGACGATGACCGCGCCGGGGGCGGCCGCCGTCTGCGCGTACTCGGAGGCCACCGTCGGCTCGGAGACATCCTCGCGGGTGGAACCTGGAATCGGATCCGGAACGACTCGGGGATCCTCGGCGCGCGCGAGAGGGGCTTCGATGTGCTCCTTCACTTGGGACGCTTGGGAAGGAACGGTTCCAGGGCTCACTCGAGTCCAGATCCATGCGCCGAACAATGCGAGCACCGCCGCTGCGATCACGAGCTTCGTCTTCAAGGCCATCACCATTCCTCCCGTCAACGTGGCTGCCGAGATCGGCGTGCTCGCGTGCCTGCTCCACGCCAGGGTCGCGAGACCGGAGAGAACCCGACCGCTCTCGTCCTCGCTCTCGAGGTCCTTCCGCAGTCGCTGGAGTCCGCGTCGGATGTGACTCCGCACGGTCGATGGGGGCATGCCGAGCTGCCGTGCGATCTCCGCGGGAGCAAGCTCGTCGAAGTAAGCGAGGACGAGGACACCGCGACCCGGCTCGGGCAGCTTCAACACAGCTTCCACAAGCCGGCGGTGCAGCTCGGCGCGCTCGATCGCATCCGCGGCGGCAGTGACGCGCTCGGGGCGAGCCACCTCGCGTTCACGCCGGAGCCGGCGGGATTCCGTGCGCGCGCCCTGGCGCACCGCGTTGCGAACGAGGAACGCGAGCCACGAGCGCAGATTCCGTCCATGGCGGGGTGGATGCAGCAGCGCCGCTACCCAGGCGTCTTGGACTGCGTCCTCCGCAGTGGCGGTGTCGATCACGATCCCCGCGGCGAGACGGCGCGCCCAGGCGGTATGGCCGAGGAGAGCTTCCAGGTGGGGGGAGTCTGCTCGCTCTGAGGAACTGTCCATTGGAGACCGAGCAGATAATGCCGCCGCGGGTCACGGCGTTGCAGAAGAACCGGTGCGCTCTCTCCTCACCCCCGCGGAGCACTGCCCTCAATTGGGGCGAGAATCGCCCGCGGCCGCAGACGATCCTTGCATCAAGTGTCGGTGACCTCACCGCCTATGCGGATGTCCAGCACCGCATTGTTCCCCCGCATTCGGGCGCTGGAAAGAAGTTTGAGTCTGCAACTCTGCTCCTCACGGGGACGAGGTACCGAGGTGGGCGACCTGGGAAGTTCCTTCGAGATCGGACTTCGGCAGGACAAATGCCTCCTTGATGGATTGACAAGATTGGGACTGACCCTATGGGCCTCTCTCAACAGATTGTTGCCTAGAGGTTCAAGTCCGTCGCGATCGGCACGTCCCCTTCACTCACCGCAGCGATCCCTCGAGCGCGGTCTTAGAAGTCGATCAGCGTCGTGTGCCGCTCTTCGGGGATTTGGCGCTGTTGAACCGCTGGCAAGGTGCGCTTGCTGCGCTGCAAGATCCACACAACGACGAGCACGGCCAACGGAACGCCGATGACCATCGCGACGGCCATGATCATGAGGACGATCTCGGTAGTGCCTACGGCGGCCATACGCCGCCATCCTACCACCGCTTCGGTCCTACGATCAGCCCAGGGCAGCCGCCCAGCACGAATCGCAATGCAATCGCGCAGGTGAGCCCCTCGTCTTGGGAGAGCTGCGTGCATCCAAGCATCAGGATCCGTTTCGCTTGGCCATTCGACGGTAGTACGCGTCGATCCAATCGCGGTACTGCGCGGGCATGTCACCTCCGCCTTGAGCGCGGAACACATCGCGGACATGGACAGGCAGGTCTCCCCACTTGTCGGTCGCCGGCGTGGCCGCGCGGGCATCACCAGTTTCCGGCTTGGCCGGAGAACCCGACGGAGTGTTGCGCGCAGATGCGCTCGAGTCCTTGTTCCCGAGCGGCGTGACCGCACCTCTCTGCGGTTCCTTCGCATCGTTGCCGCCGTTCGGACGCGTGTTGTCGGGTGCCCGCGGCGTCGCTTCCCGTCGCGTCATGCTTTCGTCCCGACCGTCGAGTGGACCCGGCCCCGGGTCGGTTCCGGGCTGGTCCCCCTGATTCTGGGTGCCGCGTTGATTGCTTCGCTTGTTGTCCGACGAACCGCCGGACGATTCGGAGCCCTTTCACAAGCCTCCGGAACTGGTTCATGTACCGCCCGGTGGGTGCGGGTGGTTCGCCAGCTCGAGAATGCGGTCGATCCCGGCAATGACCGTCCTGCTCCGCTGCGCCGAGGTGTCGAGGATCTTGTCGATGCCGCCGATCGCACTCTCGGACTTCTTGATCGCGGCGGACGCCGGTGCAGTACCCGCGCTGGCATCCGAGAGAAGATGATCGATCGCGCGCAGATCCTTCTCGATCTCCCCGAACAGGCGTCGCATCTCCGCGTGCGGGTCGTCCTTCTTCGTGGCCATCTCCGGGAGGGGAGGCTGGGATTGCAAGTGCTTGGGGTCGTCGAACCGCAGCGGCAGGGCGATCAACGCGGCGGCGAGCACGGTCGGACAGAGCGGACTCAAGGCGAACACCATCGTTTCCTCCTCGGGAGGACCCGTTCCATTGCGCTACGGCACCCATGGTACCCGCGCGAGTCCTCGTGCGGCGAATCTCCTAGCTCGTCCGCGTCCCGCGCTCGGGGGACCAATGGCAGGAGAACCCCTGAGCCAAGGCTGCTCCCACGGTGGTAGGCTGCCCTCAGCTTCGTCCGCCTCGAAGTCCTGTGCCCGGAGAGTGGGTCGGACGGCTGGAACCAAGTATTCGCGAGAGAAGGATCCTGAGATGCATGGACGCGTAACAGCGAATGGATTGAGTCTGATTCTGTTCATCACCGTCTCCTCTCCTTGCAGAGGACAGATCGCAGCCTCGAAGTCTCACGATGCCGGAACGGATTGCGTCTGGACCAAGGTCAGCGACCATGCGGCCTTTCCCGAGAGCTACAACGTTCCGCTCTTCAACTTCCGCAACCAACTGTGGGTCTTGCTGTCAGATGGCAATTGGTTTTCCGGGGACGGGAAGAGTTGGACGAAAGCCGAGCTGCCGGCGTTGGGCCTGCGCACCGGTTACCAACAATACATTCAATTCAAGGATGCCATCTATGCGCTGGGCACGATGGAAGGCGACTACCAGAATCTGAAGGTCGGGTCGCGCATCATGAAGTCCAGCGCGGATCTGAAGTGTTGGGAACAGGTCGCGGCACAATCGGAATTACCGGCTCGCGTCTTTTATGGCGCTACGGTCTTTGCCGGCAAGATCTGGATGCTGGGAGGCTTCGATGGAAAGAACCATTTCAACGACGTCTGGAGTTCCGCGGATGCGGTCAAGTGGCAGCGCGTTACGGACAAGGCGCCGTGGGCGCCGCGCAGCAATCCTTCGGTCTTTGTTTTCAAGGACAGAATGTGGCTCTGTGCCGGCGGCATCATCGATGGGCCGATATCGAGCGAAGTGTGGTCCACGGCCGATGGGAGCAGCTGGAAATGTGAAACCGAAAAGATGGCGTCGCGACCGGTGTTCGGGGGATCGGTCGTTGTTTACGACGGCAAGATCTGGATCGTCGGTCTGAACCGGAACAACGAATTCCTCAGCGCCGTGATGGTGTCCGAGGACGGCGTCCATTGGACTGAACGTCCGGCTCCCTGGACGCCGCGAGGTGGCGTGGCCACGTGTGTCTTCAGCGGCCAGCTGTTCATGACGGGCGGCAAGTATTCGGTGACGGAGAACGGCCAGATCAGATTCATCTACAGCAATGATGTGTGGTCCATGTCCGCCACGTCGAAGTGACGCGGTCGCACGGCTCGACACCCGAGCCTTTCCTACCGCGAATAGACCGGCCTGCCCGCGCGGAAAAGGGCGAGGTGCTCCTCGTAGCGCTGTCGCTCCGCCTCCTGCCCTGGCGCGCGCGCGAGCTCCAGCGCTCGCGAGCAGGCCGCGACGGCGTCCTCGTACCTTCCGGCCTCGGCGTAGGCCGCCGCCAGCGTGTCGAGGACGACCGCGTTCGGCGTGGGCGACACGTCGCGCGCGCGCTCGGCGAGCAGGACGGCCTTGCGCGCGTCGCGGTGCTCCGCGTCGACATGCGTGGCGCGGATCCACGCGATGCTCGTCAGCGCGTCGAGGTCGTTCGGATCGACACGCAGCACTCTTTCGTAGGAGCGGACGCCATCCTCGACCTGGCCCAGCATGGTCTGCGTCCTGGCCACGTTCCGGAGCATCTCGCCGTCCGTCGGGCGGATCGCGAGGGCTTGCTCGAACTGCTCGAGCGCCTCCGCGAGCCTGCCCTTGCCTCCCATCAC
>Ga0070689_100003530_pt1 | contig 10405 bp, 4 predicted proteins | sample KBSS23HmetaG_FD_64669 | JGI IMG/M metagenome (GOLD analysis project Ga0070689, IMG submission 64669) | Switchgrass rhizosphere microbial communities from Kellogg Biological Station, Michigan, USA - KBS S2-3H metaG | ecosystem: Host-associated > Plants > Roots > Rhizosphere ... | reverse complement strand
GTCCGCATGGGGGATCGAGTGCAACAATCCGTCACGCTCACCCTGACCGGAAATGTCCGGCCCATCCTGCCTGTTAACGTTGGTCGTTCCCCGCAGCTTTCCATCGCCACAACCCCGGTTTTTCCCTTGCCTCCCCTGGGTCTGTGCGTCGCCAGTCATCGATGCCCGCTCACTACCAGTGAAGTTGAGCGATTGAAGGCATTGCGGCTCTCCCATCTTCGGGTGGATTTGAACCTGGATGATCCGGGCTATCCCTCGATTCTCGAGCAAGCAGCCAGGGAAGCAGAGGCGATTGGTGCCGGGCTGCACGTCGCGCTGGTTTTATCAGACCATTCTGACAAGGAGCTGCCCAGTCTGGTGGCGCACCTTCAGCGTGTCCAACCCAAGGTCTTGCTTTGGATTATCCTTCATGAAGCCGAGAATCCGGCGTCCGAGAAAACAGTGCAGCACATCCGGCCGGCGTTGCTCCCGTTCGGGCCCAACATCCTCTTCGCGGCCGGCACGCGCGACTTCTTCACTGAGGTCAATCGCGCCCGGCCGTCACCGGGCGCCGCCTCGTCCATCTGCTACTCCAACAACCCGCAGGTGCACGCGTTCGACCATATCACGCTCGTGGAAAACATCGCCGGCCAGGTCAACAACGTGGAAAGTGCGCGGCAGTTCACACCGCGTCCCGTCATTGTGTCTCCCATCACCCTTCGTATCCGCAACAACGGAGGTGCAGCCGGCGAAAAGCCCGGAGCTTTGACTGCGCTGCCTTCAGACGTTGACCCGCGGCAGCTATCTCTGTTCGGTGCGGGCTGGACCCTGGCCAGCATCGCGCGCCTGGCCGGGACGGGATTCGTGCATAGCATGACGTATTTCGAGACCACCGGGTGGCGGGGCATCATGGAAACCGCGGCGGGTTCCCTGTTGCCAGCCAAGTTTCCCAGCGAACCAGGAGTGGTGTTTCCCATGTATCACGTTTTTGCGGATATCGCCGAGTTTTCTGGCCGGCAGATGTATCCGGTCCACTCCACGCACCCCCTCGAGGCGGATGGACTGACCCTGTTTGATTCCGCCGGACGAAAACGCATTTTGGCCGCGAACCTCACGCGCGATTCACAGGACCTGAAGATCAAAACAGGAACCTGCACAGCGCGTGTGCGATATCTGGATGAAACCACTGCGGAAGAAGCCATCCGCCGTCCCGAGGAGTTCCGGAAACGTCCTGGGGAAGGGACGCAGTCGGTGAGTGGAAAGATTGAGTTGAAGATGCAGCCCTACGCGGTGGTGCGGGTGGATATTGGCTAGGCCTTGCCACCAGTCCTACCCCCGGCGCTTGCCTAACACGCTTTTCTCATACGCAGCGAGCTCGGCCAACCACGCATCACCCACCGGAACTTCCCGACTTTGGCAGTAATAATCCCAAACCGCCCCGAACGGAAGCGAGCGGGCCTCTTCCTGCAAGACCAACCGGCCGGTTGCATTGCCGGCACGTTCCGCCGCTTTGATCGCCGGCGATTCCAACAACGCCAGGAGCAGCGCTCGCAGCAAATTGCGCGTCCCGATAACCCAAGCGGCAACCCGGTTGATGCTGGCGTCAAAGTAATCGAGCCCGAAGTGAACCCGGCCAACCAGGCCATTGGCCACGACTTCACGGGCGATGGCCTGGATGTCATCCGTCAAAGTCACCACGTGATCGCTATCCCAACGCACCCCGCGGCTTACGTGCAACAGGATTTCCGGTAGATAAAGAAGGACACTGGAGATCTTGTCTGCGATCGTTTCCGTCGGATGAAAATGTCCCGAGTCCAGGCAAAGCATTTTGCGGCGCGTGATGGCGTAACCCAGATAAAACTCGTGGGACCCGACGGTGCAGCTCTCCGCCCCGATGCCGAATAACTTCGGCTCGACCGCATCGAGATTGTGCTTCGAGGAGAGGGGCCGGGCAAAGACGGCGTCGAGGGCGGCGGCCAAGCGCTCGCGAGGACCCTGTCGATCCGCGGGCGAATCCTTGAAGCCATCGGGAATCCATACATTGGTCACGCAAGGAGTACCCAGAGCGCGTCCCATCACCGCGCCAATCTCGCGCGAACGCCGGCAATGCTCGATCCAAAAGTCGCGGATAGGCCGGCTGGGATGGGACAGGGTGAAGCCGTCGGATGCTTTTGGATGGGCGAAGCATGTCGGATTGAAGTCGAGTCCGAGATCATGCTCCTTCGCCCAAGCGATCCAGTTTTTAAAATGGGCCGGCTCGATTTCATCCCGGTCCACCTTGCGGCCGCCGAACTCCCCATAGAAGGCGTGCAGATTGAGGCGATGCCGTCCGGGAACGAGGCGGAGCGCCTGTTCCAAATCCTCACGCAATTCGTCCGGCGTCCGCGCCTTGCCAGGATAACAACCCGTCACCGCGAGTCCTCCGCCGAGGGCACCTCCGCGATTTTCAAAACCCCCGACGTCATCACCCTGCCAGCATTGGAGGGAGACCGGAATCTTGGAAAGGAGTTTTAGTGCGCGCTCCGCGTTGACGCCGAGACTGGCGTAGCGTTCGCAAGCCAATTGGAACGAACGAGTGATGTTGCGTGTGGTTGGCATTAGGGAGTCACTAAGCGATAGTATCGCCGGGGAAAACTGCTGGCGCGGGTGTCCGTAAACAGCGTTTCAGGCTCGGTCGGATTCGTGAAGAGCAGCAGGTCCTGCCAGTTGTCACCGGACGGCTCGGTCGATGCCTGCACTCGGTACGGACGGCCGATTTCGGCAGTGATGCGCATTTCGAAACCGTTCGGGCCAGGCGGTCCGAGCGCTTCCAGGCAGCCTGGGAGATAGCTTCCCGATTCAAGAATCAGCCCAGCCGCGCCCACCCCGTAATAGCGACTGCGGGCGTAGGCGAGGCCATAAATCCCCAGCGGGCTCGGCAAAGACCGCAGCGTCCAATCGATCCCGTCAGCCGTTTCGAACAGGAACTCCGGGCCAAACGGCGGCGGAAAGCCCAGGGACAATCCAATGGCTTGGAAACGACCGTTGCCATACTGGACGTCGACCAATGAGGAAAATGAAAACAGTTGAATGCTGTTCCAGGTGATCCCATCGGTTGAAGTTGCGGCCTCCGTGAAACCGACAAATCCACCGCCCACGCCAAGGTACATCCCATTGGCATGCGCCAGGGCGAAGATGTTGCCAAGGTTCGTTCCCCCCCGCGCCCAGTTCACCGTATCCTCAGAGGAAACGGCATATCCGCCCGCGCCGATCGCGACAAACCGCCCATCCCCGAACGTAGCCGTATTGAGATACGCCCTGGGAAGCACCGGGCTGCGGCGTGTCTCCCATTGCAGCCCGTTGGCCGAAACCAATACGTTGCTGCCGCCAACGATGACGAAGTGTCCGCCTCCGAAAGCCGACCCGAATAGAGGATTGCGCGTCGCGGAATTTACCCCGGTCCAGAACACGCCATCCGCAGACACGACGATTGTCCCGTTATTTCCCGCAGCTACGAACAAGTCCCTTCCAAAACTGACGGTATTCAGGTGCTCGGAGGTTCCGGACGTCTGGGCCGTCCATTCGACTCCGTCCGGCGACGTCACGATGGAACCGGCATAACCCACGGCGACGAAGAGCCCGTTTCCCTCGGCGATATCCTGAAGCAGGTTCGTGACAACGGTGTTGCGAACGGTCCAAGTTTGAAGCGGATCGCCCAGGGCCGCGCCGACCAGGCAAATCAGCCCAAACGCACCAACGATTAAAGGGTGGAGCGACCGTCGCATAGGAATACTTGTGAAAGTCGCCGCCAACGTGCGCTGGAACCCATCGAAAATCAAGGTAAGGGATACCGGCGAACAGGCCGCACTACGGGGCGGAACGATCAGCAAAATCGGTTTCAATAAAAGGATGCGGGGCGTGGGGGGGGTGATTGAAAGCGGGTGGAACTGGCAACTGGATTCACTGCCACCAAACGGTTCTTGCGGACTGTAATTGCGGGTTAGCCGCCAAAAAGCGCAAGAGGCGCAAAAAAAAACAATCCTTGGTACTAAGCCGCGGACGGAATTTATTCTCCTCTTCCCCAACATTCGACCTTTCGTTCCCACTCTACGTGCTTTTGCGTCTTTTGCGCTTTTTCGCGGCTAAAAAAAGCGAGCCGGTTCGCAAATAACGGTCTGTGACTGGCCGTCTCGCCCGGGCGAACAATCTGTTCGGACTCTCAGTATTCAGGCGATGAAATTCAAACGCTCTGATTCCTCACCCACTTTTAATCGCGCCCGGGCGTGGGCGGAATCGAACAAAAGTGGGTGGCAAATTGCAAACTGGGATAAGCTGTGCAAACATAGCGTCGAATCCGCAAATGTCCCTTTACTCCGGACTGCCGTCTCGGCACATTCAGCGCGACTCAAACTACGTTCGAAACACCCATTGAGTACGGGAATCCCCGGGTACTCGCTGCGTACCTATGCGGAGTCCTGTTTTGTAGGGAGCCCCAATGGCCGGGTGTGAACCATGGAAGGAAATTGAGTCAGCCGGATCATCGTAATCGATCCAGCTAGAACGAGTGATGTGTATGAATTGGATGAGAAGCGGGAATGCATGGTTGGTCGGAGCGTACATTGGGGTGTTAGGCATTATCGGAGCAGCCCGGGATACAGCCTGGGCCAACGACATCGCCTTTCGCGAAACAGTCTATAACACGGATTTCGTATCCGCCGGCGTCGGCGGCATGCGCGACGCCACCAGCGCCTCGCTGTCCGTCAGCGGAATCAAGGGCGCCGTCCGCCGTGCCTACCTCTACTGGCACGGCCCGATGAACAGCGACTTTCCGCTGGCCAACGCCACTATTCGGATGGATGGGCAGACCGTGACAGGCGTGCACATCGGAACGTCGGACGACAACTGCTGGGGTTTCGAGAACAGCCAGGCGTATCGAGCCGACGTCACCACCCAGGTCACCGCCCGGCGCAACGCTTCCTATCTCCTGTCCCAGTTCGTCAAGCAAGGAACGAACATCAACGCCAACGGCGCCTCGATGCTCGTGTTCTTTGATGACGGCATCGCGAGCAACAATCGCGACGTCGTCATCTTCGAAGGAAACGATTCAAACGCGCCCAACGAGTTCGACCTCCTCGGTTGGAATGTCTCGCTCCCAGGCGTCACTTACCAAGCCGGGCAGGCGTTTCTGCAGCTCCATGTTTCCGATGGCCAGATTTATCCCGACGATTCCGTCATCCTGAACGGGGTGATCCTCCGTGGCCGTGGCAGCATCTTCCAAGGCACGAGCGTCCCAGCCGCCAATAACGGCCCGTCCGGATTTGGCAATCTGTGGGACATCAAGACGTGGGACATCACCTCCTATCTCTCGCCTGGAGCCAACAATTTCCTCCTGACCCACGGTTACATTCAACACGACTGCATCAGCCTGGTCGTCGCGGCGTTCAATCTGCCGGCCTCGTCAGCACCACCGCCCCCACCCGGTGGAACGAACAATGCCCCCACCGTGACCGGTCCGACCGACCTTACGGTCAACACCCCGGCCGCGATTGTCATCGAGGCCGAAGCCCGCGACAACGATGGCGACGCCCTCGACTACACCATCTCCATCGGCGGAGAGATCGTCCAGACCGGCAGCATCCCGGAAGGCACTCCCCAGACCGTCGGCAAACTGAGCCTGACGAATGCGTTTCCGCTGGGAGATCACACTGTGGTCTTTACCGTGACGGACGGCCGCACCAACGCCAGCCACACGACAATTGTCCATGTCGTCGACAACACGGCGCCGGTTATCACGACCGCCAACATTGTGGTTCCCACCGACCCCGGCAAAACGACCGCCGTGGTCAATTACGTGGTGAACGCAACCGATGATTTCCCGGGCAACATCGCGATTATTTCTCTTCCTCCGCCCGGCAATGAATTCCCCATCGGGGTGACCGTCGTCAACGTGACCGCCGTTGACGCCAGCGGCAACTCGTCGCAGGCCACATTCACCATCACCGTAACGGATGCCCTGCCACCTTCCATCATCTGCCCGCCCGATATCGTCCGGTTCACCGACCCCGGCACGAACAACGCCGTGGTCACCTACACGGTTAATGCGACCGACAACCGCCCGGGCGTGACCGTTGTTTGCGTTCCGCCCTCCGGCACCACGTTCCCCCTCGGGACCAGCCCGGTGACCTGCACCGCCACCGACGCGGCCGGAAACAACGCCACCTGCTCTTTCAACGTCACTATCAACGTGGCGCCTCCGGTCAATCGCCCGCCCACCCTGGTCGGACAGACGGAGATCATCATCAACTCCAACTCGCCCGTGGTGATCACCGCCACGGCGACGGACATCGATGGCAACGCGCTCGGCTACACAATTCGCATTGATGGCGTGCTTGTGCAGGATGGAACCATTCCTGCCGGCCTACCGATCACCACCGGCACGCTCAGCGTGACCAACGGTTTCAGCATCGGGGACCACACCGTCGTCTTCGAGGTCAACGATGGCGAGGCCAGCGCCACCTTCACCACCACGGTTCATGTCATCGACAACACACCTCCGGTCATCACTGTGCCGCCGAACATCGTGGTGCCGGTCGATCCCGGCACAAACACTGCCGTGGTTACCTACACCGTGATTGTCACGGACGATTTCCCCGGACCCATCAACACCGTCATCCTACCGCCCTCCGGAACCGCTTTTCCCCTCGGCACGACGACGGTAACGGTCACGGCGACCGATTCATCGGGGAACACCAGCACCGCCACGTTTACAGTCACTGTGACTGACTTTGATCCGCGTTCGGTCGAGTGCCCGGGAAACATCATCCGTTTCACCGACCCCGGCACGAACGTCGCCGTGGTGAACTACGTGATCCAAGCTCCCGCGGGCGCTACCGTGATTTGTCTGCCGCCATCCGGATCCACGTTCCCCATCGGAACCAGGCCGGTGGTCTGCACCGCGAGGGACACGGCCGGCAATCAGGCCAGCTGCTTATTTAACGTCACGATCGTCGCCACCAACAACCCGCCGACCCTCGTCGGCGAGACCGAGATTACCATCAACTCGAACTCGCCTGTGGTCATCAGCGCCACCGCCATGGACGTCGATGGCAACCCCCTCACCTATGCCATTCAGATTGACGGGCAGATCGTGCAGACTGGAACCATCCCAGCCGGCACCCCCATCACGACCGGCACACTAAGCGTCACCAACGGTTTTAACCTCGGAAGCCATACCGTGGTCTTTGAAGTCAACGATGGACTGACGAGCGCCACCTTCACCACCACAGTGCACGTCATCGACAACACGGCGCCGATCATCAGCGTGCCGCCGAACATCGTCGTCCCGGCGGATCCGGGCATGAACACCGCCGTGGTCACCTTCACCGTCATAGTCACGGACAATTTTCCGGGACCGATCAACGTCGTGATTCAACCGCCCTCCGGCGGCACCTTCCCGATTGGCACGACGACGGTGACGGTCACGGCCACGGATTCTTCGGGGAATACCAGCACGGCCACGTTCACCGTGACCGTGACGGACAACGATCCGCCGATGATTCAGTGTCCCCCAAACATCATCCGCTTCACCGATCCCGGCACGAACGTCGCTGTGGTCACCTATACGGTGGACGCTTCCGACAATTTGCCGGGCGCCACGGTGGCGTGCGTGCCCCCGTCCGGCTCTGTCTTCCCCATGGGGACCAGTCCGGTAACCTGCACTGTGCGTGACGCGGCCGGAAACGAGGCGAGCTGCTCGTTCACCGTTAGGATCAATCCCGAACCGAATTCGCCGAATCGTCCCCCGGTCCTGCTCGGCCAGGCTGAAATCACGGTGAATCATTCCAACCCGATCATGGTGGAGGCGACGGCCACGGACGATGACGGTGACCCGCTGACCTACACCATTCGCGTCGACAACGTCGTGGTGCAGACCGGCACCATTCCCGCCGGCATGCCGCAGACGATCGGCACCATCGGAATCACCAATGGGTTCACCCTGGGCAATCATACGGTTGTGTTCAACGCGAACGACGGAAGGACCAACGCCACGTTCACGACCACGGTTCACGTCATCGACAACACGCCCCCGGTGATCAACGTACCGGCGAACATTGTGGTGCCAGTCGATCCGGGCCAAACGACAGCGGTAGTAACCTACACCGTCACGACCACAGACGATTTCCCTGGACCGATCACCGTCGTAATTCAGCCACCGTCCGGAAGCACCTTCCCGATTGGAACGACGACCGTAACGGTTACGGCCACCGATTCATCCGGGAACACCAGCACCCAGACGTTCACGGTGACGGTGATTGATAATGTTCCCCCGGCCATCATGTGCCCGGCCGATATTATCCGGTTCACCGACCCGGGCACGAATGTCGCGATGGTGTATTACACGGTGAATGCGACGGACAATCTTCCCGGTGTGACCATCACCTGCACGCCGATTTCCGGGTCGGTCTTCCCGATCGGCTCGTCGGTCGTCACCTGCGTGGCACGGGATGCGGCCGGCAACACAGCCAACTGCGCGTTCAACGTCACGATCAACGATCAGCCCCCGGTCGTCACTGTTCCGACCAACATGGTGGTCGGGGCGGACCTCGGACAATGCTCAGCCGTGGTGAACTACAGCGTGACGGTCCAGGATAACTCGCCGGGCTGGACGCTGGTCTGCGTCCCGCCGCCGGGCTCGGAATTCCCGTCCGGCACCACGACGGTCATCTGCACGGTCACGGATGCGGCCGGCAACAAGGCCACCAACAGCTTCACGGTGACGGTGGAAGATCGTGAGAAGCCGGTGCTGCAATTGCCGGCGGACATCACGGTGACAATTCCGACCAATGAAACCTCGACCATTGTGAATTACGTGGTGACGGCCACCGACAACTGCTCCGCGGTGACTCTGGTTACTGTGCCGCCGTCCGGCTCCTCGTTCCCGCTGGGAACGACCATCGTTCAAGCCACGGCGACTGATGCCGCCGGCAATGTAACCACGGAAACATTCCAGATAACAGTGCGGCGCGATGGTGGCGGCGACACGGAGCCCCCGGTCATCGTGATCATCACTCCGAGCAAGAAGTGCCTCTGGCCGCCAAACCACAAGATGGTGACGGTGAACTTCACGGTGAAGGCGACGGACAATTCGGGCCGGCCGCTCACGGGTGAGATCATCTCGATCTCCAGCAATGAGCCGCAGAATGGACTGGGCGATGGCGATACCGACAACGATTGGTTGATCACAGGGTCGCTCAAGGCGCAGCTGCGGGCAGAGCGCTCCGGCCTGGGGACGGGTCGCATTTACACGATTGTCATCCGGGTCACCGACGAATCGGGCAATTCGACCACGGCAATGACGACCCTTTGCGTGCCGCACGACATGGGGCAGAAGAACGAGATCATGGCGGCATCGGTCAACGTGCCCAAGGTTTTGGCGCCGGCGAAGCTTGTTCGAGTAAAGCCCGCGCAAAAGAACTGAGACCGGCGAACGCACGCGTCTCGTTGCGGTAGCGCCCGCATCCCTGTGGCCGGTGAGGCGGCATCCTGCCGCCTTTGCACCGAAAAGGTGCGCCGAACCGGCCAGGTGTAACTTCAATGGTGCAGCTTATCGCAATCTTAGTCGCATTTGTCGGGGGTGCCTTGAGCCGGGCACTCGCGTTCCGCAGCGCACGGCATCGCCTGTACGGTTTTTTGGTGCCGGTCCTTCTTAGCACCATGTTGATACATGTGCCCTTGTTTATGGAACTGTTTCACAATGGATTTCTTCCCCTGAGATGGGACGTGCTCATCGAATGGACCGTCTTCCAATGTTTTACTCTGCTGGGCACCGCGTTGGTTACCGGCATGGGCTGGCTTTGCGCTCACTGTATCAGTTGTGTGTTTGAGGATTGAGTTCCCGGTGACAGGCTGTTCTTGGGTTGTTGACCGTTCATAAAGGCTCGAACATCATCCTTGCAGCTCAAATTCTGCCCCGGCGGTTGTGGCAGGGTTTTGCGTTAGACCCATGTCACCCATTAAATTTTATGCCCAAATCATACAACATTGATCAGATCTTCGCGTTGAGCCCAAGCAAGGCGCAATGGGCGCTAGGCGGTGCGCTGGAGGCTGCTGGCGGGTTGCACACCCCGGACGCACTCAACACCGCAGAGGTCACGTTTCTAGCAGCCTTCAATTGCTGGGGTGGCATTGAATGCGAGGGCCTCAACGGCTGGCTGCTCAACACTTCCAATCCGCAATTATTCAAACAGACCATCGAGGCATTCCACACCATTGGAGCGTCCGCCCGAGCTGATGCTCTCTGGCGAGTGGCCAGCCTGTTTCCCGGTTCGGCCTTGCCCGACGACGGAGATGCATTCGCTGAGGTCGTTACCAACGACGACCATGAAGAACTCTACGAGGAGATTGAGGAGCAGATGCGCGGCGATGAGATTGAGGCGCTTCTTCAGAG
>Ga0070689_100003524_pt1 | contig 10409 bp, 11 predicted proteins | sample KBSS23HmetaG_FD_64669 | JGI IMG/M metagenome (GOLD analysis project Ga0070689, IMG submission 64669) | Switchgrass rhizosphere microbial communities from Kellogg Biological Station, Michigan, USA - KBS S2-3H metaG | ecosystem: Host-associated > Plants > Roots > Rhizosphere ... | reverse complement strand
GCGTAGCCTTCGAGGTTGTAGCCGCCGGTGCTCGAGATGGCACGCGTCACCACGAAGAGCCGCGGGCCCGGGATGTAGCCCTGCTCGATGGCCTGCTTGATGCCGACGTCGCCGTAGCCCGCGCCTTCCGTCTCCACGTCGCGCAGGGTCGTGAAGCCCTGCTCCAGCGCGCGCCGGGCCGAGACCGTCGCCCGCGCGGCGCGGAAGGACAGGGGCTGCTTGAGGAGCTGGGCGTCGTAGCCGCCCTCGGCGGGATCCTCGCCCTGCAGGAAGAGATGCGTGTGGGCGTCGATGAGTCCGGGCAGGACGGTGGCGGAGGAGAGGTCGATGACGGTCGCACCCTCCGGGACCGCTCCCGCGGCGGCGTCGCGCACGGCCTCGATACGATGGCCGCGAACGACGATGAGCTGGTCGCGGCGCGCGGGGAACGTCCGGCCGTCGAGCAGGCGGCCGGCGCGGATCACGACGAGCGGATCGGCGGCCCTCGCCAAAGGGGCGAGAGCCGCCACGAGAGAGACGGCGGCGGCCGCTGCTCCGGCCGCCGCCTGGAATCGCTTCGACACCGTCAGGCCCGTGTGGGTGTCGCCGCGGCCGGCCCTACGTAACGCGCGTCGCCGAACGCGAGCATCGGGAAGAAGACGATGCCCAACAGCGCGAGGCCGATGCCGTAGCCGGCATCCTTGCCGAACGACTTGGCCAGGTCGATGCACAACAGGATCCCGACCACGAAGCCCACGCAAGGAATGAGGAGCAGGACGATCCACCAGAGCGGCCGCCCCACGATCTCGAGGAGCACGACCGCGTTGTAGATCGGGACGATGCCCGCCCAACCGGGCTTGCCCGCCTTCTCGAAGAGCTTCCAGAGGGAGGCGAAGACCAGGACCACGACGGCCAGCCATACGACCAAGAACACGCCGCCGAACAGCGCCCCGATCAAGCCCCCGCCGCCGCTACCCGGGTTCACATCCTCCTGGAAAGCCGCCGCCAGAAGCAGCATCACCCCCATCGATCACCTCAATTCCGCTAGAGTTTCGCGTCGCGGATGCGAGATGGTAGGGGCAGGCCGCGGCAGGTACAAGCGCGGGCGGCGAGCGGTGTGACCTAGACGGGGTCCGTCGTGCGCACGATCCGCATACCGGCGGACGCAAACGTCCGCAGCGCCTCGTCCGCGACGCGTGGGAAGTCCAACGCGGGCGGCAGGGGATCGAGGGGAGGCGGCGTGACCGGGCTCATCGCGTCGGCGAGGACGTGGACCCGGGCCAGCAGGCTTGGATCGCGGCGCCGGCACTCCTCCATCACGTCCAGGAGCGTCGAGCGCACGCAATGCGACTTGGCCTGGCCGAACACGTAGACCCGATCGTGGCCCATCAGCAGATCGAACAGGCCCGTGTTGAAGTGGCCGACCGCGCGCCCGCCCAGTGAGCGCACCTCCGGCGAGAGGACCGAATAGTTCTCGGTGGTTTGCGCGCGTCCCTTGATCTCGAACACGGTCTCCGCCCGCCGCGCGACGGCGTGGAAGAGGGCGGCTTCCATGAGGGACGGCACCAGCGCATGGCTCGCCCCGCCGAGGAGGGCGTGGTAGGGCCAGATGGTGAGGACGTAACGCCCGCTCTTCTCGAGCTGCTCGCAATATTCCACGGCGAGGGCACGCACGTCGCCGACGCCTTCGGGACGAAGGACCGGGATCCAGCGGCCGCGCCGCACCTCGTCGGTCGAGATGACGGTGAAGGGCGCCGGGTGCCGGCCCTCCGCATCCACCCAGGCCGCGGGGTGGAAGATCTGGTGGACGCTGTGCGTGTCCAGGGAGAGGACGAGCGTGGTAACGCGCGCGAGGTTGCGATAGAGCCATTCGATCGCGCGGACCGTGTCCTCCACCGCCCCTGGCACGAAGAGGCTGGCCCCCGGCGTGCAGAACGCGACCTGGCAGTCGATGCCGAAGGCGGCGATCCGCTCGCGATCCGCGCGCGCTTCCGGGATCCGTTGCGCGTCGCGCGCCTCGGTGGCGGCGTCCGTCACCAGCGCCGCGCGCTCCAGGTAGAGCGTCCCTACCGCGAGCCGGTCGTAGAAGCGCGGCGGCTCCATGGCGTCCTCCTCAGACTCCCCGCTGCGCGAGCTGCCGGCGCGCCGTCCGCGTGATCATGACCGTGACCACCGCGGTGGCGGCGAGGCCCGCTCCCAGCAGCGCCCACTCCAGCGGGCTCTTGCCCTGGCCTCCGCTCGCGTCCGCCGCCGCCTTGCCCGCCGCCCCGATCCAGACGTAGAGGACGGTGGCGGGGAGCATCGCGATCCAGCTCGCCAGCACGTAGGGCCCGAAGGCGACGGGGGTGAGGCCGTAGAGGTAGTTGCTGATGCTGAAGGGCACGAGGGGACTGAGGCGCAGCAGGGCCACCACGCGCCAGCCCTTCTCGTGAATCGCGTGATCGATGGCGCGGAACTTCGGGTTGCGCTTGGCCAGCGCCTCCACGCGGTCCCGCGCCAGGTAGCGCGCGATCAGGAAGGCCAGCGCGGCGGCGGTCGTCGACGCGATGGAGACGATCACGGTTCCCCACAGGAGGCCGAACACGAGACCGGCGCCGATGGTGAGGACGGAGCCGGGCACGAAGAGGAGGACGGCGGCGGTGTACGCGAGGCCGTAGACGACGCCGCCCCAGGTCCCCTGGTGCGCGACCCACGACTGGAAATCGCGCAGCCAGTCGCCCACGGGGAGGACGCGCGACGCGACGAAGAGGGCCACTACGACCAGGCCCAGGACGATCCAGCGAGCACGCGACGGCCTCTCGGCCTTCTTGCTCATGCGCGCCGGGCCCGGCGGTAGAGCCACTCGAACAGCGCCCGAGCCCGCGGCGTCAAGCGGCTCTTCTGCTGGCGATCGGCGACGCGCCGCGCCACTTCGGCGTACGTCGGGTAGGCATGGATGGTGCCGGAAAGGTCCTTGAGGCCCAGGCCGGCCCGCATGGCCACCACGACTTCGTGCACGAGATCGCCGCCGCGCTCGGCGACGACGGCCGCGCCCAGGATGCGATCGCCGCCCTTCTCCGTGATCACCTTGGCGAAGCCGTCCGTCTCGCTCTCCAGGATCGCGCGGTCGACCTCGGCCAATGGCTGGATCCAGACGTCGTGGGCGACGCCCGTCCGCTTCGCCTCCGTCTCGCTGAGGCCGACGCGCCCGACCTCCGGCGACGTGAACGTGCACCAGGGCAGGACGCGGGTGTCCGCCTTCGCCTTCATCACGGGCGTGAGGATGTTGCGCACCACGATGCGGGCGTGGTGATCGGCGACGTGCGTGAACTGCGGGCCGCCCACCACGTCCCCCGCGGCGTAGATGTGGGGCTGCGAGGTGCGGAGCTGGGCATCGACGGTCACGCCTTTTTCCGTGAAGGCCACTCCCGCCTGCTCCAGGCCGAGGCCTTCGACGTTCGGCCGCCGGCCCGCGGCCACGAGGAGCGCCTCCGCCTGGAAGACCTCGTCGCCCGCCGGCGAGGAGACCTCCACGCGCACGCGCGCTCCGTCTCTCGTCACCCGCCGCGCCCGGGCCCCGGTGCGCACCGTGACCCCGTCTGCTTCCATCGCCTTCCGCACGACGTCGGCCACGTCGGGGTCTTCCTTCTCGAGCAGGCGCGCCGCGCTCTGCACGAGGGTGACGCGAACCCCGAGGCGCGCGAAGGCCTGCCCGAGCTCGCAGCCGATGGGTCCGCCTCCCAGGATGACCATCCCGTCCGGCCGCGTGCGCAGCTCGTCGAAGATCGTCTCGTTCGTGTAGGGCCGCGCCGCGGCGAGCCCCTCCACGTCGGGCAGGGCCGGCCGGCTGCCCGTGGCCACCACGAAGTTGGCGCCGTGCAGCCGCACGTCGTCCACCGCGACTTCGTGGGGCGAGAGGAAGCGGGCGGCGCCGCGGAAGACGTCCACTCCGAGCGACTCGAAGCGCTCCTGCGAGTCGTGGGGCGCGATGACCGCGCGCCGCTCGCGCATCCGGTCCATCACCGCCTCGAACTCGAACGCGGGCTCGGCGTCGCGCAGCCCCCAGCGCGAGGCGTGGCGGATGGCGTGGGCCGCGCGCGCGGACGCGATGAGGGCCTTGCTGGGCACGCATCCGGTGTTCAGGCAATCGCCGCCCATGCGGTGCTTCTCGACCAGGGCCACGCGGCCGCCGAGGCCGGCGGTGCCGGCGGCGGTGACGAGGCCGGCCGTGCCCCCGCCGATCACGACGACGTTGTAGCGCTCCCGGTCGCCGCTCAGGCCAGCGCTCCTCCGCAGCTCGATCCCGCCCCCGCCGTGCAGCCGAAGCAGTGCTCGCCCGTGCGCACCGGGCGCGCGGAAAGCCGGCCGAGGTCGAAGTCGAAGATCGTGGAGGGCTGGCCCTCCTCCAGGCCCAGCTCGAGCATCTGGTTGAAGTCGCAGTCGTACAGCCGTCCGTCGTAGCCGACGCTGACGAGGGAGCGGCACATGAGCCCGGGCACCGTGGACGGGTTGAAGGCGGCCTCGAGGCGGGCCATGTAGGCGTCGTAGTTGCCGGCCCGCCGCAGCCAGGCCGCAAATCGCGAGATAGGCATGTTGGTGATGGTGAAGAGCGCGTTGAACACGATCCCGTGATGCGCGAGCAGCCATTCGCGCGTGTCCCGCTCGAGGTCGGCCTGCGCGGGAGGCAGGAAGGCGCCCACCGGGTTCGAGACGAGGTTCAACACGAGGCGCGGATCGCGACCGTAACCCACGTCGTTGAGAGCGCGCAGCGCGTCGACGCTCTTCGCGAACACGCCGCGGCCGCGCTGGCGGTCCGTCGCCTCCTCCGTGTAGTGCGGGAGCGAGCAGACGACCTCGACCGCGTGCTCGGCGAAGAAGCGGGGCAGGTCGGCGAAGCCGGGTTCGAACTGAACAGTCAGGTTGTGCCGGACCATGACCTTGCGGCCGAGGGTCCGGCCGCGCGCGACGATCTCGCGGAAGCGCGGATGCAGCTCCGGGGCCCCGCCCGTGATGTCGAGCGTGTCGAGCTCCGGTGTGTGGGCCAGGACGTCCAGGCAGGCGTCCACGACGTCGTCCGGCATCACCTCCGTGCGCGTCGGCGACGCGTCGACGTGGCAGTGGTGGCAGGCCTGGTTGCACCGCTTGCCCACGTTGACCTGGAGGGTCGTGGGAACGGCTGCGCGCAGCACACCGTCGTCGGCGGGCAGGCGCCGGGCGAACCGCGAAGGAGGGGCCGCCGTCGTCACATCGAGATCTTCTTGTCGACGTTGTGGGCGACGAGCCCGTGGGCCAGGGCGATGCCCGCCCGCAGCGAGGCCGCGGCGTGCATGGCCTCGGCCAGGTGCTTCATGGTGAGGCCCTGCTCCAGCGCCGTCTGGGTGTAGCTGTCGATGCAATACGGGCACTGCGAGACCTGGGCCACCGCGAAGCCGACGAGGACCTTCTCGCGCTTGGTGAGGAGCCCGGGCTCGAAGGCGGCGGCGTAGTAGCGCTCGAAGGCGTTCCAGAGCTCGGGCGCGTGCTGCTTGAGGTCGCCGAAGTGCGCGAGGTCGGCATCGTCGAAGTACGCAGGCATGTCTTCCTTCCTCCCCTCACAGCCTACTCCGGACGCGGGGCGGCCGGAACCGGCACGCGCGTCTCGCGACCGGCTCCGAAGATCAGTATGCTTGCGAGGAAGGTGAGGGCCCGGCGGAACGGGCGGGGGCGCCATGAGGGGACGGCGGACGTCTCGGGCGATGGTCGGGCTGGCCCTCGTGGGCGTCCTGGCCGCGCTCGTCTCCATCCGCGTCGCCAACACCCAGCGCCCGGCCCCCGCGCCTTCCGAAGATCCGGACGGGCGATACGGCAACCCCTCCAACCTCGACGAGTACATCGCGGAGCTGAGCAGCCCCGCCCGCGACGCCTGGCAGAAGCCGGACCAGGTGGTGGGCGCCCTCGGCCTCAAGGCGGGCGAGACCGCCTGCGACATCGGCTCCGGCCCCGGCTACTTCACGCTGCGCCTGGCGCGCGCCGTGGGCCCGAGCGGCTTCGTCTACGCGATCGACGTGGAGTCGCGCATGCTCCAGGCCCTGCGCGAGCGCATCGAGCGCGCGCGCGTGCGCAACGTCGCTCCCGTGCTCGCCCTGTCGGACGATCCGCTGCTACCGCCCGGAGCCTGCGATGTCGTGCTCGTGGTGAACACCTACCATCACTTCCCGGACCGGGCGGGATACCTCAAGCGCCTGCGTCAGTCGCTCAAGCCGCACGGGCGCCTCGTCAACATCGACTACCAGAAGCGCCAAACGCCGACGGGCCCGCCCCTCGACCATCGGGTCGCGCGCGAGGCCTTCCTGAGCGAGGCCAAGATCGCGGGGCTCAGCCTGACCGGCGAGCAGTCGTTCCTGCCCTACCAGTACTTCCTCGTCCTGCAGGCGAAGTAGGGCGGCCGAGGCCGGGGTCAACCTCGCCTCAGGGTTCTACATCGGGCCCTGGGGGAACGAGAAGAGCAACCACGGGAGCCCGACGCCGACGATAGCCGCGACCACGGGAAGTGGCATCGCTCCGAGGCCGGCCCGCGACGGGGCGCCGCGCCGGCGAGCCCACCCCTCGGTTCCCAGGCAAAGACTGAGGGTGACGAAGAGCATGACTACCTGCTCGGGCGCGACCATCCACGGCGGGCCATCCCCGGCGCCTATCGTGACGATGTTCAGATTGGATTCGATTCCCCAGATGTAGACCGGGAGGTACCACGTCGCGTCCCACGCCGGGCGCACCTGGCCTTTACGCCCCCTGCCGGGGCGGGTTCGCGAGAAGACCGACCGGACTTGAAGCAGGCAGGCAAGAGATGTCCATCCGTAGCACGAGAACAGCGTCTCGGCTAGAAACCGGAGGGGGACGACGGGCGCGGCCAGCCAGATGGCGCCGGTGGCGACTCCCAACCAAACGACGGCCTTCGTGAACGGGTTGAGACGCGGTGTTTCCACGGCGATTGGACACCGGAGAGGAGTCTCGAGTTCCTCTGGTCCGCCCAACACCCGAGATCAACTGCGAAGACGGCGACCGCCACACCCGGCCGCGTGACACGGGTGGTAGCGTATTCCTCAGGTCGCCGTAAGCTCGACGGCCCTCGCGGTGGAGGATCGACGATGAGCACGCACAGGTTCACCGGCCACCCCGGTGTCGCCGTCGCCCTGGCCTTGGCGCTTGGCCTGTCGTTGTCGCCGCGCGGGGCCGCGGCGGCGACCGTCAACGTCGTCAACGGCATCCAGTTCAGGGACGCGGCGGGCAACCTCCTGCAGGCCCACGGCGGCGGGATGATCAAGGTGGGCAGCTTCTACTACTGGTTCGGCGAGAACCGGGACGGGACGAACCTCGTGTCCGTCTACCGCTCCACCGACCTCAAGAGCTGGTCCTTCCGCGCCCACGTGCTGCGCAAGGACATGGGCGACGAGCTTGCCACCGCCAACATCGAGCGGCCCAAGGTGCTCTACAACGCCGCCTCGGGCACCTACGTGCTCTGGGCGCACAAGGAGAACGGCGTCGACTACTCGGAGGCGCGGGTGGCGGTGGCGACGGCCACGGCCGTCGAAGGGCCGTACACCTACCAGGGGAGCTTCCGTCCGCTCGGACACGACTCGCGGGACATGACGGTGTTCAACGACGGAGCGACCGCGTATCTCGTCTCGGCCACGCGCGTGAACGCCGACATGAACATCTACCGACTGACTCCCGACTTCCAGGACGTCGACGCGCTCGTGCAGACGCTGTGGGTCGGCCAGTATCGGGAGGCGCCCGCGATGTTCAAGCGGGGATCCACCTACTTCCTGGTGACCTCCGGCGCCACGGGCTGGAACCCGAACCAGGCCAAGTACGCGACCGCGTCCAGCGTCTCCGGGACGTGGAGCGCGCTCGCGAACTTCGCCGATTCGACCGCGTACGCCTCCCAGTCCACCTACGTCGTGCCCGTGCCGGGATCCTCGGCCACGTCCTACCTCTACCTGGGCGACCGATGGGCCGGCGCCTGGAGCGGACCCGTGAACGATTCGAAGTACGTGTGGCTGCCCCTGAGCTTCCCGAGTTCGACCTCGCTGTCGATGAGCTGGTACGCGAGCCTCAACATCGACACGGCCACGGGCTCCGTCGCGGGCGTGCCGTTCTCCGTCGATCCCGCGGCCAGCTACGACCTCGTCAACCGGAAGAGCAACAAGCTGCTCAACGTCCGCGGCAGCTCCACGGTCGCCGGAGCGGACGCCGAACAATGGGCGGACCTCAACGCCACGAGCCAGCAGTGGCGGCTGGTCAGCGCGGGCGGCGGCTACTACAAGATACAGAACCGCAACAGCGGGTTGGTCCTGGGCCCGGCGAGCGGCTCCTCCACCGACGGCACCGTGATCGAGCAGTGGACGGACGGCGGCTGGACCAGCCAGCACTGGCAGCTCGTGGACGCGGGCGGCGGGTTCTACAAGCTGAGGAACCGGGCGACGGGCAAGGTGATCGACGTCTCCGGAGGCTCACTGGCCAACGGGGCCAACGTCATCGAATGGACGGACAACGGCGGCACGAACCAGCAGTGGCAGATCGTCGTCTCGAACTGACATCCCTGGCCTGTTCAACTAGGCGCAGTCCTTCCAGGCGATCTCGATGCTCGTGATGAGCTCCTTCACCTTGTCGTAGTAGCGATGACGCAGTAAGACGCCCTGCCGAAGGAACTGTTCGCGTGTCGTCTGTGTGCCACAGGCATGCTTGATGATTCCGGCACGAAACGTGTCAACGTCCTCCGCACTCAAGTCGCGTTTGAGCGTGTTCAGCATCCGGTAATCGTACGCAAGCATGTCGCCCTCAGCGGTGACGCCGAAGAGCTCCGTCTCGTCGTCGACGACCCTGGGCAGAGTCAGTGACACTTCTGCCGCAACCTTCGCGAGCGCAGCTGACCGGCGGCTCCGGCCGCCACCCGACGAGCCTCCCTTGCCCGTCACGCCGGCTCGCCTGATGAAGGGACCGGACACCGCGATCACCAGGGCCATCACGACGGCAAACGCGGCTGTGATCCCCAGGGCACCGACGAAGCTACCCTTGGCTGCTCCAGCCTCCGCGCCTCGGCGACTGAAGCGCCTCGCCTGCCACAGCAGGAGTAGCAACGGCAGCACCACGGGTCCCACGACGTGCTCTCCGAAGCGTTCACCCTGCAGGGAGGGATCCGCCGTGTTCAATAGGCCACTCCGAATCACCAGCCACGCGTTGCCAGCCCCGAGGAGGGCGAGGGCGCCGATCCCAAAAAACCACGGATTGACAAGAGGGCGCCGGGCAATCAGGTTGACGACGTATCCGAGACCGACGGGAACCAGGGTGAGCAGGCCGATCGCGAGAATCAACGGTGTGGTTGAATCCATTGATGCACCTCCGACCGTGAGGATACGGGTGCTGCGGGTGCTGCGGTCGCGAAGACCACTACTGCGGACTCGGGGGGTCGAAACGCTCGTCGGGAATACGGACGTCGATCTCCACCGTATCGGCGTGTGATCTCATTGGGAAGCCTCCATCAGCGTCGGTCATCAACCACGTGGTCGCTGTCGAGATGCCCCCAACTACCCGGCGATCCGAGAGATGCTGGAGCATGACGGAGCCATCAGGCTCGACGTAGTCCCACCTCACGTCCAGCCAGTTCGTCGCGTCGATGTAAATGATGCGCTTGTTCTTGCTCTTGGTAACGGTCTCCACCTTGTACGCCTTGGTTCCGTCCACTTCGACGAGGCCCATGTTGCGGATTGCGATACCGCGAGAGGCGTAGTCCAGGAGAGGATCCTCATCGAACTCGCACGTATCTATCCTCTCCTGCGCCTCGACACCAGAAAGGATTTCCACTGGCCCGGTTCCCTGGCGGCGCCATGCCGCCTTTCCGTTGTAACCGCGCAGCCGCGTGCCGCCAGGGCCAGAGGATTCCCACCGGCACAGGTTCGGCCGCCTCCGCTCCGAAATGTAACGCCACGTGGTGCCGTCCGGCATGACAGTGGTACCAGTGATGCGCCAACTGGACGTGGCTTTTAGCGTGGCGACGGAGCCGAGGGCAGCGAGATGCCTCGAAGCGATGTCCTCGACACGTACCTCGGGATGGCGGTGACAGCCGAGCAGCAGCAAGATCCCGACCGCAACAACGCCTGCCGAGGTCATGACCTGACGTGGCAACGCGACAAGCTCGGACAGCTGCTCGTAAGGGGTGCACCGTCGCGGTGCGTTCATCTCCGATTGACGAGCATTGCGAAGACCGCGCCATTCCAGCCACTGCGGGCGGCGGCTCCCCCTTCCTCCACTCACCGCACTCCCGTCCGGACACTATCGAGCCGAGCCTCCTTTGTGCGACCGGTCGCCCGGTGAGTAGCGGACACGGAGACGGCACCAGACTCAGCGATGCCAACGCTTACCTGTATCCGCGGCATACCTCGGGGCGCCGGCTCGATGCCGTCGATCAAGAAGGT
>Ga0070689_100003523_pt1 | contig 10411 bp, 7 predicted proteins | sample KBSS23HmetaG_FD_64669 | JGI IMG/M metagenome (GOLD analysis project Ga0070689, IMG submission 64669) | Switchgrass rhizosphere microbial communities from Kellogg Biological Station, Michigan, USA - KBS S2-3H metaG | ecosystem: Host-associated > Plants > Roots > Rhizosphere ... | reverse complement strand
ACGCCCATCGCGAGCGCTCGGCGCACCCAGGTGTCGACGTCGATCCCCTCGGCGCGGGCCCAGATCGCCATGCCGCCGCTCGGCGGGGCGAAGCGCAGCATCGGCAGCTCGGCGCGCAGCGCCTCGCAGAGCGCGTCGCGGCGCGCGCGGTACGTTCGCAGCATGCGCCGCGCGTGACGCTCGATCTCGCCGTCCTCCAGGAGCTCCGCGACTGCCCGCTCGAGGATCTGATCACCCTGCACGTCGACGTAGCAGCGGTACTCGGCGATCCGCTCGATGACCGGCGGCGGCGCGACGACGAACCCGAGGCGCAGTCCGGGGGCCACGATCTTGGACAAGGTCCCCAGATAGATGACGGTCCCGTGCCGATCCATGTACGCGAGCGGCAAGACGGGAGGGCCGGCGTACTGGAACTCGTGATCGTAGTCGTCCTCGAAGATCATCCAGCGCCGCCGCCGCGCGAGCTCGAGGAGCCGCGCGCGTCGCTGCGTCGAGAGCGTCACCGTGGTCGGTAGTTGATGGTGCGGCGTGAGGTAGACGGCGCGGATCGCGCGCGGGCCGTCGAGGCGCTCGAGCTCGCCGACCTGCATCCCGTCTTCGTCGAGTGGAATCGGCACGATCTCGAGCTTCAAGAGACGGAGCAGCGCCGACGCCGCCGGGTGGAGGTACGCCTCGACCGCCACCCGGTCGCCGGGGGCGAGGAGCGCGCGGCTGGCGAGGTACAGCCCGTTCTGCGCGCCTCGGACGATCTGGATGGCGTCGGCCTTCGCGCTCAAGCCGCGGGTGCGCGAGAGCCACGTCGCGACGGCCTCGCGGAGGCGTTCGTGACCGTGGCTGTCGCCGTAGTCGAGCAGCGCGTGGGCGCGGTCGCGCGCCAGCGAGCGACGGACCGCGCGAGCGAGCTCGGTGGTCGGCGCCGAGCCGAAGGCGGGCACGCCTCCGAGCAAATCGTACCGGGCGCGCGGCGAGACGAGCCGCGGCGGGAGGGCCACGCGCCGGTGATCGTAGCTGGGGACCCGCGCGGTCTGCCGGACGACCACCGCGCCGTCGCGCGTGGGCGGCGCGTCGGCGATGAAGACGCCCGATCGCGGCGTGCACACGATCCAACCTTCGCGTTCGAGCTGGGTGTACGCCGCGCGCACCGTCCTGCGCGCCACCCCGAGCTGACCGGCCAGGATGCGGGTCGAGGGCAGTCGATCGCCGGGGCGAAACCGACCGCTCACGACGTCGCGGTCGATGCTCTCGGCGATCTGCCGGTAGAGCGGGGTGGTGTCTTTCCGAAGCGAGATGGAGAGCCGGTGCGACATGGGAGAGGTGCCGTGGATATCCCCGGGCGCGCCGGCCGTCGACCTCACGCTTCTCGACGGGGACTGCCGCTCACGGGGCGGCGTCGCTCGCGCCTACCGCGGCGAGCTGCGCGGCGGCCCAGGCGGGGTTCGGGTACGCCGGCTGCGTGCCGCCGGGCACGATCATCCGCGGCGTCGTGACGTCCCACGAGAGCGGCGACGAGCCGACGTACGCGACGTCGAGGTAACCGGCGATCGGGCGCGGCGCGACGAGCCGCGACTGCATCCGGTTCAAGAGGTCGGCGCGCGCGACGGTATGGGTGACCGGGTCCTCGGCCATCACGCGGGGCGAGTCGAGCATCTCGTCGGGCTCGATGAAGCCGTCGCCGTTCGTGTCCATCTGGTCGTGCACGAGCACCGACGCGCCGACGCCCGCGGCCTGTCCTACGTTCGCCTCGACGGGATGGATCCGGTACTCGCCGTTCATGATGTGCGTGACGCCGAGGTCCTTCGAGCCGGCGATGAGTCCGTCGATCGCGCGCGGGACGAGCGCGCCCCACGGGATCTGGAGGCGCTGCGGGACGCGGTCGCGCACGTCGACGTCGCTCCCCGTGGCGCACAGGTGGAGGTCGTAGAGGTAGTGCGCGAGGCCGACGCTGTCGCGGTACCGCACGCCGGGATCGACGGCGTTCGAGGCGGTCTCGCGGATCACGTGGAGCGCGTTGAGTCGCCGCGCCTCGCGGACGTACGGGTACGCCGCGACCTCGGCCGCGCCGGCCGCCGCGTCGCGCCGGAGGAGGTCGGGGCGGAGCGTGAACTGCGTGGACCAGCACTGGCGCTGCGCCTTCCGCTGCACGTGGTACGCGGCCTCGAGCGCGAACGTGCGCCCGCGCGCGAGGACGTCGGCGGTCGCGTACGCGCCGGCGATCGGGTTGCAGCCGAGCGCGGTGTGTCCGACGCACTCCGTCGCGACGTTGAAGTCGTTCGCGCCGTTGATCGTCGTCACGTCGGGCGTGGTCCCGTCGAAGAGGTTCTGCGGATACGGCGGCAAGTGGAGCGTCGGCTGGTAGTCGTCGCCGAGGATCCGCCGCCACACCCAGTCGGAGTTGGTCTGTGTCCCGTAGAACGCGGCCTCGCTGGCGATCGGCCAGCGCGCGTCCCACGCGGCCTCGTCGTACGTCGCGGGCGGCTGCATCGTCGGCGGCGCGCACGTGCCGGGCTCCACCGCGCCGCGCGTCATCGCGAAGACGTATGTGAAGGGCTGCACGCACGACGGCACCGGCGCGGCGGACCCCGTCGCCTCCGACGTCTCGCCGAACCGAGCGTACCCGTCGCGCCCAACGAAATAGCCGATGTTTGGATCGGCGGGGTTGGTCGCGTAGAGGTCGTTGTTCGGCCAGACGAGCGGGTAAAGATCGCCGAGGTCGGACGCGTCGATCGTCAGCGCCGCGGCCACGTGGAGGAGCGTGCCGCTCCCGTTCGAGCCGAAGGTGACGCCGGTGACGCGGTTCGCGGCGAGGTCGACGCCGATCGGCGATCGCCCGCGGAAGATCCGGAGCGGGAACGCGCGCGTGCGTTTCGTCGTCTCGGCGCCGGGGTAGGTGAGCGGGCCGAGGAGGTCGTGGACGATCACGTGGTCGGCGACGCGCGGCTCGTAGCAGTTCGCTCGGCCGCACTGCCCGGGTTCGAACGCGTGCGGCGGCGCGTCGCCGTAGGCCATCGCGAAGCGGCCGAGGTACGTGTGCTGGGATCGCGTAGCGCTCCACTGCGTCGATCCCCACGGCGAGAGCGCGCCGGCGAGGCTCTCCGGCGTGCCGCTTCCCGGGCCGAGATCGTGCGCCGCGTAGTGGCCGAGCGTCCGGAAGTTGATGAAGTCGTACGTGCTCGACAGGTTCGCCTGGATATCGCCGAGACCGTCCTCGGGCGTCGCCTGCTCGGTGAGCTGTCCGCCGAGCATCGCGCGCGGCGCGACGAGGCACGTGTCGGCGCCGTTGGCGGCCGCCTCGTACGCGGCGGTGACCGCGCCGAGGCTCGCGCCGACGACGAGCACCTCGCAGTCGGTGAGGAGCGTCCCGGGCGCGTCGTCGATCCCCGACGCGACGTCGGCGGAGGCCGGCGCGCCGCGGCTCGTGCACGCCGAGCCGGCGCACAGGGCGGAGACGATGAGCGAGGCGAGGGCGATCCGCGCGCCCCGTCGCGAGTTCCATGGCATGAGGGATCCCTTTCGGTAAGACAGCCGCGTTGCGCGGCTGAGTCGCTCCCACAGTAAGGATCGGCGCGGGTGCCGCCATGTGACGTTGGGTTGACGTAGCGTCAACCCAACGTGCTCATGCGGACCGCCCGCCTGGGCGCCGCCCAACGTCGAGCCACCTGTGGGGCTCGACGAAGCCGAACCACTCGATGATCGTGGCCGCGAGCCCGGTCCACCCTGTCTGGTGGCTCGCGCCGATCCCCGCGCCGTTGTCGCCGTGGAAGTACTCGTAGAAGAGAAGGAGATCGCGAAAGGATGGGTCCTCGTGGAACAGGCGCGCGCCGCCGTGCACCGGACGCCTGCCCTTGTCGTCAGGCAGGAACGTGCGGACGATGCGCGACCCGATCTCGCTCGCGACCTCGTAGAGGGTCATCTGCCGCCCGGACTTGGTGGGGCACTCGATGCGGAACGAGTCACCGTAGTAGGAATAGAAGTGGAGGAGCGATCGGATGAGCAGCATGTTCATCGGCATCCAGATCGGGCCGCGCCAGTTCGAGTTGCCGCCGAACATGCCCGTGTCCGACTCCGCGGGCTGGTAGTTCACCCGGTACTCGTCGGGCCCGACGCGGAACGTGTAGGGGTGCTCGCGGTGGTAGGCCGAGAGCGTCCCACATGCCGTCCGGGCCGACGCGATTCATCGCGTTCGCGATGAGGAGGAAGTGATCGACGTACCCGACCGCGAGGTCGTCGTAGGTCGGATCGTCGGCCGCGATCTCCATCGCGATCTCGAGCATGTTCTGACAGAAGAGCGAGACCCATGCCGTGCCATCCGCCTGTTCGAGGTTCCCGCCCGTGGGCAGCGGCGCAGATCGATCGAAGACGCCGATGTTGTCCATCCCGAGGAAGCCGCCCTCGAAGACGTTCTTGCCGAAGCGGTCCTTGCGGTTCACCCACCACGTGAAGTTCGCGTGGAGCTTGCCGAACGCGTGCTTCAAGAACCGCAGGTCCTGCGTCCCTCGCAGCGTCTCCTCCATACGGTAGAGGAAGATCGTCGCCCACGGCTGCACGGGCGGGTTCACGTCGCCGAAGTTCCACTCGTACGCCGGCAGCTGGCTGTTCGGGTGCAGATACGTCTCGCGGAGCAAAGATCTTGGTGTCGATGAGCTCGTACTCGAACTCGTAGCGCGAGCGACGCCGGTTCGTCTCGACGAGATCCAGGTACGGGTATTCGCGCTGCGGATACTTGTAGAGCCACTTGTTGTAGGAGTGCGTCGGCGTCGAATCGAGGTAGAAGTAGAACTCCTTCACGTCTTCGCCGTGGTTGCCCTCGGCGTTGGTGAGGCCGAAGAGGCGCTCCTTCAGGATCGGGTCCTTGCCGTTCCACAGCGCGAGCCCGAAGCAAAGCCGCTGCTGATCGTCCGAGAAGCCCGCGAGCCCATCCTCGCCCCAGCGGTACGCGCGCGAGCGCGCTTGGTCGTGGCGGAAGTAGCTCCACGCGTCGCCGCCCTCGCTGTAGTCCTCGCGTACGGTGCCCCACTGACGCTCGCTGAGATACGGACCCCACTTGCGCCATCGGACGTCGCTCTTCGCCTCCTCGAGCCGGCGAGCCTCCGCTCCACTTTCGAACGCCATGGTGATCCTCCGCGATGTGAGCCGTGGCCACAGACGTGCCGGTAACGCGCGTGCATCTTTGGAGCCAAATCACGCGCAATCCGACGCTTCTCCATCCCCGATGTCGCGCTCGACGCCTACGCCGACGCCCGCGTCGAGTACCTGTATGTCCTGGGCGTGTGGTGCACAGGAACCGGCGTCGCGCCAAGTCTCGGGTGAGCACCGCGCGATCTGCGCCGAGCTCGGCCTGCCCGACCTCCCGCGAGGAGGACACGTAGCACGCTAGCTCTAACCAGGCTGCGGTGGGCATGCCGGCCTGTCGGCGGGAGCGCGGAGCCGTTGCGTCGGTCGGACCGGGTAGCCGGTCGAACGAGATTAGTTGAAAATGCAATGTCTCCCAGTCGTATCGGCGCAACATATGCCGTTGTCGCGCGCAGCGGCGGGCTTGCGGAGGAACGACCCGTCAGGGATCGCGGCACGCCTGCGACTCGAACGTCGTTGCTTTCGCCCCGGTCCGAAGATCGGTCTTCACCTTGAAGACGCGCACGGCGTCGCGCGAGAGCGTGAGCCGCGCTCCGTACCGCTTCGACCCTCGTCGTCATGGCCACTTCGCTCCGCACGATCGTTCTTCACCATCGTCGAACCCTCCCCCCGCGCCCTCCGGCACGTGCCCCGATTCCATCATGAGAGCAGACTGTGGTGGCGAAGAATGCGATACACCTCGACCGCGCGCGCCCGCGTCCCGACCCATTCCCGCCCCGCGCTCGCCACCTGCACCCGCACCCGCACTCGCACCCTCACCGGCAACGCGCTCCGCGATTACGTCTACCAGCACCGGGCGGAGCTCGCGCCGTTCTTCTGCAACGTCATCTCGGAGTTCGACGTCTGCTTCGCCCAGCTTATTTCGACAGCACCGGAGGCCAGGTCCCACGCCGGAGCGGAATGGTCACGCTCAAGCTCGAGATGTTCAATGACGCCGGCGCCCACGTGCAGTGCAACAACGCCGGTCACACCGGCCCGTTCACGTTCCTCTTCCCCGATCCGAGCGGGACGACGAACGACTCCACCAACGCGCCGGCCGCCAACATCGACGCGAACGGCGATCTCGTTTTCCGAGTGCGCGTCGACAACAACTCCACCGTCGCGCAGCTCCCCGGCGTCACCGCCGGCACCGCGCACGCCGACGACTGTGGAATGCTGCATTATTCGTCGAGCACTCAACTTGTCACCATCGATTACGTCGCCACCCACCCGAATGCGTTCTTGAATTGGAACCTTTCGGTCGTGCGCGGCTCGCACGGCCAAGTCGCCGGCGCGAGCGGAACGACCAGCTCGCTCAATCCGGATCACCTCGTCAACGCAGCATCGGTGCTACTGGAGTCGTGTCCGCAAGCGGCGTTCGCGGTGAACCTGTACTGCGAGGCGCGCGCGGAGAGTGGATACGGGCGGCAGTCCCAATACGGCCCGTCGGCCACGATCGCGTTCGCGCTGATCACGCCTTGACGCTTACCCGTGCTGGCTACCCTGCGCATCCGGGCGGGGTCGTTTCGGGAGTCAAGTTTCACCCCTCAGGTTGATGCCCATTGGACGCTTGCTGCATCGGATGGTCGTGTCACGCTGAGAGAACGTTCGCGACGCGGGGGTGCGGATGGTCGACGCTGTATGTGTGAACGTCGGGGTCGCGCTCTCGCGTCACGCTAGGAGCATGACATGGCGAAGATATTCCTCAAGTTCGACCCGCCGATCGAGGGCGGATCGCAGGCTGCCGGGTTCGAAAAGCAGATCGTGGTCGAGTCGTTCAGCTGGGGCGAAACGTTCGACAAGAACGCTGTCAATCAGGACTTTCATTTCGCCGCGATCACCGATCGGCAGTCGCCCAAGCTGCTGCAGGCATGCGCCGAGGGCACACACTTCAATTCCGCTGAGCTCAACATGGTCAATGAATTGGGCCAAGCCTTCTACACGCTGAAGTTGGGTGACGTGAACATCAGCAGCTACGCGGTCGGCGCTTCGGAAGCGGCCGGCAAGCCGAACGACCAGGCGACCCTGCGATTCCGAACGATCCAGAACGAGTTCCGTGCGCAGAAGCCGGACGGCTCACTCGATGCGCCGGTGGTCGGCGGGTTCGACTTCGGCAAGTAGCTGTAGTGGTGAGCGTGGCAGACGGCTCAAGGACAAGTACGACCGGTTACGCCGATGCCCGCGGCCGATGCGAGCTGGTAGATGATCTGCCGCGTCGTCTGCAGGTTGGTGTAGGGGACCTGGTCGTACCGATACGGAAATAGATAGACGCTCCAGCTCTTGGAGAACGTCGAACCGAGCGCGAAGCTACCGATGGGGGTCAGGTATGCCTCGGTGGGGTTTGCGCTGCTCGCAATCCAGCCTTCGGACGCCGTGGTGTCGAACGTGGCGACCGTGATGCATCGTGTCGCGTTCGCGTCGCAAACACCCCACCAGTTCTCGGTCGCGCACCCGGCGTTCTGGGCTCGAACGTCTCCAGCATGTGGATACGGCGCTGCGCGGGGCAACTCGAGGTAGCGGCCGTCCGGGTACGTCGTGGTGTCGGGCGGACCGAATACCGTAACGGCGGCGTTCGTGTAGGGAGTGCTCCCCGTGTACGCGTAAAATGCCGCGTTCACCCCTTCGGCCGAGAACAGCGCCGGGATCTCCTGCGGACGAGAATCCCACTGAACGGGAGACGTCTTCTCCGCCGAGAAGTCGAACGTCGTCGCGTCGGCGGTGACCCGATACCGAACCTTCGCGTAGCCGGGAAGGGGGGTCACCCACTGCTCGAACGTAAGCCCCGACACAGCCGGGCCGTTGACCGTGAAGTTGTTTGGGCTCGTCTGCTTCGTGTAGTAGGTACCGCCGGACGGGGTGCCGCATGTCGAGCTGGGGCCATCGTCGGCCACGAAGCAGCTCGCCACGACGTCGTTCGTCGCGTCGTTCCAGCCGCAGCGCGCACCCTGCGCCTGAATCGGGTTCCAGATGCGTGGAGAGCCGTTGCACGTCACCTGAGTATTGGCTGCCGCATCGAAGCCCCACAGGCTCAATTGCATGGCGGCGCCGCCATGCTCCGCGAGCAGGTTCCTCCCCCAGACGACGTCGCCGAGCAGGGCCCCCTCGAGGTTCTTCCCCCGAAGCTGGAAGATGGTGCCACCGTAGGATTTATCGACTCCGACGTACGCTCCGTCGTTGATCAAGAGCGTCGTGTCCTGCTGCCTTGCCGTCCAATAGCCGGGATTGCCTTGGCACCACTCGATGGCCGACGAGCTGGTACCGAGGAAGCTGCATGAGTCGTTGAACAGCTTGAGGCTGTTGGTGAGCGACGGATTCTGGTTGTCCGGCATGCCCGCGGGATCGACCCCGATGGCGTAGGCGATCACCTGATGTTGGCCCGTACCATTGTAGTTGGCGGCGCCAAAGCCTTGGCTCTGCGCGTAGCTCCACGTGAACGCGCAATGGCCGCCCGTCTTGGGACAGGCGCCGGTCAGGTCGGGGCGGAAGTTGCCAGCCGTCGCGACCTGGACGAGCGCACCGTCTACATAGATGTGAACCCGAATCGGCCCCGCGTAATCGGGATCGTAAGCCCACCCGCCGATGATGCCGCCCCCGGCGCCGTCGAGAAAGCCGTAGGCGGTCTGGCTGAGCGCGCCGGTGGACCGCTCCGTGCGCTCGACGGTCGGGTTGACCACATCGCAGCCCGGGAGCGCGAGACCGACGATGACGGCCCACGTGGCGATCGTGCGCATTGAATACGCGATAACATCGGAGGGCCGCGATCTTCAAGCGACCGCGCCGGCTCAAGCGCACCTCCAGATCCGGGGCGTGAGTCGAGCCCGCCCTTCAGCGATGCGCCTGCCGCAATCCAGTCGCCTCCGCCGTGTCGTGGCTCGGGGGGACACCGAACTTGCGCGCGTACTCGCGGCTGAACTGGCTCGTGCTCTCGTACCCGACCTCATAGGCGACGGTGGTGACCGCGGCGCCGCCTGTTTTCAGGAGCCGCCGGGCCTCGAGCAGACGAAGCTCCTTCTGGTACTGGAGCGGCGTCGTCGACGTGATCGTCTTGAAGTGTTTGTGAAACGACGACGCACTCATTCCGACTCGTCGTGCGAGATCTGGGACCGCGATCGACGAACGGATGTCGCCGCGGAGGTGGCCGATGGCGCGGGCGATGGCGCTCACGTTGCTGTCGTGGCGAATGAGTCGGCGAAGCATGCCGCCGAACGGAGCGACCAGCAGTCGGTAATGAATCTCCTGCGAGATGAGCGGACCGAGCACCTTCGCGTCCGAAGGCGAGTCGGCGAGCGCCAAGTATCGACGCAGGGCATCGAGCAGTCCGGAGTCGGCGCGATGGGTCACGGCTGCGCGAGCGTGCTCGCTGCCCCGCACCTGCTCGGCGACATCGTCACGGAGCTTCCGGATGGCGGCGGGGTCGACCTGGAAGACCAGGGCCAGATATGGAGCCGACGTGACTCGGGAGCTCACAGGCAGGTCGTGGCTCACGAGGAGGCACTGCCCCGGGCCGAACGACAAGGTTTCGCCGCCAATCGAGACCTGCTTCCTGCCCTGGAGGATCAGGCACAAGACGGGCTCGTACAGCGAGGCCTCGAACGCGCTCGGGGTGTCCTGCCGGAGGAGCACGAGACCATCCATCGGCCGAGCGACCTCGCCGCGGTCGTACCGAGAAAAATGGTGCGAAGCGAGCTCGATGAATTCTTCCATGTTCATGGTCCGGTGAGGAGCAGCGTGGAGCAGCATCCTAGATCAGAGCCCGGGCGGCCGAGGCCGAACCTCCCGGCGCGCGGAGGATTGGGCAAGCAGTTCGGAGGAACGGGCAGGCGCCGCGGATCGACGGTGCGTATGGTCTCTCCCCGTCGAGAACGAGGAGAAGCGAAATGAAGACCCGAAGACTGACCACAGACGTCGAGATCCCTTACCTTGGCTTTGGCACGTACCTCGTCGGGAACGACGAGGTCGCCGCCGCGGTCTGCGAGGCCATTCGCGCCGGCTACCGGCACATCGACACCGCGGAGGGCTATCGGAATGAAGCGGGCGTCGGGGCGGGAATCAAGCAGGCGCTCGAGTCCGAGGGCCTTTCGAGGGGCGACATCTTCGTCACCACGAAGCTCTGGCCCGGGAACCCGGCGTGGGGGCAGGCGGCGAAGACCACCGAGTCCACGGTGGCCTCGCTCGACGAAAGCCTCCAGCAGCTGGGACTGACGTACGTGGACCTCTACTTGATCCATGCGCCGTTTCAGCGTGACCAGAGACTCGCCCAGTGGCGCGGGCTCGTCGAGCTCAAACGGCAGGGCAAGGCGCG
>Ga0070689_100003519_pt1 | contig 10415 bp, 12 predicted proteins | sample KBSS23HmetaG_FD_64669 | JGI IMG/M metagenome (GOLD analysis project Ga0070689, IMG submission 64669) | Switchgrass rhizosphere microbial communities from Kellogg Biological Station, Michigan, USA - KBS S2-3H metaG | ecosystem: Host-associated > Plants > Roots > Rhizosphere ... | reverse complement strand
CCGAACATGCTGATGGTCGAGCGGTCGATGTGCGCCGAGCGCAGCCACGCTGACAGGGTCTGGTACACGAGGTAGAAGGGAAGTCCCGCGGAAAATCCGAGGAACAGCATCGACAGCACCGGCCGTTCGAGGTAGACGGCGAACGCCTGGCCCCAACTGCGTTTCAACGGCTTGTCAGTTGGCATCGTCGTGCGAAGGACCAAGCGATGGACGGCGGCGGTTCGGCGTTATCATGCGCACCCGCATCATACGGAAGACCGGACTCGTGCAGGAATATCAGAGAACCTTCGTCGACCTCGCCATGTCGCGCCAGGCGTTGCGCTTCGGCTCGTTCAAGCTCAAGTCCGGCCGCGATAGTCCGTACTTCTTCAATGCCGGATTGTTCAACGACGGCGAGGCGATCGCGGTGCTCGGCCAGTGTTACGCCGCGGCGCTGGCGCGTTCGGGCCTCGAGTTCGACATGCTGTTCGGTCCGGCCTACAAGGGCATTCCGCTCGCCACCGCGGCGGCGATCGCGCTCGCGGAGCACCATCACCGCAGCGTGCCGTGGGCGTTCAATCGCAAGGAGGCCAAGGATCACGGCGAGGGCGGCAACATCGTCGGCAGCCCGTTGAAAGGCCGCGTGATCATCGTCGACGACGTCATCACCGCCGGGACCGCGATCCGTGAATCGGTGGAAATCATCCGCGCGGCCGGGGCGGAACCGGTCGGCGTGGCACTCGCCCTGGATCGCCAGGAACGAGGCCAGGGCACGCAATCCGCCGTCCAGGAGGTGTCGTCGCAGTTCGGTTTGCGTTGCGTCAGCATCCTGACCCTGGCGGACCTTATTGAGACCTTTGCGGCGGGCTCAGGTGATGCAGTTCGCATTTCCGACCAACAGTTGGTCGCATTACGTGCATATCAGCGCGCCTGGGGCGTCGCGGCGGTTTCCCCCGCCTGAGTAGCTGGGGCAAAATACCCCGCATGCGCAAAGCCACCACCTTCCTGGCGACCGTGCTCTCCGGCTATCTCGTGGCCGGCGCGGCATACGCGCAAAGCAACAGCGGCGACAAGACCCGTCAGACCTACAAGTGGACCGACGAAAAGGGCGTGATTCATTACGGCGACAGCGTGCCCGCCGAATACTCGCAGCGCGAAAAAAGCGTGCTGAACAAGGACGGCATCGAGGTGCAGAAGACCCGGGCGGAGATGACGCCGGAAGAAGCCGCGATCTACGCCGCCAAGCAGAAGGAAGAAACCCTGCGCCGCCAGCACGACATGTTCCTGATTTCCACCTACCCGTCGGTTAAGGAAATCGAGAACGTGCGCGACACCCGTCTCGAGCAGATCAACGCACAGATCAACGCCGCCGAGTCCTATATCGGCACAATCACGTCGCGCGTCGACGGACTGAAGCAGCGCGCGATGGTTTTCGCGCCGTACAACACCAAGCCTGGCGCTCGCCGCATGCCGGACGACCTCGCCGAGGAAATGGTGCGTGCGCTGAGTGAACTGCGTACCCAGAACACGGCGCTGGCCCAGCGCCGCAGCGAACTGCAGAGCGTCATCGACTCGTTCGATGCCGACATCAGACGCTTCAAGGAGCTGCGCACTTCCGCCGCGGCCCGCGTCAACGAAGCGAACCGTCCGAAGAAGCAGTAATCAGCCGAGAGTCGAGTCAGCGAGTGCCGGTGTGGCCGAAGCCGCCCGCGCCGCGCGATGACGCGGAGAAGTCGTCGACCACTTCCAGCCGCACCTGCACCACCGGCACGATCACCATCTGCGCGATGCGTTCGCCCGGCTGCACCACGAACTCCGCCGAGCCGCGATTCCAGCACGACACCATGAGCTGGCCCTGGTAGTCCGAATCGATGAGCCCGACGAGGTTGCCGAGCACTACGCCGTGTTTGTGGCCCAGGCCCGAGCGCGGCAGGATCACCGCGGCCAGACCCGGGTCATCGAGGTGAATCGCGAGTCCCGTAGGAATGAGCTCGGCCTTGCCGGGCGCGAGCGTCAGCGGCGCGTTCAGGCAGGCACGCAGATCGAGCCCGGCGGATCCGGCGGTGGCGTAGGCCGGCAGCGGAAATTCCGCGCCGATACGCGGGTCGAGCACGCGGACCTTCAAGGCCCGTTCCGCGCCCCCTGAATTGACAACAGGCGTAACCGCCGCATTCATGCCGTCACGCTCGCGAGGCGCACACCCGGCTTGCGTTCCGCGAATCGTTCGGCGATCAGCGCGACCAGGTCGCGCGCCAGCGTCACTTTCGGCGCATGCGGCAGTTCGCGCCGCCCGTCGCGCCACAACACCAGCAACGCGTTGTCGTCTTTTTCGAAAACCTTGTCGTGTCCGACTTCGTTGGCCGCGATCATGTCGAGATTCTTCTTGAGGAGTTTCTGGCGCGCGTATTGTTCCACGGAATCGGTCTCCGCCGCGAAGCCGACGACGAAGGGACGCGCGGCGCCGCTGCGTGCGGCCACGGTCGCGAGGATGTCGACGGTGCGCTCCATCTTGAGATCGAGCGACTCCTGCGTCTTCTTGATCTTGCAGTCCACGGCGCAGGCCGGCCGGTAATCCGCGACCGCCGCGGTGGCGATGAAGATATCCACGCCGTCGACGTTTTTCATGACGGCGTCGAGCATGTCGGCAGCGCTCTCGACATCGATGCGCTTTACGCCCGGCGGCGTGGCGAGCGTCACCGGGCCGCTGACGATGGTCACGTCCGCGCCGAGTTCGCGCGCGGCCGAGGCCACGGCGAACCCCATCTTTCCAGAGCTGCGATTGCTGATGAAACGCACCGGGTCGATGCGTTCGCGCGTCGGCCCGACGGTGAGCAGCACGCGTTTTCCAGCGAGAGGTCCGGACGGAGCGAGAGTGCTGGCGACGAATGTGGCGAGTTGCGTGGGCTCGAGCATGCGGCCCGCGCCGACTTCACCGCAGGCCTGGTCACCTTCGCCGGGGCCCCAGACGTGCACGCCGCGCGACTTCAGCGTGGCGACGTTGGCCTGGGTCGCCGCGTTCGCCCACATGACTCGATTCATCGCGGGCGCCAGCGCGATCGGTGCATCCGTCGCGAGGCAGAGCGTCGTCAACAGGTCGTCGGCCTGGCCGGTAGCCAGGCGCGCTACGAAATCCGCGGTGGCCGGCGCAATGATCACGAAGTCGGCCCAACGCGCGAGCTCGATGTGCGACATGGCCTTCTCGGCCTCGGGATCCCACAGGTCGCTGCGCACCTCGCGGCCGGAGACTGCCTGGAATGTCATCGGGGTCACGAACTCGCGTGCGCCGGCGGTCAGGACCACCTGCACTTCGGCGCCCTGTTCGCGCAGGCGTCGCACGAGGTCCGGGCTCTTGTAAGCCGCGATGCCTCCGGTGACGCCGAGTAAAACCCTCTTGCCCTGCATGAGGCGGGCATTATCCGCGCATGGACTGTTCTCGCCAGTCGCGTTGGTTCTGGAAGCATTCCTTCTGAAACTGGTCATTCACGCCCCTTTGGCGGCTCCTTGGACACCGCCCCGGCCCGTCATGATTGTCCAATGGATCAGGAGCTTATCGACGAGGCGCGGCCCGGAATCAATCACTGGCCACGCGGGGAACGGCCGCGCGAGCGGCTCCTGGAACGAGGCGCGCAGGCGCTCTCGGATGCGGAGCTGCTGGCGGTGGTGTTCGGCACTGGAACCGGCGGCGCCAACGCACTCGACATAGCGCGACAACTGCTCCAGCAGTTTTCCGGCAGCCTGCGGCGTCTGCTGACCGCGGCTCCCGGCGTATTGCTCGAACAGCGCGGGCTCGGCCCGGCGCGCTACGCAACGCTGATGGCGGCGCTGGAACTGGCGCGACGCCATTACCGGGAAGCGCTGTGCGCCGGACCGGCGCTCAATGCGCCAGCGGCGACGCGCCAGTTCCTCACGGCGCAGTTGCGCGACCGGCCGTACGAGGTGTTCTGCTGCCTGCACCTCGATAACCGCCATCGGCTGATCCACTTCGAAGAGGTCTTCCGCGGCACCATCGACGGCGCCAGCGTGCATCCGCGGGAGATCGTCCGGCAGGCCCTGCAGCACAACGCCGCCGCACTGATCTTCGCGCACAACCATCCCTCGGGAGTCGCCGAGGCCTCGCAGGCCGACGAGCTGATCACCCGTCGCTTGCGGGATGCACTGGCGCTCGTGGACATCCGTGTGCTCGATCACCTCATCGTCGGCGACAACAACTGCCTGTCGTTCGCGGAACGCGGGCTGCTTTGAAGGCTTTCTCGGGCCGGCCACAGCCAGCGATTGGGTCGGCGAAGGGAACAGGCCCCGCTTTTGGCAGCCGAGGTTGCCCTGCCCCATACGGGCTGGTATAAAGACCGCCCTTTTGACGGCCGGAATCCGGCTGTCAGTTCGTTAACCGACTGATTCGTTGGAACTTTTATGAGCCGCGTCTGCGAAGTCACGGGCAAAAGCGTTGCTGTCGGCAATCGCGTTTCCCACGCCAACAACAAGAAGCGTCGCCGCTTCCTGCCGAACCTGCATACCCAGCGCTTCTGGCTGGAGGCCGAACGCCGCTGGATCAGCCTGCGCGTGTCCACCCGCGGCCTGCGCACCATCGAGAAGAATGGCATCGACTCCGTCATCGCGGATCTGCGTGCCAAGGGCAAGAAGGTCTAAGCCATGCGCGAAAAAGTGAAACTGCTGTCGTCCGCCGGCACCGGCCATTTCTATGTGGCCACGAAGAACAAGCGCCTGCATCCCGACAAGATGGAAGTGAAGAAGTACGACCCGGTCGTGCGCAAGCACGTGGCGTACAAGGAATCCAAGATCAAGTAACGATCACGCTGGCTAACGCGTCGGGATCGGTCAACCAGGCCACAAAAAAGCCCCGCCAGGAAACTGGCGGGGCTTTTTCTTAGCGTCGACACTCATCCACAAACCACTCGTGAAGTGGTTAAATCTTGGGGCGGCAGCGGTGAGTGTTCTGCTCGGACGAGCGAGACGCACTGGTTCTCTTGCAGGAGGGTTTCCGCCGCCGCCCACAACCGTCCGTGCTTACATAGACGCACGACGACGGGCAGAGGTTGCATGCGCTTCGACGAATCGTGTGCGACCAGCGCCGACCCGACTCACTCCTACGCCCATACGTGCCCGAGCTACCAGAAGTTGAAACGACGCGCCGCGGCATCGAGCCGCACGTGGTGGGGCGGAGGATCACCAATCTGCGGGTCCACGACGGACGCCTGCGCTGGCCAGTCGATTTGCGAATGGTTCCGGCGGTCGCCGGGCAATCCATTCAGAGCGCGGGCCGCCGCGCCAAGTACCTGTTGCTTCGTACCGACGCTGGGACGTTGATCCTGCACCTCGGCATGTCAGGTTCGTTACGCGTGTTGCCCGCATCGACGCCGCGCATTGCGCATGACCATGTGGACATCGAGCTGGACTCGGGCCAGACATTGCGCTTCAACGACCCGCGCCGGTTCGGCAGCCTGTTCTTCACGCATGACCCGGCATCGCATCCGCTGCTGAAGCAGCTCGCTCCCGAACCGCTGGAAGCGGACTTCGACGGCGAATACCTGTGGAAGATCACGCGGCGCCGCTCCGTGGCGATCAAACAATTGATCATGAATTCCCGGCTGGTCGTGGGCGTGGGAAACATCTACGCCAGCGAGGCGCTGTTCCGTGCTCGCATTCGACCACGCCGCCAGGCGCGATCGCTCAAGCGGCAGGAGTGCGCACGACTGGCGCGTGCGATCAAGGCGACCCTCACCCTGGCGGTGAAGGTCGGTGGCACGACGCTGCGCGATTACGTCGGCGCGGACGGCAATCCGGGCTACTTCCGCCAGAAGCTCTACGTCTACGAACGCGCCGGCAAACCGTGCCGCGTGTGCCGTCAGCCGATCCGGCAGTTCACGCAGGGTCAACGATCAACCTACTGGTGCGCGCACTGCCAGAAGTGAGTACCCGCGCGCCGTGTAAGATTCGCGTGTGAATTCACCCGCTTCGATGTGCACACCCGCCGAACTCACGGCGTTCAGACGAAAACTCTCCCGTGTCGACCCGGTGCTTGCGAATGTGATTCGCGCCGCCGGCAAGTTCACGCATGTCCCGAACGCGGAGCACACGCCGTTTCACACCCTGGCGCGCGCCATCGCGCACCAGCAGCTCAACGGCACGGCGGCGGAAAGCATCTTCGGGCGATTCGTCGGGCTGTATCCCAACGCAAGCGGGGCCGCTGCGCTGCTCGAAGCCGAGCTGGTGCTCACCACACCGGACGACAAGCTGCGCGCGGTCGGCCTGTCGTTCGCCAAGATTGCGGGCATCAAGGACCTCGCGCAGAAGACACTCGACGGCACGGTGCCGCCGTACGAAATCCTGCACACGCTGGCCGACGACGAGATCATCGAGCGGGTCACGCAGGTGCGCGGCATCGGCCGCTGGACCGTGGAGATGATGCTCATGTTCCGGCTCGGGCGCCCCGACATCCTGCCGGTGGACGACTTCGGCGTGCGCAACGGTTTCCGGCTGGCGTATGGCCTGCGCGGCATGCCCACTTCAACTGCGCTTGCGGAATTCGGTGCGCGCTGGGCGCCGTTCCGTTCGGTCGCGGCCTGGTACCTGTGGCGCGCCGTCGACTTGCACAAGGCGGGCAAACTACCGGCGCCCGCCGTCCCGACACGCATCAAGCTGGTGAAGAAGCGCAAGCCGAAGCCGGCGCGCGCGAAAGTGAAGCGGCCGAAGCGGAGCGGGACAAGGCGCGTGCGCCGTGCCGGTACGCGCAAGAAGAAATGACGGAGCTTCAGTAGATCAGGCCGACGCCCGCGCCGCGCGGATCGGAGGCCGCTACGACCTTGCCGGTCTTGTAGTCCCAGGTGATCACCTGCATGTTGCCCCACTTGCGTGTGCCTTCGCGCAGAGTGTGGCCTCGATCCGCGAGCGCCTTCTGCTCCTCGGGCGTCAGCGCGTCGGTCTCGAACTGCAGCACGTCGGGGGAGAACTGGTGATGGAAGCGCGGCGCGCTGACGATTTCCTGCGCGCTCTTGCCGTCCATGAAATTCAGCGTGCCGAGGATGACCATGCCGGGGATGTAGCTGCCGCCCGGTGAGCCCAGGATCATCAGACCGTTCGGCCCCTCGACGAAGGCCGGCGTGCTCGAGGACAGCGGGCGCTTCTTCGGAGCGATCGCGTTGGCGTCGGCGCCGACCAGCTGGAATCCGTTGGGCACGCCGGGCTTGATCGAGAAATCGTCCATCTGGTTGTTCAGCAGGATGCCGGTGCCCGGAATCATCAGGCCCGAGCCGAAGTAGAAGTTGAGCGTGACGGTCGCGGCGACCATGTTGCCGCGGGCGTCGATCACCGAGAAATGCGTGGTCGAGGGACCCGGATTCGGCGCGTCGACACCGGGCAGCATGGCGCTGGGCGTCGCCTTGTCGATGCGGATCGAGGCGCGCTGGCCCGCCGCGTAGTAGGGATTGGTCAGCCGTTCGACCGGCACCTCGACGAAATCCGGATCGCCGAGGTACACGGCGCGGTCGCGGTGCACGCGCCGCATGGCCTCGACGATGAGATGCGTGCGCGTGACCTTGTCGAGCTTGTTGAGGTCGAAGCCTTCGAGGATGTTGAGCGCGTCGATCAGCGCGATGCCGCCGGAAGTCGGCGGCGAACCGGAGACGATACGCGCGCCGCGATAGTGGCCGATCACCGGCGGCCGCTCGACCACCTTGTAGTTAGCCAGGTCCTCTTCGGTCCAGTTGCCACCCAAACTGCGCACCCCCGCGACCAGCTTCTGCGCGAACGGCCCCTTGTAGAAACCGTCCGCGCCCTTGTTGGCGAGGGTCTCGAGGCTCGCGGCCAGCTCGGGCTGCCGGATGACGTAGCCGAGCTCGGGCACCTTCCCGTCCACCAGGTACACGCGCGTGGCGTCCGGAGTCTTGAGGAAGGCGTCCTTCTTGAATTCCATGCCGCCGCGCAGTCGCGCATACAGCGGGAATCCCTCGCGGGCCAGCTTGATGGCCGGTGCCATGCTGGTCGTCAGCGGCAGCTTGCCGTACTTCTTCGCCAGGTACGCGAGCCCGGCAGGCTCGCCGGGAATGCCGGCCGCGAGCGCGGTGTCGCGTGACAGTCCGGGAACCGGGTTGCCGTCCTTGTCGAGATACATGTCGCGCGTCGCGGCGCCGGGCGCCATTTCGCGCAGGTCGATCATCACCTCGAGGCCGTCGTTGGCGCGGCGGATCAGGAAGAAGCCGCCGCCACCCAGGCCGGAGCTCGAAGGCTCCACCACCATGAGCGCCGCCGCGACCGCTACCGCCGCGTCGAAGGCGTTCCCGCCCCTGGCTAGGATCTCCTTGCCGGCTTCGCTCGCCAGTGGATAGGCGCTGGCGATGGCGGAGTGTCCCGGACCGTTGGCCGGAATCTTCGTGTCCGCGGCGTGCAGCGGCGCATGAAAAAGGAGAACGATCGCAAGGGCACGCGTCATGCGTGCGAGAGGAGACGTCATGTCAGTCAGACCCGCTTCATCTTCTTCAGTTCTGCCGCCACCACCGGGTGCACGAATTCTTTGACGTCACCGCCGAGCACCGCAATCTCCCGAACGAGGGTTGAGGAAATGAAGGTGAACTGCTCCTGCGGCGTGAGGAACACGGTTTCGAGATCCCGCATCAGGTGCCGGGACATGTTCGCCAGCTGGAATTCGAACTCGAAGTCCGACACCGCGCGCAGGCCGCGCACCACGACCTGCACACCGTGCTTGCGCGCGAAGTCCACGGTCAGGCCGGCGTATCCCATGACCTCGACGCCCGGGATGTCCGCGAGCACCTGGCGCGCCAGGTCGACGCGTTGCTCGAGCGGAAACATGGGTGCCTTGTTAGGGTTCGAGGCGATCGCGACGATGACGCGTTCGAAGACACTCGCGGCGCGGCGCACCAGGTCCTGGTGGCCGTTGGTGATCGGATCGAACGTTCCCGGGTATACGGCGCTGCGTTTCATGTGGCCCTGTCAAATTGCGTAGAGATGATACCCGACCTCACCCGCTTTCCCGTCCCGAATGCTTTGCCACCCGTTTGGAAGACCCTCGAGCGGCTGGCGAGCACGATGCTCGACGTAGACGCGCGCGCCGGAGGCGAGCAGGTTGCCCGCCACGAGCGCGGCCGCGCACGACGCCAGCAGATTCGCATCGTACGGAGGATCGAGGAACACGATGTCGAACGGCGCAACCCGCGTTCGCGCCAGCCAGCCTGGCGCATCGCCAGCCACCACGATTGCGTTCGGCTCCTGCCACTCACGCACCAGAGCGTCGACGGCGGCGGCGGCGCGCCGGTCATTCTCCACGAAGGTGACGTGCGCGGCGCCACGCGACAGGGCCTCGAGGCCCAGCGCGCCGCTGCCCGCGAACAGGTCCAGCACGCGCGCGCCGTCGATGCGCGGCTGCAGCCAGTTGAACAGGGTTTCCCGCACGCGGTCCGGCGTCGGGCGAATGTCGACTCCAGCCGGAAAACGCAGCCGCCGGCCACGATGCTTGCCGCCGATGATCCGGAGGATTCGCGTCGCCTTCTGCGATTTCGGGGGGGACTTCACAGCGGCGGCGCGTGCACCACGATTCGCGTCATTCGCTCGCGCCGCGCCGCGGTTTTTCCCGCTGTATTTGTTCACGATTTGGATTCCGCGGCGGCCTTGCCACCTTTTGGTGGCCAAGCGTACGCTACGGGCCCAATACGACAAGTTCGGCGCATCGTTCTGAACGACGAGGGAATGCGACCGCACTACACTTCAACAAGTTTCCGAGGAGCGTTATGAACAGGCTAATTGCGGCCGTGCTGATTTCCGCTGCCGTTCTCGTGGCGGCCGGCTGCTCGAGCTCCACCGGCAATTCGCCGGACGTGAGGCCCACCGACCCGACCACCGGCAACGGCGCACCTCCCGGAACCTCCGCGCCTCCGACGCCGGCGGCCACCGCGGCGCTGTACCAGCCCGCGCAGGGCATCTTTCCTTTTCCGAACGACCTTTACTTCTCGGGCACCACCGACGGCACGATCAACATCCAGCCCGCGAACGGCCTGATCCCCAACCAGGCCGGCCTCAACGCGCTCGACGGCTGGTCGACGACAGCACCGATCCGGATCCGCTTTGGCGGACCGTTGGACCCCGCGTCTTTCAGCACCGCGAACATCCGCGTCTACCAGGTCACCGTCAGCAACACTAACAAGGCGGTCTCCGGCTTCACGCGTCCGCTGACCTACGGCACCGAGTTCTCGGCCAACATCGCCGCCGACGTGGGCGTCGGCAGTTCGATACTCGAGATCACCCCACTGGTGCCGCTGACTCCGTCGGCCGGCCCCGCCCTGCCGACGGATCCGTTGCCGCCGGCCGTCGGCTACCTGGTGCTCGTGACCGACGGCATTCGCATGGCCAGCGGCGCCGCGGGCACGGCCGACACCGACTACGCGACCATCAAGACCACGCTCGGCGCG
>Ga0070689_100003518_pt1 | contig 10416 bp, 7 predicted proteins | sample KBSS23HmetaG_FD_64669 | JGI IMG/M metagenome (GOLD analysis project Ga0070689, IMG submission 64669) | Switchgrass rhizosphere microbial communities from Kellogg Biological Station, Michigan, USA - KBS S2-3H metaG | ecosystem: Host-associated > Plants > Roots > Rhizosphere ... | reverse complement strand
CTCGGCCCGCACCCGGTCCCACTGGATGAGGCCGGCGCGCACCGGCTCGCGCCCCAGCACCAGGTTCTCGGCGATGGAGAGCTCGGGCACCAGCGCCAGCTCCTGGGCGATGAGCGCGATGCCGTGCTCCTCGGCCGCGCGCAGGTTCTTGAAGTGGACGGGCTGGCCGTTCAGGAGGATCTCGCCCTGGTAGCTCCCGGTGGGGTAGTACCCGCACAGGATCTTGATGAGCGTGCTCTTGCCGGCGCCGTTCTCGCCGCAGAGCGCGTGCACCTCGCCCTTCTGCAAGTCGAAGGAGACGCCGTCGAGCGCCCGGACCCCGGGGAACTCCTTGACGATCGACTTGAGCTCGAGCAGGGCCATGGGGTCTACGGCTTCGGCCACTGCTCCTTGGGCACGTCCTTGTAGACGTCCTCCAGCTTCTGGTACCCGTCGGCGATGACGGTGGACACCATGTTGTCCTTGTCGACCTGGATGGGCTCGAGCAGGATGCTGGGGACGTCCTTCTTGCCGTTGTTCACGGGCTTCGTGGGGTCGGTCACCGGCTGCTTCTTCGCCATCATCACCGCCACCTCGGCGGCCTTGGTGGCCAGGAGCTTGATGGGCTTGTAGACGGTCATGCTCTGCGTGCCGTGGACGATGCGCTGGCAGGCGGCCAGCTCGGCGTCCTGCCCGGAGACCGGGACCTTGCCCGCCAGCTTCTGCTCCTCCAGGGCCTGGATGGCGCCCCCGGCCACGCCGTCGTTGCTGGCCACCACCGCGTCCACCTTGTTGCCCGTGCGGGTGAGCGCGTTCTCCATGATCTTCAGGGCCTCCACCGCCTGCCAGTCCTTGGCCCACTGGTCGGAGACGATCTTGATGTCTCCCTTGTCCGCCAGCGGCTGGACGATGTTCATCTGGCCCTTGCGGAAGAGCACCGCGTTGTAGTCCGTGGGGGCGCCGCCGATGAGCACGTAGGCGCCCTTGGGCGCGCGCTTCACGATGTAGTCGGCCTGCAGCTCGCCGACGCGCACGTTGTCGAACGAGATGTAGAGGTCCAGGTCGGAGTCGTTGATGATCCGGTCGTAGGCGATGACGGGCACGCCCGACTTGTGGGCCGACTCCACGATGATGGCCGCGGTCTTCCCGTTGTGCGGCGCCACCAGCAGGACGTCCACGCCCTGGGTCAGGAGGTTCTCGGCCTGGGAGTTCTGCAGCGCGTCGTTGCCGTTGGCGGCCTGGACCAGGACCTCGGCCCCCAGCTCCTTGCCCCGCGCCACCACCAGGTCGCGGTCGCGCTGCCAGCGCTCCTCCTTGAGCGTGTCCATGGAGAAGCCGATGCGGATCTTCTTGCCGCCGCCGGCTGCGCCCCCGCCGGCCTGTCCGCCCCCTTCCGTGCCGCCGCCCTTGCCGCCGCAAGCGCCGAGGAGGGAGACGGAGACGAGAACCGCGGCAGCCGAATCGAAGCGCATCGCGCGAGCCTCCTGCTGGGCCATGGTCGTTCGACGATCTCGATTATGGAACGCGGCGGATCGAAGTCGGAGACTACGCCCGTAGGCGCGAGGCGTCAACAGAGGCGACCGCTCACGGAGATCACACGAGCTGCAGGCGGTGCGCCATCCCGAACAGGAACCCGCGCTGCGGATCGGGCACGAGGCCGCCCATCAACCAGAGCCAGACGAAGAAGCCGTAGAAGACGGCCATCGCGACCAGCATGGCCTGGCGCGCGCGCGAGGGCCGCAGCTCGGGCGGCAGCAGGGTGGTGTTGACGCGCAGGATGTGCAGCGCGCCCAGGACCATCACGAGGCCGGCCACGTTCGCGGCCACCTGCAGCAGCACGATTGGCTGGCTGAGGCCGATCGCCACCACGCCCCACGCCACCACGACGCTCAGCACGCCGAAGTACACGACGCGCACGTCGCCACCGCGGAAGCCGCGCAGCGCCGGGCTCGCGCTCCACAGCATGTCGGTCAGCGAGCGGACCGTGGCCTCCAGGATGTCGAGCTGCGTCTTGAACAGGATCCACACGCTGACCAGGGCGAGCAGCACCGCCATGGCCGGGCCGCCGCGGGCGGCGAGGGCGCGGGCCAGCTCCGACGCGATGGCCGGCCCGCGCAGCTCGGTGCCGCGCGGGATGACCGCCGTGTAGAGGATGGCCGGCAGCGCCATGCCCAGCAGCGCGCCCGGGAAGAAGATGCCCCACTGGTCCGCGCGCACGATGCGCCACCAGCCGCGCCAGCGCGCGAGCGCTCCCGCGTCGGGCTCGAACACGCTGCCGGTATGGGCCAGCTTCACCCGCTGCGCGCCGACCAGCGCGGGGATGTAGCCCACCACCTGGCCCATCCCGTAGCCCTTGTCCCGGGCCCAGTTCGAGAGCGTGATGTTGGTGACGCCGCCGCAGCCCGAGTAGGCCGCGAACGCGCCGATCAGGAACCAGTCGGCGCCGGGGGGAACCAGCCGGAACGATCGCGTGCCGGTGTCGAACCCCGCGAAGCCCGCCGCGGCCGCCGCGAAGCGCGACGGCTCCGCGAAGGCGACGCACAGCGCGGCCAGGATGCCCAGGATGCCGAGCACGAGCGTCCAGTTCAGGATCTCCATCGTGCGCTCGATCCGCCGTCCGCCCAGCAGCAGGATCAGCACGCACAGCAGGTACGCGCCCACGCCGATGAGGTACACCGCGCGGGCGTCCGCGGCGGTGGCCGCGCGGCCCGCGCCCAGGAAGAAGACCGCGCCCGCGGTGGCGCCCGCCCAGCCCGGCCAACCGTTCTGGAGGAAGTACAGGACCGCGTAGGTCCAGGCCCAGAAGCGCGAGCCCGGCCGCGTGCGCATGAAGCCGGTAAACGCGGGCTCGCCGGTGTACAGCGTGTAGCGCACCAGCTCGGTGTTGAAGATCGTCTGGAACACGACGGCCAGCGCCGTCACCCACAGCAGGGAGAGTCCGTACTTGACGACCGCGGACGGGCCGATCAGCCATTCGCCGCTGCCGATCGACGCGCCCAGCACGATGGCGCCGGGGCCGACCACGCCCAGCAGGCGGAGGCCGCGCGTGTCCGGCGGGGACGGCAGGTCGGCCCGATGCCAGGGCTCCAGGCCGGTGCGCGCTTCACGAGGGCGTGGAGTCACGGGCGGGATTGTGCTTCCATGCGCGGCGTGAAGAAACTCCTGCCGGTCCTGTTGCCGATCCTGCTGGTGGCGCCCACGGCGCCGCCCGGCGCCATCCGCCTCTACGTCGGCACCTACACCGACGGCGCGAGCAAGGGCATCTACCGGCTCTTGCTTGATCCGGCCACGGGCCAGGTCACTCCCGATGGGCCGCCCACCGAGACCGTGAGCCCGTCGTTCCTGGCCCTCAGCCAGGACGGCACGCGCCTGTTCGCGGTGAACGAGACGGGCGAGTCCGCGACCGATCTCGCGGGCGGCGTCACCTCCCTCTCGGTGGATCCCGCCACGGGCGCGCTCGCGGTGCTGGGCCGGACGAACTCGTCCGGTCCCGCTCCGTGCCACCTCTCGCTCGACAAGGGCGACCGCCACGTGCTGGTCGCGAACTACTGGGGCGGCTCGGTCGCGGTGTTCCCGGTCCAGCCCGACGGCCGGCTGGGAGAGGCGACCGCGTTCGTGCGCCACACCGGCCTGAACCCGACGCCGCGCGACCCGGGACCGCACGCGCACGCGATCCTCACGGACCCCTCGAACCGCTGGGCGTTGGTGGCGGACCTGGGGCTCGACAAGGTGTTCGTGTATCCCTACGACGCCGGGCGCGGCGCGCTCGGCCCCGTTCCGCGCCAGGTCGAGATGGAGAAGGGCGCGGGGCCACGGCACCTCGTGTTCGACGCCGACGGCCGAGGCGTCTTCGTGCTGAACGAGATGAACGGCACCGTGGTCTCGTTCGCGTTCGATCCCGCCGACGGCTCGATGGCCCGCATCGATTCGATGTCGACGCTGGCGGCGGGCTACGAGGGAAAGAACAAGTCGGCCGAGCTGGCGCTCTCGCCGGACGGCCGGTTCCTGTACGCGTCGAACCGCGGACCCGACGACATCGCCATCTTCGAGATCCTGCGGCCGTCGCGCCGGCTCCGGCTCGCGGGCCACCAGGCGACCGGCGGCCGGTACCCGCGCCACTTCTCGATCGAGCCTGGCGGCCGGTTCCTGGTGGTGGCCAACCGGGACTCGGACAGCCTCTGGGTCTACCGCATCGACGCGGCGACGGGGCTGCTCTCGTACGCATCGGGCCCGGTGTCCGTGCCGAAGCCGGTCTGCGTCCTCATGCGGAAGGCCGGTCCGTAGGGAAGACAGGTGTAACGCCCCCGCCCGGCCGTTACACTTCCTGCCAAGGAGGCGAGATGATCACGAATTCCGCGTCGGGAACCCGGGTGGACGAGGTCGCTGACGGGATCTACCGCATCGGCACGCCGGTCACGATCCTGCCGGGCGGCTTCAGCTTCAACCAGTACCTCGTGGTGGACGAGCAGCCCCTGCTCTTCCATACCGGGCCGCGCCGGATGTTTCCGCTCGTCCGTGAGGCCGTGGCCGCGGTGATGCCCGTCGACCGGCTGCGCTACGTGGGGCTGTCGCACTTCGAGGCCGACGAGTGCGGAGCCATGAACGAGTTCCTGGCCGTGGCGCCGCAGGCGGTTCCGGTGTGCGGCCGGATCGCGGCCATGGTGTCCGTCGACGACGTCGCGGACCGGAAGGCGCGGGCGCTCGCGGACGGGGAGACGCTTGTGGTGGGCCGCCACCGTCTCACCTGGCTGGACACGCCGCACGTCCCTCACGCCTGGGAGTGCGGGTTCATGTTCGACGAAACCACGCGGACCTTGTTGTGCGGAGACCTCTTCACGCAGGGCGGCGCCGAGCACGCACCGGTCACCGAGTCCGACATCCTGGGCCCCAGCGAGGCGATGCGGGCCGCCCTGGATTACTACGCGCACGGGAAGAGCACACGCCCGACTCTGGAGCGGCTCGCCGCCCTGCGGCCGCGCACGCTGGCGTGCATGCACGGCTCCGCCTGGCAGGGTGACGGACAGAAGCTGATCCTGGCCCTGGCCGACTCGCTCGACCGCGTGGAGGCCGGCGCCTAGGGCGAACCGCGACGGCGGTTCACTCGATCGTCAGGTCCGGCAGGTCCGGTCCGCCATGACACGGCCGCACAGGGTGTAGACTCAACCGTTGCAGACAGCGGCATGAAGGTCATCCTCGTCCACGTCCGCGATCCGCAGTTCTACGCCATCCCATCCAAGCGGCGGGGGAGGAACGGGCGCGTCCAGGTCATGGGCTTCCCGCCCATCGGCATCATGTCCCTGTCTTCGGTGCTGAAGCGGGCCGGGCACGAGTGCCTGATGTTCGATCAGGCCAACCCGGGGACGCCCGACGACGTCATCCTGCGCGAGATCGCGCGCTTCCAGCCGGACCTGGTCGGGTTGAGCTTCCTCTCCACCACCAGCTACCCGTACGCGAAGGTCCTGGCGCGCCAGATCCGCGCGGCGGACCCGCGGGTCAGGATCGCCTTTGGCGGCGTCTTCGCCAGCCTGAACCCGCAGCTGGTCAAGCTCCAGTGTCCCGAGGTGGACTTCGTGTGCCGCGGGGATGGCGAGCAGCTCATCCTCGACCTGGTCGCGTCGCTCGACGATCCGTCCGGCGTCCTCGGCGTCACCTGGCGCGACGCGGAAGGCCGGCTCCGCCACAACGACAACCGGCCCCTGACCCGCGACCTCGACCAGTGGCCGTTCCCGGACCGCGAGAGCCTCGGCCTGGACTTCGTCGAGTCGATGCCCCTCGACGTGCCCGCCGTCCTCTCGCTGGAGCGCTTCACGACCATGCAGACCTCGCGCGGCTGCCCCTGGCCCTGCGTCTTCTGCGACATCCCGATCTTCAACGAGGGCAAGTGGCGCTCGCGCAGCCCGGAGCACGTGGTGGCGGAGTTCGAGCGGCTGCAGGCGGAGGGCTACGGATCCGTCTACTTCGTGGACGATCACTTCCTGCTCCAGCCGCGGCGCATCGAGGCCATCTGCAAGGGGCTCATCGAGAAGAAGATCACCATCCAGTGGGGATGCGAGGGCCGGGTGGACTCCGTCTGCATGCAGCTTTTCCCCATGATGGCGGAGGCCGGCTGCCGGACCATCATGTTCGGGATCGAGAGCGGCAGCCAGAAGATCCTCGACCGGCTCAAGAAGGAGCAGACGCTCGAGGAGATCGAGGCTGCCGTGACCAACGCGAAGAAGGCGGGCATCGAGATCGTCCACGGCTTCTTCGTGGTGGGCAACCCGGACGAGACCGAGGAGGACATGCGGCAGACGTTCCGCTTCGCCTCCAGGCTGCGGCTGGACACCTTCGCCTTCAACCGGCTCTGCGTCTACCGCGGCACGCCGCTCTGGCAGGAGTTCGTGCGGCGGGGCCTCGTGGACGACGCGCGCGACTGGTACAAATACTTCAAGTGCTCGTCGATCGATCCCACCGTCCTTCCCGGGGAGGAGATCCATCGCATCCGCGCCGAGGAGCTGCGGCGGCTGATCCTGTACAAGCTCTTCCGCTACCCGGGCCAGATGTTGAGGCTGCTGCGGCGGTTCGTGCGCCACATGCCGCTGCGCGACGTCGGCTACCTCCTGGTGAAGCCGTTCCTCGGCACGAAGACCGGTCCCACGCGGGCGGAGGTCGTCTCGCGCGCGGTGGAGCACGACGAAGTGAAGAGCGCGGCCGCGGACCTCACGCAGCTGGCCGACGACGCCCTCGAGCACGCGATCCGCGAGTCGCGCGCGGAGCGTGCGCGGATCCAGGCCATGGCCGAGGAAGGGCCGGGCCCGACGCCGTAAGTCGACCCCACTCGTCCCCGGACGGGTGGGTCATCCCGTCATTGCCGTCGATCAGTCCGGATCCGCTCCCGTGCGCCAGGTCCGCAGCACGACGTACGCCGTGAAGAGGAACGCGGACAGCACCACGCAGTGGGCGATCACCTGGTGGTTGGGGAAGGGGTGGAGCAGTGTTTCCGCCACGTCGGCGAGCAGGGCCCGCGGGGCGCGCAGGACGTCCCAGCTGTTCCAGCGGCGGAAGCGTCCCAGGTAGATGCCGAACGCGCTGGCCGCGAGCACCGCGGCGGCGAAGAGCCACGACATCGCCCGGCCGACGCGGCGGGCCACCAGCCGCTGGATCAGGTCCAGGGAGACGAACCCCAGGGCCAGGCCGGTCCAGGCAAAGGCCTGCAACGCGGTCATGTCGAGCCAGAAGAGCCGATTCCCGTGCACGCGCAGGTGCATGAGGTCCGTGACCAGGTACGGCGCGTTGGGAAAGAAGATGAGCCAGCCGCCGCCGCACACGGCGGCGAGCAGGCGCGCGGTCCTGGACCGGCAGGCGTCGAAGGAAACCGCGCCGGCCGCGAACCCCAGGGGGATCCAGGCCAGGGCCAGGTTGTAGACCAGGAAGGCATAGGTCAGACGGCCGGTGTGGAGGACCCGCGCCACGATCAAAAGCGTGGACGTGGCCGAGGCGAGCAGGAGCGCGGCGTAGAGCGCCCAGCGCGTCCGGTGCTGGCGGATGAGGACCTCGATCATGGATCCATCGTAGGGGGTGGCGGGCGCCAGCCGGTAACCCGCAAGTCGTCCCGGGGCGAGTTAAGATCAGCCTTCGTGACTCGGGTCGCGGGCGCCCGCCTCTTCCTCGTTGTGCTCCTGCTCTCTTCGGGTTCGTCTGCGTTCGCGCAACCGAAGAGAGTCTCGCCGGCAAACGCTCCCCTGGCCGAAGGCCGCACGCTGCTCGCGGCCGGAGACCGCCCCGCGGCCCAGGCCAAGTTCGAGGAGGCGCTGCGCGCCGATCCGGCCTCGGCGGAGGCCCAGGACGCGCTGGGCTTCGTTCTCGGTCTCCAGGGCCGGACCGGCGAGGCGATCGACCACTTCCGGAAGGCGATCGCGCTGACGCCCGCGCTGTTCGACGCCCGCTATCACCTGGGCGCCACCCTGTGGTGGACGGGCGACACGGACGGCGCGCTGCGCGAGCTGCAGGAGGCGGTGCGGCTCCGGCCGCGGCACGCCGAGGCGCGCTACTACCTCGGCCTGGCGCTGAAGCGGAAGGGCGACGCGAAGGCCGCCCTCGATCATCTCCGTCAGGCCGTGAAGCTGGCGCCCACGCTGGCGGTGGCCCGCCTCCATCTCGGCGTCACGCTCCAGGAGATGGGCGACTACGACGGCGCGGCCGCGGAGCTGCGCCGCGCCGTGGCCCTGGCGCCCGATCTGCTCGACGCGCGGAACAGCCTGGGCCTGGTCCTGATGCAGAAGGGCGAGGCGGAAGACGCGGTGGCCACGCTGCGCGCGCTGGTGGCCGAGCATCCCGAGTACGGCGCCGCCCGCCACAACCTGGGCAGCGCGCTGATGCAGAAGGGCGACCTCGACGGCGCGATCGCGGTGTACCGGGAGCTGGTCGCAGCGGCCGAGGCCACCGCCGACGACCACTACAACCTGGGCATGGCGCTCAAGCAGAAGGACGAGTTCACCGAGGCGGAGGCCGAGCTGCGCAAGGCCATCGCGCTCGACCCCTCCCTGCCCGAGCCCCACTTCACGCTGGGCGTGGTGCTGTGGCAGACGGGCCGGGCCGAAGAGGCGCTGCAGTCCTTCGACGACGCGATCGCGCAGAAGGCCGATTACGCCGAGGCCCATTACATGCGGGCCACCGTCCTCAAGCAGCAGGGCCGGCTGGACGACGCCATCGCCGGCTTCCGCGAGGCGATCCGCCATCAGCCCGCCTCGGCCGAGGCCCACTTGAGCCTGGGACAGGCGCTCCAGCAGAAGCGCGATCCCGCCGCTGCGGCGTCCCTGGCCGAGGCCGACCGCCTGAACAAGAAGAAGGCGGACGGCCAGGCCGCGGCCTTCGCCCTGAGCGCGGGCCGCGGCAAGATGGGCAAGGGCGACGTCGCCGGCGCCATCGCCAGCTTCCGCGAGGCCGTACGGCTGGCCCCGGAGAACGCCGAGGCCCACTTCCAGCTCGCCCTGGCGCTGCGCAAGCAGGGCGCCCGCGCCGAGGCGCGGCAGCACTTCGAGGAGGCCCACCGCCTCGCGCCCTGGCTCGAGCCGCCGGGCCCCACGGGCTGACCTTGCGGCGCGTAAGGGTCGTCCCCGTCCTCCTGGCCGCGGCGTCCCTGCTGCGCGGCGCGGCCGTGGGCCAGGAGTCCGGCAAGGCGCCCGGCTTTTCCTTCACCAACGTGGCCGCCCAGGCCGGCCTCGACGCGGTCACGGTCTTCGGCGGCAAGGACACCAACAGATACCTGCTGGAGACCACCGGCTGCGGCGCGGCCTTCTTCGATTACGACGGCGACGGCTGGCAGGACGTGTTCCTGGTCAACGGCACGACGCTGGCCGGGTTTCCCAAGGGCCAGGAGCCCACGAACCACCTCTACCGGAACCGCGGCGACGGGACCTTCGAGGACACCACCCGCAAGGCAGGCCTCGCGCAGGGCGGGTGGGGCCAGGGCGTCTGCGCCGGCGATTACGACAACGACGGCCGCGAGGACCTGTTCGTCTCCTACTTCGGCCAGAACCGGCTCTACCACAACCGCGGCGACGGCGCGTTCGACGACGTCACGCAGAAGGCGGGGCTCACCGCCGCGCGGCCCCGTTGGGGCACGGGCTGCGCCTTCCTCGACTACGACCGCGACGGCAGGCTGGACCTGATGGTAGCCAACTACATCGACCTCGACCTGGCCACGGCGCCCACGCCGGACTCCGGCCTGTGCCGGTACAAGGGGATCAAGGTGGCCTGCGGGCCGCCGGGGCTGCCGGGGGGGAAGAACGTCCTCTATCACAACCGCGGCGACGGGACCTTCGAGGACGCCTCGGACAAGTCGGGGATCACGAAGGCCAGCGGCACGTACGGCCTGGGCGTGAGCACGCTCGACTTCGACGGCGACGGCTGGACCGACATCTACGTGGCCAACGACTCCAACCCCAGCGCGCTCTATCGCAACAACCACGACGGCTCCTTCACCGACATTGCGGTGACCGCCGGCTGCGCCTACAGCCAGGACGGCAAGCCGCAGGCGGGGATGGGCATCGGGATCGGGGACTACGATCGCAACGGCACCATGGACATCTTCAAGACCAACTTCGCGGGCGACACGTCCACGCTCTACTCCAACAGCGGTGACGGGTTCTGCGAGGACAAGACCTTCGCCAGCGGGATCGGGATCCACACCCGCTGGCTGGGCTGGGGCACCGCCTTCGTCGACCTGGACAACGACGGATGGCTGGACCTCTTCCTCTGCAACGGCCACGTCTATCCCGAGGTGGAGCAGCTCAAGACGGAGGCCGGGTACAAGCAGCGGAAGGTGGTCTATCGCAACCTCGGCAACGGCCGCTTCGAGGACGTCACCCTCGCGCTCGGGCCGCCGGCCTCGACGCCCAAGGCGGCGCGGGGCAGCGCGTTCGGGGACTTCGACAACGACGGGGACGTGGACGTGGT
>Ga0070689_100003517_pt1 | contig 10416 bp, 8 predicted proteins | sample KBSS23HmetaG_FD_64669 | JGI IMG/M metagenome (GOLD analysis project Ga0070689, IMG submission 64669) | Switchgrass rhizosphere microbial communities from Kellogg Biological Station, Michigan, USA - KBS S2-3H metaG | ecosystem: Host-associated > Plants > Roots > Rhizosphere ... | reverse complement strand
TGTCCATGCCGGTCGCGTAGAGCACGCCCATGACCGCGCCCATGCTGGTGCCGACGACCTCGTCGACGTGCAGGCCGAGCCGTTCGATGGCACGGATCACCCCGATGTGGCAGTAACCGCGCATGCCGCCGCCGCCGAGCACCAGCACCGTGCGCCGCGACGGGGTGCCGCGCAGCGGCGCCGGCTGCGGCCGCTGGCGGCCGTTGCGTTGGCCGTTGTCGTTGGGGAACGGAATGCTCACAGGTGCTGCGGGTCGGCCGAACGCACGCTGCGCGCAAGTCGGGCCCTGCCGTCGTCCGATAGATCGGAACTGACCGGTAGTTGCCTGTAGTCGACAACCTGGACGCCGACAACAGCTATAGCAGAAGGGAGCCGGCGCGCGCGCGCCGACGAACATGACCACGTGGCGCGAACTTCAACGCATGCAGCGCGGCGAGCAACGCCGTCTGCAGGACCATCTGCTGGCGCGCTACGTGCGTGAATACCTGTATCCGTTCAGCTCTTTCTACCGCGAGCTGTTCGACCGCGCGGGCGTGCGCCCCGAGTCGATCCGAACGGTCGACGACCTGCGCCGCGTGCCGCTGTCGAGCAAGAAGGACCTGCTGCCGTCACCGGCCGATCCGCAGCGGTTCAAGCGCTTCATCCTGCAGCCCGACCCGCAGGCGCTGAAGGCCGCGTGGCCGCTGGCACGGAAGCTGCCGCTGCTGCTGCAGAAGTGGACGCAGGGCGCGGCCGCGGTGCGCCAGAAGCTGCGCAGCGAGTTCTATCCGTGCTTCATGACGTTCACGACCGGCCGTTCCGCGGAGCCGGTGCCGTTCTTCTACTCGCCGCACGACATGGCGAACCTGCAGCAGACCGGCGCGCGCCTGGTCGACGTCATGGGGCTGCACAGCGAGTTCCGCGTCGCCAACGTGTTCCCCTACGCGCCGCACCTCGCGTTCTGGCAGGTCTTCTGCGCCGGCCAGGCGACCGGCATGATGGTGCTGTCGACCGGTGGCGGCAAGGTGATGGGCAGCAGCGGCGACCTGCGCGCGATCGGCCGGCTGCGCGCCGAGGCGCTGATCGGCGTGCCCGGCTACATCTACCACCTGCTGCGCAAGGGCGCGGCCGAGGGCGCCGACCTGTCGTCGATCCAGGTCGTCGTGCTCGGTGCCGAGCGCGTGCCGCCCGGCATGAAGCAGCGGATCCGCGAGCTGTGCGCGCAGATGGGCGCCAAGGACGTGCGCGTGTTCGGCACCTACGGCTTCACGGAAGCGCGCATGGCGTTCGCCGAGTGCCCGACCAAGGACAACGAGTACACCGGCTACCACCTCTACCCCGACCTCGCGGTGTTCGAGGTCGTCGACCCGCGCACCGGCGAGCTGGTGCCCGAGGGCCACGACGGCGAACTGGTGTTCACGCCGCTGCAGGGCCGCGCCAGCTGCGTGTTCCGTTACCGCACCGGCGACCTCGTGCGCGGCGGCATCCACTACGAGCCGTGCCCCCACTGCGGCCGCACCGTGCCGCGCATCAGCAGCGACCTGACGCGCGAATCGTCGCTGAAGGACCTGCAGCTGCTGAAGGTCAAGGGCACGCTGGTCAACCTCGAGGACTGCGCGGTGCTGCTCGGCGGCATCCCGGAGGTCGAGGAGTGGCAGATCGAACTGCGCAAGAAGGACGACGACCCGCTCGAGGTCGACGAACTGATCGTGCACCTCGCGGTGCGCGACGAGAAGCTGCGCGAGCTGACCGCGACGAAGGTGCGCGAGTCGTTCAAGGGCAGCCTCGAAGTGGCGCCGAACCGCGTCGAGTTCCTCGGCCTGGAGGCGATGCTGCGCAAGATCGGCATGGAGACCGAGATGAAGGAGAAGCGCTTCGTCGATGCGAGGCCGAAGTCATGAGTGACGACCGTCGTGATCTGGCGATCCTCGCCGGCTGGCGCACGCCGTTCTGCAAGGCCGGCGGCGTCATGCAGGGCGCCCGCGCCGCCGACCTGGCGGCGCACGTGTTCCGCGAAGTGCTCGACCGCACCGGCATCGACCCGGCGACCATCGACGAGGTGATCCTCGGCTGCGCCGGTCCCGACGCCGCCGAAGCCAACGTCGCGCGCGTCGCGGCGCTGCGCGCCGGCGTGCCGATGGCCGTGCCGGCGGTGACCGTGATGCGCAACTGCGCTTCGGGCATGGAGGCGCTGCTGGCCGCACAGCAGCGGCTGCGCGCCGGCGACGGCGACCTGTTCCTGGTCGGCGGCGCCGAGTCGATGAGCAACTTCCCGCTGCTGATGGGCCCGCGCCTCGTGAAGTTCTTCGGCGGCCTGCAGAAGGCGCGCTCGCTGCCGCAGCGCCTGCTCGCGCTGAGCCGGTTCCGGCCGTCGTCGCTGCAGCCGCGCGTCGCGGTCGTCGAGGGCCTGACCGACCCGATCACGGGCCTGATGATGGGCAACACGGCCGAGAACGTGGCGCGCCTGTTCGGCATCACGCGTGCCGAGATGGACCAGTTCGCGCTGCAGAGCCACCAGCGCGCCGCCGCGGCGACCACGGCCGGCCGCTTCGCCGCCGAGATCGCGCCGCTGGCACCGCCGCCGAAGTACGGCGCGATGCTGGCGCAGGACGACGGCGTGCGCCAGAACCAGACCATCGAGGCGCTGCAGAAGCTGCGACCCGTGTTCGACAAGAACGCCGGCGACGTCACGGTCGGCAATGCCTGCCAGATCACCGACGGCGCGGTCGGCCTGCTGTGCAGCAGCGCCGCGCGCGCCGAACGGCTCGGCCTGCGGCCGCTGGCGATCGTGCGCGGCCACGCGCGCGTCGGCCTCGATCCGGCGCTGATGGGTCTCGGGCCCGTGCACGCGACGCCGGCGGCGCTGCAGCAGGCCGGCATCGGCTTCGACGACGTCGAGGTCGTCGAGCTCAACGAGGCGTTCGCGGCGCAGGTGCTCGGCTGCATGCGCGCGTTCGCCAGCGACGACTACTGCCGCAAGCACGTCGGCCTCGACGGCGCGATCGGCGAACTCGACCCGGCCAGGCTGAACCGCAACGGCGGCGCCATCGCGCTCGGCCACCCGATCGCGGCGTCGGGCGCGCGCCTCGCGCTGACGCTCGCGCACGAGCTGCGCGCGCAACAGAAGCGCTGGGGCCTCGCCGCGCTGTGCGTCGGCGGCGGCCAGGGCCAGGCGATGATCCTCGAATCGGTGTGAGTGCCATGACCAGTACCGAAACGCGCCCCGACGCGGCCGCGCCCGCGGCCACCCTGCTCCCCGTGACGATCGACGACCGCGGCTTCGCCGTGCTGCGGCTCGGCCGCGCCGACGAGGCGGTCGTGACGTTCACCAAGGAGCGCCTGCTGGCGCTCGAACGCGCGCTCGACGAACTGGCACGCGACCAGCGCGTGCGCGGCGTGGTGATCACCGGCCCCGGCCCCGGCATGTTCTGCGCCGGCGCCGACATCAACCTGATCCACGCGGTCAAGACCGTGGCCGAGGGCGAAGCCGCCGCGATCCAGGGCCGCTCGATCTTCGCGCGCTGCCGCGCGCTGAAGGTGCCGGTCGTCGCGGCGATCGAGGGACCGTGCCTCGGCGGCGGCTGCGAGCTGGCGCTGTTCTGCGACGTGCGCGTCGCCAGCGACCACGCCAGCACGCAGATCGGCCTGCCGGAGACCAAGCTCGGCATCGTGCCGGGCTTCGGCGGCACGCAGAACATGGCGCGCCTCGTCGGCCTGCCGACCGCGCTCGACCTGATCCTCAACGGCAAGCTGCTGCGGCCGGTGCCAGCGAAGAAGAAGGGCCTGGTCGACCGCGTCGCGCCGGCCGCGAAACTGCTGGCGATCGCGCTCGAGGTGCTCGAGCAGCTGGTCGCGCAGGGCCGCAAGGCGCCGCCGCGCCGGCTGCGCGGCATGGCCAGGTGGCTGAGCCGCACGCCGCTGCGCACGCTCGCGACCTCGCAGGCGCAGAAGGCGCTCGGCAAGGGCCAGGCGCGCTTCTACCCCGCGCCGAAGGCGGCGCTCGACCTGTGCGTGCAGGCGTTCACGCTGCCGGAGGCCGAGGGCTTCGCGGCCGAGGCCAAGGCGCTCGGCGAGATGATCGCGACGCCGGTCAGCAAGGCGCTGACGCAGTTGTTCTTCCTGACCGAGCGCAGCAAGCGGCTCGGCAAGGGCGACGGCGCGCGCACGCTCGAGTCGGCGCTCGTCGTCGGCGGCGGCGTCATGGGCGCCGGCATCGCCGGGCAGCTCGCGCACAAGGGTCTGCGCGTGCGGCTGTGCGACGTCGCCGGCGAGGCGCTGGCGAAGGCCAAGGCGCGGCTGCAGCAGGACCTCGACAAGCGCGTGCAGCGCCGCCAGCTCGAACGCCACGAGGCGCAGGCCGTGCAGGACCGGCTCGCGGTGGCCAGCGAATGGGGCAGCCTCGCCAACGTCGACCTCTGGCTCGAGGCCGTGGTCGAGGACCTCGGCACCAAGCGCAAGCTGATGGCCGAGGCCGTCGCGCGCGGCCTGCCCGCGGACGCGATCGTCGCGACCAACACCAGCTCGCTGCCGGTCGACGCGATGGCGGACGCCGTACCGCAGCCGGAGCGCGTGGTCGGCATCCACTTCTTCAACCCGCCCGAGAAGATGCCGCTGGTCGAGGTGATCCGCGGCGCGCGCACGTCCGACGCCGCGGTCGCGACCGCGTGCCGGCTGGCGACGCGGCTCGGCAAGTTCCCGATCGTCGTCAAGGACGCGCCGGGCTTCCTCGTCAACCGCTGCCTGTCGCCGTACCTCAACGAGGCGGCGCGGCTGCTGGTCGAGGGCAACGAACCGGAGTTCATCGACCGCGTGCTGCTCGACTTCGGCATGCCGATGGGACCGTGCCGCCTGCTCGACGAGATCGGCTTCGACGTCGCGGCCAAGGTCAGCGAGGTCATGCACAAGGCGTTCGCCGACCGCATGGAACCGTGCGCGCTGTTCGCCGCGATGGTCGAGCAGAAGACGCTCGGCAAGAAGACCGGCGGCGCGCTGTTCCTTGCCAAGGGCGACGGCCGCGGGCCCGGCCGCCGCGTGCTCGACCGCGTGCGCCGCGAGCGCGGCGGCGCGCCGCGCGAGGCGTCGCGCAGCGAGGTCGTGCAGCGCCTGATCTACCCGCTCGTCGACGAAGCCTACCGCTGCCTCGACGATGGCATCGTCACCAGCGAGTCGGACCTCGACCTCGGTCTCGTCATGGGAATCGGCTTCCCGCCGTTCCTAGGCGGCATCACGGGCTACGCCTCGACCGAAGGGATGCGGACCGTGGTCGGCGCGCTCGACGAACTGGCGCGCAACATCGCACCGCACTTCAAGCCGAGCGACGGCCTGCGCCGTCGTGCCCTCGGTCCGCAGTGACGATTGGCGGTGACCTCGCGCGACGGGGCTGCTAGCACCCCCGCTGAAACCAGCACCCCCCGCTGAATAAAAATCCCGTCGCGGTATCCTCCATGCCATCGGGCGGTCCGCGTCGTCTCGAAACCACCCCCGAATCCCTTGCTAGAATGCCCGCGTGCGCGCGCGCAGGAAGCGGTGCTGCGCGCGGCTCCCGAGTCGATGGAACCACCATCGGCCGTCCCTTTCCGGCCACCGCCCGTTCGCTCCATGAGAATCCTGCTGGGCACCGCCCTCGGCCTGCTGGCAGGCTGCGCCGTGCAGCCCGCTGCGGGCGGCGAGGAGCGACCCGGCGATGCGATCGATGGTGCGCAGGCGACCAACGCCATTGCCATCCGGCTGCAGCAGTTGCAGCACAGCCACCTGCTGTGCCTGGGCGTCGAGTTCCTGCCGCCGGCCGCGAGCGAGGAGCCGCTGGCAACGCCGACGCCGCCCGTGCACGTCGAACCCGTACCGCTGCCGCCGCGGCCCGCGCCGCGCCCGCCCGAATACCAGCCGTACGGTGATCGCGATCGCTACGAGCCGCACACCTGGCTGATGAGCGGCGAGGACCTCGCCAACGTCCGCGACCCGCTCGAGCGCGAGACCCTGCACTTCATCGACGACCTGATGGGCGAGGACCGGCGCCGCCTGCGCCGTGACATCGGCACGCCGATCCTGACCATGCAGGCCGCCGACCTGCAGAGCCCGGGCCTCGACCGCGGCACCACGGATCCGCAGGCCGACGAGGAGTCGCAGTGGATGGCGCAGCACGGTGTCGAGCTGCTGCGCCGCCCCTTCAACCGTATGCTGCGGCGCACGCCGATCGTGCAGCAGATCGAGGTCGACCTCGACGACTGGAAGGAGAGCAACGTGCCGCTGAGCGAGGAGTACAGCCGCACGCACGACACCCACGACCTCGGCCGCATGTCGATGCGCGTGCACGCCAACGACTACAAGGACCCGGTCGAACTGGTCTACATGCGCTCCGGTGTCCGCGTCGGCAGCAGCCAGACGCAGCTCAAACTGGGCCTGTCACGCCACCTGTCGCGCGACCTGCTGCTCGAGCTGCGCGCGCGCGAGGACTACGACGACAGCGAGTGGCACCTGCGCGCCGACCTGTCGTGGCTGGTGTCGCCGCGCACGAGCCTGCACTTCGTCGCCGGCGACAACCTCGACTTCATGGCCACGTCGACGGTCTACTCGCTGTTCGAATCGCCGATGGACGGCTCACCCGGCCTGCTCGTCTATGCCGTGCACCTGTTCTGACCGGCGCCGGCGCGGTGGACTCGCCGCGCTGCTGCTGGCCACGGCTGCCTGCACGCTGACGACCGCGCCGTCGTTCCCGCGGCCGCCGCGGCCGCTGCCCGCCGAGGTGCGCGAGCGCTTCGTGCTGCCCGGCAAGCCGAGCCTGCTGCGGCTCGACCGCCGCGGCGACGGCAGCCGGCTCGACGGCGACCTGGCCTGCGGCGCCGAGACGATCCACTTCCACCTCTACAAGGCCGACCGTCCCGACCGCCCGTTCGTGCTGCTGGTGCCGATCCTGGCCGGCGGCGACGACCTGATGCGGACGCTGGCCACGCGGTTCGTCGACAACGGCTTCCACGCCGCGTTCTGCGAACGCGCGGGGCCCGCGCTGCGACCGCCGCAGCGCGGTGCGGACCTCGAACGCCTGTTCCGCCGCACGGTGCTGCACCAGCGCGCGCTGCTGGCCTGGCTGCCCGAGTTCGGCGAACTGCAGCCGACCGCGACCTTCGCGTGCGGCGTCTCGATGGGCGGCATGGTCACGGCCGTGCTCGCCGCCGTCGAGCCGCGGCTCGAGGCGTCGGCCGTCTGCCTCGCCGGTGCCGACCTGCCGACGATCGTCGCCGACAGCAACGAGACCCGCATCGAGAGCTGGCGCCGCTGGCGCCGCACCGAGGACGGCATCGCCGGCGCGCCGCTGCGCCAGGAACTGCGCAGCTGCCTGCAGTCGGACCCGCTCTACCTCGCGCCGTGCGTCGCGACCGAGCGCGTGTTCCTGGTCGCGACCGACTTCGACGACGTGGTCCGCCCCGAGCACCAGCGCCTGCTGTGGGAAGCGTTCGGCCGGCCCGAGCGCATGAGCCTGCCACTGGGTCACTACAGCGCCGCACTGGCGCTCGACTCGATCGTCGGCGCCATCAGCGGCTTCTTCCGCGACCGCATGGCCGCAGCAGCCCACGACCGGGCCCTGGTGTCCGGACCGGCGGGCGCCCCCGGCCGCTGAGCCCGCCGCGGCCGGCCGTCCCCAGGTCCCGGTCCGGTGAATCCGTCACCTCGCAACGGAGCCCGCGCGACCCTTGCGCGTCGTGGGTCCCGCCCGTTTCATTCTCAGCCCGACTTCCCAACCACGCTGCACGTTCCCATGCTCCTCCGCTCCTTCCTGCCGCTGGCATCGGTGCTGGCGCTGTCCGTCTCTCCTTCGTGGGCCCAGGTTCCGACGCCGGCGCCCGCCAAGCCAGCCGACCCGCCCGCCGCGAGCCCCACGCCGCCGCCCGCGACGCAGTCGCCGGCGGACCGGCTCGAGGAACTCAAGCGCGAACTCGCGCGCCTGCAGGTCGAGATCCAGTACGTCAAGGAACGCGCCGCGTCGGCCAGCCAGCTGCTGCGCAGCAAGTTCGCAGAGCGCGCCTTCCAAGTGCGCGCGATCGACGCCGGCCAGAGCGCGGCGGCTTCGGTGTTCAACGCCAACGTCGCGCCGATCACGACGCCGCAGCGCGCGCGCCCGTTCTCCGACGTCGAGAGCAAATCGCTGCACGCGGACGTCATCATGACGGTCGACGGCAGCACCGTGACGCAGGCCGAACTCGACCAGCTGATCGCCTACCTCGGCACCATGCCGTCGCCCGGCGATCGCCCCGCGATGCAGCAGCGCGCGACGCTCGAGCTGATCCGCATCCATGCGCTGATGGCGGCGTTCCCCGACACCGCCAAGGAGGCGCGCAACAACATCGCCACCGCGCGCGAGGAACTCGGCAAGGGCCAGGACTTCGACGAGGTGCTCAAGCGCTACGGCACCGGCCCCAACATGGCGCATGGTGGCAAGGTGCAGATCACGCGCTACTGCCCGTACGGCCTCGCGGTCGAGGCCGCCGCGTTCAGCGGCAAGGAAGGTGAGATCACGCAGCCGGTGACCGGCCTGACCGGCATGGTGCTGCTGCACCTCGGCAAGCGCATGGCCCAGGAGGGTTCGCAGGACACCGGGCCGAGCGAGACCATCGACGCGCGCATGATCCAGGTGCCCTACAACCTCGATCAGGCCGCGGTCGACAAGCAGCGCGGCCGCGCCGCGCTCGGCCAGGTCGAGATCGCCGTGCGCAACGACGAGATCATGGCGATGCTGCCCGCGATGTACCGCGCCAACCCGGTGAACGCCAAGCCGGCGGGGGACGTCGTCAAGGACGAGCCGCTCCAGCCCGAGCAGAAGCCGAAGACCGGCGGCGACAAGGACGGCAAGAAGGGCTGAGCGCCTGAGCAGGGCGCCGCGCGCGGCAACGGTCGCGCGCCGGGCCCGGCGACGCCGGGCACCACATCCGCAGATTCGCAACCGGGAGGGACGATGGCCAGCATCCGCCGCAGTGGCGGTGCCACTGCAATGTTCTGGCAGGGCAGACTGCCGGATCCGCGCGATCCGCAGTTCGCGAAGGCACTGCAGAAGCACCGCTTCCGCACGATCGAGGACGCCGCCAGCGAGGAGACTTCCGTCGGCTGGATCAGCGCCGGCGATCCGACCGGCGGCAGCTTCGACGACGAGGACCTCGAAGCCGGCACCGCGACCTGGCTGCGCTTCCGCCTCGACAAGAAGCAGCTGCCGCGCAAGTGGCTGGCGATCCATCGCGACGCCGCCGCGAAGTCGCGCGGCAAGAAGCTGTCGGCGCGCGAGCGGCGCGAGATCAAGGACGACCTCGTCGGCAAGCTGCTGCCACGCGTGCTGCCGACCGTGCAGATGGTCGACGCGCTGCTGTTCATCGACCGCCACACCGTGCTGCTGCTGCACACCGGCAAGGGCATGATCGAGGCGTTCGGCCGGCTGTTCTTCCAGACCTTCGCGCTGCCGCTCGAGCGCACCGATCCGCTGGCGACCGGCCGCCGCACCGGCCTCGACCGCGCGCTCGCGGACCGCCTCGAACGCATCGAACCCGTGCGCTGGCCGCGACGCGACCGCGGCGACCGCGCCCTCGCCGCGCGGGCCAGCACGCACGCGGCGACGACGGACCCCGAGGCCGAGGCGGTGGACGCATGAAGGCCCCCGCTCCCGGCCCGTCGGGCATCGAGACGCATGGCTTCCTCGGCGAAGAGTTCCTGACCTGGCTGTGGTTCCGCTGGGAGTCCGACGGCGGCGAGTTCCAGCTGCCCGGCGGCCGCGTGGTCGGCATCGCGATCGACGACTTCCTGACCTTCGCGGCGCCCAGCGACGACGAGACCGAGCAGACGCTGCGCCACGGCCTGCCGACGCGCACCGAGGAAGCGCGCACGGCGCTGCGCCAGGGCCGCCGGCTGCGCCGCGCGCGCCTGATCGTCGCCGAGGGCAGCCGGCAGTGGACCGTCACGGTCGACGGCCCGTCGCTGCAGTTGTCGGGCGCGAAGCTGCCCGAGGACGCCGAGGAGACCGAGTCGGACCAGGACCGCAGCGCCGACCGCGCCGCGAACTGGCTCGCGCTGCACGAGATCGTGCTCGCGCTCTACGGCGCGTTCCTGCGCGAGCGCCTCGACGACGGCTACCTCGGCGGCGCCGGCGAACGCCAGGCGCAGTGGATGCAGGCCTAGCGGCGGCGGCGGATTCTCATGCGCGCAGCGCCGCGTTCCCGCCATAGTCGCGGCGCACTCATGAGGACGCGGGTATCGACCGGATCGCGGCACGTTCGCGGCTCGCACCACCTGCGGGCGACGCTGTGCCTGCTCGCCGGAACCGTCATGGCGCAGGAGCAAGTACAGGGCAAACCACCGGCTGGCGACGAGAAGCACGAGGAGGAATCGCCTTGGCTGTTGGTGCCCACCTTCTCGCTGAGTCCGAAGCTCGGTGCCTCGTTCGGGGCGCTCGGTGCCTAC
>Ga0070689_100003515_pt1 | contig 10419 bp, 8 predicted proteins | sample KBSS23HmetaG_FD_64669 | JGI IMG/M metagenome (GOLD analysis project Ga0070689, IMG submission 64669) | Switchgrass rhizosphere microbial communities from Kellogg Biological Station, Michigan, USA - KBS S2-3H metaG | ecosystem: Host-associated > Plants > Roots > Rhizosphere ... | reverse complement strand
GCTGATCGTACCGGGAACGACGCTCGAGGTCGCCCGGTACGCCGATCCGCTGCTCACGACTCGGTTCTTCGATCACTCGAAGGCGTGGGTCGGGGCGAGCGTCGCCTTCGACGGGCTCGCGGAGCGTCACCTCGACGCCTTGGCGCAGGCGTGCGCCCTCCTCTCCGAGCACGCCGGCGAGTTCTTCGCCGACCTCGTGTCGACCACGCGTCGGCTGGTGTTGTTCGAGCACCCGGACGTCAACTCGTTCGCCAGCCTCGCCGCGCACGGCGACGCGTTCTTCAACGTTCGTCCGGAGAGCGGCGCACCGTATTTCATCGACGAGCTCGCGCATCAATGCGGGCACGTGATGTTCTACGCAGCGACGTTGCAGAGGGCCGATTTTCTGCGGGGCGACCTCGCAGCGCGACTCGGCGACGCACACAAAGATGCGCTGGATCCGCCGGAGAAGCGGAGCGTCTATGGCGCGTTCCACGGCATTTTTACCGAATACACGATGATCCACTGTCTGTCGGCGGTAGAGCGCGCACGCGTCCTCTCGTCGTCTGCCGCGCACGAGCTCTTTGGCCGGCTGTCGTTCATCGCCCGCAAAGCCAGGATCGATCTCGGCATCTTCGCCGACGGCACGCTCCTCACCGATCTCGGTAGGGCCATGCACCAGCATTTCATGGACGAGTTTCGCGAGCTCGAGCGCGCACGTCACGATCTCTTCGACACGGACATGGGCGGGCAACCCTACACGTTCGACTATCGACGCTTCGCACGCGCAAACCCGATGTCGTCGGGCCATGCCCTCGAGCACGGGCTGTACTGACCCCGATGCGCGCGTCTTGGCTCCTGTCATCGATCGCCTTCGTCGCCGTCGCGCCGGCGACGGCGTGGATCGCGCGAGCGCTGCCGAGCGGCGGCACCTTCGCCGCCCCGGCCGCCGCCGCGACGCCTTCCACGAGCATCGCGGGGATCGACGGGGGCCGCGTCGAGGCGACGCCCTCGGCGCACCGCTATCTCGGTGTGGTGCTCCCGCGCGAGGCGACCAACGTGGCGCCCTCGCTCGCAGGGAAGGTGGTGAGCGTCGCGGTGCGGATCGGGGATCACGTCCGCGCGAACGACGTCCTCGCGACGCTCGACGCCCGGCTCGTCGCGGCCGATCTCGCGGCCGCGCGGGCGACCGCCCGCACGCAGGCGGCGAATCGGCAGATGGCGCGCGCCGCGCACGAGGTGGCCATCGAGCACGAACGACGAGTCACCTTGATGGAGGCGGAGGGCCTCAGCACGCGGGAAGATCTCATCAATCGCACCAAGGAGCAACGCATCGCCGGGATGCAGGTCGTAGCGGCCGAGGCGTCGGTCGCGCAGTCCGAGGCGCAGGCCGAGCGTCTGCAGCGCGAGAGCGACTTGATGACGGTCCGCGCGCCCTTCGACGGGACGGTCGTCGCGCGCTACGTCGATCCCGGGACCAGCATCTCGGCGACGACGCTGACGCCCATCGTACGCCTCATCAGCTCGGACCGTCTCTTCGTTCGGTTCGCCGTGACGGAGAGAGACGCTCCAGAGCTCCACCCCGGAGCGAACATCGAGGCGTTCCCTCAGGCCGGGAGCAAGCGGGTGCTGCACGGCCGCATCGAGCGCATCGCGCCCGAGGTCGACACCAGCACCCACGTGGCGCTCGCAGAGGCGAGCATCGAGGAACACGACGACGACATCATCTCGGGGCTCGTGGTCGACGTGACCATCCCGCCTCGCTGAGCACGGCAGGAGGCGCGAGCCTTATGGCGGACCCCACACGAAACGACCTTCCTCCGCTCCTCTACGGGACGGCCTGGAAGGAGGACGCGACAGCCGAGCTCGTCGCGACGGCGCTCCGCGCCGGATTCCGCGGCATCGATACGGCCAACCAACCGCGCCACTACCGTGAAGACCTCGTGGGTGCGGGCCTCGTCCGAGCTCGAGACGCGGGGATCCCGAGAGAGTCGCTCTTTCTGCAGAGCAAGTTCACGTTCGCGCGCAGCCATGATCATCGCGTCCCGTACGACGCGACGGCGAACTATGCGACGCAGGTGCAAACGTCCTTCTCCGGGACGCTCGAGCACCTCCATACCGACTACCTCGACGCGTTTCTCTTGCACGGGCCGCTCACCCGGCAGGGCATCGTCGACGGCGACCTCGAGGTGTGGTCGGCGCTCGAGGGGCTGCACCGAGCCGGGCGCACCCGAAACATCGGGGTGTGCAACGTGTCGATCGACCAGCTCGTCGCTCTCCGAGCGGCGGCGCAGATCGGCCCGCACATCGTGCAGAACCGCTGCTACGCCAAGTACGGTTGGGACGAGGAGGTGCGGGACTACTGCGCCGAGCACGGCATCGTGTACCAAGGATTCTCGGTCCTGACCGCGAATCGCCACGTCACCCTCGCCCCCGAGGTCCTCGCCATCGCCGAGCGCGTCCACGCGACGCCCGCCCAGGTCGTATTTCACTTTGCGCGCCGTATCGGCATCGTCCCGCTGACGGGCACCAAGGACACGGCGCACATGCTCGACGGATTGAGGAGCGGCGAGCTCTCTCTCTCCTTCGACGACCTCGCGACCATCGCCGCCCTCGACGCCCCCGACTGACGGAGCAAAGAGCCAATACAGCACACCCGCCTAATGGGGCTCGGGTCTCGGCTCGATCCCGTGCTTGCGCAGGAGTCGATAGAGCTGCGTGCGGTGGAGCTTGAGCGTTCGCGCTGCGCCCGCCACGCTCCCGTCCGACGCGGCGAGCGCCTGCTCGATCGCGGCGCGATCGAGCGCGACTGGGGCGGCGTCCGTCTCGGTGGCCTTGCCCGCGTCGTCTCGGAGGTGATCGACGCGGACGACCCCTTCGCCTTCGCGCAGCGCCGCGCGCGCGGCGACCTCCATGGCGTGGAGGAGCTCTCGGACGTTCCCCGGCCACGGGCGGAGGATGCACTCTTCGACGAGGCGAGCGTGGACGCCGAGCCCCTTGTCGACGCGCCGCACCGCCTGGGTAGCCAGCCACGGGATCTCCTCGGCGCGCGAATGGAGCGGCGCGAGGACGACCTCATGTGCGCCGATGCGGTAATAGAGGTCCGAACGAAACGTTCGCTCGCTCACGAGCTCGCGGAGATCACGGTGCGTCGCGCAGCAGATACGCACGTCCACCTTGCGCGCCCGCGTCTCGCCGAGCATGAGGACCTCGCCGTTCTCCGTCGCGCGGAGGAGCTTGCCCTGGACCGCCATGTCGAGCTCGGCGATCTCGTCGAGGAAGAGCGCGCCTCCGTCCGCGGCCTGGAAGTATCCGACGTTCGTCCCCGTCGCTCCGGAGTACGCGCCGCGGGTGGCCCCGAAGAGGACCCGTTCGGCGACCCCTTCCGGAATGGCGGCGCAGTTCACGGCGACCATCGGCCCGCGCGCGTTGGGCCCGAGCGCGTGGAACCAGCGCGCGGCGATCTCTTTGCCGGTCCCGCTCTCGCCGCGAAGGAGGAGCGTCGGCGACGATCGCCCCGCCTCGGCGATCGCCTCGCGCGCCGCTCGCGTCGCTGGACCGGCGACGACGCCGTCATCGGTCTCGAGCGTCGCGACGCCGGCGAACGGGGTCACGTCGTTGGACGCGATCGCGATCGTGTGCCCGGCTCGAATGACGCGAGGCATCGCCGCGAGGCGGACCGTCCCGCGCACCTGCACCCCATCGACGCTCGTTCCGTTTCGGCTTCCCCGATCACGCACCGTCCAGCAGCCATCGACGACGGAGACGTCGAAGTGCTCTCGCGAGACGCGGTCGTCATCGAGCCCCGCGATCGCCCGATGGTTGCGCCCGAAGGTCAGCCGGCCCCGCTCCAACCCGAGCACCTGGACGCACGGCGTCGTCCCCGCGTGGACCACGATGAGCCCCGGGGTCTTCGTCCCCGGCCGGCGACGCGTGGCCGTCTCGTCCACCGTGTTCGCATCGCCCTCGGGGGGCGCACCCTCGGTCATGGCGACTATGGTAAGTCATTTCGGGACACGCCAACGGCCTCGCCATATCCGCGAGGCCGCCCATGGTCTCTCTTGCGACCAGGCGCTCGGCTATTCACGAGCACACGCTCGTGCCCGAGCGCGCGCCTTGTCTCCCGTGACGGATTTGGAGGTCCAGCGCGCGGCGAGCGAGCGGTACATCGCGCACGCTTCGTCCTTTTCTCCCGTCGCGTCCAGCGCCAGCCCGAGCTCGAGCATCGCCCTCGCTTGTTCGATGGGTTTGCTCAGGCTGAAGCAAGACTTCGCGGCCCGGCGAAGATGCGGAATCGCCGCCCTTGCCATTCCGGCGGCGAGGTACGCGTGTCCGATCGCCTGGTCCGCGTCGGGGAGGCGTATCCGTCGGGGCGGGAGCGGCTGGAACGACGGCGCGGCGGCGACCGCGTCGCGGGCGTCCGCCGCGGACGCGACGCCATTGGCGTACGCCGCGATCCAGAGCGTGCCCGGCGTGACGCCCCACTGTCCGGCGCCCGCGCCCGACATCCGCGACTGCATGTCGGCAAGCCACACGCTTCGCCGTGAACCGAGCTCGTCCGACGAGAGCGCGCCATTGCGATGCAAGGCAGCGAACGCCAGGATCGTAGGGTCGACGTCGACGGCTGGCGTCCACGCCTTTTGCCGCGCGAGGTAACGCCGCGCGACCTGCGCAGCGGCGTTCGGGTTGCCCTGCTCCTCGCTCAGCGCGACGTCGATCTCGAATGCGTCGGCGTGCTCGTCTTCCGCGGTATCCGCCTCGATGCTCTGCAACCAGGAGTCGAGCGCCCGCCTGCTCGCGACGAGGTCGCCCTCGTAGAGCGCGAGCATGGTCTCCATGCGCTGTCGCGTGCGGGGTCTCTCCTCGGGAGATGCGACCTCCACCCGCCGATCGATCGCGGCTCGAGCTTCGGCGACCGGACGTCCCGTGGCGAGCGACGCGTCCGCCACGAGCTCCCATCCCCATCGTGGAAACCCCGTGGCGCTCAATCGATTTCCCGCGGAAAGCGCCGCGATGCAATCTCCGTTTCCGGCGGCGAGCTGCGAGAGCTCGTTGATGCACGAGGTAGCGTTCGGCGAGAGCGCGATGCACCGCTCGAGATCCGCCTTGGCCGCGGAGATGTCGTCGGAGAAGAGCGCGGACATCCCACGAAGCCAGATCGCAGAAACCAGCGACGGATCGCGCTTCGAGGCGTCGTCGCACGAGGCGACCGCGCCGCGGTAATCGCCGAGGATGAACCGGAAACGACAAAGCTGGAGGAGGTTGTCGGGATCCGGATCGACGCGCGTTCGCGCCTCGAGCTTCTCGATGACCTCGGGAGTCGCCGAGGGGACGCGAGTCCATGCTTCGACGGCGTGGAGGAGCGCGCGATCGTGCTCATCGAGATCCGCGCGGTGCTGAAACGCCTGACTCAGATGATTTCGTGCGTCATCGTTGGCCCACAACGCCACGAGGACCTTGCGCAGGTGGGCTGCGGCGAACGTCGGGTCGAGCTCGGTCGCGCGCTCGAAGTACCGTCGAGCCGCTTCGTTCTCCGCGCCGCGCGCCGCGACCATCCCAGCGCGGAACTCTTCGAGCGCTTCGGGGTTCTTGCTCATCTTCGAACCGGACCGCGGCTCTCCGTCCGTGGCCTCGTTTGCGCCGGCGACGAGAGCGGTCTCCTGCGGGCGTGAGTCCAACATCCTCGTGCCAAGCAGGAGCAGCACCGGGCCCACGACCAGGAGCAGCGCCCACGTCACACGCGCGCGGCGCGTCAGCGCGACCCGAGGGCGGTGGCCCGGTGCGCCGCGCTCGCCCCGGAGCGCGCTCACGAGCGCCGCCATCGACGGGAAACGCGCGCCCGGGTCCTTCGCGAGCGCACGCAGGACCACGGCATCGACGTGCTGCTCGATCCCGGAGCGGACCGCGCTCGGCGGCGGCGGATTCGTGGAGAGGATCGTCCTCGCGAGCTCCGCGTTTCCATCGCCTCGATGCCAGGGCAGCGAGCCGGTCAAGAGCTCGTAGGCGAGCACGCCCCACGAGAATTGGTCCGATCGTTCGTCGACGACTCCCCCGCGCACTTGCTCGGGCGACATGTACGCGAGCGTCCCGACCATTCGATACCGCACCGACTCGTCCGAGACCTGACGCTCGTCGACCGCTCCCCCATCTACCGTGGATGGGCCGGGCGCGGGCTCGCCGCGCGGCGACTCCGGCGAAGCATCGAGCGCGCGTGCAATGCCGAAGTCGACGACCTTGATCGTGCCGTCGTCCCGAATCATGACGTTCTCCGGCTTGATGTCGCGGTGCACGACACCGCTCGCGTGCGCCGCCTCGAGCGCCTCGGCCACGTCGACCAGCCAACCGAGGCGACGGTCGCTCGTAAGCTCGTCCTTCCGCACGCGGGAGCGCAGCGTAGCGCCAGCCACGAACTCCATCGTCAGATAGGGCGTCCCGTCGATCTCTCCCACGTCGAAGACCGCGACGGCGTGGGGGTGCCGGACCCGCGCCGCCAGACGCGCTTCGCGAAGGAGCCGGTCGACCCACGGACTGCGTACCGCTCCGGAGTCCACCGGCAGCTCCCGGGATGGATCGATCGCGCCGTCCTGCGCGCCCGTCGTGGCGGCAGTGGCGCCGATCGACGAGCGACGGCTGTCGGTCGCTCGGCCGTCGTCTCCTCGGAGGAGCTTCAGCGCGACACGGCGCCCCAGCACCGTATCCTCAACGAGGTAGACGGCGCCCATTCCGCCCGAGCCCAACAGTTGCACGACACGGTAACGGCCAAATACGTTTCCCGGCGCGAGGGGCATGACCTACGCGGAACGGCGCGACATCGCAGCATCATCGCACACCGTCGCGTATCCGGGCCATACCGTAGCCGCGCCGCGCGAACACACCCCGCCACCGCACGGCCGCTCTCCTACGGCACGGAGTGACACACGTGTCGTCCGCGTGTCGCGCGCTCGGGCCGTCGCGCGCTCGCACCTTCACGAATTCCAAACGGTTTCACTCGAATGACACCTGTGGCATGTTGACTGCAGTCCGAGAGATTGCTCGACTTCCGCGCGCCGCTACGGTGCGCGCGGCGCACAACACCAATCGACCGATATCCAACGAGCGACGGCCCCCGGGATCCGGTGCTGGCCCGCGCTCGTCTCATTGACGCTCTCACCGAGAGGTGAGACCGCCCCGGGCCCGCCAAGGTCTCGGGGAGATGCGCTCACCGTCGGCGCGCGGCCTCACTTTGCCGATCTCTCGATTTGCGTCACGCGAACGAGGCATTGGCGAAACGTGATCCCGCGCCGGGCCAGTGGCCATGATGAATCACCAAGACGCGACAATATTTCACGGCCCTTCATTGCTTTACGAGCGTGCAGTCGCGTTCTGTCCCGCTCGCACCATCAGCAAGGAGAATTGACATGAAATATTCGAACAATATGGCCGTATCATCGTCCAACCCGGATAGCACGAAAGAGGGGTCTCCTCGTCATGCAGGGGAGCAGGGAAGCCTGCTCTTGCGACGCGAGATCGTCCACGTCGTGCGAATCAAGACCGGGATGAGGACGGGCGCGTTGGCTCCGTGGGGGTCGCAGGCCCCTGGAACGTCCCATATCGGCACCATAGTACCGCCGATTGACGGCTAGGGCCGAAGCTCGAATGCGCAGCGCGGGCTCGCGTCCGCGAGCCGCGTTGTCAGCCCGTGTCATTTGCAGCATCGACCTGCTCGGGCCACATCATGGCAGAGCGAGAGATCTGCACCGCTCGCACATCGCAAGGAGAATACACATGCAATATTCGAACAAGACGATAACCATATCGCCGTCCCACCCAGAGAGCAGGAAAGGGAAACCTCCTCGCCAAATAGAGGAGCGGGGAGGCCTGCTCTTGCGACGCGAGACCGTCCACGTCGTGCGGATAAAGACCGGAATGCGGACGGGCGCGCTGGCTTCGTGGTCGTCGCAGGCCCCTGGAACGTCCCATATCGGCACCATAATACCGCCGGTTGACGGCTAGGTCCGGTTCACACGGCGCCGCCGGGCCATGTCCGACGGGCCCTCATCGACGGCACCACCGCGCCGCGAGCGCGGTCTGCGCAGCGCGGCGGATCGCGTCCACCGCCCGCTGCGCGACGAGGTGCGCATGACCATAGAGGGAGATTGATGCGCGCCCCTGAAGTCCGTGGTACGGAGTTCGGGTGGCGCTCGACCTGCCGGAGGACGAATACTTCGCCGCGCTCCAGCGGCAGTTCGAACGGACGCCGGCGCTGAATTTCATCAAGCAGCGCCTCGAGGCGCTGAGCCCGGGGCGCGCGCGCGTCGTCCTCGAGCCCAGCGACAGCTACCTCAATGGAGGCGGCGTCATCCACGGAGGGATCGTCGCCACAGTCCTCGACAGCGTCGGCTGGTTCGCGTGCGCGACGCAGAGCGGCGGCTATTGGCTCTTCACAGCAGAGTTCAAGATCAACTTCCTCGACGTGGCGACCGAGACCGTGATCGCGACCGGCGAGGTCCTGAGGAAGGGGAGCGACCTCTTTCACGCGCGGATGGACGCCCGGACCGCGGGCGACCGTCACGTCGCGACGGCGCTCGGGACGTTCATGGTCATCCCGCGGACGTTCCGCCTATGAGCGGCGGCGGAGAGGTCGTTTTCGTCGGCGGCGCGGGGCCGCGGATCGCGTGCGAGATCGTCGGCGCGGGCGAAGGCGCGCCGACCGTCTTCTGCGCGCACGGCAACAGCAGCCACCGCGGGATCTTCCGGCCCGTCATGGACCGGCTGCTGCGCGATCTCCACCTTCGCGCCGTCCTCGTCGACATGCGCGGCCACGGCGACAGCGATCACGTGCATCCGCCGGCGTACAACCCGAACGATCACGCCGCGGACCTCGAGCGCGTCGTTCGTCACGTCGCGCCGTCGCGCTACGCGATCGTCGGGCACTCGGCGGGGGCGCTCGCGACGGCGGCGTTCGCGGCGCGCTCCGGGCGTGAGGGCTCGTCCGCGCCGCGCGCGATCGGGTGGATCGACATCGACCCGCGCGTGCCCGACTGGCAGGTGCAGCACTTCAACGCGCGCGCGGACGCCGTGGCGCGCGCGTACCCGGACGCGCACGCGGCTACGGTCGCGCTCGTCCGCGGGATCCAGAAGACCAACGCCGGGATCTCCGAGGAGGCGCTCTTCTCCTTCGTCGCGGAAGGCCTGAAAGAGACACCGGCCGGGCACACCGTGAAGCTCGATCCTCAGACATACGCCACGTGGGCCCCCGGCGACCTGCGGCCGATCCTGCCCGATATCGCGTGCCCCGCGCTCATCATCCGAGGCACCGCGAGCATCGTCTCGAGCGCGAGCGGCTTCGAAGAGCTCCGCGCGGGGCTCCCTCGCGCCACGGCGGCGGAGGTCGAAGGCGGGACGCACTTCGTCCCGCTGGATCACCCGTCCGAGGTCGCGGCCCTCCTCGCCGAGTTCCTCCGCAAGGAGCTCGTCGGCGCACCCTGAGCGCGGCGCTCAGGACGGCATCGGCCCGGCGATCTCGATCGGGTGCAGCTGGATCGGCACCTTCTCGCCGGTCGTCGGATCGACGTACGCCACGACCCCAGCGGCGATGTAGCAGACGCTGTCGGCGAGGAACGGCCGGTACGCGTCGTGGATCCCGGCGAGCTCGCCACATCCCTGATCGAGCCCGATCGGCGCGCTGACCCCGACGAGCTCGCGACGCCACCAGCACCCGGTGCGCGCCTTCTCCTCCGGCGTCGTGAACTCGTAGACCCACGACGAGTAACGGATCCACCGCGGGGGCGTGCCGGGGAACGGGTTGTTCCGGAAGAGGGAGAGCGCGGAGGGGGCGCCGCGAAGGAGCTTCTGGACGACCTTCTCCTTGAAACAATACGGATGCAGATAATACGGATTCGTCTGCCAGAGCCACACGAACGTGCGGTACGAGGCGAGGCCGCGCTCGTAATAGAAGTGGTGGTCGAATCGCGGATGATGCGGCGCGAAACGGAGCGGCCGCGCGGAGACCGAGCACGGCAAGAAGCGCGGCTCGTAGTCGCGCCACGCCTCGCCGTCGTCGCTCCCCTGGATGACGGTCGACATCCGGCGCCGGCGGAAGACCCCGGAGACGAAGATCCCGTACGCGTTGACGACGAAGAACGGCGCGATCCACCGGTGGACGCTCGTGAGCGGCCCGAGGCGGCGGAAGAACGCGTGCGACGCGAGCGCCTTCTTCGAATAAAGCCACGACCCGCCGCTCCAACTGTCCAGGAGGAACGCGTACGGCAGGGTCAGGACGAAGTGGACAGCGAGGATCACCGCCGCCGCGATCTCGCCCGGGCCGTGCAGCGCGGCCAAAGCCAGCGGCGGCCCCGCGGCGAAGAGCGGGACGGAGAGGACGAGCACGACCAGGTTGAAGACCCCGTAGTTGCCGGTGAGCCAGATGACGAGCTGGAGGGCGATGAACACCGCGCCGGC
>Ga0070689_100003513_pt1 | contig 10419 bp, 7 predicted proteins | sample KBSS23HmetaG_FD_64669 | JGI IMG/M metagenome (GOLD analysis project Ga0070689, IMG submission 64669) | Switchgrass rhizosphere microbial communities from Kellogg Biological Station, Michigan, USA - KBS S2-3H metaG | ecosystem: Host-associated > Plants > Roots > Rhizosphere ... | reverse complement strand
AGCCCCTGCGCCGACGTGTCGTCACCGAGGTTCAGGTCCGTGCCGAGGCTCTGCTCGAAGAACGGCGACTGCGCGAGAGCGGCCGAGGCGGCCAGTGCGGCGGCGAGGAGGCGGGGGTGGGCTGCGGACATAGGTGGCTCCTGGGGTTCGGGATGAACGGACACCGGCGCATCCGTGGGGTCCGCCGCGACCCCATCACATTGGGGGCGTTTGCCCTGCCGATTGCCCTGGTTGCCGCGGTTTGCGGCGGAGCGCCCGTTCGGGCCCATGCTTGAGCTGGCCTGGGCGAGCCCCTAGACTCGTGCCCGCTGGCAGCGAACCGCAACGGCGGGGAGGCATGCGCAGCGCAGTCTCAAGTCGAGGCCGCCCGCTGCCGATCCTCGCAACACTGGTTCCGGACCCGGCCCGGTCGCTCGCGATGTTCGCCGGCGGTCGCGGCGGGGGCACCAGTGGGCGCCGCGACCGCGGTGCACCCTTCGATCCGAAATCCCCTACGTGACGTTTGCATCCCTCGGGCTCAAGGAGCCCATCCTCCGTGCTGTGCGCGACGTCGGCTACGAGAAGCCGACCGAGATCCAGGCGCACACCATTCCCAAGATCCTCGATCGCCACGACCTGATCGGCCTCGGCGAGACCGGCAGCGGCAAGACCGCGGCCTTCGGCCTGCCGATCCTGCACCGCCTGTGCGGCGGCCCGCCGGGTCTGCGCGCGCTCGTCGTCGTGCCGACGCGTGAACTCTGCGTGCAGGTCGCCGAGGCCCTGCGCCAGTACGGCGCGCACAGCGGCCTGCACGTCTGCACCGCGTTCGGCGGCGTCGACATGTCGATCCAGGAGTCCGCGTTCAAGCGCGGCCTCGACATCCTGGTCGCGTGCCCGGGCCGCCTGATCGACCACCTCGAGCGCCGCAACATCACGGTCGAGAAGGTCGAGGTCGTCGTGCTCGACGAAGCCGACCGCATGCTCGACATGGGCTTCATGCCGCAGATCCGGCGCATCTTCATCCGGCTGCCGCAGGAGCGGCAGAACCTGATGTTCTCGGCGACGATGCCGGCTGAAGTCGAGGCGCTGGTCAACGACTTCCTGCCGCACGCCGAGCGCGTGCAGATCGGCACGCGCTCGCAGTCCGCGGCGACGATCAAGCACCGCTTCGTCGGCGTGCCGGTGCACGACAAGCAGCATCTGCTCGAACGGCTGCTGCGCCACGAGCGCGGCAAGGTGCTGATCTTCGTCAACAAGAAGATCGGCTGCGAACGCCTGGGCAACGCGCTCAAGCGCGCGAACCTGCCGGCCGACGCGATCCACGGCGACAAGGGCGCCGAGCAGCGCCACGTCGTGCTGCAGTCGTTCACGCGCGGCAAGATCCGCTGCCTGGTCGCGACCGACGTCGCGGCGCGCGGCATCGACGTCGACGACATCGATCTCGTCGTCAACTACGACTTCCCGCTGGCGGTCGAGGACTACGTGCACCGCACCGGCCGCACCGGCCGCGCCGGCCGCGCCGGCCGCGCGGTGTCGCTGGTCGCGCCGAGCGAGAAGCGGCTCTACGAGGCCGTGAAACGCCACCTGAACGGCCACGCCCAGCGCGACGACGGGGGCGACGGCGACGGCGGCGGTGGCGCGGGCCGGCGCGCGCCGGCCCGGCGCGGCGGCGCCGGTGGTGGGCGCGGTGGTCGCGGCGGCAAGGGGCCGCGGCGCGCCGTGCGCGGCCGCGGCGGCAGGTCGCGCGCCCAGCTCGCCGTCGGGTGACCGTGAGCGAGCGTCCGCGCGCGACCACGGCCGGTCTCTACGCGGGCCTCGGTCTGCTCACGTGCAGCATGCTGCTCGTGCAGCAGTTCCTGACGCGGATCTTCTCGATCCAGTTCAACTCGGGCTTCGCGTTCCTCGCGATCTCGACGACGTTCCTCGGCCTCGGCTCGGCCGGCGTCGCCGCGTTCGTGATGCCGAAGACGTTCGCCAGCGAGCGCCTGCCGCGGCTGATCCCGCGCTTCGCGATCGCGTACGTCGTCATGCTGGTCCTCGGCTTCTGCCTCGAGGTCGTCGTCGACCGGCAGGCGCAGGCGGCAGCCGGCGGGGTCGAGTCGCTGGCGGCGCAGGCCGAACGCGTGCTGACGGGCAGCCTGTTCCTGCTGCCGGCGCTGTTCCTCGTCGGGCTCGTGATCGCACTGGTGCTGCGCAGCAACAGCGAACGCGTCGGCCGGCTGTACGGCGCCGACCTGGTCGGCGGCGGCGTCGGCTGCCTGCTGGTGCTGCCGCTGATGGACTGGATCGGCGGCGACGACGGCATCTTCGCGATCGGCGTGCTGGCGGCGCTCGGCGCCATGTTGCTCGCGCACGCGCACGGCAACCGCGGCGTGCGCGCAGTCGCCGGCGGCCTCGCGGTCGTGCTGCTGGCGCTGCCGCTGCTGAACCGCGGCAAGGCGCTCGTCGACGTGCGCTCGCACCGCACCGTGATGGGCGGCGTCGACGACTGGGTCGTCGAAGACCCGGAACTCGACCGCACCTGGAACGCGCTGTCGCGGCTCGGCTTCTTCAGGACCACGACGGGCCGCGAGATCTACGTGCGCATCGACTCGAGCTGCCAGACGTCGCTGCCGTCGCAGGACCCGGAGCACACGCGCGCCTACGTCGCGGCGACCGACTTCGAGCGGCTGCCGTTCGTGCTCGACCGGCACCGCCGCTGCCTCGAGATCGGCGCCGGCGGCGGCCGCGGCATCGTGCTCGCGGACGCGATGGGCGCCGCCGACGTCACCGGCGTCGAGATCAACCCGGGCATCGTCGACGCGTCGCTGCGCGGCTTCCCGGGCTTCGGCCTCGGCCAGCTCGCGCGCGATCCGCGCGTGCACTACGTCGTCGGCGAGGGGCGCAGCTTCGTGCAGGGCACCGACGCGCGCTTCGACAGCCTGACGATCACGTTCATCCAGACCGGCGTCGCCAGCGGCTCGGCGGCGTTCGCGCTGTCGGAAGCCAACCTGTTCACGGTCGAGGCGTTCGCGGACTTCGTCGGCAAGCTCACCGACGACGGCGTGTTCTACGTCTACCGCCACGGCGGCGTGGAGTGCCTGCGGCTGATCTCGATGCTGCGCGAGGTCTGGCAGCGATTGCGGCTCGGCGACCTGCGCCAGCACCTCTACATCGCGCGCAACGAGGGCAACGCGTGCCTGGTGCTGTGCGGCCGCTCGCCGCTGCGCGCCGACGAGATCGCCCGGCTCGACCACGCGGCCAGCTCGCTGCAGCTCGACGTGCTCTACGCGCCGGGCGAAGGGCGCGAGCGGCGGCCGACCAACCCGTTCCCGCAGCAGCTCGCGCAGCTGCGCGCGCAGGGCCGGCTCGCGATGGGCGAGGTCGTGCACCGCTTCCAGCGCTGGGCGCACGCGCGCGAGGTCGAACCGATCGAAGCCAGCTACGTGCGCGCCGCCGACCCGCAGGCGTTCGCCGACAGCGTGCTCGTCGACATCAGCGCGCCGACCGACGACCGGCCGTACTTCTTCTTCACCGGCCTGCGGCACGCCGGCGACTGCGGGCTCTACTTCGACACCGCGGGCACCGGGCTGCTCGGCGGCACCGTCGTGCTGCTGTTCTGGATGGGCGTCGTGTTCGCGGTGCTGGTCGCGGCGCTGATCGTGCTGCCGCTGCTGCTGCGCCGCGGCGGCGCCCGCGTCGCGCGCGGCGTCGGCCCGTGGGTGCTGCTCTACTTCGCGGGCATCGGCGTCGGCTACATCGCGGTGCAGATCTCCTTCATCCAGCGCTTCACGCTGTTCCTCGGCCACCCGGTCTACGCGGTCGCGGTCGTGCTGCTCGCGTTCCTGCTGTCGAGCGGGCTCGGGTCGCTCGCTTCCGACCGCTGCGCGCGCGCCGGGCTCACGCCGGGGCGCACGGTCGCGCTGCTCGTCGCCGTGCTGCTCGCCTACAACTGGCTGCTGCCGTCGCTGTTCCAGAGCGGCGCGATCGCGTGGCCCGTCGGCAGCAAGATCGCGCTGAGCATGGCGCTGATCTTCGTACTCGCGTTCCCGATGGGCACGTTCTTCCCGCACGGCATCCGGCTCGTCGAACGCACCGCGCCCGAGCTCGTGCCGTGGGCCTGGGGCGCCAACAGCGCGGCGTCGGTACTCGGCTCGATCGTCGCGCTGATCGCCGCGATCCACTTCGGCTTCGCTGCCGTCGCGGTCGCGGCCGGCGTCGTCTACGCGGCAACGGCGTGGCCGGCGACCGCGGTGCTGCGCCGGCGCGTCGGGTAGGAGGTAGCATGACGCCGCCGATGCCGAGGCCCCGCTACAACGTCGTCGCCGCGACCGAGCTCGGGCCGATGATCGTCAACTGCAACGACACCGGCGTCGGCCGCCAGCTGACCGCGAGCGGCAGCTACGAGCCCGACGAGATGGAGCTGTTCGCGGTGTTCGCGCGCTCGCTGCGCCGCGACGACGCGGTGGCACTCGACATCGGCGCCAACATCGGCACCCACGCGCTGCGGCTCGCGCAGCTGCTGCCCGGCGGCACCGTGCACGCGTTCGAGGCGCAGCGGCTCGTCTACTACATGCTGTGCGGCAACGTCGCGCTCGGCAGCCACGAGAACATCCACTGCCACCACGCCGCCGTCGGCAAGGCACCGGGCCGCCTCGCGATCCCGCACTTCGACCACGGCAGGCCGCTGTCGTTCGGCAGCGTCGAGTTCGGCGCGGCGCAGCGCGAGCCGATCGGGCAGCCGCGCGGTGACGGCGCGCGGCGCCAGGACGACGTGCCGGTCGTCACGATCGACCAGCTCGCGTTCCCGGCCGTGCACCTGCTCAAGATCGACGTCGAGGGCATGGAACTCGACGTGCTGTGCGGCGGCGAGCGCACGATCCGCCGCGACCGCCCGCTGATCTTCCTCGAGTACCTGAAGGGCGATCAGCACGCGCTCGCGACGTGGCTGCTCGACGCCGGCTACCGCGTCTTTCCGCACCGCCACAACTGGCTCTGCCTGCCGCCGGGTTCGGCGATCGCGCCGAGCGGCACCGAGGAGATCACGGCGCAGACGCTGGCGCGGCGGTAGGGGGCTACGATCGGCGCGCGCGGCGCGGTCCCGCCGCGACACGGAGCCACCGATGCAGACGATCCGCCCGTTCCACCATCTGTTCGCCGTCGCGTCGATCCTCTGTCCGCTGCTGCCCGCGCAGGGCGCCGACGAGGAGAACCTGCCCGCCGCCGAGGACCTGCGCGCCGGCGGTGACGACACGATGCGCTACTTCCTGGTCGGGCCGCGCACCGACGCGGTGAAGAAGAAGGCGCCGAAGGACGGCTTCAAGCTGCTGCTCGTGCTGCCGGGCGGCAACGGCAGCGCGGAGTTCGCGACGTTCGGCCGCCGCATCGCCGCGAACGCGACCGACGAGCAGTGGCTGGTCGCGATCCTCGTCGCCCCGGTGTGGAACGAGAAGCAGGCGAAGGAGCTGGTGTGGCCGACGCGCATGAACAAGGCCGATGGCATGAAGTTCGCCACCGAGGACTTCATCGCCGCGGTGCTGCGCGACGTCGAGCAGCGCCATCCCGTCGATCCCGCGACGGTGTTCACGCTGACGTGGTCGTCGAGCGGACCCGCGGCCTACGCGACGTCGCTCGATCCGAAGATCGGCGTCACCGGTTCGTTCGTCGCGATGTCGGTGTGGAAGCCCGACCAGCTGCCGAAGCTCGACAAGGCCAAGGGCCACGCCTACTGGCTGCTGCACTCGCCGCAGGACTCCATCCCGATCGACATGCCGAAGAAGGCAGTGATCGCGTTGAAGAAGGCCGGCGCGTCGGTCGAGATGGCCGAGTACGAGGGTGGCCACGGCTGGCATGGTGACGTCTACGGCATGATGAAGACGGGCCTCGACTGGCTCGTCGCGCACCACGCCGAGCCCGACGCGATGCGGCTCGCCGAGCGCAAGAAGAGCAAGGGCAAGCCGAGCGGCGGCGACAAGGACAAGGACAAGGACGGCGCCGGAAAGTAGCCGCGCGCGCGCGGAGGTCGCGGCGCGCGCTCGTCGACTCGGTCCCGCTATGCTTGCGCCCCGAAGATGGCCGCGACCTCGACGACGCGGAGCGGGCTCGTTCCCGCGCTCGCACTGCTCTGCTGCGGCGCTGCGGTCGCGCAGGCTCCGCGCTGGGAGCGCGTCGACGGTCCGGGGCGCGGCCCGGTCGTGTACGACGTGACGCGCAATCGCCTCGTCGCGGTGGACCAGCAGGGTTCGACCTTCGAGTGGACGGGCGCGTGGAACCGGGTGCCCGTGACGGGGCCGACCGACGCCTTCGCGATCGTGCACGACCCCGTGCATCGCACGACCATCGCACTCGGTAACACATCGCTGTCGATCTACGACGGCACTGCGTGGTCGCCGTTCGCAGCGCCGGTCGCGATCGCGGCGATGTCGGCGCTCGCGTTCGACGCGCAGCGTGGTCGCCTCGTCGCACTGACCACCGCCGGCACCTGGGAACACGACGGCAGTGCATGGAACCAGACGGCGCCGGTTGCGCCGGCGACGCGCCTGCTGACCTACGATCCGGTGCGGCAGCGCGTGGTGGCGTTCGGGAGCCTCGGTGCGTCGGGGCTGGTGCTGCTCGCCTACGACGGCGTGGCGTGGAGCCCGTTGTCGCCGACCGGACCACAATCGGGCTCGTTCGATCGGACGTTGGGGTTCGATCCGGGCAGCAACAACCTGATCCTGCACGGCGACAACTCCACCTACGTCGACTGGGAATGGAACGGCGCGGGCTGGTCGAGCTTCGCTGCGCTCCCGGTGTTGCACCCGAGCCTCTGCGCGACGCCGGTCGGTCTGCTCTCGGTTGGCGACAACGCGCCGGGCTCCATCAGCATCCGCGTGGGGACCCAGTGGCCGGAAGTGATCGCGGGCGAACGCGCCGACGCGCTGCGCGGACTCGCCGTCGATCTGCTCGCGAACCGGATCACAGCCGTCGGTCTCACCACGGCGCAGTGGGACGGCTCGCGCTGGCACACGCTGCCGGCGGCGACGCCGTTCCTGCTGACCACGGTCGTCGACACGCTGCGCGGCCGCCTCCTCGGCATCGCCTCGTCCGCCGCGCCGGCGGCGTGGAACGGCGCATGGAACACCGCGCCGACGCCTGCGACGACGTTCTCCTTCCGCCAAGGCCCGTCCTGCGCGTTCGACCCGGTGCGCGACCGCGTGCTCGTGTTCGGCGGCAGCGTGCCGAACTCGTCGTTCCAGTTCGTGCCCACGAACGAACTGTGGTCGTGGGATGGCCTCGACTGGACCCTCGCGCAGGGCACCGTCGGCTGGCCCGCCCCGCGACGGAACGCAGGCATCGCGTTCGACCCCGTGCGCCAGGCCGTGGTCCTCGCCGCCGGCGTGGGCATCTCCGGTGACCTCGCCGACACGTGGCAGTGGAACGGCTCGACGTGGACGCAGCTGACGCCGGCGAGCGCGACGTTCGCGGGCGTGGTGGCGATGGTGTTCGATCCCGTTGCCGCGCAGCCGGTCGTCGCCAAGGGCCGCGGCGCGTCGGTCGATCTCTATGCGCACGACGGCGTCAACTGGGTGCTGCGTTCGAGCCTCGCCGCCGAGGCGCCGGTCCCGCCCTTGAACAACATCGAGTTGGCCTTCGAGCCCGGCACCGGCCGCATGCTGCTCAGCAACGGCGCGGCGCTGCTGCGCCTGTCGGCCGTGTCGAGCCACGTCGAGGTGCAGGCCGCGGGCTGCGGCGCGCCGATCCGCCTCGGTGCGCGCGCGGTGCCGCGCGTCGGCGCACCGGCGACCGGCATCGACGTCTACGGCGCCCCCGGCCCGGCGCTGCTCGGCATCTCGTCGAGCCCGGCGAACGTCGCGCTCGGCGGCGGCTGCACGCTGCTGCTCGGCACCATCGACCTGTCGATGCTGCTGACCGCCGACAGCAACGGCTTCGCGACGCAGCTGCTGCCAGTGCCGGCCCTGCCGGCGTTCCTCGGCCTCACGGTCTACGCGCAGGCCGGGCAGCTCGATGCGGCGTCGCCGATCGGCATCGCGCTGAGCCCGCGCCTGTTGCTTTCGATCGGCGAGTGAGCGCGCGCGCCCACGGCACTTCGCCCTGGTGACGCAGACAACGGGCGGTGCCTTCGTCATCATGCCGCCATGCGCCGCTTCGCCCTCGTTGTCGCCGCCGCTGCCCTGACGCTTCCGCTGCCCGCGCAGGATCGCGCCGCCAATCCGCCGCTGCACGTCGCGTTCGTCGGCGACCTCCAGACCGAGCGCGGCAAGGACTTCGTCGCGTTCCTGCAGAAGCAGTTCGCGCGCGTCGACACGTTCGAGCGCGCCGACTGCACGCCCGAACGGCTGCGCACCGCCGACGTCGTCGTCCTCGACTGGCAACAGCAGGATGGCCTGCTCCACTGGTTCGACCACCGCGACGAGCCGCGGCACAACCCGCTCGGCGAACTGCTGCGCTGGGACCGGCCGACGGTGCTGATCGGCAGCGCCGGGCTCAACGTCGCGGCGGACTGGGGGCTGCCCGGCACGCAGGGTTGAACGTGCCTGCAACCCCTCGCGTACGGGCTACGCGAACACGCGATCTTTTCGCAGCCGCACCGCGTCGACGTCGGCGCGACGAAGCGGATCGACACGCCCGAGCCGTGGCGCAAGGCGTTGCCGGACCAGCAGCAGATCGACGTGCTGCCGCTCGGCAACGACCGCGCCGGCCAGATGGCGGGCTGGTGCACGGTCGCCGTCGAACTCGACGGCCCCGAGATCGAGGTCCTGTGCGGCGGCGTCAACAGCAAGCAGCCAACGCACGCGGCGATCTGGCGGCAGGGCAACCTGCTGCACTTCGGCTTCCAGCCGTCGCCCGACGGCCTCGACGACAACGGCCGGAAGCTGCTGCTCAACAGCGTCGCCTACATCGCGCGCTTCGTCACCGACCGTCCGCTCGTGCGCGGGCGTTCGATGTTCGATCCTGCTGGGCCCGGCCCGTCGCGCTACTGGCTCGAGCAGTTCCTGGCGCGGCCCGAGATCGCCGTCGACGACCTGGCGGGCTGGTTCGCCGAGCCGTGGCAGGCTCGCATCGCCGCGCTCGACGGCAAGGCCGCGCGCGAGTTCGTGCAGGCACGGCGTCCGGCGATGATCGCGGACGGCCGCAAGTTCACGTTCGACGAGGACGCGCTGGCGCTCGGCGTCGACCTGCGGGCGCCCGACGCACCGGGCAAGCTGGTCGCGCAGCTCGACGGCGAGCGCGGCCCGCGCCTGCGAGTGCTGTTGCAGCGGATGCTGCCCGAATGGCCCCAGCCCGAGCCCATCGCGGACAACTTGCTCAGCTGGCTGCAGACGCACGACAAGGCGCTCGCGCACGACCCGCTGTCGTTGTGCCTGCGCATCGACCCCGTCGCGCTGTGGCGGCACGTGCCGAGTGCCACGCTGCGCGGGCCGGACCGCGCCGACGGCGACGTCGTGCGCGAGCCGAAGGCTCTGGAACTGGCGCGCAGGATCGCAGCGCACCACGGCGGCGAACGCGCGTTCGACGACCTGCACACGTTCGCCGCGACATCCGGTGCGGAGCGCTTCTTCTGGGACCGCGACCACGGCGTGCTGCGCATCGAGAACAGTGCGAAGCTCCGGCCCGGCACCTTCGGCACCGCGTGGGAGGTCGTGATCTTCGACCCGGTGCAGGACGTGGACCTGCTGATGGGCGGCGGGCCGCCGCCGCGGCCGCGCGTGTCGGGCCGCGGCATGTACCGCGAACTGGTGGCGCGGCTGTTCCTGCCGCTGTGGCTGCTGCGCCCCGGCACCGCGCTCGAGCGCCTGCCCGACGATGCCGACGGTCACCAGTGCCTCGGCGTCCGGCTCGCGGGCCGCGCGCTCGATCCGACGGCGAGCTTCGTGCTGCACGTCGACCAGGACGGCGCCATCGCGGTGTTCGAGGCCAAGACGCAATCCGCGCGCATGGGCACCGAGGTGGTGACCGCGACGACCGCGTGCGGTCCGCTGCTGCTGCCGACCACGTTCGTGCGGCAGGTGCGCCGCGGCGAGCAGACGACGACCTGGACCGACCTGCAGTGGAACCCGAAGCCTCCCGAAGGACTCGCGGCGGCGCCCGCGCGGCTGCTCGGCAACTGATTCATCGCGGCAGGCGCAGCGTCGCTTCGGTCCGCGCCGCCGCGCCCGCCGCGGCCTCGCCGAGCAGGGCGCCGCCGTCGCCCGCCACGAAGAACTGCACGCGGCCGGGCGGCGCCGGATCGAGCAGCACGGTGCCGTCGTCACCGGCCGTGCACACCTGCTCGAGCACCGTCGCCGCTTCCGGGAAGTCGACGAACTCCAGGCGCAGCCGTTCGCCCGCGGCCGGCGTGCCGTCGGCGCGCACGACGCGCAGGGCCAGCGCGCGGCGCTCGAACGCGAACGTGCGCGCGGTGTCGCTGCGCGCCGCCAGCTCGAGCCGCTCGGTTGCGAGCAGATGGTGCTCGCCGCC
>Ga0070689_100003503_pt1 | contig 10444 bp, 8 predicted proteins | sample KBSS23HmetaG_FD_64669 | JGI IMG/M metagenome (GOLD analysis project Ga0070689, IMG submission 64669) | Switchgrass rhizosphere microbial communities from Kellogg Biological Station, Michigan, USA - KBS S2-3H metaG | ecosystem: Host-associated > Plants > Roots > Rhizosphere ... | reverse complement strand
CTCGTCGCCGACGCGCTGCTCGGGCTGCGCGGTCACTGCACGGTCGTCGTCTGCACCCACGACACGAGCCTCCTCGGTCACGTCGATGACGTCCTCGTCCTCGACGATCGGCACGCGCGGGTCGTGCCGAAGTCGGCGCTGCGCCGCGCGGATCTCCTCGATCTCCTCGGCGGGCGGACCGCGGCTCCGCGCGAGGCCGCGGCGGGCTGAGCGATGCGGACGCTGCGTACGCTGGCGAAGCTCGTCGGGCACCACGGCCGCCTCGTGCCGGTGTGCGGCGCGGTCATCATGTTCGTCTCGGCGTTGACGCTGGCGGTGCCGCTCTATACCAAGCTCGTCCTCGAGTACATCGTCCCCGAGCGCGCGTCGCGCCTCCTCGATCTGTCGTTCCTCTTCTTCGCGGCCTTTCTCGTCGTCCGTTTCACGTTCACCGCGATCCAGGACCTCGCGGTGGTGGTCCTCCGGCAGAAGCTCGAACGGAGCACGTGCGAGCGGTACCTCGAAGCGGTCTTCCGCCTCGAGCTCGCGGCGTTCGAGGAGGAAGAGGCCGGCGACCTGATCGGCCGGTTCAACGTCTTCATCAACGACATCGAGTGGTTCCTGTGCGACTTCGTCTTCTTCGTCTTTTATGCCGCGTTCGTCTTCGTGTGCATCTCGGTCATCATGGCGCTCGTCGACCCGATCCTCTACGCGGTCGTCGTCGCGTTCATCCCATTGCACGTCCTCAACTTTGCGCGTTTCGCGCGGCCGATCCGCGCGAGCTCCGACGCCGAGCAGCGCGAGCGAGGCCGCCTCACGTCGTTCGCGCTCGAGATGGTGGAGGGCTTTTGCGACATCCGCACGAACCGCATCGCGGACCATTTCCGCGCGCGCGGTGACCGCGTCGTCGCGCGGATGAACGAGGCGTTCTTCGTGCGCAAGCGCCTCGGGTTCCAGCAGCAGCATTTGCAGTCGGCGCTCGTGGTCGTCAATCACGTGGCCGTGATCGGCCTCGGGAGCCGAGAGGTCGCCGCCGGCGGGATGCGCCTGGGCACGCTCTTCTTCTTCTTCCTGTTGCTCGAGTCGTTCTATTCGCCGATTTATCGCTTCAGCGCGGTGTCGAGCGCGCTCCAGGCCGCGTGTACGAAGATCGATCGAATGGCCGAGCTCATCGAGCACCGCTCGGTGGAGAGACGCGAGAGAGGCGGGCGGACGACGGAGGCGCCGTCGTCTCTCGCGTTGCGCGGGCTCGCGGTGGACGGGCTGTTCCGGGAGGTCGATTACCGATTCGAGCGCGGACACGTGTATTTCGTCACGGGGCCGAGCGGCTGCGGGAAGACGACGCTCCTCGCGCTCCTCGCGCGCATGCGGAGGCCGACCGCCGGATCGATCTGGGTCGATGGTGAAGACACGACGGAGTGGAGCCCGGCGCGCCTTCGGCGGTCGGTGCAGGGCGCGCCGCAGGACGCGGTCGTCTTCCGGCGGAGCGTCGCGAACAACATCCACCTCGGCGATCCGTCGTCGCTCGACGACGCGCGGATGCGTCGCGCCGCGTACCACGCGGTCGCCGATGCGTTCATCGCACGCCTCCCGCAACGCTACGACCAGGAGCTGGGGGAAGACGGCGGCGACCTCTCGGGCGGCGAGCGGCAGCGGATCCACCTCGCGCGGCTCTTCTACCACGACGCGCCGGTCATGCTCTTCGACGAGCCGACCGCGGCGCTCGACCTCGCCACCGAGGAGCTCTTCTTCACGCGGCTCCGCGAGATCGTCGCGGACAAGATCGTCATCGTGGTCAATCACCGAGAGCAGGCGCTCCGCTACGCGGACGTCGTCCTCACGCTGACGCCGACCGGCTTGATCGAGCAGCGGCCGCCCGCGGCGGCGGCCGCGGTCTAGGGCAGAGATGTTGCGAGGTGTTCGATGATGGAGAGCCTCTACGAACGGAGTATGCGGGAAGGCGGTGATCGCTCGGCGATCCGCGTCCTCGTCTTCGCGATGACCGCGTTGATCGCGCCGTTCGCCGGCGCGATGTTCGTGCCGGTCGACGACGTCGTGCGCGTCGACGGCGTGGTCGTGCCGGAGGAGATCATCCGCGTGCAGGCGACCGACGATTCGTGGGTGAGGCTCGAAGGCGATCCCAAAGGGCGAAAGCTCGCGGAGGGGGAGTCGCTCGGTTCGTTCCGCTACGACGTCGAGACCGAACGGAGCCGCTACGAGGCGCGTCGCCTCCAGGAGTCGCTCGACACGTACGCGATGGTCGGGCGCGGATCGCAGCTCGTCCTCGACGATCGCGACGAGAACATCATGCGCTTCAGCGCCGAGCTCGAGGCGCGGCAAGAGCGGCTCAAGCCGCGCCCGCTCGTCGCGCCGCGCGCCGGGGTGGTCCTCACCGCGGCGGTGCCGCCCGGCGAGTACACGTGGCTGAAGAAGGGCGACACGATCCTCGAGATGTTCCGCGACGACGCGCTCGTCGTGCGCGCGCGCATCCCGCCGCAGAAGACCGCGGAGCTCGCGAGCGGGATGTCGGCGACGCTCGAGAACGAGCGCACCGGAGAGCGCGCCGCCGGACGGGTGCGGCGCGTCTTCTTCACCGACGAGCGGGGCGAGGGGATCACGATGCTCGTCGATATCGAGAGCGGCGGCGCGGCGCGGTGGAAGTGCGGATTGCCGCTCGTGGCGCGCGTCCTCGTGGAGCGGAAGCCGCTCTGGGTACTCCTCCGCGAGATCTTCGTTCGATGAGCGCCCGCGCGGGCTTCGACCGCGTCGTCGATCGCCACGGCAGCCGATCGGTGAAGTGGGGCGCGTCGAGCGAGCCGCTCGCGCGCGACGCCATCCTCCCGATGTCGATCGCCGACATCGATTTCCTCGCGCCCCCAGCGGTGGTGGCGGCGCTCGAGCGCCAGGCCGCGCTCGGCGTGTACGGGTACGCGGCGCGCGGCGACGCGTTCTATGCGTCGATCGCGAGGTGGCTGGATCGGCGCCACGAGTGGCGCGTCGATCGATCGTGGATCTGCCCGTGCCCCGGGGTCGTCCCCGCGCTCCACGCGGCGATCCGTGCCGTGAGCCGCCCCGGTGACGGCGTGGTCGTGCAGACGCCCGTCTACTATCCATTCTTCTCCGCCGTCACGACGAACGGGCGCACGGTGATCGAGAGCCCGCTCCGTGTGGGGCGCGCCGGCTGGGAGATCGATTTCGCCGATCTCGATGCCGCGCTCGCCCGAGCGCGCGTCCTCGTTTTGTGCAATCCGCACAATCCGGTGGGCCGCGTGTGGCGGCGCGACGAGCTCGCCGAGATCGCCCGTCTGTGCGATCGGCACGAGGTGACGATCGTGTCGGACGACATCCACGCCGACATCGCCTTTTCACCGTATACGCCGATCGCGCGCGGCGGCGGCGCGCCGGCGCGGCGGACGATCACCGCGTTCTCGCCGAGCAAGACGTTCGGCCTGTCATCGCTGCACACGGCGTATTGCGTCATCTCCGAGGACGCGCTGCGCCGCGCGTTCGAAGCCGAGACGGCGCGGATGGGGTATTTCTGGGGGAACGTCTTCGGCGACACCGCGCTCGAGGTCGCGTATCGCGAAGGCGAGCCGTGGCTCGACGCGCTCCTCGGATATCTGAAAGGGAACCTCGCGTACCTCGAGGACGCGTTCCGCGATCACCCGTCGATCCGCGTGACAGCGGTCGAGGGGACGTATCTGGCATGGCTCGATTTCCGCGGCGCGGGGCTCGACGAGGACTCCGTCTGCGATCTTTTGACGCGCGACGCGCGCGTCGCGCTCGACCGAGGGAGCCTCTTCGGCGCTCCGGGGGCCGGCTTCCAGCGCCTGAATTTCGCCACCCCCGCGCGCCTCCTCCGCGAAGGCATTCGCCGGATCCAGCGGGCCCTCCCCGCCGGCGGTCGCGCGGCGGAGTGAGGTTTACGTCCAGGTCGTAACGTCGGGTGGTTGCTCGTGTGACCGCGCGGCGGAGTGCCGTCCAAGGATGCGTCTCCAAAGCGCACGGTCGGGAGTGTCGAGCTCGTTTGGCGACGATGGTCGACGGGCGAGCGTCGCATCCGGCAACGATTCATGACCGCGCCGCGCATCACCACGCGCTGCCTCGATGATCGACGGGCTCGTCGTGGAGTGAACAACGCGCGTTTCGTGGTACGCGAGCCGACCAGCAGGAACAGAAGACGTCGCAGAGAGACGGGCAGTGACGTGCCCGATCCGTTGCGCGAGGTCATGGAACGGTCATCCCGTTAACTACTGGTTATCCTGTGAGATCGCTGTAACAAATGGCCTCGATTTCGATCGTGGCGGATCGTAAAATATTCTCCTTAGGGAGAGGTCGGGTAATGCAAATCAGGACTTCGGCCGATTCGAAGGACGTCACCTTCATCGAAGGTAAGACGGTATTCCGAACGCAAGTCCTGGCTCCGGGCGTCGTGTTTTTCGCAATTAGTGGGTACATCGGGTACGAATTCAGTCGGCCCACGATGGAGATCCCGGCGAGGGAGCTCGAAAAAGCAAAGAGGGTGGTGGTGCTCGTCGATGGGTGGGAAATCACCGGTATGAACACCCAATTCCGCGAGGAATGGACGGAGTGGCTCAGGGAGATCAGGCGCGAATTTCGCGGGCTGTTCTTGATCAGGTCGGCCCTGATGGCCATGGCGGCCAACGTGGCCAACATGGTGGCCGGGCTCCGCATCGTCGAGACGTACAACGATCCGATCAAGTTCGAGCTCGATTGCGCGAAGGTCTACCCTGGCTTCACCTACCGGCCGCGAAGATCGATTCCGGCGCGGTGAGATCTCGCCGTCGAGTGTCGGCGGCCTCCCTCGACGTCATCACCGGGTGAACCTCGAAGTCGACGATGTCGGACCAATTCGCGATCCACTCGTCGAGGAGACGGCGATCGGCCGTCTCCATGAGCTGGTAGCAGCGCTCGAGATCGTGATCGACCCAGCTCGAAACGTACGTCAACCCCTCGGGGGCCAATCGCCCCGAGTCGCGGAATCGGCGGTACACCGGCACCGGGTCGCCGTTCTTGAAGCACTCCACGACCATGTACAGCGTCTTCGTCATGCGAACGGAAAATAGCGCCGCTTTCTCGCCGCCGCCGGCATCTTTAGAATTTTTTTCGTGCTCCGTTACTAAGGTGCCCCGTCATGGCACCTGCATTGGTTCCGTGTTCCCGCTCGTCGTTCTTCGCGCCGCTCGTCGGCGTCGCCATGTGCGGTGCCGCGGTCGCGTGGTCCGCGGTGTCGTTCGCGCAGCCCGTTCCGCCCCCGGAGGAGAGCGCCCCGGCCGACAATCCCTATCAGCAGGCGGAGCCGATCCCGTTCGCGTTCGGCGATTTCTCGTGGGCGCCGGGGAGCAAGGCGCCGAGCGAGAGCCCGCTCAAGTGGGGCCCGTTCACCGGCGAGATCCGCCTCGATACCTCGTACCATTTCAGCTTCAATCATCCGAAGGACAACACGATCTCCGGATCGAGCGAGGTCTTCCGGCACAACGAGGTGCAGGTCACGCAGATCGGCTTCGGTGGAGACTTCTTCTACAAGAACGTCCAGGCGCGCCTGATGACGCAGTTCGGGATGTACTCGACGACCACGCCGCGCAACGACCCGAGCCCGGGGCGCGGCGCCTGGACGCTCGACAACGCCTATCGGTACATCTCCGAGGCGTACGGCGGATATCACATCAACGCGCTCGGCGGCATCAACGTCCAGGCCGGTATCTTCATGTCGTACGTCGGCCTATGGAGCTACTACAACTTCGACAACTGGACGTACCAGCCGTCGTACGTGTCGTCGAACACCCCGTGGTTCTTCAACGGAATGCGCGTCCAGATCTTCGTCAACGACAAGCTCAAGATCGAGCCGTGGCTCGTCAACGGCTGGCAGTCGTACGGCAAGTTCAACACCGCGCCCGGCGTCGGAGTCCAGGCTCGATGGAGCCCCACCGAGTCGTTCTCCATCATCGGCAACCAATACGTCGGGACCGACACGCTCGGGAACGAAGACCGCAAGCGGCTCCACACCGACGACAGCGTGATGGTGCGGTACTTCCAAAACAAGGGCGGCGGCGCCGCTTTCAGCAAAGGCGCCGCGTCGCTCACGTTCGACGCGGGGTGCGAGACCGGCGGCGGAGTCGACTGCGGGTCGCAATACTTCATCGGCTTCATGGCGTACAACCGATTCTGGTTCTTCGACGACAAGTTCGCGTTCACGTTCGGCGGCGGCGCGATCACGAACCCCGGCCGCTACCTCGTGCTCCTTCCGCCGATCAACGGCGCGACGGCGTTCTCCGGTACCCCGTATTTCACGCAGAATCCCGGCGACAAGTTCGTCGGGTGGGATACCCAGCTCACCGCCGACTGGATGCCGCGCGAGTTCGTGACGTTCCGGTTCGAGTTCAATCACCGCGCCGCGAGCGTTCCGTATTGGTCGGGGCCGGACGGCGTCACGCCCCCGGGCGGCGTCCAGGGCGCGCCGGGATCGCAGGTGGCGGGCTGGGCGCCCGACCTCGTCAAGTTCGAGAATCGGATGACGGCCGCGATGATGGTCCGGTACTGAGGAGCGAGGCGGTCGAGCCGTATTTAGCGCTTCTTTAGACCGGAAGTCTTAAAACGAAGGATCGGAGCCCAGCCATGGATCTGGTCTATCTCGGCCTCACGTTAGCGCTGCTCGCCGCATCCTTCGGCCTCGTCCGCCTCTGCGCTCGCCTCTGACGGCGCGGCGAGTACGTCTGGAGTCGTCGTCATGCCCACCCTCTACATCATCGGCGGAGTCGTCGCGCTGGCGCTGCTCGCGTACCTCTTCGTCGCGCTGCTGAAGCCGGAGTCGTTCCAGTGAGCCCGCGCGATATCGCGGAGCTCGTCGTCTTCTTCGCCGTGCTCGGCGTCCTCGTGAAGCCGCTCGGCGCGTACATGGCGCGGGTCTACGAGAACCAGCCCATCTGGCTCGAGAAGATTTTCGGACCGGTCGAGCGGCTCTTCTACCGCGCCGCCGGCGTGAGCAAGAGCGACGAGACCGATTGGAAGACGTACGCGCTCGGGATGCTCCTCTTCAATGCCTTGGGGATCGTCCTCACGTATGCCATCCAGCGCTTCCAGGGTGTCCTGCCGCTCAACCCGCAAGGTCTCGCCGCGCCGTCGCCCGATCTCGCCTGGAACACCGCCGTCAGCTTCGCGACCAACACCAACTGGCAGAGCTACGCCGGTGAATCGACGATGAGCCATCTCACGCAGATGCTCGCGCTGTCGGTGCAGAACTTCGTCTGCGCGGCGTCGGGGATGGCGGTGCTCGCGGCGCTCGTCCGCGGGATCGCGCGGAAGACGACGGCGACGCTCGGGAGCTTCTGGGTCGACCTGGTCCGGAGCACGCTTTACATCCTTTTGCCGCTGTCGGTCGTATGGGCCATTCTCCTCGTATCGCAAGGCGTGGTGCAGACGTTCGACGGTGTTGCGACCGCGTCGCTCGTCCAGGCGACGAAAGACGCAGATGGAAAGGTCGTCGCTGATCAGGCCATCGCGCTCGGCCCCGCGGCGTCGCAGGTCGCGATCAAGATGCTCGGGACGAACGGCGGAGGGTTCTTCAACGCGAACTCGGCGCACCCGTTCGAGAACCCGACCGGCTTTTCGAATTTCCTCGAGATGGCGGCGATCCTGCTCATCCCGATGTCGCTCTGTTACACGTTCGGCGCGATGGTCAAAGACACCCGCCAGGGGTGGGCGGTCTTCGCGGCGATGGCGGCGATCCTCGTCCCGCTCATCGTGGTGTGCATCGCCGCGGAGCAGGCGGGGAACCCGGCGCTCCACGGGCTCGGCGTCGATCAGGCGGCGAGCGCGCTGTCGTCGGGCGGCAACATGGAGGGGAAAGAGGTCCGCTTCGGGATCGTGAACAGCGGCCTCTTCGCGACGATCACGACCGCGGTGTCGTGCGGCGCGGTGAACGCAATGCACGACTCGTTCACGCCGATCGGCGGGCTCGTCCCGCTGTGGCTGATCCAGCTCGGCGAGGTGGTCTTCGGCGGCGTCGGCGCGGGGCTCTACGGGATGCTCATGTTCGCGATCGTGGCGGTCTTCGTCGCGGGGCTCATGGTGGGGCGCACGCCGGAGTACATCGGGAAGAAGATCGAGGCATACGAGATGAAGATGGCGTCGCTCGTCGTCCTCGTCCCGCCCGCGACGGTGCTGATCCTGACGGCCATCGCCGTCGCGACCGAGGCCGGGAAGAAGGGCGCGTTCAACCCCGGGCCGCACGGCTTCAGCGAGATCCTCTACGCCGTGTCGTCCGCCGCGAACAACAACGGGAGCGCGTTCGGTGGAATCGGCGCGAATACCCCGTTTTACAACACGCTCCTCGGTATCGCGATGTTCCTCGGGCGATTCTTCGTCAAGGTGCCGGTCCTCGCGCTCGCCGGATCGCTCGCGAAGAAGAAGCTCGTCCCGGAGACCGCGGGGACCCTCCCGACGCATACGCCGCTCTTCGTCGGGATGCTCGTCAGCGTCGTCCTCCTCGTCGGCGCGCTCACGTTCATCCCCGCGCTCGCCCTCGGTCCGATCGTCGAGCAGCTCGTCGCTGCGCGGACGTGACTTCGCGTCCCCCCATCGCCCCACGGAATCACGCGATGAATACCAAACTCGTGAGCAAGACGGAGACTCGCGACGCCATTCCCACGGTGCGCCCGGCGCGCGTCGCCGCGGACGTCGTGCCTCGCGCCGGGCACGTGAGCCCGGCGCACCGCGTGCGCGGCGAGACGCGCCCGCTCTTCGACCCGAAGATCGTCAAGCGCGCGATCGTCGACTCGTTCCGGAAGCTCGATCCGCGCCACCAGGCGCGGAACCCGGTGATGTTCGTCGTCGAGGTGGGGAGCGCGTTCACGACCGCGCTGTGGATTCAGTCGCTCGTGGGGCAGGGCGAGGCGAAGCCCGGGTTCATCCTCGCGATCTCGCTCTGGCTCTGGTTCACCGTGCTCTTCGCGAACTTCGCGGAGGCGATGGCGGAGGGGCGCGGGAAGGCGCAGGCGGACACGCTGCGGAAGGCGCGCAAAGACATCCAGGCGAAGAAGATCTCCGAACCGGTGCGCGACGCGGCGGTGAGCCCGCTCATGGCCGCCGATCTCCGAAAAGGGGATTTCGTGCTCGTCGAGGCGTGCGACACCATCCCGTGCGACGGCGAGATCGTCGTCGGCGTCGCGTCGGTCGACGAGAGCGCGATCACCGGCGAGAGCGCCCCGGTCATCCGCGAGAGCGGCGGCGACCGGAGCGCGGTCACCGGCGGCACGCGCGTCCTCTCGGACTGGATCATCGTCCGCATCACCACGAACCCGGGCGAGACGTTCCTCGATCGGATGATCGCGATGGTCGAAGGGGCGAAGCGCCAGAAGACGCCGAACGAGATCGCGCTCGATATCCTCCTCGCGGCGCTCACGATCGTCTTCCTCCTCGCGACGGTGACGCTCCTCCCGTATTCGCTCTACAGCGTCGAGGCGGCGAAGCAGGGGGCGCCGGTGACGATCACCGTGCTCGTCGCGCTCCTCGTGTGCCTGATCCCGACGACGATCGGCGGGCTCCTGTCGGCGATCGGGATCGCCGGGATGGACCGGATGATCCAGGCGAACGTCATCGCCACGTCGGGGCGCGCGGTCGAGGCGGCGGGCGACGTCGACGTCCTCCTCCTCGACAAGACCGGGACGATCACGCTCGGGAACCGCCAGGCGTCGTCGTTCGTGCCGGCGCCCGGCGTGAACGAGTCGGCGCTCGCCGACGCGGCGCAGCTCGCGTCGCTCGCCGACGAGACGCCGGAGGGGCGGAGCATCGTCGTCCTCGCGAAAGAGAAATTCGGTATTCGCGAGCGCGACGTCGCGGCGCTCGGCGCGGAGTTCGTGCCGTTCACCGCGCAGACGCGGATGAGCGGCGTCGATCTCAGGCTCGCGGACAGCGGAGAGTCGGGGATCCGAAAGGTCCGCGAGATCCGAAAGGGGGCCGCGGACTCGGTGAAGGCGTACGTCGAGGCGAAAGGCGGCACGTTCCCGGCGGACGTGAAGGCCGCGGTCGAGGCGATCGCGAAGCGCGGCGCGACGCCGCTCGTCGTCGCCGACGGCGGCAAGGTGCTCGGCGTCATCGAGCTCAAGGACATCGTCAAAGGCGGGATCAAGGAGCGATTCGCCGAGCTCCGCCAGATGGGGATCAAGACGGTGATGATCACCGGCGACAACCCGATGACCGCGGCGGCGATCGCCGCGGAGGCGGGCGTCGACGACTACCTCGCGCAGGCGACCCCGGAGAACAAGCTGGCGCTCATCCGCGGGCACCAGCAGGGAGGGCGCCTCGTCGCGATGACCGGGGACGGGACGAACGACGCGCCGGCGCTCGCGCAGGCCGACGTCGCGGTGGCGATGAACACCGGGACGCAGGCGGCGAAGGAGGCCGGCAACATGGTCGACCTCGACTCGAACCCGACGAAGCTGATCGA
>Ga0070689_100003501_pt1 | contig 10447 bp, 6 predicted proteins | sample KBSS23HmetaG_FD_64669 | JGI IMG/M metagenome (GOLD analysis project Ga0070689, IMG submission 64669) | Switchgrass rhizosphere microbial communities from Kellogg Biological Station, Michigan, USA - KBS S2-3H metaG | ecosystem: Host-associated > Plants > Roots > Rhizosphere ... | reverse complement strand
TTCAGACATCTGCTTCCCAATTCTTCCGTGAATTGTCAAAGCGGCCAACTTTTGTTCAAGGAGAAAAGGAATCCACGTATCTGCAATATTCTTCTTGTTTCCAAGTCTCGTCTTAACAGAAAGTGGCAAATCTGGAGCTCCCTCTTTAACTGCGGCAATCATCTCCTTGGCTAATTGTGGAGTATCAGAAAGTGCACATCCAAGACCAGATTTCACAACATTTCTTTCGGGGCAACCCATATTAATATCCACTCCATCAAAGTTCAATGATGCAACTGTTTGTGCTGCCTTAAACATTTTCTCAGGTGTGCTGCCCCAAATTTGTGCAACAATAGGTCGCTGATTTTCAGAAAATTGAAACTTCCGAAGAGCTGATTCTCGACCCATTGAATCCAGAGCATCAGCACTCGTAAACTCAGTAAAAAATACATGAGGTCTGGGAAGAACTGTTGCAACGGTTTCGCGAAATGCAAAGTCCGTCACATCCTCCATTGGAGCAAGTATAAAAAATGGTTTTGGTAGTTTTTCCCAGAAATTGGACATCTCCGGTATTATACCAGTTTTGAAGCTAATAATGATTCTTTCTGCAGTTTAGTTAATCTTTTCAATTGAATCTCCCGCTTCATTGCCTCACTTCTTTTCCCAAACTCTTCTGTATATACAAGTTCGAATGAATCAAATGCACGCATGTATTTAGCTCCTCTTTTATGTTCTTTATGCTCTTTTAGTCGTTTTTCGAGGTTATTTGTTTGGCCAATATAGAGCGTGTTTGCAGAAGTGCGAAGGATGTATACGATGAACTGTTTAGCTTCCATTTGCTTTTGTAACTTGAAAAAAGACTCAAATTAGTATATACTACTGAGTATAAATAAAAGAGAAATTAAGATATAAAACATAGGTCAGACAAGCCTACAGAATATCTTCACAAACTTTTCGAACTATTTCGAAAAGGTACCCAAACAACACAATTTACAGCCAATTTTTGTGGCTAAACATGATTATTTGGAATACATTTCTCAAAGAAAGAAGGTGAATCATTATGATTAACAACGAAGAATTATTAGCAGTAGTCGACGAATACGATCAGCTCCTTGAACCAATACCTCGTCATGAGGCTTTTGCAAAAGGCCATTATCGGAGGACGGCTCATGTATGGATAGTCAATGAAAAAGGCGAAATCCTTTGTCAGAAACGTTCTATGCAAAAAGATCAATCTCCGGGATACTGGGAGCCAGCCATTGCTGGGCACATTGGACCAGAGGATAATTATTTTACTGGTGCACTTCGAGAAGTTCGAGAAGAGACCGGACTTCCTATAGAAATTACCGATTTACGACTGGTCAAGATCTACAAAGATGAAGTCAGACGTGAATATTGTGCTGTTTTTTACTGTATTTGGGATACAAAAATCCATGAAGTACAAAGCGAAGAAGCAGAAGTGGAACGAGTAAAATTGATCCCAACAAAAACGGTAAAACGACATTTACTCTATAATAAAAATAGAGAAACGAAATGGGTTATACCACAATACGCAAAAGAAATGTTCTCACACTTTTCATCAGCCTGAAAAGGTGAGGATGTTTCTTGTTGAAGGACTTCATATTTTATAGATCTTCCCCGTATTAGCATCTACTTTAATTCTGTCTCCATTTTTTAAGAGTTTAGTTGCATTCTTTGTCCCGACAATTGAAGGTATTCCAAATTCACGAGCAATGATAGCAGCATGAGAAGTAACTCCACCGACATCAGTAACAATTGCATTTGCTTTTGTCATCGCCATTACATATTGTGGTTGTGTCTTTTCAGCAACAAGAATTTCTCCTTTTTGGAATTCATTTAAATCTGCCTTATTTCGGATGATGTGCACAACACCTTCTGTAATCCCCTTACAAGCTATTGTTCCTATAATCGTATCCCCTGATTCTTCCGACTGAACCTTCTTGACTACGTCTGTAAATTCTTTTTCTGACTTAAAATAGTAAGTTTGAATATGTCCAGCTTCCTGCCATGCAACTCTGAACGTATTATTTTCTCTTGATTGGTATTGTTTTATTGAATCTGGGGTTTTTAATAATGAGCAAATTTCACTATAAGATAAAAATTCGATGATGCTTTCTTTGTAATAAGTTCCGAGTTTCTTTTCCAAAAACTGTTGGAATAAAAAATCCAACTCAACTTGTTTATCTGCTGCTTTATTGTCATTCGTGTTAATCTGAATAATATATTCAAGATGTTTCTGACTTACTACAGATAGTTTTTTAATGTTTATCCTCTCCTCATCTTTATGTTCGATCTTAGTTAATTCAATCATTTGACTTACGTAGTCATTAGGCGTCCATGGTTTACCTCCTCTTTCTCCGGTATTTATAAACTCAAATTTTTCACTATGTGAATCAAAAAACTTCTGGGTGTGTTTATTTAACATCGTGTAATTGATTGGATTTGTTGTAAATTCTTCTCTATTTTTTTTGTAAAAATCTAAAAGTAGTTGATTACTTTCATTGAGTTTCGTTTTATTTGAATTATCCAAAACATAATTTACCAAAGAAGAATAACTAGCATCTTCTGACTCTGATATTTTTTCAATTGCATCGGGCATTAACTCATCAAAAACAACAGAAACTGAAGCCATAAGGAGTGATAAATGTTTTTGGACAATTTCATAATCCTTTTCGTTAAACATATCCTCTTTTAAATTCGCAATAAGATTATCTGCCGCTTTAAGAATTCGTGATTGATTTTCAAGGAGTATTTTTACTTTAGTATTATCAGTATAAAAGTCTTTAAAGTCGTAAAGAATAATGTCCTTATGTTTGAAGTTAAGAAATTCGTCTCCTAAAATCGGTTGCATATACCCAATCTTAATTGGGACGTTTCCATATGCCATTACTTCTGCGAAAAAAAGATCTATGTACCAATCGAACTCCCATGTAGAACCATGTGTCCAATATTTACTATCAAGTTTGTCAATAAGAAATTTGATCATCGATCTTTATACTTTTATCTTGAAGTACTTCAAAAACTCTTCAGGTACATCCATTATTGAAAGACGTGGTTCTCGAACCAATCTAAACTCCTTGAACTTTCCTGATTCTTTCACTTGGATGAGTTTAACGAGGGGTTCTTCGAACTTTTTCAAGAACCTTACTTCTACGAGTCTTCCGCGAGGGTGATCAGGATCTGGATTGTTCGTTAGTATTTCGACAACTCCCACAATCTTTTTTTCATTTGAATGATATACCAACATCTTCTCCCCTTTTTTCATTTCCCCCATAAACTGCATAGCTTTGGGATGCCTCACCTTTTTCCATAATGCTTTCCCATCTTTTTGAATAGTATCAATAGATAGATGTTCTGGATCAATTTTCCCCAGCCAAATAGTCATAGTGCTATTGTAACAGGAACTTTGAAAAATATCTCATTAGGGCGATGGAGTCGTATCAGGGGTCGGAGTTTGCGTCGATGTGACTGACTGAGTAGGACTTGGCCATGATGTTGGCGTTGGAGTAGGTGAAAATGTAATGGTGGGGACATGTGTATTCGTAGGTTTTGGAGTAGGGGTTGCAACGAGTGTCGGAATACCGGTTTGATGTGACAAATCAAAATTCCCCTGTTCTTCTCCTGAGATATTTACAGCAATGGTTGGTGTCACACTTTGACCAATCTGCAAATCATTTGGAGTATTTGGAGCTTCAGTTGAAGGGTCTGAAAGCGAAAGCGAAAAAAAGAAAAGCAGTGCCCCGATAAGGACTACAACAATAACAATTGCAAAGAATTTTGTGCCCTTATCGACATCTTCGAGAGAATCATCTTTTTTAATTTCTTTTTCCCAATGAGTAGGACCATGCATGGGGTCATTGTAGAGAAGATTGATTGGAAAATCAAAACCACACTCATGACCCTGAGCGAAGTCGAAGGGCTACCCGACAGGGATTCGAACCCCAATTCACAGCTCCAAAGGCTGCTGTCCTACCATTAGACGATCGGGTAATAAATATTAAATATTCGATCGGAGAATAGAAAACTTTACAGAAGCCTATTTTACCAAATTTGATGTAATAATATCCACTCAAATTCTATTACTCAACAATAACCGTTCCTTTTTGTTCTGGGTGAAAGAAGTTGTGATATGTAAAGGTCCCTTTATTTTTGAATATATATACGAGAGTTTGTCCATCTTTGAACTTACCAAGATTTAAAAATGGATATTTTTTGTTTGTTGGATGATCATCAGAATTGACCGAGGCATCTTCACCTCGTGCATTTTTCCATCGGATTGCAGTATCTGTCTTAATGGTAATAGTATTGGGAGAGAAACCACTTTTTGATAAAGTAATGACATTTTCTTGAGGCATTGGGTCAGAAGAACCGAGAATTGGTGAATGAGAATCAGTTTTCGAAGGAGAATTCTTATACGATTGTTGTAAAAGAAACCCAAGTAAAACAAAGACACCTATAACACTATATATCCCTAGTTTTTTTGCTGTAAATAGTGTTTTGAAAGAAAAATTTTTCATATCAATACATTAACGATACACCTATCTGGTGCCAGTTTGCAGTAACAATTTTCTCCTCAGGTTCGCAACATACAAACTTTGTTGCCATGCATAAAAATGCTGGCCTCTAAAAGTAAAGAAATTGGTACGGATGGTAAAACTATCAGACCAATCCCCTGGCACACAATCATTATTTGCACGAACTTTGAACGTATAATACGTAAATGGTTTAAGCGCTAAGATCTGGATATTGATGGCTCCAGTAGCTCCGGTGACCGGGAAAATATATGCATATGTTTCATCATTAAACTTTTCTCCATATGAAACGGTATACGAATTATAAGGAGGCAACGCGGGTACAAAAAAGAGTGACGCGCTTGTAGATTTTGCATCAATTTGATACACAAATGGCTTTCCATGGGGACTTTCGCTATTGCAAGAATCAGGTGCCCCGATACTTACTTGGTTGTTTGAAGAAATGGTTGTTACTGAGTTGGGCTGCCCCATGAATGAGAAGAGAGAGAATTCTGATGTTTGACATGTTATTTGATTATTTGTTGTATCATTCGTGCATGGAAGTATTTCCCAACTCCCATTATGATAATGTCCAACAGATAACGTACTTGCATTGAAGCTAGAAATGTCACTTGCAGCATACGAGATAATAATGGTAACAGGATTATCAAATGAAATAAGCCTATCGGTTGCCGAAGTCAGTGCTTCAAGATCATACGTGTAGTTGGCAATAGGTTGATATCCCGTTGGATACGCAATTGATGATGAAACAGTACTCGCAGTGAGCTGATGAATCTGAAATGTTGCAGAAGAGGTACTAAAATCAGGAGGAACAAGAAGCGTAATTCCATGCGAATTCCCATCAAGATCACTCACTACCCCTCCGGCATTGAAGGTCATAAAGCCTTCACTATCAGATAAAATAGCTGCATTCCCACTACAACCCGATGTAGTGAATTTGCTATCAGTAGTTTCTGCACTATTACCAATATCATCTCGTGAGACTATCTTGTAATGATATGAAGTGCAACTTAAGAGTGATGTGAGTGAGATACTGTGGCTTGTTACTCCGTTTGTATCAGCTGTTGTCGAATTTCCATACAAGGATGTTGGTCCATAAGAAAGTTCTGAATCGGAAACACTATTTGTATCCCAAGTAAAAGTAACTCCAGATGATGATGTCGCTGCAATTACATTTGTAATAGCAATGGAGCTAGCTGAAGTTGGCGTGGGAGTATTCGGATTGATATCAATACCGAAATTAACTGTCGTATCAGTGGTTATCGTGGTTGTAACCGAGTTGGAAGTAGTAGCAATGTAACCAGAAGGAAGCGTGACGGTGATGGTATATGTTCCTACGTTCACATTTGAGAAAGTATAAGCACCAGATGAGTCAGAGGTAGTTGTATTTGATAATGCACCTGACAACGTAATAGTTGCATTTTGATACCCAGTTTCGCCGTTATCTTGGATGCCATTTTCGTTCGCATCTACATATACAGTTCCTGAAAGAGTATATGTCTGAACAATCGTTGGCGTAGGAGTTGGTGCTGATGTTTGAGAAGCACCTGTTGGCGTTGGAGTAGGCGTTGGCGTCGGTGTAGACGAAATCCCCGTACCACTTTCGAGTGCCGGCAAATAAATATTCAATGTACTGACATAGGTATTCCCAAATGGAGTACCATTGGTATCAACAGCTGCGGGAGTACTCCCATTTGCCTGTGTTACAGCTACTCCTGGCTCTACAGAAGACCCTTCTCCCCACTCATTCCATGTTTCAGTAAGTTTCCACGTTGTACTTGCTGAAACCATATTTTGAACTGCTGTCGTAAACGCTGAAATATCCCGAGGTAATCGTTCACTTTCACCAGATCGCCAAAAACCTGGAGAAACCATGTACGCATAACTTCCTTGAGCATCGGTTCGAACAGCTGGAGCATACTGATGCCATGAATCGGGTTGACAAGGATCAGTTGAGTAGCCACCAAAGACTTTTAATACAATATAAAATGAGGTAACTGATTGTTGATTTGCTTGATGCCAACGAGCTGTCATTGATGAATCCGTGCACGATGAATCGCTTGTTCCTCCATCAGTAGGGCCAGCGTACACAAAGATGACAGGCTTGCCATTAATTCGCAGATACGAAGACTCTTTGGCATAATTGGTTGCAATATAATTTAGATCAGAGGTAATCTGTGTTACCGATGGATCGCTCGTTCCATTACAAGTATTCCCCTCACATTCGTAATATACGCCCCATCGTAAATTTGGGTATGGATTGTCGACTCGGTTCATATAATCAGTGATATCATGCGAAAAGGACGTATCCGAGCGATCACCTTGTCCCCACCACGAACTAATTGCCACTTCCTGTTTTGCTTCAGCTAACTTCCCAACCTGCCAACTAAAAATGCTGTAATCATTCGAACTATACAATTCTGTCGATGGGTTAAAAGTCGAAGGAGCCGGTTGTGGGAGATAGTTTGAGAACCAGTTTGTAGAAGGCGAATGAGTACCCAATGCATCTGAATCAGACCAGATACCCCATTGACTTGCACCATCAGTTGTCGGATTTTTAAACCAATTATAGAAAAATGTCGAGTAATATGGTGATGTTGGTTGAAAAACGGTAGCAAGTGTTTTTATCCCAATATTTACCGTTGTATCTGCACTTACTGAAATTGAACTGGGGTCGTCTGTTGTTGCTTCGTACCCAGAGGGCAATCGCCCTGTAACAGTATAGGTTCCGCCACCAATATTGGTGAATGAATAGTTCCCTGATGCGTCGGTTGTTGTCGAATTAACACTTCCTCCTGAAAGGAGAACGGTAGCACCAACATATCCATTTTCTCCAACGTCCTGAACACCATTTCCATCAGTATCGGTATAGAGTGTCCCTGATATCGTATAGGTTTGAGAAGAAGTCGGTGTAGGTGTAGGCGTTGGCGTTGAAGTCGGAAGTGAAGCGTAATGGCATTGCCCACTACCACTTTCGGTAAACGTGCCATTGGTAAATGTTTGAGAACTGGCTGAAGGAACAAAGTCCCAATCATAACTTGAGGCATGAAGCGTCATTTTTAATACACCAAATGTTGTTGCATCAAAGACAGCACTATTTGCGGCGATACCGTTAGCAGAAAGTTGGGTATGATTTCTCCCTCCCGTTCCTACAACAAATTCTGTTATTCCATTCGTATTATCAACAAAACCATTCGGATCTGACGGATAAAATCGCTCGTAATTGTGGTCATGTCCCACTAAAAATACATCCGCATGTGCATTATACAAAGCTGTATAGAGTGCATTAACACCGGCATTATGGGGTTGTTGACCTGACGAAAACATCGGATGATGTGAATATGCAAGAAGACATTTATTCGGGTTTGCGGCAAGATCTGCTGTAAGCCATGTGTGTTGAGCTGAACCACTATCACAACCACCTGCTTGAGAGCAGTTTGTATTTAATGCGATCAAGTGCCAATTCCCAATATCGTAACTATAGTATCCTTTTGAACGATCACCCGCTTGACCTGTTTGATTACTTGCCCCGTTGAAATAATCAAAATATCCCGATGCATTCGATGTCAAATATTCATGGTTCCCAACGGACGGAGCATTGAGGGATTTGTAGACTCCGCCCCAACTAACATCGTAGTAACTTTGGAAATCAGAGAGTGCACCTTGTTCGTACTGGTTGTCGCCTAAGGGTAAAATAGCACTCGGTTTAATTGATGAAAAAAGATCAGATGTTGCACTTTGCTGACACGATGCATTTCCACTTCCGACTCCACATGCAATATCCCCTGCGGCAGCAATGACAGGATCTCCAAAAAGATCAGAAAAATCATTCGTTGTATTATCAGCGGCGTGCCCCAAAAGTGGTGTAAGACCAAAAATATTTTGGATTGTTTTGACATAAGAAGAATGCGAATAGGTAACCGAGTTAAAATATCCATTCCCTTTTGTTTTTGGAGAAAGCGCCATCATCCCAATTTGATGATTTGTTGTGCTTCCACTATCTTCATCCCATAAAATAAATACAACGGCGTGACCGCTGGTATAGGTAGAAGAATTAAGTATTGTTGGTAAATTTGTTTGCAGCCATGTATCGCCATTTTTTATCTTATCGGAAACATTACAACCTGAATCATGCATGTCGTTACATAAATTGGGAGTTAAGAAATTATAATTGGCAACTCCATTCCCTCCATTTCCCAAATCTGTTGCTAACTGGGTAAAGTCAAATTCACGATCTGAACAATAGGTTGAACTTGAACTCGGAGATCCAACTCCTGTTGGAGCAGAAAGTGAAGAAACATCCTGAAAATAGACAAACGGACTATGGCGTGGGACAAAAAGTGTACCATTCCCGATAGGACAACCTGCTGGTTTATTTTCTTGATATGCACGCCACGTTTTGCCAGCGTTATAGAGTTGTGTTGCAATATGATCGGTTGAATTTGTTGATTGGGTTGATGGAGAATTATCAGCAGTAAATGTTGTATCAGAAAAAACATTGGTTCCCGCTTCCATCCAAATATAGTTTGGCTCTGAGGGATGTAAATATCCCAAGAGATTTTCACCTGATACAACACTTTTATAATTCTCGGCATAGGAAACATAGGTATGATACGCATTCGTTGTGTGATCAGGATATAAACCAGTAAGCAAACTATTGATGTATGGAGCTGAAGTATCATTTCCTTTAATGAGTGACCAGTCTTGGTTTTCCATTACAATCGTAAAGACGGTTGTAATGCCATCAGGAAAGATAGAAGCAGCTTGTGGAGCTGGAGATGGCGACGGTGTGGGTGTTGGAGTCGGCGTGACAATGGACGAGCTTATTACAGAAAGGTCATCGAAAGATGAAACAACTGGCGTATTATTGACAGCACCCAATCGCGTAAGGACACCAATCGATCCAGGATTTTGAAGTACCGATGCACTATCTGTTGTAGTGTACGTCCAGGTTGATGGCTCACTTCCTCCATCTACCCATGCACGCAGTTTAATGGTTGCCGGATTTGTCCCCGCTATCTGCAAATGGACATCAATCCAATCATTTGCATGATAGGTAAGCCCAGTAACTTTTTGTTCTACAGCCAATCCTGTTTCAGCGCTTGAAAGAATCTTGGAAGCTCGTAAGTAGACATTCCCTGCATTATCAAACCGCACCCAACCACGATATTCATTCCCGCTTGAGACATGCCGCCCTATGAGGTAAATATAGTTTCCTGAGACAATATTCGGCAGCTTCTCATACCGAAGTTTAATTGTGTAATCAGTATTGAGTGACGACACACTATCCAATCGCATGGTTCTTTGATTTGCACTTCCTGTCCCTGTCATCGTCATACTCCCAACTGTTCCATCAGTGCTAAAGCTTGTTGTCGCGCCAGTTGAGGTATAGTTTCCTCCCGTGTCTGCCGTTCCCCAACCGTTCGTAATGCTTCGAGTAAAGGTGTCCGCTGCTACTGTTTGCGTCGTTGCAGATTGGATACCAAAGTTCACGGTAGTATCTGCAGATACTGAAGTTGAAACCACGGTTGCGGTGGTTGGCAAATAGCCATTTGGAACAGTTATAGAAACACTGTATGTACCCGCAGTTACATTGCTAAACGAATAATTTCCACTCGAATCAGTTGTTGTCGTATTAGTCCCCGAACCAGTTAACGTAACCGTTGCGCCCTGATACCCCGATTCCCCACCAGCTTGTACTCCATTTCCATCAGGATCGTCATATACCGTTCCCGATAGCGTATACGAAGGCGCAGGTGTTGGAGTTGGTGTTGCAGTATCCAAAGCAGCAGTGGTTGCTGAAAAAGAATCGAGTGTCAAAAGAACAGGTGCATTTGAAATTGCAGCCGGGAGAGATCCTCGAATTCCAACTGGTCCGGCAGCTTGCAGTGTTGCTTCGGAATCGGTTGAAGTAT
>Ga0070689_100003499_pt1 | contig 10448 bp, 9 predicted proteins | sample KBSS23HmetaG_FD_64669 | JGI IMG/M metagenome (GOLD analysis project Ga0070689, IMG submission 64669) | Switchgrass rhizosphere microbial communities from Kellogg Biological Station, Michigan, USA - KBS S2-3H metaG | ecosystem: Host-associated > Plants > Roots > Rhizosphere ... | reverse complement strand
CGTCACGCCCTCGTGGCGCTGGATCAGCGGCACCGCCTCCTCCAGCACCGCCATCATCCCCAGCCCCAGCAGATCCACCTTCACGATCCCGAGATCGGCGCAGTCGTCCTTGTCCCACTGCACGACCACGCGCCCGGGCATACTGGCCGGCTCCAGCGGCACGACCGCGTCCAGGCGGCCGGCGGCGATCACCATGCCGCCCGAGTGCTGGCCCAGGTGGCGCGGCAGGTTCAGGAGCCCGCGCGCCGCCGCGCCGATCAGCCGGTTGCGGTGCTCCGTGGGCGGGAAACCGGCCGCCGCCAGGTGCGTCTCCAGCGGTTCGTCGCCGGCCATCAGCCACATCGGCAGGTGCTTGGCGATGCGATTCAGCTGCTCCTCGGACAGCCCCAGCGCGCGGCCCGCGTCGCGCACCGCCATGCGCGGGCGGTAGGTGATCACGTTCGCGGTCATGGCGGCGCCGCGCGCGCCGTACTGCTCGTAGACGTGCTGGATCACCAGCTCGCGCTCCACGCCCGACGGCAGATCCAGATCGATGTCGGGCATGCGGTCCGCCATGTTGTCGGCGGCGGCGACGCGCTCTTCCGAGAGAAACCGTTCGAACAGCAGATCCATCCGCACCGGATCGACCGCGGTGATGCCCAGGACGAAGCAGGCGGCGGAGTTCGCGGCCGATCCCCGGCCCTGCACCATGATCCCGCGCGACCGCGCGAACTGGACGATGTCCCAGACGATCAGGAAGTACCCGGCCAGCCCGAGGCGATCGATGATCCCCAGCTCGCGCGCCAGCTGGCGCCGCACGCTGGGCAGAATCTTGTCGTCGGAGGCGTAGCGGGTGCCGATGCCCGCCCAGGAGAGCTTCGCGAGGTAGCTCTGCTGCGTCTCGCCGGCCGGGACGTCGTAGTCGGGAAAGACGTAGCCCAGGTTGGCGAGCGTGAACGCGCAGCGCTCGGCGATCGCGCGCGTGGCGCGCACGGCCGCGGGCATGTCGCGAAACAGAAGCTGCATCTCGCGCGCCGGCTTCAGCCAGCGCTCGGCGTTGGGCGCCAGGCGGCGGCCGATCTCGTCGACGGTCGCCTTCTCGCGCGCGCACGTCAGCACGTCGTGCACGATCCGCTGCAGGGGCGCCGCGTAGCGGACGTCGTTGGTGGCGACCACGCCGACGCCCAGCGCGGCCGCCTGCGCCAGCACGTCGCGGTTGCGGTGCGCCTCCTCCGCGTCGAAGTGGCGCTGGACTTCGAGATGGACGCGGTCGCGCCCGAACACGTCGCAGAGCGCCGGCAGATCGGCGCGCGGCGCGGGGCCCGCCAGCACGGTGAGCCCGCCCGCGTGCGCGGCCAGCAGATCCAGCGACGCGTTGACAGAATCTGACTTCTGTCTACCCGCCTTGGCGGCGGTGATCAGCTGGCAGAGATTCTGGTAACCGCGCCTGTCCTCGACCAGCAGCAGCACCGGCGCGGGACGATCGACAGTAGGACCCTGAGAGGGTCCCACGCCCCCGGCCGCCAGCGAGATCTCCGCGCCGACGATCGGCCGCAGCCCCGTCTTGCGTGCCGCCGCGAAGAAGCGCGGCGCCCCGTACACGCCGTCGCGATCCGCGAGCGCCAGCGTGTCGTGATCGCCCGCCGCCGCGGCCGCCACCAGATCCTCCGGCAGCGACGCCCCGTCGAGAAAGCTGAACGCCGACCGGCACCGCAGCTCGACGTAGTCACTCCTAGTCGTAATACCCATCGAGGTACCAGCGGCCGTCGCGTTCGTTCTGGTGCACGCGGTAGACGGCGCCGTCGGAGGCGTGCACGTCCCAGTAGGCGCGTTGAAAGTGCTCGCCCTCCTTCCACCATTCGCCCGACAGGCGATACGGCCCGGCGGCGATCAGCACGCGCGCCGTCGTCTCACGCCCGCGGAACGCCGCCGGCCCCTGGCGATTGAGCAACATCTCGATCTCTTCCGGCGGACGCCACCGCCTGATCGTAAGTTGCGGATCCCCGCCACCGTTTGCCCTCGCCCCGCGAAGCGGGGAGAGGGTAAGGGAGAGGGGTCCGCGATCATCCGGCCGCGACGGCTCATATGTGGTCACCGCGACCGCCTCCTCTCGCCACGTCTCCTCGACGGCGGGCGCGCCGACGTTGTCCGGCCCGACCAGCGCCGCCAGCCGCGCGATGGTGGCGGCCAGCCGATCGGGCGCCGGTCCGGCGGGGCGCAGGATGTCCAGCTGCGTGGCGCGCACGCGCGCCGGCAACGCCAGCAGGCGCACGCCCACGATCGGCGCCGCCGGCGGCCGACGCGCCAGATCCAGCCGCGCAAGCTGCAGCAGCGTCGCCGCGTCGCCGGTCGGCGCCGCGATCGGCACCGTGCGCACGTCGACGCCGCGCGGATCCAGCGCCAGCCGCACCGTCAGCCCGGCGCACGCGAGGCTGCGCTCGCGCAACCGCGTCAGCGCCCGATCGACCAGCCCGCGCAGCACGAACGCGAACGGCTCCAGCTCGGCGACCGGGTAGTCGAGCTCGATCGCCTCCTCCAGCGCGTCGTCGGGCAGCCGCGGCACGAACGGTTCGTCGTCGATGCCGCGCGCCAGCCGTCCGGCCTGCGCGCCCGCCGGACCCAGCCGCAAGCCGACCGCGTCGATGGGCAGCGCCGCGACGTCGCCCGCCGTGCGCAGCCCCCAGCGCCGGAACGCCCCCGCCAGCGCGGGATCGCCTTCCGCCAGCAGCTCGACGGGGATCGACGCCAGCGCCGCGCGCGCCGGCCCGGCCGCCGTCGGGATCAGCGCCAGCTCATGCGCCCGCGTCGCCAGCCGCGCCACCCCCTTCGACGCCGCGATGGCGACGCGCACGCCCAGGCCGACGCGCGCCGCCGCCGCCTGCACCGCCTGCGCGATCGCCGTCTCGCCGGCCGGGTACAGACGCGCGAGATCCTCGCTGTCGAAGAAGATGCGATCGTCGGCGCCGCGCTCGATGCGCGGCGCGAACGCGTAGCCGACGTCGGCCAGCGCGGCAGCCGCCGCCTCGCGATCCGCGGCGGTGACGGTCAGCAGGCGCAGCCCGGCCGAGACCGCGGCCGCCTGCGCGCCCGTCATGCCGGCGCGCACGCCCGCCCGGCGCGCCTCCGGCGAGAGCTCGGTGACACGCGCGACACGTTTCGCGCGCGCCTTGCCTGCTCCATCGCCCGCGCCCGCTACTTCCAGCACCGCCACCGGCCCGCCGCGGGCCTCGGGCGTCCGGCGCAACACCGCCTGCAGCGCTAGCTGCGGCACGAAAACGCAAGCGATGCGCATCGCGCCTCCTCGGACTCCGGCCCGTGCTCGTGCACGCCCCTCCCCTTCGTCGCTTCTGCCTGCAACCCGTCGAACAGCGCCGCCCCGTCCGCCACGAACCGCGGCGCGCCCGGCCCCAGCTCGACGACCGCCGCCGCGCACGATCCGGCGGCGCGCGCCGGCGCCGCCACCAGCACCGTCGTCCCCTGCTTCTCGGCGCCGTGCTTGAACCGGATCCAGCCCGCCGCCGGGAGGCGCGGGCGCGCGTCGCCGAGATCGAGCGCGATCAGATCGAAGCCGCCCGCGCCCAGCACCAGATCCGCCGCCTTCGCCGCCACGTCGGCCGCGCAGCGGATCCACAGCAGGCGACGCAGCGCGATCCCGGCCGCGAACGCGCGCCGCGGATCCAGCCCGCCCCCCACGTCGACCAGCGCCGCCGCCTCGCCCGCCGCGATGGCGCGCGCCAGCGCCGCGTACAGGATCGCCGTCCGCCCCGACGACCGCCGCCCGATCAGCTCGCACAGCGCCGCCCGCGGCCACCCGCCCCCCAGCAGCCGATCCAGCGCCGCGATCCCGCTGCCGCGCCGCCCCCGCCGGTCCTCCAGCCGCCGCGCCGAGATCAGATGCGACAGCAGAGCCGGATCCAGCGCAGGCCGAGACGACATCCCAACGAGACTGACACTGAACATACGTCCAGGTCAACCTGAACCGCGCCGATGCGCTGTATCCGTCAGGAATGATTCTTAGTGGATACTGAGCGGCCGAATGCGCCCTGGTTACTTGATCGTCGGCGTGTTGCTCGCGGCGTGCTCACGAAAGCAGCAGGTCGAGCCCCAGTTGCCCCTGCACGCCCTTCGCGTCGTCCTCGCGTCGGAAGCCGAGCTCGCGAAACTGGGGACGGCCGGCGACGGAATCGTCCGCCGTCCCTGGGTCGGGCCGATCGTCCAGACGCTGGCGGTGGAAACGCCGGACGCCCTAACGCCGCTGCAGCACGCCCGGATCGCCGGCTCGGGGATGACCGCAGACGCGCTGTTCGAGCGCGGGCTCGCCAACCTGCGCGCCGCGTGCAAGCAACCGATCCAGGAACGGACCGTCGCGATGGCCAAGGCGCAGGTGCAGATCACCCGCTCCGCCGACAACTTCACGGCCGCGCGCCTGCAGCTACCCGAGCTGTGGAAGAAGATCGCCTCTGACGCCGGCCAGCTCTACGCCGCCGCGCCCGCGCGCGACATCCTCGTCTGGACGACCAGCATCGTCCGCGCCGATCAGCTCGCGCTGCGCGGCCAGGCCCGCACCGCGTTCCAGAGCCGCTCCGACCCGATCTCGTCGGCGATCCTGCGCTGGACCGGCGATGGCTGGGCCCTCGACGACCCGAACCCGATTCCGTGAAAGCGAGGCCGTCAGCTCGCGGCGGCGACGTCGAGGCGGCGGCGGACGGCGGCGACGTGGTCGCGCAGGACGTAGAGCTGGTCGGCGAATGACGGCGGCGTGCGCAGCTCGCTGACCGCGCTCGCGATCTCGTCGAGGCGCGCGTGCACCCTCTCCTTCTGCTCGGCCGTCTGTGCGCGGCGCGTCTCGCGTTCGATCGCCATCAGCGCGCCGTACCACCGGTAGATGCGCGACCGGATGCGCCACCGATAGATCGCCGGCGCGAGCCGCGTGGCCGGCACGATGATCACCAGCAGCGGCAGCACCACCACCAGCAGGCGGTCGACAAGGCTAGCCAGCCAGAACGGCAGGCGCTTGTACAGGAACTGCTCGCCCGACTTGTAGTAGCGCTCGGCGTCGGGGCTGATCGGGAAGTCGCGCGCCAGCGGCGCCGGGTATTCGCCCGCGTTGCGGAACATCCCCGGCGACCCGTGAACCTCGCGCGCCGCGCGGATCAGAAGATCCGACAGCGCCGGGTGAAGGTCGTCGCGCGCCACCAGCTCCACCGTCGGGCCGATCAGCGTCAGCGTGCGCGGCGGGTAGTTCTTCGCGATGTCCATCGCCCCCTCGGGCAGCGTCTCCTTGGACAGGAAGCGGAACTTGCGCAGATAGCCGTCGGCCTGGCGAAAGCTGGCCAGCTGGATCTCCGGGACGCCGCGCAGGGTCTTCATCACCGACGGGGTCGCCGAATCGCCCATCAGGAACGCGGCGTCGATCGTTCCGGCCAGCAGCTGCTTGGCCGCCTCGTCGCCGGCGAGATCCAGCAGCACCGTGGGCGGTCCGTCCATGTCGTTTATCTTCAACAGCTTCTGCGCCAGCACGCGCGCGCCGCTGCCCTCGGGACCGACGGCGATGCGCTTGCCCTTCAGCTGCGACAGCAACTCCACCGGCTCCGGGTGCCGGCAGTAGACCATCATGGGCTGCGGGTAGACGCTGCCCAGCGACACCAGGTGCGGCAGCTCGCGCCCCTCGGCGAGCCCGCCCTGCACGAAGCCGACGTCGACCTTCGCCGCCGGGTTCGCCAGCTTGTCCAGGTTGTCCAGCGCGCCACGCGACGTCAGGATCTCCAGCTTCACGCCGTCGCGCGCCAGGATCTTCTGGTACTTCTCCGCCTGGTTGCGGTAGCCGCTGCCGTCGGGTCCGCTGACGAAGCGGATCGTGCTCGGCGGCGCGAAGCGCGCGGCCTTCACGGCGACCGCGACCGCCGCGCCGGCGACGAGAACGATCGGCAACCCCACGATCAGCAGGTCACGCCACGAGGCGGTCCTGAGACGCGCGAGCAGCCCCGGACGCTTGTTGATGTCGGGCATCATCGCGGATCAGGATAACGCGAAGCGATGGCAAGGTAACGCTGACAGCGACGGCGTTGCGGGCGTATGCTTCCGGTCATGGCGCCCGCGCCCAACCTCGTCGGCCCCGACAAGCCCTTCCGCGTTTCCGCGAAGGCGCGCGAGATCGTGGACGCGCTCTACGAGGTGCTCGATTGCGGCGTGATGCTCTCCGAGGCCGAGACGGGCATGCAACACTTCGCGATGCTCGACGGCAAGTGGTTGTCAGGCCGGATCGAAGACGAGGATTCGTCGGGCCCGTGGAGCGGCTACGTCATCCAGGCCCGCATCAGTGATCGGTGGACGCTGCTCCTGTCATCGCTGCGGCCCATGCATCCCGACGCCCGATCGGTCGCGCGGTGGGCGGCGGAAAACCTCGCGCCTCTGCTTCCGAGCAGCGATGCCGACGACGAGAGGGCGCCGCCATTCGGTGGCGGCGGCGGATCGGGCGGCTCCGCCGAGGTCGGCATCCCGATCTGGTGGGCGCGCAAGGCGCGCAGCTAGCGCCGCTGACCGCGGATCAGCGGCCGAGCCTCTCGATCCTTAAACTGTTTCTTCAACTTCGTGCCGGTCACGCCATGAGAATACTGCCAGCCATGGTCTTTGCGTCGGTCGGGTTCGCGGTGGTGACGGCCGGCTGCCGTAACAAGTGCGACAGCTGGCCCTGCGCTGCCGGGTTCCGGCCGGACGACGACACCTGCATCTGCCGGCCGCTCAACGACGCGGCGGCCGACGACGGCCGCGGCGATGCCAGCGCCGTCGACAGCGATACCGACGACGCCGCCATGCTCGCCTCCTGCGGCCCGGCCGCGTCGGGCTGTGGCGGCGGCTCGACCTGCATCGACGGGTGTCCGGCGTCTCATTTCCCGGATGCGGGATCCGTGGGGGGCGTCTGCAGCGTCCCGGGCAGGGATACGTGTGGGTGCGGCGCGGTCCTCGACACGTGCGCGACGGCCGGCACCACCTGCTTGATGCCGGCGTGCTGCGATTACCCAGGCGTCTGCGTGACGCCCGCCGAGCGCGCGGAGATCTGCGCGCGCCCCGAGAGCATCCACTTCGACTGCATCGCGCGCTTCGGTCCCTGAAGCACGATTTCCGGACGTCCCGTCCGGACGCGGGCCGCGCCGTCGCAGCTTCCAGGAAGCGTGCGTTACCGGCGAGGAACCGCAGCGCTACCGCGAGGCACGAGATCGTCTCGCGACGGCGCGGGAAACCTTCGCACCGGGATGTTCGAGGCCCCGGAAACATCGGCCCGGCACGCCCGCTGCATCCGGAAGCCGGGCGTCATGGACATGCAAACGCACACGGATCTTCCCTGGGATCTCATCAGCCCTCCGACCGCCGGGCTGTCGATCGGGATCGTACTGCAAGGGACGTATCGCATCGTTCGCCCGCTGGCCGAAGGCGGATGCGGCGAGATCTACCTGGCGGCGCACACGCGCTTGCCGGGTCGCTTCGCGGTCAAGCTGCTTCACCGCAGCCTGGTGCGCGACAACGACGCCCTGTCGCGCTTTCGGCAGGAAGCGGAGATCACGTCGTCGCTGCGGCACCCGCACATCGTGCAGGTGTTCGACTTCAACGTGACGGACGCGGGCGTGCCGTACCTGGTGATGGAGCTGCTGGAAGGGAAGCTGCTCGCGCAGCGGATCGCGGCGGTCGGCGCGCTGGACCCCGCCGCCGCCGCCGACATCGTCGAGCAGATCGCGAGCGCGCTGCACGCGGCGCACGAGCGCGGCATCGTCCACCGCGATCTCAAACCCGAGAACATCATGCTGCTGGCGGGCGCCGGCGTCGCCGACTTCGTCAAGGTGCTGGACTTCGGGATCTCGCAGGCCAGCTGGCGGCCGCGCCTGACGGACGGCGAGCGCGTGGCGGGGACGCCGCAATTCATGGCGCCCGAGCAGGCGTGCGGCCTGCGCGAGCAGATCGATCACCGCAGCGATCAGTTCTCGCTGGCGGCGATCGCGTACATGCTGCTGACCGGGCGCGAGCCGTTCCGCGGCGAGAACGCCATCGCCGTGCTGTACGAGGTCGTCCACACGGATCCCGTGCTGCCCTCGCAGATCATCCCGGCGCTCAGCCCCGAGATCGACGCCGTGATCATGAAGGGGCTCGCCAAGGAGTCCGCCGACCGCTACCCGAACGTGCTGTCGTTCGCCAGCGCGCTGCGCGCGGCGATCCACGGCGGGTCGCCGGCGGCGTTCACGGATCCGACCAGCGAGCCGCCGCCCGTGCGGACGCCGGCGCCCGTGCTGGTCGCGGATCCGGCGCAGGCGCCGCCGCCCAGGCCGGCGGCCGGCATCGACCCTGTCGACATCCTGCCCGAGGAGAGGCCGATGGGCCGGGACACGGTGCGACTGCTGCGCCGGATGCGCTTGATGCGGAACCGAACGCCGCTGCGGGCCGCCGCGCTGATGACGCTGGCGGCGGCGGCGGCGCTGGCCTGGTGGTCGCCGGGGACGCGCCAGGCGACGCGCGCGGCCTGGCGGCACGCCGGCACGCAAGTGCAGATCATGGGCGAGCGGGTCCTTCCCAATCGGGAGATCCGTCCTTAAGAGATGGCTGCCATGGTGCGGAAACACACCGAACCTCTCGTCGGCGACCTTCGCACGCTGACGATCCCGGCCGTACCGGAGCGCCTGTCGATCGCCGCTGCTCGAAAGGTGGCGGCGCTGAAGCACGTCACCGCGCTGTTCGTGGAGCGCGACGGGCGGCTGGTCGGCGTGCTCGACGAACGCGCCCTGGCGGCCGCCAGGGAAGCGGATGAGGCCGCGACGGTCATGACGGAGATCGACGTCTGCCTGCACCCGGCGATGCCGGCGCTGCGCGCGCGCGACCTGTTCATCCAGTCCCGCGTTTCGATCCTGCCGGTGACGTTCGGCGCGCTGCTGATCGGCGCGGTGGCCCGCGACGACGTCGAGCGCGCGCTGGCTGGACCGTGCAAGGCGGCGGCGAAACGGCGCGTCCCGCGTCCGCGCGCCGCCGCGTAACACGCACGGCGCCGCTCCGTCGGCGGTGCGCGCGATGGACTTATCCGCGCGTGGCGCCGCGTGTTAACGTGAAACCGTGCGGGTTTCTGGACTGCTGGCGTCTGTGGCGCTCGCGGCGTGCGCGAGCACGCCGGTGGCCCCGCCTGCTCCGTCGCCTGTCGCGCCGCCCGTCGCCGCACCGCCGCAGGCGCCTTCCAGGACCGCGGACACGGACGGCGACGGCATTCCCGATCCCATCGACGAGTGCGAGGGCGAGCCCGAGACGCCGAACGGGTTCGAGGACGAGGACGGCTGCCCCGATCTCGCGCCGCAGTCGCCGGGCCGGCTCGTGGAGCGGATCGGCTTTCCGTACGACAGCGCGGAGGTGAAGCCGGCCGCGTATCCGATGCTCGACGCCATCGCGATCTTGCTGAAGCAGCAGCCGCAGCTGTTTCCGCTGGTCGCGCTGGAGGGCCACGCCGCCGACAACGAGCGTTCGCCCATGCGGTTGTCGCTGGCGCGCGCGTCGGCGGTGCGCGTCGCCCTGATGGCGCGCGGGGTCGACGCCGGGCGCCTGCTCGCGCGCGCCTCCGGGTCGACCGCGCCCGCGTGCGCCCAGCGCAACGAGGTCTGCTGGGCGCGCGAGCGCACGGTCGAATTCGTCACGCTGACGGCCGCGGCGGCGCCGTCGACCCCCGCACCGGAAGCGGCGCCCCCGGCCGAAAGCAAACCGGCCGCCGAGAGCGCCGCCGGTCCTTCGATCCCGCTCGAGCGCATCGAATTCAAGAAAGGGAGCGCCATCCTCGCGCCGTCGGCGCTGGCCGAGCTGGACGTGCTCGCGGGTTTCATGAAAGCCAACGCGGCGACGCTGGAGATCGTCGGCTATGCGGACGAGCGCGAGACGCGCCCCGCCGCGCTCGCCGAGGCGCGCGCGGGCTCCGTGAAGAAATACATGATGGCGTGCGGCGTCTCCGGCGCGCACCTGATCGTGCGCGCCGAGCGGACGGGGCGCGTGACGTGCCGTTCGCACAGCGCCAACTGCGCGGCGCGGGACGGCCGCGCCGAGCTCCGGTTCATCGAACAGCAAGCGCCGCCGCCGCCCACCGGTACGGCGGCGCCGGCGTCGACGCAGCCGTGAGGCGCTTGGCGGCGCCGTCGCTCGTCAGCCGCAGAGACAGAAGCAGGCGTTGACGCAGATTCGCGGCGCCGGTTGCTGCGGGCTGCACCCGCACATCGTGTTCGGCGCCGCGCACTCGCTGTCGCTGGTGCACTCCTTGTGACAGGTGCAGACTCCCAGTCCGCCTCCGCCACAGCCGCATCGGTAGCCGGTCGGACATTGCCCGCCGTCGAGCGTGCACGAGATGTCGCCGGTCCCCCCGGTGCCGCCCGTACCCGTGGCGACGATACCGCCGGCGCCGCCCCGCCCCCCCCTCGTGCCCGCCGCGCCCGCCGCGCCCGTCGTACCCGCCGCGC
>Ga0070689_100003498_pt1 | contig 10451 bp, 6 predicted proteins | sample KBSS23HmetaG_FD_64669 | JGI IMG/M metagenome (GOLD analysis project Ga0070689, IMG submission 64669) | Switchgrass rhizosphere microbial communities from Kellogg Biological Station, Michigan, USA - KBS S2-3H metaG | ecosystem: Host-associated > Plants > Roots > Rhizosphere ... | reverse complement strand
CGTTCAACGAGGCGGGCGATCTTTTCACCTACGACGCCGACATGGAATGGGATGTGGGACTCCCTTGGTATCACCCGACCCGGGTGATTCATCTCGTCCCAGGCGGCGACTATGGATGGCGGCGCGGAACGGGAGTGTTGCCGGTCTGGGCGCCGGACACATTGCCGGGCGCGGTGGACATCGGGGTCGGCTCGCCGACGGCGGTTCGATTCGGAACGCGCAGCCGTTTTCCGGAACCGTGGCGCCGCGCACTGTTCATTCTCGATTGGGCCTACGGAAAAATTTACGCCGTGCATCTGCAACGAGCGGGCGCTTCCTACGCCGGACGAGCCGAAGTATTCGCCAGCGGCCGCCCGCTCAACGTCACCGGCATCGATTTTGGTCCAGACGGCGCGATGTACTTTACCACCGGTGGTCGGCGCACTCAGTCCGGTCTTTATCGAATCTCGTGGATCGGGGGAACCAAAGAGACAGCTCACGCCAATCCAGTCGTTTCTTCGGCTGCGTCCGCGCCGCGATATGAGGACGTCTTCGCCGAACTGACCCGCTCGCCGCTTCGCGAGGTTTGGCGGCAACTGGACGCGGCGGATCATTGGGTGCGGTATGCGGCCCGCCTGGCCTTGGAATCGCGACCACGTGGCGAATGGAGAGATACGGCAATGACGGAGGCCCGGCCGATTCCGGCTTTGACCGCGTTGCTCGCGCTCGCCCGGACAGGAGAGCCAACGGACAAAGCCGCCGTTGTTCGACGATTGTTGAGCTTCGATTTCGCGGCGCTGACGCCTGACCAGAAAATCCTCGCCTTGCGCGCGCTCGCCGTCTGCTTCGCGCGAATGGAACGACCATCCGCCGCCGAGACGACGGATTGCCTGGCGCGGTGGGAACCCCAATATCCCTCGCCGGATACCAGGGTGAATCAGGCCCTGTGCGAACTGCTGGTCTATTTGGGCTCCACCAACGTGCTGCCCAGGACGATTCCGTTGATTCAATCCGCCGCCACGCAGAACGAGCGTCTGAATTATCTCTTCCTGTTGCGCGGTGTAAAGGCAGGTTGGTCGTTGCCGCAACGACAGACCTATTTCGAATGGCTCAATCGCGCTGAATCCGAATTTCATGGAGCCAACTCGCTTCCGATCATTTTGAAGTTCATCCGTCAGGAAGTACAGGCGGGCTTGAGCGCCGGTGAACAGGTCGCTCTGGCTGGCCTTTTAAAATCGTCCAATGCTCCGCCAGCGCGCCCACCGGCAACTTTGAGAAGGTTCGTCCGGGAATGGACCATGAACGATTTGGCCGACCTGCTGCCTTCGGCCCGCGTCAGCGCAGATGCTTCGATGGGCTCGCGGTTGTTTGTGGACGCAGGTTGCGCGCAATGTCATCGCTTTGGTTCCACGGGAGGAGTGATCGGCCCGGACCTGACCGCCGTGGCCAGCCGATTTGATCGCCGGGCCTTGCTGGAAAGCATGGTTGAGCCTTCCAAAGTCGTGGCGGAAGTCTATCGAACAACAACGATCATCACCAGGTCCGGCGAGATATTTGAGGGACGCGTTCTCGGGGAGAACGAACAGACGGTAACGCTGGGCACCGACTCAATTGATCCACAGGTGCGCCCGGTGACGATCGCCAAGGTCCAGGTGGAATCGCGACGTGTGTCGGAATTGTCTTCGATGCCGACCGGGTTGCTGAACACTTTGGACAAGGAAGAAATACTGGCACTCGTGACGTGGCTGGAAGGAAGGTGATGGGCAGGCCTTGCCCGGCTCGGGCGTACGTGTTTAGCGTGTTGTTAAACTTTCGTTCCTTCGTCGGAAACTTCGTCGGGAACTTCGTCGACGCGATTTATGTTTGAGAAAAGGCAGGGCACCCAACAAGTAAATCGGTGCACGAAAGGATTCCGCCGCTCTGCGCGGCGGGGCCGGCCCAGCGGGCCAGCCCTACCCTGGAAGCCCTCCGGGCTTAGCCCCACACTTCGGCGGATCGTAGTTGTTTGAGAAGCAAATCCTGAAGATCCGTGTCGGAACCCGCTGTGAAAAAGTTGATGCCCCGTCCCGAACAAAACTCCCGCATGCGCTGAAGAAAATTCTGCACCATCTGTTGATACGCCTTGAGGCGGAACCGGCCAAAGGTCACCTCCTGCACCCCACCCGTCTCCGAATCCACCAGGCGCAGATCTCCATACGTGGTCGGATTCAACTCTTCCGGAGCCAGAATCTGCACAAGATTGACGTGGAATCCTCGGCCGACCAGGGCGGAAAGTCCCGCTTCGTAACCCGCCGGATCCAGAAAATCGCTGAGAACAACCGCAACCCCGGACTGGCGCGCTTCCATGGCACCACGTCGCAACGCGGCGTTGAGGTCCGCGCGGCCACCGGCAGTAAGCGCCGAGATGTTTTGAAAGAATTGAAGCGCACATTTCCGGCCACGCACGGCACGAAGCGCTCCCCGCGCGGCCGCTTCGGGGCCGGTTATCGGCGTCTCCGGAACAACGCTCTCGGCGGTTGAGTCGGGCGTCATTCCTGAGGTGCGATCGGGAAACGGGATGACGCTAACCCGGTCGAATCCACAGAGCGCGACATATCCGACGGCCGCCGCAATCTGGCGGGCAAAGTCGAACTTGCGAGGTTCGCCAAAGGTCATGCTCTCGCTGGCGTCCAGAAAGATGCGCACCGGCAACTCACGCTCCTCCTCGTAAAGCTTTAGAAACAATCGTTCGAGGCGTCCGTAGAGATTCCAGTCGAGGTAACGAAAATCGTCTCCGGGAACGTAATTCCGATAATCGGCGAACTCGACGGATTGGCCCCGGGCGCGGCTCCTTCGTTCGCCCCGGGCAGAACTCTTGGCGCGACGCGCGGCGAGCAGCTGGAACTGCTCGAGTTGTCGCAAGAGTTGGGGGGTAAGGAGGGTCACACCTTCACACCCTCACCGTCTCGGGATTCTTCGGCACGTCCGTCAGGACCTGCGCAATGATGAGGTCCGTGGTGACGCCTTCCGCTTCGGCTTCAAAGTTCAGAATCAACCGATGGCGCATGGTGGCGGGCGCGACCGCTTGAATATCCTCAAAGCTGACGTTGAATCGACCCTGGGAAAGCGCTCGCACCTTGCCCGCTAAAATCAGCGACTGCGCCCCGCGCGGGCTGCTCCCGAATCGCAAATATTGGTTGGAGATGGGCGCGGCGTTGTCTGTCTTCGGGTGGGTGGCGAGAACCAGCCGCACCGCGTAATCCTTGACGTGGGTGGCCACCGGGACTTCGCGAACCAGCTTCTGCAATTCCATCAGCGCGGCGCCGTCGATGACCTTCTTCAACTCGGGTTTGTGCCCCTCGGTTGTTCGATTGATGACCTCGGTCAGTTCCGCGGCCGTCGGATAGCCCACGAGGAGTTTGAAAAAGAAACGGTCAAGCTGAGCTTCGGGCAGCGGATATGTTCCTTCCTGGTCGATGGGATTCTGTGTGGCCAGGACAAAAAAAGGCTCGGCCAGCCGCCGAATCTCGCCCGCGGCCGTGACTTGTTTTTCCTGCATCGCTTCCAGCATGGCGGATTGAGTCTTCGGTGTCGCTCGGTTGATCTCGTCCGCCAGGATGATATGGGCGAAAATCGGTCCCCGCTGGAACTGAAACTCACGCCGGCCATCCGGGTTCTCGACGACGAGATTGGTGCCGAGAATATCGGACGGCATCAGGTCCGGGGTGAATTGGATGCGGTTGAAGCTGAGATCGAGCACTTCGCTCAGCGTCCGCACCAGCAAGGTTTTCCCGAGACCGGGAACGCCTTCGAGCAGGACGTGGCCGCCGGCGAAGATGGCGGTCAGGCTGCCCTCCACGATGGAGTCAGCGCCGACCATGACGCGGCCGATCTCGGCGCGCAATTGATCCCACGTCTGGCGAAAGGTCTGAATTTTATTCTCAGTGCTCATGGACATTCCTTAAGCAGTAAAAATCCCGGGAAGCAAACCTTCTCGGATGGATCCTCGAAGTTTCAGGACATTGGGTTCGGACCGCGGCTCAGTGAGCCGCAGCACGTCCGAACATCAGACCGCGCTAGGTCAACTCGCTCGCGCCCAGCCTGCCGCACCCGCTGCGGGTCAGAGACCCGCGCCCCGCTCCGCTCCGTCTACTCACTTCTTCAAGTCGTCGAAATAATCGCGGACGGCATTCTGGTAGGCGCGCGGCACGCGGTCCTGATTGAGGGCGCTCTGCGCGTCTTCCTGGGCGGCGGTGGCGGCCTCTTCAAATTTCACGTTGCTCGTGCCTTTAATGCTGACTCCTTTCAGCGTGATGCTGGGCATGGAGCCGCCGGGCGACATCTTGCCCTTGACCTTGTCAGGGACGAGATTTGGGTTCAAATCCGCCGGGCGATCGGTGAGGCCCTTGCCATCCATGTCGGGCCGCTTGATATCCGAATTATCCCAGGCCATGTCCTGCTGCTGTTGGTCAAAATATGTCCAGCCGTAATCGTCCGCCCATGTGCCGACGCCGCGTCCGGGACGTCCTCCGTGACCCCAGTTTCGCCCGGTTCCGTTGCAGCGGGCGCAACCCACGCCATTGCAGCTTTTACATTTACCCCCGGGAGTGACGTCGCTCCAGCGCTTGCCGCTGGCGACGGCCGCCTGGGCTTTATCCAATGCCGCCAGTGCGCCCTCCAAACCTTCGCCGTCCTTCATCTGTTCCAGGAGTTTTTTCAATTCGTCCTGTGCCGCGGCCAGATTTTTGGAAGCGCCCTCTTTATCGCCGCTGCGCCCTTGTTGGTGAGCGTCCTTGAGAAGCTTGGCCACCTTGCCGTAGTCCTCAGCGGGTGCCAGCGCGCTCTGCACTTCGTCGAGGAGTTGACTCAACTGCTCCGGCTTTAGCCCGGCGGATTTCAACTTATCGATCATTCGTTCCAACGTCTGGGCGGCGGCCTCGGCCTGGCCGTATTTGAGTTGCTCTCCCAGATCCTTGCCCATTTTACTCAATTGTTGCTGGAGCTGCTGCATTGCCTTGGCCATATCGCGGAGCTTTTCCAGATCATGCGACGCGACGTCGAGGTCGCGGACGAATTGCTCGATGTTATTGGATTTCAGCGCTTCAATGGCTTCCTCGAGGCTGTCGAGGGAGGCGCCTGCTTCCTGCGCCTGGCGCGCCAGTTCGGCCAGGCTTTGCGCCATTTGCTGCCGGGCGGCTTCGCCGGCTTTGCCATCGTTGCCGGCCATGTTGGCAGCCTGCTGCTGCATTTTCTGAAGATCGCGGTTCAGCTTGTCCAACTTGTCGGATTTGTCGGCTGCGTCGCCGAGGGATTTTTGCAGAGAATCGATTTGTTTCTGGATCGATTCGGGCGTGGCGCTGGCGGCATTGCCCGGCTGGCGGGCCGCCTGTTCCAGCTTCTTATAAACGGGGCTTTGCGTCAGCTCGGCCTCCTGCTTAACGAGTTTTTCCGTGGCATTGGCCAGATCCTTCATCGCTTCCGCTTTGGTAAGCGTGTGTTTGCCCAGCTTCTCGCCGAGTTCGGCGAGTTCTTCCATGGATTTCTGAACGGCCGGCAAGGCGGGAGGCCTTTGCGAAAGATCACGACGAGTCAGTTCCGCCAGGTTTTTGCCCACGTCGCGAATGACAATCGCGTCCTCCTGCTTTTGCAGGTAAGCCTTGGAGCGGTATTCGGGCACAAATCCGAGGCCCACGGCGAGCGCCAGGATAATCGCGGCCCATCGCGCCCGGCGAGGCAACACCAGCATTCCCAATTTCCCAAGCTCGAGGGTGGCGGCGTGACGCGAGGCATCGGCCAGCACCAAGTTCTTCCATTCGGTGGGGGCCGGTTGACCGGAAACTTCCAGGGCTGTGCTCAAGCGCTCCTTCAAATTCTTCTCGTCATCGATCCATCGGGCGGTTCGCGCGAGCGATTCCGAACGCCAGCCACGGATGACGACGCCGGCCAAAGCGGCAGTCAGAGCAACGCCGCCCGCCACGGGAACAATCCAGCTTCGGATGGGCAATAACTTGTAGGCGGCGAGAGCGAGCAGGAAAATAATTGCTCCGACCAGGGCGCCCTCGGCCAACCCATTGATGGCTCGTTGGGAACGACGACGTTGCCCCGCTTGAGTGAGCACTTTTTGGATCTGTTCGAGATCGCTCATGGCCTTTTTCCTTCGTGGCTAAACTTGCACCCGGCAAGTGGTTTGGCGAGTTCTAATTTGACCGGAATCACCCGCCCTGCTACCAAGCCTTCCGGCCGTCCCGAGTCCGTCGCGACGACTCCAATTCATCGTAACAAACCCGCAATACCCAAGGTGAAATTCTCGTGGAAAAAGAAGGCGAGGACCGGCACTGAAGGCAATGGCCAGAAGTATCTGAGCCTGACGTTCGATTGACACCTCCGCCGCCATCCACCTCCGGCACCAAATCCCCCAATTGGCCCCGGGATACGTTTGGACGGGGCGAAATGCGCTTCTGGATCGGTCTGCTCACCCTTTGGGCTTCGTTGGGTTTCATCGCGCTCATCTTCATGTCGACCGCTTTTTTGAGCGGTAAGCACGACGACCATGAGACTGTGGTCCTCTACGCCGCGCAGGATCAGGTCTATGCCGAACCCATCCTGAAGGATTTCGAACAAGCCACCGGCATTCGTGTGCGTGCGATCTTCGACAGCGAAGCGGTAAAGACGGTCGGCCTGGCCAACCGATTGATGGCCGAGCGGGACCGACCACAGTGCGACGTCTTTTGGGGCAATGAAGAATTGCGCACGCGCCAACTGGCCGCGCTGGGAGTCTTCCGTCCAACCAACGGCTGGGCTGCCTTCGGCCACCGGAGCCGGAGGATCGCCGTCCGAGCGCGCGAAGGCGGGGTGGCTGTGCCTCGATCCTGGCGGGAATTGACGAATGAAATGTATCGCGGCCGAGTGGCGCTCGCTTATCCGTTATTTGGAACAACCGCCACTCATCTGATGGCCTTACGTCAACAGTGGGGCGAATCCAATTGGGCGGCCTGGTGCCAGGCACTGGCCGCAAACAAGCCGTTCATTGTTGATGGTAACAGCGTGGCGGTAAAATTCCTCGAGCGCGGTGACGCAGCCCTGGCGTTGACCGATTCCGATGACATCGCGGCGTCAATCCGGGAAGGCGCAGATCTCCGGGCTCTGCCGATGAACGAAGAGACGTTGCTCATTCCCAATACCGTGGCCGTCATCAACCAGTGCCCCCATCCCGGCGCAGCGGAGCAACTTTTTCAATACCTTCGATCACCCGCGGTCGTCGATCGATTGGTGGCGGCCGGCGCCCTGGAAAGCGCTCAAAATCCCGGTCAGGACACGCCGACGCTGCGGCCGGATTGGGATCGATTATTGCGCGACCTCGATGAGGCCACCTCCCGGCTGAAGAAATACTTCCAGCGATGAACGTTTTATCAGCGGCACACGATCGATGAACTGGGCGCTGCTGCTCAACAGCGCGGCGGTGTCCGCAGCAACAGCGCTTTTGGCGGGAGCTGCCGGATTTTTGGCGGCCCTGCGGATGGGGACGGCGAGCCCGGCCTGGAGGAAATGGTTGCAGGTGGCCACGCTGATAACCCTGGCCCTTCCGCCTTTTCTGGTTATCAACAATTGGCTGGAGCTGTTCAGCCCGAACGGGCCCTGGCGTCGATGGCTGCCCGTTGAGATCCATTCGCTGGGCGGGACGATAGCGGTGCTTTCCGTGATGTTCTGGCCCATCAGCGCGTTATTGACGCTCGGCGCCCTGGACCGGATCGAGCCCAGCCAGTTGGAGAGCGATCCGTTGCTGAGGGGCCGCGCGCTGCTGCGCTGGTTGCTGTGGCCGGCCGCCCGCGCGGCGGCTGGATTGGCCGCCCTCCTGATCTTCGTTCTATCGTTCAATCAATTCTCCATACCGGTCATCCTGCAAGTGCCGGTGTATCCTGAAGAGCTCTGGCTGGCATTAACCACCCGGCTGAACGAAGAAGGCGCCTGGGCCGCGGCAGTGCCGATGATGGTGCTGCCCGCTGTGTTTTTGGTGCTGGTGCGCCGCCGGGAATTTTCGTGGCCACGCGAATCAGGCTCGAGCACGCAACTAATCCTGGCCCGCCAGCTCGGCCATGGCTGGTGTCGCGCCGCAACCGCCGCAACAGTGATGCTGCTCGTGGCAGGGTTGGGCGTGCCCCTTGGCCGATTGCTTTGGACCGGCCGCACCTGGGAAGAACTACCAAAACTGCTGCGCGCCGCCCCGGACGTGGCGGCAAACTCCTTCATTTATGCATTTGTGCCGGCGACGGTGGCGGTGGTGTTGACCTTGGCCTTGTGGGCAAAGTCCTGGCGCGGCAAAGGTGGATGGGTCCTTTGGTTGCTCTTCTTCCTGCCTGGAGTCTTGATGGGCCGGGCGGTGATTTTCGGATTGAGCGAGACCGTCCTTTACGGAACATCGTTTGTCGTGTTGCTGGCTTTGACGGTTCGTTACTTCGCGGTGAGCTGGGAAGGAATGTCGATGGCGGGCAGTGGACTGGATCCGAACCTTCTTGATGTTGGCCGAATGGAAGGAGCGCGAGGCTGGGCGTTGTTCCGTCATTTCGCCTGGCCGCAATTGGTGCGGCCGATGGCAGCCACGTGGTATGTCATCTATTTGCTCGCGCTTTGGGATGTGGAGACGCTGGTGTTGATCTATCCGCCCGGTGGCGAAACGCTCGCGTTGCGGATCTTTAATTTGTTGCATTACGGTCATAACGCCCAGGTGAACGCGATGTGCGTCACCCTGCTGGGATTGGCGGTGCTGCCGGTGTTCCTCTGGCACGGCGGCCGTTTTGTCGCGGACCTGTGGCGTCACCGATGAATGTTGTAATGCAGCTTTGCTTGCAGGTCGCCCACCATCGTGGTGGGAGGGATCAGCGATTACGGCGTTGTGGCCTGGGATTTCTTTTGCTGACACTCGGGTGTGTCGCGGGCTGTTCCCGACCCGATTCAAACGGCGTCGAGATTCGGAGTTCCATCTTCTCGAAGGTGGAGGTTATTGGCGGGCGAGGCAGTGCGCTAGGCCGGTTCAACAAACCCCGTTCGGTGGCAGTGGACCGGAATGACAACCTTTACGTTGTCGACATGACCGGACGGGTTCAGAAGTTTTCTCCGCAGGGCGCCTTCCTTCTTTCCTGGCAGCTTCCCCAAACCGATCTGGGCAAACCCAAGGGAATGGCGACCGACACCAATGGAAACATCATCGTGGTGGAACCGCACTATCAGCGCGTGAATCATTTCGCGCCCGACGGCTCGCTCGCCAGCCAATGGGGCCGTCGAGGAACAAACGCTGGTGAATTGGTGCTGCCCCGCGCGGTCGCGGTGAACTCGCAGGGTGATTTGTTCCTCAGCGAATACACCACGGTGGATCGCGTCCAGGCCTTTCGCGCGGGCAGTCACGCGCCGTTTCTTCTCTTCGGCCGGCCCGGGGCAAGCGACGGGGAATTTAATCGCGCCGAAGGTATGGGCTTCGACAATCAAGACCGGCTCTACGTCGCCGATTCCTGCAATCATCGCATCCAGATTTTTTCCGGAGACGGCACCTGGCTGAAAACCTTCGGAAGGCCGGGCCGCAGCTCCGGCGAGCTCAGCTATCCTTACGATGTCCGCGTCGATCGGGAAGGGAGGCAGTTTGTATGCGAATTTGGCAACAGTCGGATCCAGGTTTTTGATGCGCAGAACCGCCCGCTGGAAATTCTGGGTGGACCGGGCACGCGTCCGGGTCAATTCAACAATCCGTGGAGCATCGCCTTGGATTCGCAAGGAAACCTTTATGTGGCCGATGCGGGCAACCATCGTGTGCAGAAGTTTGTTAAGTAGCGACCGTAGCGACCGCATCCCTGCGGGCCGGTGACGAAGCCCTTCGACAAGCTCAGGGCAGGCTCCTTCGACAAGCTCAGGGCAGGCTCCTTCGACAGGCTCAGGATTCACTTCCAGCTTCGCTTACACCCACTGGATTCACGTCCCCTGTTTCTTTTCACCTTTTTGTTGCATGGGCGGCAGGGATGCCGCCTCACCGGCACGCAGGGATGCGTGCGCTACACGGCTACCCGGCGTTGACAGTCTTGCTCCGGAAGTCTAAAAAATAAGCCTACTGCCCCGCAAAAAACGGCCATGGCTTGCATCAAAACCAGCGCGACACGACGCCACTCGGGCACCGCAATCGTCGCGCTCGTTCTCGGAGTCATCGTATTTGGCGTGACCGCCACCTCGGCCACGCCGGCCAATCGCGCCGCGCTCACCCGGCATTACGACCGGTTTCTCGTTAAAAAGCTGACCCAGTGCACGACCTGCCATTTACCCGGTGGCAAGGAAGATCCAACCGACCTTAAGGAATTTCCCCATAACCCATTCGGCGATCGGCTTCGCCAGGTCGGTCTCGAATCCGCAAAGTCCGGAACCAAGCCCGACTTGGAAACACGGCTGGCTGCGGTTGCCCAAATGGATTCGGACGGCGACGGAGTGGCCAACGAGTCGGAGATTCTACTCGGCCA
>Ga0070689_100003495_pt1 | contig 10454 bp, 13 predicted proteins | sample KBSS23HmetaG_FD_64669 | JGI IMG/M metagenome (GOLD analysis project Ga0070689, IMG submission 64669) | Switchgrass rhizosphere microbial communities from Kellogg Biological Station, Michigan, USA - KBS S2-3H metaG | ecosystem: Host-associated > Plants > Roots > Rhizosphere ... | reverse complement strand
GCAGCGCAGTCCTGCCCCGAGTTGACGAGACCGGCGGCGGCCACACCGGCAGCGGCCTCGGCGATGTCGACGTCGTCGAACACGACGACCGGCGCCTTGCCACCCAACTCCAGATGGACCCGTTTGAGATCGGCGGCCGCGGCGAGCGACACCTCGTGCCCGGCGCGGGTGCTGCCCGTCACCGAGATCAGCGAGGGCACCGGATGATCGACGAGCGCCCGACCGGTGTCGCGGTCGCCGACGACGATGTTCAACACGCCGGGCGGCAGGTGCTCGCCGGCGATCTTGCCGAGCAGTGCGGTCGTCACGGGTGTTGTGTCAGACGGCTTCAGCACCACGGTGTTGCCGGCCGCGAGCGCCGGGCCGAACTTCCACACTCCCATCATCAACGGGTAGTTCCACGGCGCGACCTGACCGCACACGCCGACGGGCTCGCGCCGCACCGCCGAGTCGTAGCCGGGTGCGTACGACGCGCTGGCCAACCCGGTGAGGTTGCGGGCGAGCGTCGCCATGTAGCGGAGGTGGTCGACCAACATCGGGAACTCTTCGTCGCGCATGTAGCGCATCGGCTTGCCGGTGTTGCGCACCTCCTCGCCGATGAACTCGTCGGCGTTGGCTTCCAACCCGTCGGCGAGTCGCAACAGAGCAAGGCTCCGTTCCGACGGTGTCGTCCGCTTCCACGACTCGAACGCCCGCGCCGCTGCCCGACAGGCATCGTCGATGTCAGCGGCCGACGAGATGGGTGCCTGCACGTACGCCTCGCCGGTCGACGGATCGACGATGTCCAGCGTGCGATCGGTCTTGGCGTCGCGGTACTCGCCGTCGATGAAGTTCTGCAGCAACATTCGTCCTCCGTCAGGTCAGCGTGATGGTGAATCACATGTTGCCACGACGACTCCAGCGCCGAAGGCGGCTACATATGTTGACACATATATATGCGGTGGCATATAGTCTTGCCCATGCCGACCGCACTCGCAGTCCTCGAGGCAATCGCCGAGCCGACACGCCGTCGCATCCTCGATGCAGTCCGCGACCGCGAGTGCTCGGTCAACGATCTCGTCGAGCAGGTCGGCATGCACCAGCCCGGCGTCTCCCGACATCTCAAGGTGTTGCGCGATGCCGGTGTCGTCGAGGTGCGACGCGATGCGCAGCGCCGCCTGTACAGCCTCCGCGCCGAACCACTGATGGAGCTCGACGCCTGGCTCGAGCCGTACCGGGTTCACTGGGCCGGACGCCTCGATGCGCTCGAGCGGCACATGAAACGCACGTCCACACCGATCACCAACCCCCCGATTCCCAAGAAACCGAAGGACCAACGATGAGCGACCTGCACAACTCACCCCGCTACGACGGGACCGTCGAACGAACGCCCGACGGCGGTGTCATCCACTTCGAACGCCGCTTCGATTATCCGATCCGCGACGTGTGGGACGCGATCACGAACCCGGATCGCCTTGCCGACTGGTGGTTGCCGTTCGATGCCGACATCACGGTCGATCTGCGTGAGGGCGGCGAGATGGTGTTCTCGGCGACGGGCGATGAACCGATCACCATCACCTGCACGATCTTGCGCGTCGAACCGCCGATGCTCCTCGAGCACACCCACGCCGATCCGGGCTCGGTCATGCGTTGGGAGCTCGAAGCGATCGACTCCGGTTGCGTCCTGCGTCTGAATCACTTCGTGCCCGACCCCTCCACGGCGATCGACAACTGCTTCGTCGTCGGGTTGCACACCTCGCTGTCGCGCCTCGAACCGTGCCTCGCCGGTCGTCCGGTGGCGTGGGACTGGGACGAGTTCGCTACCTCACAGGCGCACTACGCCGAGATGGGGCTCGCCCCGGCTGCGTCGTCGTAACGGACCGACCTCACGGTTGGCGGCCGAGGAAGGCGACCAGTCGCTCCGTCGCTCCGCAGCCTTCGGGCGCCGCAACCTCCGGGCCGAAGCGGCCGGTGCGGATCTCCGGCGAGATGATCGATCGGCTCGCCTCGAGCGCAGCTTCGGCGACATCGGCAGGGAGTTGCGCGGGTTGACCCGTCGCGGTGGCGATGTCCCACGTGTGCGTCGCGGTGTCGAGGAGGTTGATGCCGGCGAGCACGCGGCCCGGCATCGGGCCCGGACCACCGTCGACGATCTTGTCGAGCACGCCGGGGGCGCGCCACGCCGCGAGTGATGCGGCTGCCGCTTCGTCGAACTGCGTGGCGGGATCGTCGCCCAACGTGAAGGGTGTGCGCGGCGCTCCTGCGGCGGCCGCACCGATGCCGGCGACGACTGCGATCGCGTGCGTCATCAGGTCACGCACGTTCCATTCCGGACAGGGGGTGGGATCGTCGTACTGGTCGGCGCGCACGTTGCCGATCACGCCGTGGGCATGTCGGAAGGTCTGCTCGAGTGCGTCGATGACTTCCATCGGTTCTCCGATCTGTGTAAGATAGTACTTACATAGTCGCGAAGATCGTGCGACAATGCAAGGGCTTTCGCGCAGGAGGTGATGTTCGATGGATGCGGCGTTGCGAGCAGTTGCCGATCCCACCCGTCGGGCGATCCTGCGTCTGGTGCGCGACGGAGAACTGGCCGCCGGCGACATCGCCAATCACTTCCCGTCGATGAGCCGGCCGGCCGTGTCGCAACATTTGCGCGTGCTCACCGACAGCGGACTCGTCGCGGTGCGCCCCGATGGCAACCGACGCATGTACCGATGGCGGCGCGAGGGCCTGCGCGACGCGGCGGCGTTCCTCGACGAGATGTGGTCCGACGGGCTCGCTCGCCTCAAGGCCGCGGCAGAGCGCGAGGATCAGAGAAAGGCTGACAACAAGTGACCGACATCGACAGCAACGTGGTCGAGCAGACCATCCGAATCGCCGCCAAGCCGGAAACGGTGTGGAAGTACTGGACCGACCCGGAGCGGATGCGCGACTGGTGGGGTACGGCCGAGCTCGACCCTCGTCCCGGCGGCGTGTGCCGCATCGAGAGGGAGGGCGGGGCGACGATGAGCGGCGAGTACCTGGAGCTCGAACCGCACGATCGCCTGGTGTTCAGCTTCGGTTGGGAACCGAGCGACGATGCTCCGGCCATCGCTCCGGGCCAGAGCCGCGTCGAAGTGACCTTGATCGAGGACGCCGGCGACACGATCCTGACCTTGCGCCACAGCGGCATCCCCGACGCGGTGGCTGGGATTCATGCGGTCGGCTGGTCCAACCATCTGCCGTTGCTCGCGGCCGCCGTCGCCAAGGGCGCGTAGCGCGCGTGACCGGTTTGCGGTCTGACGGGTTCGGGTAGGAGGCCGAGCGTCAACCCAGAAAGGTCGCCATGCCACGTCAGAACCCTTCAGAGAACGGTCATCGGTCGCCCACGCTCGTGCCGCGCACGAGCAAATTGCCGGCACAGGACAGCGAATACCTCACCACCGCCTTCGGCCAACGGCTGAGCCACACCGACGATTCGCTGAAGGTCGGCGATCGCGGCCCGACGCTGATGGACGACTTCCACCTGCGCGAGAAGATCACGCACTTCGATCACGAGCGCATCCCCGAGCGGGTCGTCCACGCCAGGGGCACAGGGGTCCACGGTGTCTTCGAGTCGTACGGGAACGCCTCGGAGTTCACGTGTGCCGACTTCCTGCAACCGGGCCGGACGACCCCCGTGTTCGTCCGCTTCTCGACCGTCGTCGGATCGCGCGGCTCGGCCGACACGGTGCGCGACGTCCGCGGCTTCGCGACCAAGTTCTACACCGATGACGGCAACTTCGATCTCGTCGGCAACAACATCCCCGTCTTCTTCATCCGCGACGGCATCAAGTTCCCCGACCTCATCCACGCGGCCAAGCCGGAGGCGGACCGCGAGATTCCGCAAGCGCAGACCGCGCACACCACGTTCTGGGATTTCGTCTCGATGATCCCCGAGTCGCCGCACATGCTGATGTGGGCGATGTCGGACCGTGCCATCCCGCGGTCGTTGCGCATGATGGAGGGCTTCGGCGTGCACACGTTCCGCCTTGTGAACGAGGCCCGTGAGACGACGCTGGTGAAGTTCCACTGGAAGCCGGTGCTCGGCGTGCACGGCCTGGTGTGGGAGGAAGCGCAGATGATCGCCGGCGCCGACCCCGACTTCCACCGGCGCGATCTGTTCAATGCGATCGGCGCCGGCGCGTTCCCGGAGTGGGAGCTCGGCATTCAGGTCCTTCCCGATACCGACGATCAATACCTCGACGAGATCGACCTCCTCGACGCAACCAAGCTCGTGCCCGAGGAGCGAGTACCGGTGCAACCGATCGGGCGGATGACCCTGAACCGCAACCCGGCGAACTTCTTCGCTGAAGTCGAGCAGGTCGCCTTCCACACGGGCCACCTCGTGCGCGGCATCGAGGTGACGGATGATCCGTTGATGCAGGCGCGCATGTTCAGCTATCTCGACACGCAGCTCTCCCGCCTCGGCGGTCCCAACTTCGAGCAGATCCCCATCAACCGTCCTCGCGCCGCGGTCAACGACAACCACCGCGACGGCATGCACCAACAGGCGGTGCACAGCGGACGCACCCCCTATCTGCCGAACGCGGTGGGCGGCGGCTGCCCGTTCCTGGCGACCGCCGAAGACGGTGGATACGTCCACGTCGAACGCATGGTGCAAGGCCCGAAGGTGCGGCGACGTGGGCCCAACGACGAGTACCGGCAGGCCGCCCTGTTCTGGCGGAGCATGACACCGACCGAGCAGGACCACATCGCCGACGCGTTCACCTTCGAGCTCGGTCACGTCGACGTGCCCGCCGTCGTCGAGCGGATGTTGATGCGCCTGGCGCTCGTCGACGGCGAACTGGCCCGTCGTGTCAGCGTCGGGCTCGGCATGCCGGTGCTCACCAATCCGGATGCGGTCGGTGACGACGTCGAACCGTCGCCTGCGCTGTGCATGATCGACGGCATCGCCTATCCGATCGACGGCCGCGTGGTGCAGATCCTTGCGTCCGACGGCGCCGACCTGTCGGGCATCCGATCGCTGAAGGACGAGATCGTCGCGGCCAGTGCGACACCACACGTCATCGCACCGCGCAAGGGATCGATCCTCGGCAAAGGTCGGAGCAACGACGAGTTGACGGTCGATCGCTCGTTCCACACCGCATCGTCGGTGGTGGCCGACGCCATCGTCGTTGCCGGCGGCGCGGCGCTGTCCGACGACGCGGGAGTGATCGCCTACATCCAGACCGCCTACCGCCACTTCAAGACGATCGCTGCCTGGGGCAGCGGCATCGACACGTTGACTGCTGCGGGGATCAGTGCGGACGAGCCCGGCATCGTCACGAGCGACCGCTTCAGCAAACGCTTCGCGGCGTCGCTGCTCGAAGCGATGGGCTCGCATCGGCACTGGGAACGCGCCGGTGTCCATCCGACGCGCTCGCCGCAGGAGGCACTCGTATGAGCAACGGAATCGACCTCATCATCATGGACCACGAGCGCGTGAAGGACCTCTTCGCCAGCTTCGAGGTAACCGGCGACGGCGGGTACGTCGGGCAGATCCTCGACGCGCTCGTTGCTCACGACGATGCCGAGCAAGCGGCGCTGTATCCCCTCGCCGGACACTTGCTCGGCGACGTGTCACTGATCACGCGTATGGCCACCGCGCACTCGCTCATCAAGCAGCAGATGGATCTGGTCCGCTCACTCGAGGGGCCTCCGCTCATCGAGGCCGTGAAGCAGTTGAAGAAACTCGTGACCGCGCACGCGAACGAGGAGGAGACGAAGCTGCTGCCGGCTGTCGCCGACAAGGCCACGGCCGCGCAACTCGACGGGCTGGCAGCGCGAATCGAACAGGTCAAGCAGCGGGTCGGATGATCCGTCGCTCGGAGATCAAGCAGAAGCTCCGACGAAGGCTGAACCGACAATGCGCCTGCTGCTGCCTCGCGACAGGGCGTCGTCGACGACGAGCTCGGACAATGCCGCGGCCGGCTCGACGACGATCACGCGCTGATCGGAATGGAATCGCCGTAGCTCGCGCGAGAGGCGCAGAGCCGCGAATCGGGCGCTCATCGCCCCCGCCATGGTTCGCGCCCGACGGCCGCTCATCGGCGAGATGACCACGGTCAGATCCGGCGCAGCTTCGTCGTCGACGAGCAGGTCGGCGTTGGTCGGCGAGCTCATCGCGCCGTCCACGCAGAGCCTTCCACCAGCGCTCACCGGTCTCATGACCGCCGGCACCGCGCACGACGCGGCAACGGCGTTCGCCAACTGCACGTCGGTCGATCCGTCGAACACCACACGTGCCCCCGTCATCAGATCCGTGGCGCAGATCTTGAGTGAACCGGGAACGGAGGGCCAGCAAACGTCACCGAGGAAGTCGAAGTAGGGAGCGAAGTCGAAGTCTCCTGTTCGAAGCAACGGGAGGATCGACGAACTGACCCGACCGGCGAGCAGCATCTTCGCCGTCCCCACGGCGCGGTGCGGCGTGGGAATGCGAAAGATGGCTCGGACAGCAGGCGCCTGCGGTAGATCGGTGACGAAGTGGACGCTGTGTTGTGCCGCCCGTGGTGAGAGGTGGACCGGGTTCTCGGTGACGAGCGCGGCGATGTCGGCTGCCTCGAAACCGAGTGTCACCAACGACGCTCCGACCGCTCCGGCCGAAGTTCCGATCACAGTGCTCGCATCGGCGAGACGCACACCGTGGTCGACCGCCATCGCGAGCATGATGCCCGCCTCGAATGCCGCGCCGGTTGCGCCTCCTGCACCCAGCACGAGCCCGAAACCGGAGAAGTCGAGCCCGCCCAATTCGGACCATGCAAGCGACCGCCGGCGACCGCCTTCGACCATTGTCAGTCGGACGCTGTGGCCGTGGATCGTGCCGCTCGAAGCATCATCGGACACGCCCGATCACCTACCCGGGAGTCGTCTTCACCAAACGGGCGACACTCCAACGGGTGTTGTTGGAGTCAGTTCGCCGATCCGTGTTTCGGGCGTGCGGCGGTGGATATACGTCAGCCCAATCCGTCCGTCTGCGCACACAATTTGGAGGTCACATGACGACCATCGGAACATCGGATCCCACTTCCGCGACGGGGTCCAAGGCCTCGGTAGCTGCCGACGAGGCTCAGCGCGTCGGGTCGGCCGCGGTCGACGCAACCCAGGGCGTGGCGCACGAAGCCGCGACACAAGCGTCGGCGGTCGTCGACGAGGCCAAGGATCAACTGTCGCATCTGTTGGATCAGACCAAGCGTGAAGTTCGAACGCAACTCGACGCGCGAACCGAACAAGCTGCAACCGGTCTGCACACGTTCTCCCGGCAATTGACAGCCCTCAAAGAGGGACGTCTGGAGGAGGCCGGCGGAGTCAAGGACGTCGTCACTGATCTCGAGCAACGCGTGCGGCGGTACTCGCAGAGCGTCCAAGACCGTGGCCCGAACGCCTTGGCCACCGACGTGACCGCGTTCGCCCGCAGGCGTCCGATCGTTTTTCTGTTCGGCGCCGCTGCCGCCGGCTTCGCCGTCGGTCGTCTCGTGCGGGCGGGCGCGATGAGCAGCCAGCCGTCGACTCCCAACGGCTCCTCGATGTACGCGACTCGGCGTCCCATGGACGGCGGCTTGCCGTACGAGGCTGTGTCCGAACTGCCGCCGCCGCAGCCCGACGGGGGGAGGTTCAACGCGCCGTGAGCGACAACCCGACAATGACCGATCCGGATCACGCCGTTCGCCCGTTGCAGGCCGACAAGTCGCTGGGTGAACTCTTCGGCGACTTGACCGGTGACATGAGCCGGCTGTTCCGTCAAGAGGTTCAGCTCGCCAAGGTGGAAGCGCGGGACGAGTTGAAGAAGACGGGCAAGGCCTCGGCCATGCTCGGCGCCGCCGGCCTCGCCGGCTGGATGACCGCGCTGTTCGTGTCGCTCGCCCTGGCCTGGCTTCTCGACCAAGGCATGAACACGGCGTTGGCGTTCTTGATCGTCGGCGTCCTGTGGGCGCTCGCCGGCTTCGTTCTGTTCCAGCGTGGCAAGAGGCAACTCGCCGCCATCGAGCCACTTCCGGAAACGACACAAACTCTCAAGGAGGATGCAGAATGGCTCAAGACACAGAAGAGCTGAAGCGTGAGATCGAATTTACGCGACAGGACATGAGCGGAACGCTCGACGCAATAGGGGATCGGGTCAGCCCCGGCCGAATGATCCAACGCAGGAAGAACCGCATCGCTCAAGCGTTCGGCTCCCTGCGCGACAGCGTCATGGGCACTGCACACGAGGCGAAAGAAAACCTCAGTGAAGCGTCCGACAACGCCACCGAGGCCGTCAAGCACGCACCCGACATGGTTGCGCAGCGCACGGCCGGCGCGCCGATGGTCGCCGGCGGTATCGCGTTCGGTATCGGAATGCTGATCGCCATCGCGTTCCCCGCGACTGAAGCCGAAGAGGCCGCAGGCGAGAAGCTTCGCGGCGCGATCGAGCCGGTGAAGGAAGACCTCGTGCAATCTGCGCAACAGGTGGCGCAGAACGTGAAGGAGCCCGCCAAGCAATCGGTCGAGTCGCTCAAGGAAGCCTCCGCGGAAGCCGCTCGTTCGGTGGCATCGTCCGCAAAGGAAGCGACCTCGGACGTCAAAGACGAGGCCATGAGTTCCGTCGAGACCGTCAGATCGACGGAGTAACACAACGTCGACTCGCGAGGCTGCTGTGATTCGGGCAAGCACCCCGCACCTTCCGTCGGCGGTGGAGCGCGAGCGCGTCGAACGACTGTGCCTCGAGTACGCCTCGACCCGCGATCCGCAACTGCGGGACGAGATCGTCGAAGCCCATCAATGGCTCGTCGCGCTCAGCGCCCACCAGCTACGCCGGCGCCGAGAGGCACTCGACGATCTCATGCAAGTTGCCAACGTCGGCCTGTTGCAGGCCATCGATCGATTCGACCCTTCGTTCGGAGTCACCTTCCGGACGTTCGCGTCGGCGACGATCGGAGGAGTGCTGCGTCGTCACTACCGGACCGTGTGGCGACTGCGCGTGCCCCGCCGCGTGCAGGAGTTGCACGTCAGCGTGGGTTACGCAATCGAGTTCCTCACTGCGGAGCTGCAACGTTCACCGAACATCGCCGAGGTCGCCGCGCGGGTCGGCGCGTCCGAGGAAGAGGTTCTCGAAGCGCTCGATGCCGGCGCCAACCTGCTGCCTCGATCCCTCGACTACGGCGAGGAGCAACCGGCCGTCGCCATCGATGACGCCGCTCTCGATGCTGCGGAGCGACGAATCGATGTCAGGGACCTGCTCGGCACTCTGCAGCCGCTACCTCGCCGGGTGCTGTGCCTGCGCTTCTTCGACGGCCTCACCCAGACCGAGATCGCCGAGGAACTGGGCACGAGCCAGGTCCAGGTATCGCGAATCCTTCGCAGCACACTCGTCAACCTGCGCGGCCGGATGACCGCGGGACAATTCGACTGACCCCGCGCCGCCGGCTCAGGCGTCGATGCGCGCCATCTGCCTCGCTCGACGCAGATCCTCGACGAGCGCGGCGCGGATCTCGGCCGCTGCCTCGTCAGCGCGGAGTACCGCCGACGGGTGATAGGTCACAATCGCCGGAGTGTTGGCGACGGTCAAGGTCTGTTGACGGCTGGCCGCGATCGGCACCGTGCGGCCGAACAGTGAACGCGCTGCGGTGGCGCCGAGCACCACGATCACGGCGGCGTTGACCGACTTCAACTCGGCGTCGATCCACGGGTGACAGGCCTCGATCTCGTCGGTGTTCGGCTTCTTGTGGATCCGCCGCTTGCCGCGCATTTCGTGCTTGAAGTGTTTGACGGCGTTGGTCGCATAGACCAGATCGCGATCGATGCCCGCGTCTTCGACGCAGCTCCACAGCACCCGACCGGCGGGGCCCACGAACACGTGACCCTTCTTGTCCTCCTGGTCGCCGGGCTGCTCGCCGACCAACATGATGGGAGCTGATCGCGACCCCTCGCCGAACACGGCCTGCGTGGTGTCCTCATACAGGGGACAGCCCTTGCAAGCCTGGACGGCTTCTCGCAACACAGGCAACGATTTCGACGCCGGTACGAATGGCTCGGCCGTCCACGTCACGTCAGGCACACGCCGACAGTGCCCCTGCATCCCCGGTTCCAATCGCGTCTGCACTGGGTAGAGGCAGGGCGTGACGATCGGAGCTACAGAAGAGGAATTGGCGCGGCGTGTCGCCGAGCTGCTCGACGGCCGCACGATCGCGACCGCCGAGTCGTGCACGGCGGGACGCTTGGCGGAGGTTCTGGCGTGCGTCGAGAAGGCGGCCGACTTCCTTCGCGGCGGCCTCGTCGCCTACCAGGACGAGATCAAACGGCAGTTGCTCGGTGTCACCGCCGACTCGGTGTTGACCATCGACGCGGCGAAGGAGATGGCGGTTGGGGCGCTGGGCCTGTTCGACGCCGACGTCGCGGTGTCGACAACTGGCGTCGCCGGCGACAAGTCGGAGGACGGCACGCCGCCGGGCACCGTCTACATCGCTACCGCGGTGGGC
>Ga0070689_100003494_pt1 | contig 10456 bp, 10 predicted proteins | sample KBSS23HmetaG_FD_64669 | JGI IMG/M metagenome (GOLD analysis project Ga0070689, IMG submission 64669) | Switchgrass rhizosphere microbial communities from Kellogg Biological Station, Michigan, USA - KBS S2-3H metaG | ecosystem: Host-associated > Plants > Roots > Rhizosphere ... | reverse complement strand
ATCCGGCGGGAGCCAGCAAAGGCTGTGCAACTCTTGCGACATGACTGATTCATAAATTTCAATTTCCCGACGTCTCGGCGAGTATATTACCCGGATAAAATGCGGTTGTCAATATTATCCTGGTAAAATGCAATTCGCATCCTGGATATTCGTGACGATGACGGCGCTCCGGGGCAATGTCCTTGTTAGAATTGGTGAACAGACCCTCTCGGATCGTAGGAGGAAGCTGACTGCAAGTCAGCGTTACGTACGTGATTTTAGCTGTCGGCCTTGTCGAATCGCTTCCGCAAAATCTCCAGGAATGCCTTGAGCAACGGCGATTCGTTGTCGCGCCGCCAGGCAAGTGAGAGCTGAAACTTTGGCGTTTTGGGCGGCAGCGGGCGGAAGACCACATCCGAGGGAAATCTTTGGAATAAACCCGGCAAAAGCGCCACGCCAAACCCGGCGGATACCAATTCGAGGATGCTCGCCGGGCCGTCCGCAAGCTTAATGACTTGGGCCTCGAACCCGGCCTCACGGCATAGATTCAAAATCCAGTCGTGTAAAAGCGCGGCCGAAGAACGCCTGAGCATGACGAACGGCTCGCGGGCCAGCATTCGCAACGTCAGCAGGCGTTGTTTGGCCAGGCGATGCCCGGGAGGCAAGGCCACCATCAACTCAACCTCGCGCACGCGTTCGAACTCAAGGGCCGGGTTCATTTCGACGATCGGCAGGGGGACAAATCCGACGTCAATCCGGCGGTCCATCAATGCCGTGATCTGTTCCTGGGGCAGCAAATCCAATATGGTCAGGTCCACGACTGGGAAACGTTCGCGAAATTCGCGGATGGCCGGGGGCAGAAACAGCCCGCCAATTGGCGGGAGAATCGCGACGCTGAGTTGGCCTGCCTCACCACGGCTTGTCGCTTGCGTCAGCTTAACCGCGCGCTGGACCTGAGAGAGAACTTGCCTCGCCTCCTTGAGGAAGCATTCACCGGCGGGCGTCAGAGCGAACTTCCTATTGGTCCGATCAAACAGCTTCGTCCCCAATTCATCCTCCAGATCGTGAATCTGGCGGCTGAGCGGCGGCTGTGACACGTGCAAACGTTGGGCCGCCCGTCGGACATTCAATTCGTCGGCGACGGCTACAAAATATCGCAAATGCCGCAGTTCCATAACGAGTGATACCCGGCGGGAATCATGTTGCAACGAACATGGTATTGGCGAGTGCCGGCCGTCTGAGAGGCGTCAAATTCTCCTCTTCGTGACTTCCGCGATCATGGAAGCACCTGGAGTGATCACGGAGTCGAGCGGGCTTCCCGTTCGTCCTGGACCTGATCCCGATGGTGATTCGCCGCGTTATGGCCCGGGCCCAATTCTGAACCGAGTTGCAATCGATCCTGCGGTTCGACCGGCGTGCCGCGCTGGGCTTGGGTGTCGTCGGGAATTCTGCTTCGGTCCCGACGCTGACGAGGCGTCAACGTTGGACCCAGGAGCGACGGCGGCCAAAACTCGAACAGGTCGTCGGCGGAATTCAGGAAGGCGCGTAGGGCGCGGGCGCGGGTCGTCCGGAGATATCGGTTGAACGGTTCCAGCAAGGACCCTATTCCTTCATCCTGTCGCACGAATCCGCTGATGCATCGCTCAATGATTTCGAGATCCTGGAGCGTCCCCATTCGTTGCTGGTAATGAGCGAGTGCGCGAAGTTGGCGCCTACCCAGGCCGGTGAAATCCGGAGAAAGCGCTTCCACCATGTAACGGAATTTTTTGAACGCGATCCGAGTGCGGTGAATTGTTTCCGGGTCGGCTGGGTCAATGGCTTTGCGACGGCTGATCAATGTGGCAAAGGCGCTGGTGGTGGCCTGTGTGACCGCCTTTAGAAGATGGTCCGGGCGACCGTCGGTCGGTGGTCTCATCGCCAGATGCAACTGCAGAGCCTGGATCCATTTTTGCAGTTTCCGCGTTTTGAAACCTTTGACTTCCCTGGCGCTGGCTTTTTGAAGCCGGCGCTCCCGACGTCGGAGCACATCGTCCAGCAGGATCAGCTCGGGAAACCGCTCCATCCTGAGGTGGATATAGAGGAGCTGGACGTGAATATCCCGGAGTTCGCCCAGAGCCTTCAGCCGGCGCTTCAGGACGCGTCGCGCCATCTTGGACGTCCTGCCGGGTGTAACGCAGCCCACGATCAATAGCTGGGCGATGAGTCGCCGCGTCGCCACCCTCAACTTGTGCACCGACTGCTCCGAAAAATCATCCTGACAACGGCGAATGCACGCCCGATACGTCTTCCAACGGTTGCCCAACGCGTTCGCAAGGAAAGGCCCAAGCACCGACTGGGTTGCCCGAAAAGCCGGGGTTGGAAGTTCGAGAAGCTTAATAGCGGGCGGTGAAGCAAGCTCCGGCAGATCGTCGGCTCCGACCCGTGTCGGCGGGAGCCCGGCCACAGTCGACTGCGGTGGTTGAATAGCATTCATGGTACTGTCCGGGCGCTCGGCAATTGGAGAGGAATGGCCGACCCGGAAAAACCGAGAGCTGGGACCGTAGCGGGAGAAACGAGGGCCGGCAACGGCGATTTGTTAACATTCTATTCACACTTCTAAAACACTACAGACCAACAACTTGTAACACTCCAAACCTTTCGGCGCTAGTGGCGGTCCCGCACAATGAAAAGCCTCTGACCTCGAGCCGAAGCGAAATCAGTCGGTCATTGCAGCGGCCGAGGACCGAAGTATGAAAGCCATTTCATTGAGCAAAACAGAAACAGCAGCCGGCAGGATCAGCAGGAAGCGTTTTCTGTTCTACCGGGTTGCCCTACGTTGGCTGAGCGATTTTCAAGAGGCAAATTGGTTTTGGAGAGCGTGGAATTGAAAGGTTTCCTGGCCGCGTGACCCGCGCGCACGGGAACAGCTCGGACGCTGCGTTGAAGTTGTTTAGTCTCGCGCGGATGCTGCCGGCGCCATTCTGACGGCGTCACTCCAAAATGCTTTTTGAACATTCGGTTGACATAATATACCCGTCGCGGTATATGTTCGATGGCGTATATGAAACTTTTGCAAATCTACCGCTGCTTGTGCGATGAAACTCGCCTTCGCATCCTTCATCTCTTGACGCAGGGGCCGCTCTGCGTCTGCCACTTTCAAAGCATTTTGAAAGTGCCCCAGGTGGCTGTTTCCAAACACCTCGCCTACCTGCGGGCGAACGGCCTGGTGCTGGCGCAACGGCACGAGAAGTGGATGATCTACCAACTGCCGAAAAAAGGGTCCGCGGAGCTTGAGCTTGATCTGCAATTGCGTTGTTTGCAGGACTGCGTGCAGTCCAACCCGGTCTTCCGCGACGATTTGAAACGACTCGAAAGAATGCGTTGCGAGTGCGAATGGGTTGAGCAAGCAGCTCATGCGCGCGCAGGAAAGAACTGAGCTATGAAAGACTCCAAGATTCTAATCGATCCAGAAGCCGTGCGCGAAATAGTGCGTCACGACTACGCGAAGATTGCACAAGGCACTTCCGCAGGTTGCTGCGGGCCGGGCGTTTCCGGTTGCGGTGCTTCGCCGCAAGCCAGCGACAAACTGGCCAGGGAGTTGGGCTATTCCGTTGAGGAGCTTCAAGCTCTTCCCGATGGCGCTAACATGGGACTTTCTTGTGGGAACCCTGCTGCTCTCGCTGCGATCAAGCCCGGCGAGGTTGTGCTCGATCTCGGCAGCGGCGGCGGTTTTGACGTGTTCATTGCCGGACGCAAAGTCGGCGCAACCGGTCGGGCCATCGGCGTGGATATGACACCTGACATGCTTGCCAAAGCGCGGCGAAACACCGCCAGTTACCGGCACCAAACCGGTCTTGATAATGTGGAGTTTCGTTTGGGTGAAATCGAGCACCTGCCACTTGCTGACAATAGCGTGGACGTGGTCATTTCAAATTGCGTTATCAACTTGTCTCCGGACAAACATTCGGTATGGACAGAAATTGCCCGCGTTTTGAAACCCGGCGGGCGCGTTGCGGTGTCCGACATTGCCCTGCTCAAACCACTACCCGCTAAAGCGTTGGACCTGGTCGAAGCAGTGGTCGGCTGTGTTGCCGGAGCAGTTCTCGCGACCGAGACCGAAGAGATGGCACGCAAGGCGGGGCTGCAAAACATAGTTCTCAAGTCGAAACCGGGCGGCATCGAGGCGATGACGAGTTGGGAAGACCCACTTTGCCGAAATATTGTGGAGCATTTACCCGACGGAGCCAAACCATTGGAGTATATCACCAGCCTGGAAGTTCAGGCACGCAAGCCTGATGGTAGTTGCTGCGGCGAGAGTTGCTGTGCTCAATGAAGCGCTTCACCGCTGAGTTCATCGGAACGTTTGGTCTGGTCTTTGCCGGAACAGGAGCCATCGTCATCAATGAGGTGAGTGGCGGCGCCGTCACCCACGTAGGAATCGCCCTGACGTTCGGCCTGGTCGTTTTAGCGATGATTTACACCTTCGGTGACATCTCCGGAGCGCACCTCAATCCAGCAGTGACTCTAGGATTTTGGGCTGCTCGCCGAATGCCTATTCGTGACGTTCTGCCGTATGTTGCAAGTCAGATTCTCGGCGCTTTTGCGGCCAGCGCATCGCTCCGGTTCCATTTTCCACAGAACAAACTCCTCGGGGCAACCTTCCCCGCCGGGACTGATGTCCAATCGTTCGCGCTGGAAGCGATTTTGACCTTTTTTCTCATGCTAACGATTCTGAACGTCTCAATCGGTGCAAAGGAAAAAGGAATTACAGCGGGCATAGCCGTGGGTTCAATCATTGGTCTGGAAGCCATGTTTGCAGGCCCGATCTGCGGAGCTTCGATGAACCCGGCCAGATCAATTGCCCCGGCAGTCGTCTCCGGGCACCTCGAACACGTGTGGATTTATCTTGTGGCACCAGTCGTCGGTGCGGTCGCGGCCACGTTTGCCTGCCGCTGCGTTCGAGAGCCTGGCTGCTGCTCAAAACCAAAACCCGGAACCACACCATGAAAAAGAAGGTCTTGTTCGTTTGCATTCACAACAGCGCCCGCAGCCAGATGGCCGAGGCGTTCCTCAACCAAATTTGCCCCGAGGAATTTGAGGCTCAAAGCGCCGGCCTTGAACCCGGCAAACTCAATCCTGTTGTGGTCGAGGCGATGCAGGAAGTCGGCATCGACATCTCCGGCAACAAGACGAAGGCTGTTTTCGACATGCTCAAATCTGGCCAATTGTTTTCTCACGTCATTACGGTTTGCGACGAGGCGAGCGCCGAACGTTGTCCGATTTTTCCCGGCGTCACCAAGCGGCTGCACTGGAGCTTTGCCGACCCATCGAGCTTCCGAGGTGATCGCGCCGAGGCGCTAAGCAAGACACGAGCAGTGCGCGATTCGATCAAACAAAAGATCGAGGCTTGGTGCGATGAAGTGTGCGAACAGGACGGGTGTTGAATCACTGGCCCGCGCCATCGGGCGGTTGCCATTCTTGCTTCCTTCCTTTTTGAATCTCGGATAATGCGCATCTGCAAAAACCAGAAGCGGAGGCTTTGAAGGAACAGGCCGTCGAGCTCGACGCAATCCCACATCTAGCTCGCTATCGGCTGGTGAAAGGGAATCAGAAAGTTTCGATTAATTCTTCTTCTGCCGCTGTGTGCAATCATAGGGTACCCATTTTTTTCGCCATACTTCTAGCACAGCTTGACCCGCGTTGTGTGACAAATCGCCCAAATCTGCGTGAACTCTTGTTTACCGCTCGGTTCGAGCTGTGTCTCGGGTCTCAGATAACTCCATTCGCGTGGCAGCGAACGGCTGACGTCCCGCGGGGCAAAGCCAATCCGCATCAGGCGCTCGCTCACACGGGCTGGCGCCGCACCAGCCCGCTTGATTCTCCGCTGTTGCGAAAGCGCCGCCGACTTGTTGTCGTCAGGAAGTCTTGGAGCTTGGCAACAAAACCGTAACCAGGTCGTCACGGGACCGTCGCTGGACGGAAAATTATTCGATGGGTATAGGAAATCAAAGAAACAAACCGAAGATCACGTGACCGGGCGCTTCGGCTGATCAAAATCTCATGATTTATTTCGAAAACGAAATCGGCGAACTGAAAGAAAAGCTGCTCACCATGGCGAGCAAGGCCACCAGCGCGGTCAGCAAAGCGATCAAAGCGCTGGTGGACCGGGACGATGACCTCGCCCGTGCCGTGCAATACGAGGATGACGAACTCGACCAGTTCGAAATTGAAATCGACGAAATAGCACTCGGACTGCTTTCCAAGGCCCCGCTGGGGCTCGACCTTCGGTTCATCACCGCGGCGATGAAAATCTCTCATGACCTGGAACGGGTCGGCGACGAGGCCACCAAGATCGCCCGCCGTTCGATCGAACTGAGCCAGGAGCCGCAGCTCAGGCCCTATGTTGACATCCCGCGCATGACACGAAAGGGCGCGGAAATGCTGGCCGACGCCCTCGATGCCTTCGTGAACCGCAACCCGGAAAAGGCGCGAGCGGTCGTCCCACGCGACAAGGAAATCGATCTGCTAAATAAACAACTGCATCGGGAATTGGCCAGTTACATGGTCGAACGGCCGGCCACAATCACGCGTTGTCTGAATCTGATGGTGATTTCCAAGAGCTTGGAACGCATCGCCGACCACGCAACGAACGTGGCTGAGGAAGTCGTCTATCTCTACGAAGCGAAGGACATCCGCCACACCGGCAAAGACGCAGTGCCTGCTCCCAGCCAGGGGAAGACCGGCGTGTATCTCTCAACATTTATGCCCGGGTGATTGGAAGCAGCCGAGGTGATGAGTCTCCAATTGAAACCAAATCAGACTGGAGATCATGTCCTCCCTAAGTGGTCTGAGTATTTATGCCTCAGACCACTAAGCCGCCGATCCGGCGTCCTGGATTTGTCACAAATCATCCCTGGCGTCGCCGCCGGGACGGTTCTAGATTGGCCCGGTTCCCGAAACATCAACCAGGAGCCTTTATGTCGACGAACAGCATTGTGCAAACAGACGCCTCGGAACTGGCCCGGCAGGCCGCGAATCTTTTTCTTCAAGCCTTCGGAAATCACCCGGGTTTCCGGCTTGCGCACGCGAAGGGGATTGTCTGCCACGGGATTTTTGAACCTGCCGCCGACGGGGCGGAATTGAGCCGCGCGGCGCATTTCAGCGGCAAGCCCGTCCCGGTGACCGTCCGCTTCTCGAATTCCACCGGCATTCCCACGATTCCCGACGGCGATCCGCATTCCAATCCCAAAGGCATGGCCATCCGCTTCAAGCTGCCGGGCGGCGGCATCACGGACATTGTCGCCAACGGCCAGAACGGATTCCCCGCTGGAACGCCGGCTGATTTCGTCGGCTTTCTTGGCAGTTTAGTCGCCAGCGGCCCGGACACTCCCAAGCCCACGCCGCTCGACAAATTCCTGGCCGCGCATCCCAATACGATGCGATTTCTCTCCACGCCCAACCCGCAGCCGGCCAGTTTTGCCACCTACTCGTATTTCGGAAACAACAGCTTCATTTTCGTGAATGCCCGCGGCCAGCGCGAGACGATCCGTTACCAGATCATCCCCTCGGCCGGGGAACAGCATCTGGATCCCGCTGCCGCGGCGGTCAAGGGACAGGATTTTCTTTTAGACGAACTTCGCAGCCGCATCGCTCACGCGCCGGTGGAATTCCGGCTTCAGGTTCAGATCGCCGGCCCGACGGATCCGACTTCCGACGCCACGCTCGTATGGCCGGACGATCGCAGGAAGGCCGTGCTCGGCACGATTCGGCTGACGTCCGCTGATCCTAAAAGCGCGGAGACCGAGAAGGGTTTGACCTACGATCCCACGCATCTGACTGACGGCATTGAATTGTCCGACGACCCGTTGCCGGCATTTCGCGCGCAGGTTTATTCCATCTCCATCGCGCGTCGCCAGGCTGCGAAATGACGCGCTAAAACAGCTGGCGAAAACAAAACCGGACAGCTCGCAGCGATGCCAGTCGTGCGTCGCGCTGAAAATGGAATCCCGTGCTGGAATTCTGCTCACTGTGTTGGAGTGCTCAAAAATTGTCTTAGCGAAGCGGGTGGGTGCTTCCCTGTTAGTGCGCTGATGAGCCCAGAGATTGACCGGGCCTTTCTGATTCTGCAGCGTCCGCGCAGTGAGCCGTGATGAACCAAACCGCCAGCACGCTAGCTAACGCGCAGGCGCGATGTTACGAATGCGCCGCAGTTGCTCCGGTCCGGACAAATAAAGGTCTTGTCCGACGAAGATCGGATTTCCAACCGGCTCGATCTTCCCGACGACATGGACCGTTGCGTCTTTTGGATCAATACGCACGAGCACGTTTTTCAAGTAGCTCCAGAGGAAACCATCCGGACCCGGAACCAAATCCAGATACTCGTAAGAAGGATCAACCCAATGGGGCCAGTAATCGTCGAGCGACACGGGCCACGGCAGATTTTTGGTGAACAACATCGCGCCCGTCGTTATGTCCACCCCGTACATCAATGCTGACCCGGGTTTCCCATATTCGGCCCCGCTGATCGTCAGCCCTAGCAGCCGGCTCGGTCCGACTTCTTTGATCATGCCGGTGGTTCGCAGTTTCGCTCTGGGAATAATTTCACGCACAATCTTCTGCGAGGTCACATCGAACACAAACAGCTTCGCGTCCTCTGGAGATTTATTGTTGTTCAATTCATCTGGCGCTCGGATCGTCGAAATCACAATGAGCCGCCCGTCCGAAGCCGGAGTGATCCATTGAACAGCATAGCCGCTGAGCGGTTTCCAAAACCCCTCGAGCTTTGCTGTTTTCGGATCAAACCAGCCGAAGCCGCCGCCCGTATAGTGGCGCAAACCAAAACCGCCGAAATAGATCTCACCATCGGCGCCCAATGCGGAGCTGTGCATCAAACCGACGCGGGTCGTCCGATCGAAATCGCCGAGATAACGAGGATTGCTTCGCGGATCGCTTTGATCTGGCGCTGGATTTCCAGGAGGTCCGCCTTTGCCTAACGTAAATGGTCGCGCCGGGTCAAAAACGAAAAGGTGACCGCCGGAATAGCCGCTCAGGTAGAGCTTGCCATCGTGAACAATCGTTGTGTACGGCGCGAGGCCAACCCGAGGGCCGGAATAACTTGTCTTGTCGGTCTTCGGGTCAAATAAGAAGGTGCCAACGTAATCATCTCCAGTTCCATAAAGTCGACCGTCCGGCAATAACGCCAGCGGATTCAGGCGATGCGGGTAGGTTTTGACGCCTTCGATCTGGACGGCTTTCCAATCGGACTTTTCCTGCGATGGGGTGTTTTTGCTTGTGCGATTGCGATACCAAACAACGGCGCGGCCATTTTCATCCGGATCGATTTGATCAAAATAAACTTCCGGGCGCGGATTGGCTTTGGACCACGGCGAATCTTTCTTTGGCCAGGGAGGCCGATCGCTTGTTTTTGGAATCGCTTCTCCGTGATGCAACCAATATTCCTTGTCGGGTCCGCTTTCCTGAGGAACACGCGCGTAGCCACTGGGAAAATCCTCCAGAATATCCATCACTTTTTCCGAAGGCGATTCGAGCAGGATTTTCTCTTCGCCGGTTTCCAGGTTGATCGCGACCAGAGACCATGCGGGAATCATGCCGCTGGCGATATAGGCGTGCGTATCGTCCACTGCCATCACGTAACCGCTCCACGCCCCGTTGGGGTGCTTGGGGCCGACCGCGCCAAAATCTTTGACTACCTGTTGCGCAATCGGGTCATAGATATAAAGGCCGACCTGATTGCCACGAGTTCCCGTGCCATAAATTCGGCCATCCGGTCCAACCGCAAGCGGGCGAACCTCCCCGCCAAGCCCGCGAACAATCTCTCCGCGTTCTTCCACGCTGTTGTTGGCAGGATCATAAACAAACAAATCCATGCTGCCGGTCCGGCGCGAGGGAGTGGCAATATAATACTTGCCGTCAAACCCGAGCGCTCGTCCCGAGAGATAGAATTGATGATGGTCGGCCAAACGCTGGAGCTTCACTTCGCCCGAACCAAAATCAACCGCGCACAGCCAGGTTGGACCGTAGTATTCCTTGAAATAAATCTGCAGCAGGTCCCAGGACTTTCCGTCGTGGTTTGGAACAAACCAACGTTCCCACACATTGACGCCGCGCGCCGGCTCGCCGAGAGATTCGGTTTTCAGGGTCGGCGCGTTCTCAAGCTCCTGCCTGAGATTCGGTTGCTCAGCGATACGCCACTCCCCGGCGAATGAGGATTCCAATCCGGCGAAGTGAAGAACGATGCAGAAGAGCGCGATTATCAGTGCCATTGGTCGCGAGACGGTCTGCGGCGCGTCCGATTAAAACAAAGAGTTTTCCGAAATTAAGGGTGGGGTTCGAACGTTGATCTGCAAGAATCTCTGGCTTTCATTCAGTGACCCGTTCCCAGATTCAAATTTAGCTGCCTCTGCAAAAATTAGACTCTTAGCGAACCACGGAATCCCCTGCCGCTATAGTAAGACTGCGCACCGTTGTGATACACGAA
>Ga0070689_100003489_pt1 | contig 10468 bp, 10 predicted proteins | sample KBSS23HmetaG_FD_64669 | JGI IMG/M metagenome (GOLD analysis project Ga0070689, IMG submission 64669) | Switchgrass rhizosphere microbial communities from Kellogg Biological Station, Michigan, USA - KBS S2-3H metaG | ecosystem: Host-associated > Plants > Roots > Rhizosphere ... | reverse complement strand
CCGAAAACGAAAATTAACCGGGCAAAATTGCGTACTCAACGTTCTTTTTTTCGCTCTGCGACGGCAGCTCGGCTTCCAAATGTTCGGCCAGCGATGTCAGATAATATTGATACGTAAACTGCCAGACGGAAAGTTTTTCGTCTCTTTCTAGCGCGAAAGATTCTTCCGTTCCGCCATAAATTATTTCCGCCGAAAGAACGTCTTCTTCAAAAATCGAGCGCGTTCGGCAAACGTGAAGATCGGGAACGTAATTTAATTTACGCGGAGCGACATTTAAATAATCAGAGGTTTCAATGATAACGCGGCGAACGGCGGCGAAAGTCTCTTTTGCCTGATCTCTGATCGCACCGTTCGACGTTATAAAAACGGCGGCGCTCGCGTCCAAAATAATATTTGCCGAGGCGAGCCAAGACCAGTTTTCAGAGCGCAAACGACTGAACATCAATGTCGGACTCGCCTTTAAATTTCTTCTTAAATCATTTGCCCAGATTTCCCAATCCTGCAAAATTATCGACAATTCATTCGAACCGAATTGACTTAAATTATCGGAAAAATTAAACGCCGAATAAGGTTTTTCCAATTCGGTTTTGAGGCGATATAAAAACGGCTGAACTTTTTTCGAGCGTCGCCAGAGCGTTAAAAAGTATATAAAAATAAATCCGTAAAAAATAAATCCCGCGTAAAACTGAATGTTGGCGAGAATGTGAATTCCGATTCGTCCGGGCGCGAATTCGTAATGCGCGAGGCGCGTAAAGATCGACAAACTCAGCCAGAAAGTCGAACCGATTTCGTCGAAGAAAAAGAAATTCGATTCGTCGCCGATGTCCTGCCAATCGAGCGCGAGATATAAAAATCCGAAGCCGACGACGAGCATCGTTTTCCAGATCAGGTATTGCGAAAACGGAACGATAAAGCCGATTTTTTGCAGGAAAAATTGCCGATGTTTCTTTGCTTTTGTAATGCGAAAAATCGCGCTCATCAGCCAACTGCTCGACGATCTGTAAAAAAGTTCGGCTTTATTGTTTCCGCGTTTGGAATTTAGTCCGAGCCGAGCCGTAATTAAAATATCTTTTACGGCAAAAGCGATCAGACACCAGCCGGAAATCGTCAGCAAAAGTATTATCACGTTCATAAATTCAGACATAAATTTTCCCCGTTTTTATTCTTCCGCCAACGCATTTCTCCTCTGAAAAAACTTTAACGAAAAGTTGTAAATATCTTCCGAATATTTCGTCAGAATCGGCCCGACAACTGCCAGAATCAGAACGTAAAGCGCGGCAAACGGCTGCAAGATAGGCAGAAGATTTCCGGCTTTGGCGAGATTCGCGAGAATGATCGAAAATTCGCCGCGCGAAACGATTGTCAGACCGATATTGAGCGACGGCAAAGGCGCGAGTCCCGCGCTTCTGCCGGCTAAAACTCCGGCGACGACGTTTCCGATAATCGTCAAAATCACCGCGCCGAGCGCGAGCCAGATTGCGCCGCCGAGTGCCAGTGGATCAATCGACAAACCGAAACCGAAAAAGAAAAACGCGCCGAAAAAATCGCGAAACGGAACGACCATATGCTCGATGCGTTCGCCCTCGTCGGTTTCCGCTAAAACCAAACCGACGAGCAATGCGCCGATTGCTTCGGCAACATGAATTTTTTCGCCGAGTCCGGCGACTAAAAACAAGCTTCCGAAAATGACGAGAATAAAAACTTCGTTCGACGAAATTCGCAAAAGCTTGCTGAGCAGCGGCGACGCGAAGCGTCCGAGCGCGATCAAACCCAAGATAAATCCGAGCGCGATAACTCCCGACAGCAAAACGCCGCCGAACGATGTCGCGCCGCTTAAAACGATTCCCGAAACGAGCGACAGGTAAACCGCGAGAAAAACGTCTTCGAACATGATGATTCCGAGAATCATTTCGGTTTCCTGATTCGCCGTCCGGCGCAGATCGAACAGAACTTTGGCAACAATCGCGCTCGACGAAATCGTCGTGATTCCGGCGACGACCAAAACTTCCTTAAACGGCAGATCGGCGAGATACGCGTACAAAAGTCCGGCGGTGAAATTTATCCCGATATAGATCGTTCCGCCGACGGCGATTGAACGTCCGGCTTTTATGAGGCGCGTGACGGAAAATTCCAATCCGAGATAAAACAAAAGGAAAAGAACTCCGACGCGTCCCATAAAATCTATAAACGGCGCGCTTTCGATAAAGCGCAGATCAATCGCGCCGATTTTCGGAACGTGCGGACCGACGAGCATTCCCGCGATGATTAAAAACGGCACGATGGAAATTTTCAGCCGCGAAGAAATGATCGCCGCGCCCGCAACCAAAACGAGAGCTATCCCGATTTCTAATATAAGATGATCCATTTTTTACACCTGCCCTTTTTCTAAAAGCTCTTTCAGTTTTTTTATGTTTCGCCTGTCGCCAGCCAAAATAAAAGTCGCGCCTTCGTTAATCAAAGTGTCGGCTTCCGGGTTGATTCGCTTGATCTGGTTCGGTTCGATGATCGAAACGATTGACGCGCCGGTTAAGCTTCGCGCCTGAAGCCGGCGAATCGTTTTTCCGATTCCGAACGATTTCGGCTCGATGACGAACCATTCCAAAACGAGATCGTCGAGAACGACTTCGCTTGTCGGCAGAGCCTTCGGCACATAAGTTAAACCGCCGACGATTCCGGCGATCTGGCGCGCTTCGCCGTCCGTTAGGGTTAAAACCGAATCGGCGCGATCCAGATTTTTTCGATTGAAATGATAAAGCTCGCGTCTGCCGTCGTCGTGAATGACGATAACGAGGCGGTCGCCGCTGGTTGTTTCGATTTGAAATTTGCGCCCGACTCCGGGCAGATTCGATTCGCTGATTGATGACATTAAAATTTCTCCGTTTATAAAATTTTCTAAAATAATTTTTCCGTTTATTGATTTAAATTTTCCTGCTTCCTAAAGTTTCGATTGTTCGTTTCCGATTTTTTCGAGATCGGAAAAACCGACGAGCAAAAGCAAAGCGATCAAGGCTAAAGTCGATAAAACGTAAATGATTTCGACCTGTCCGAAATAGATCAAAGTTCCGACAATTACTGCGACGGAAACGAGCCCGATTAAAGCCTTTAATCTCCTGTGGTCGCGTTTCGGCGCAGTTGTATCTTCCTCCATAAAAATCTCCTTTTTTCTGTAAATATTTCCTTTGATAAATCGGCGCAGACAACAAGTTTTAGCACTAATAAATGACCGAAAACGAAACCGTTGGAAAACGTTTCCAGCACTTGGGCGAATGCGCCGATAGAGCGATACTTCGAGAATTTGAAAATTCAAATACTTTTCGTTTCGCTTTTCTTAATTTGCTGAATTTTTTAGAGAATCAAACGCGCGGCGGTGCGCGACCGGAGATCGAACTTAGAAGAAATGAGTCGTATGAGAAAAAAACTGTTCGATGATTTTTTTGCGGCTCGAAACGGAAATTTTCCGCGATGGACAAATCAATGAAAGTTGATTTGAAACCGGCTGAAATCCGTTTCAGATTTTTCTGAATTTCCGATTTAGCTTTGAGCGAATAGCCGCCCGAATGATGCGTCGAAAAATTAAACGAGCCTGAATCTGAAGTTAAAACCCGGCTCGAATTTTCTGTGATATTTCCGGTTGAATTCGGAAAAGGAATCAGTCTGATTCCTTCGCCGCCGGAGAAAAATAAACCCGTTAAAACGCCGAGCAAAACGATCCAACGAACGAATCTCAGACGGCTTTCAAATAGATTTTTTTTTACCGAAATGTTTTTCACTTGACTTCAATGATAGCAGAAACTCAATAAAATAGGCAACTTTATTAATTTTTCGTCTTTTCGAAGTGAAAATTTCGACTCATTTTTCATATTTCAATTCAAGATTTTTACCGAAAATTTTCATCGCCTATTTTCGACGGCGATCATTTTTTTGTTCCGCCGAAACGCTTTGTTGTGGCATAATGAGACTTTCTAACTCTTAAGCAAATTGTAACCGGCAGATTCGTTTATTTTTCTATTTTGAAGTCTTCAAAATTTTAACCGAGGTCAAAATGAATTTTCGTTTAGTCGTCTTTTTTTTATTGTTTTCATTTTCTTGTTTTCCGGCTTTCGCACAAAAATCGAAGGAAAAACCGAACGCTGAAATAAAGAAAATGATCAAGGAAATTTCGGCGAAAAACATCGAGAGTTCGATTCGAAAATTGGTTTCGTTCGGCACGCGAAACACGCTTTCGGAACAGGACAACCCGGAGCGCGGAATCGGCGCGGCGCGTGATTGGATTTTCGGCGAAATGCAGAAAATTTCAAACGATTGCGGAGGTTGTTTATCGGTCGAAAAACAAACTTTTCTGCAGCAGCCGACGGCGAACAAACGGGTTTTAGAACCGACGAATTTAACGAACGTCGTCGCGACGCTAAAAGGCGCGACCGACCCGACGAGAATTTACGTCGTTTCCGGTCATTACGATTCGATGTGTTCGTCGCCTTCGGACGCGAAATGCGACGCGCCCGGCGCGAACGACGACGCGTCCGGCACAGCCGCCGTCATCGAACTCGCGCGCGTGATGTCGAAACGAAAATTCGACGCGACCGTTATTTTCATGACCGTTCCGGGCGAAGAACAGGGTCTGCTCGGCGCGGCGTATTTTGCCGAACAGGCGAAGCAGAAAAATTGGAACATCGAAGGAATGTTTACCAACGACATCATCGGCGGCGTAACGAGCTATAAAAATTCTCCCGACAGAAAAAAAGTCCGCGTTTTCAGCGAAGGCGTTCCGTCCGACGAAAGCGAACCGCAAGCCGCGACCAGAAGAAGTGTCGGCGGCGAAAACGATTCTTCGCCGCGCCAGCTCGCGCGTTTTATCAAGGAACAATCCGACAAATATTTAAAAGATTTCAGCGTCTGGATGATTTATCGCCGCGACAGGTATTTGCGCGGCGGCGATCATATTCCGTTTCTGGAAAAAGGATTTACGGCGGTTAGAATTACCGAATCGAACGAAGATTACACGCATCAGCACCAAAACGTCCGCACGGAAAACGGCGTGTTTTACGGCGACACGATTGAATTTGTCGATTTCGATTACGTCGCAAACGTGACGCGAGTAAATATGATTTCGCTCGCAAGTCTCGCGCTCGCGCCTTCGCGCCCGAAAAATGTCGGCATCGTGACGGCGCGTTTGACGAACGATACGGATTTGAAATGGGACGCAAACACGGACGCTGATCTCGCGGGTTACGAAGTCGTCTGGCGCGATACGACCGCGAGCGTTTGGACGAATTCAAAATTTGTCGGAAATGTTTTAACATTTTCGGCGAAGGAAATGTCGAAAGACAATTACTTTTTCGGCGTTCGCGCCGTCGATAAAGACGGCAACAAAAGTCCGGTCGTTTATCCGCGACCGATGCGATAGAAAACTAAATTTTTCGAGGAGAATTTGATATGAAAGATCCACATTTGCAGTTGAAAGAAGCCGTCGAAGAAATTAACGAACTCGCTTATGAAGACGATGACGAATTTATCAGAAAAATCGAAGCGGAGCTGGAAAAGTTTAAACAGCTGCGCGAATCGCAGGTTCGAATGCTGAAATTCACTTCGCCGCATCACCGTGCGAAGAAAAAGTTTCGGCTCGGCATTTTGGATAAGCAAATCGAACAGGCTGAAAGAAAACTCAGAGATTATAAAAGAGATTTTGCCAACAACGGCGAAAAAGTGGAAAGGAAAAATCCCGATCAGGAAAAGCTCGATGCCGCGTTTGCCAAAGCCGGCGAAGCTCAGGAAAGAATTTTTGTTTTGACAAAACACACGGCACCGCATCTTTTGGAAGGTTTGACAAAAATCGCGACCGATTGTTACACGCCCGAAGAAACGGAAGAATTTTACGCCCGAATCGACAAGCGCGAAGCCGAAGAACTCGACGAAATTTTAGCGAGCGTGAACACAAACGAAACTTCGCCCGTAAAATAAAATTATGAAAAAGAATTTTTACCGGTTTATTTACGCCGCAATTTTCGTCGCTTGTTTTTCGCTTTTAATTTTCGCGCAAAAGAGCGAAGACGACCGCAAAATGAACAGAGCGGTCGAGCCTTTTAAGATTATCGGAAACGTTTATTACGTCGGCGCGTCGGACGTTACGTCATATTTGATCACAACGCCGAAAGGTCATATTTTGATCGACAGCGGCTTTGAAGAAACCGTTCCGCAGATAAAATCGAATATTGCAAAACTCGGTTTTAAGTTGGAAGACATAAAAATTTTATTGATAAATCACGCGCATTACGATCACTGCGCCGGGTTGGCTGAAATCAAAAAATTGACGAACGCGCACCTTTTCGCGAGTCCGCCCGACGCGCCGGTTTTGGAAGACGGCGGAAAAAGCGATTTTCGTTTCGGCGGCGACAAAACTCTGTTTACGCCGGTGAAAGTTGATGAAATTTTGAAAGACGGTCAGGAAATAAAACTCGGCGGCAGCGTTTTGAAAACTTATTTCACGTTCGGACACACGAAAGGCGCGACGAGCTGGACGACCGACGTTTCGGAAAACGGCAAGAAATACAAAGTCGCTTTCGTCAGCAGTTTGACGACGCTCGATTACGCGCTGAATGAAAATCCGAAATATCCGAACATTAAATCGGATTTTATGAAAACTTTTGCAACGCTCGAAAAGATAAAAGCCGACGTAGCTTTATCCTCGCACGGACAATTTTTCGAACTGACCGAAAAAGCCGAAAAGGTGCGCGGCGGCGCGAAAACAAATCCGTTTATTTCTCAGAAAGATTACACGGATTTGATCGCTTATATGAAAAAAGCTTTTAACGACAAATTGCAGAAAGAAACGAAAAGCGAAAAATAGCCGCAGTTGTCCTGAGATTCTAAAAACTTCATCACTTGATTTATAATCTTTAACGCCTCGGTCAGGTTAGGAGCGAATGGACAACCAGCAAAATCCAAATTTTGGTCAGATTGCCTATCTGAAAATTCGTTCTCCACATCAACGGTGACTACGGGGTTTATAAAAAGGGCAAGCACGTTCGCTTGCCCGCTAATTTTTCCGCAAAAATATGAAAAAGGAAATTATTATTAAAACGACTCATCGCGGTTTGAAATACGAAGACGGCGTTTTAACGAAAGTTTTGGATGCCGGACGATACGAAATTCCGCCGGAACAAGAAGGATTTTGGATTTTCAAAAAGACTCGACCGAAAACCGAAATCGTTCTGGTAGATATGCGCGAGCGCGATCTGACGATCAAAGGTCAGGAAATTTTGACTTCCGACAAAGTCGCGATTCGCGTCAGCATCATCGTTCAGTTTCGCGTAATCGATCCGCAGGCGGCGATTCACGAAGTCGAAAATTACGAGGACAGACTTTACAGCGACGTTCAGCTCGCGGCGCGGCGTTCGCTCGCTTCGATGAATTTGGAAGAAATTTTGACGAATCGCAATCGTTTGAGCGAAGACATTTCGACCGATGTCAAAGAAGCCGCGAGCGGTTACGGCGTGGCAATTCTTCGCGCCGACGTTAAGGATTTGATTTTTCCGGGAAACCTGCAGGAAATTATGAACCGCGTTCTCGCCGCCGAACGAATGAGCGAAGCGCAGCTCGTCGAAGCGAGAACAAAGGCCGCAGTTCAGAAAATCAACGCAACCGCACAAGCCGAAATTGATCGCCTCGAATCCGAACAAAAAACGGAAACCGAGCGAAAAAACTCCGAGATCAAAAACGAGATTCAGCGCAAAGAAGCCGAAACGCGAGCCGAAATCGAACGCCTGAAAAAAGAAGCCGAAAATAAAGCCTTGCAGGATTTGGCGGAAACCGCACAGTCGCTGTCAAAAAATCCGGCACTGCTCAGACTTCGCGAACTCGAAACTCTGCGCGAAATGTCCAAGTCGGCGAACGCGCGAATTTATATCGGATTCGACAAACATTTCGACGCGAAAGAAGATTAAAAATTAAACCGGGTTTTTAGATTTTTGTAAAACGAGTTTTCATCAGCTTTTTCTGGAAGTCCGGCGACTTGTCCGTCGCCGAGTTCGACGATCAGCCAATCGTCGTCATTTTTTTGCGCGACGTCCATTGTGAAAAACTTGCTTTTTACGTTTTTCGCGATTTCCGTGAAAAAATCTTTCGGCAAATCCGTCTCGTCGTAAACGCCTTCTTCCCAATATTCCGACGTAAAAACAAGTTCGCCTTCGAGAAAGAAAAGACGAAATTCTTTGGTCAGCGGCATTCCGCTTTTTGAGTGTTCGGCGAGCGGTTTGAATTCGATGAATTCGCGAAAAACCAAACCTTCGTTTAAATCTTCGCCTTGCAATTCGACGAAACGCCTTACGACTTTTTCGACTTCCGTTTTGTTTGACGCGGACGAAATAAAACAGGCTTCGTTCCATTCGTGTTTTCTCGATTTGACGTAATCCTTCAAAATCAAAGGCGTATTGCCGAAGACGGAAAGTTTTTCGTGCAATTCGTCGAAACTGAAATCTTTATCAAACGAAAGAAAAATTGATTTCGGCGTGTGAGTTTTTATGATTTCGTATGATTCTGGAAAATGATGACAATAACGATATTCTTCGGGCGAATTTATCAGAACAATATTTCGCCGTTTTAATTCGTTGTAAAAAATTTCATAAACTTTCGGCTTTAACATCCAGCCGCGATAAATCGCCGTTTCAGGATTTTCAAGGGTTTTTATTCGTCTGAACGCGCTCGAAATGTTATTTTCCGTCAAATCTTCAAAGCTGAATAATTCGATCTCAAAATCGTTTGACTGCGCGGCTTCGAACTCTTTTTCATAAACAGAATCGGGTTTGTTCGGATAAAAAGGTTCGGAACAGAAAATTATTTTCATACGATGGAAATTTTAATTTTTCCGCAAAAAAAATGCGAACCGGACAAGTTGCCGATTCGCATTACCTCACAAAGTTTTAAGTTGGTTATCTGAGGATTTGAGCCGTTACTTTTCTGGTTAGCGGGTTAACGGTAAAACGAACGAGTCTTGAAAGAATGCCGGTCGGCAAAGTCGGCGTGCCGGTCGCTCCGCCGCCTGCGGCATTGGCGTTCGGCGAATTATTCGGCAGAAATTGTTTGACTGCGATTGAATAATTTGCCGGACCGTGTGCGAAACCTTTGACGCGCAGGATGTAAGTCGTGTTCGGCTGAACGGCGGCTGAAACCTGCTCGGCGGCGGTTGCCGTCGCTGATTCGGCGAGAATTTGCCCGTCCTGCGTTCGCAGTTCGAAATCCATGTCGATTGCCGTGACCGAACTCAAGTTTGCCTGCAGAAACAGCGCGTCGGATTTGGTCGTCACCGGAATGTCGTCCCAGGTGATTCCTTTGAATGCCGGATCGCCCCACGTCAGGCTCGAACCCGAAGTCGCCGTCGGTTCGCCGAAAAGCAGTGCGCCCGATTTCGTTTCGTTAAAGAACGAGTATGTAACCGGAGCCGGCGGCTCGCTTGAACCGTCGCCGTTTTGTCCTGTTCCGCCCGGAGTCGAACCCGCAAAAGCGTTTCCGAAAATCTTCGCGTCGAAGGTGAACAACTGCGTCATCGGATTGTTAAATTCGATGCGTTTCGCGGTCGAAGTTTGGTTGAGCGCGAGCGTTTGGTTGTAAATGAAAGTGTTTCCGTTCGCGTCGGCATTTTTAACCGTAACCGTCGGGTTTGAAATTCCGGTGATTTGGAATTCAAGGGGACTATAGACGGTTTGGTCAACCGAAAGTGCGCCGCGCGTGTTCGTCAATTTGTTATCGAACGAAGCCGTTCCGTTAGAAAATACGACGTTTGAAATTACCGAATCAATCTGCGCCGTCAAATCCTGTCTTGAAGCGACCGGACGAGACGCGCCTGACAAATTTGACCAGCCGAGCTGACCTGTCGAATTCGTACCGATTGCGCGAACGACATATTCGCTGTCGAAAAGATTTTTCAAACCTTCCGGTGCGAAAACTTCGTGAATCGCGCCTTTGTCTTCGAACGAAAGCTGATTTCCGCTGATAAATGCAACGTGTCTGAATCCTGTCGTCGAAGAATCGCCGTCGTTGAAAGCGCGTTTGCCGTTTTGCTGGCGAACACCCGCAGTTCCGATTTTGCGTTTCAAAACCTGATAAGCAGTCGCCCCGGAAACGCCGTTCCAGGTTACGCGGTTTGAACTAACGGAAGCGGGCGTAACTGCAACACCTGTCGGAACCGAAGGCGCGGCTTGGTCGCCTGCAAAGTGCGAAACCTGCGTCGAGATCGTCGCTGTTCCGCCGACAACTTCCGTTGCGTTGATGCCGAGTTCTTTGGCGGCGAAAATCTGTTCGATCATCGCGCGATGTTTTCCGGGCGCGTCAGCGTCGGTCACATCACTTGAATAAAGCATCTGGTCGGCGACGATCATCGCGTCTCGCGCCTTCACCATAGTGTCCGGCGAAGTCGTGCCGAGAACATACATCGAACCCAAAAAGTCGCGTTCGAAAATGTCAGTTCCTTTTGTCA
>Ga0070689_100003488_pt1 | contig 10469 bp, 9 predicted proteins | sample KBSS23HmetaG_FD_64669 | JGI IMG/M metagenome (GOLD analysis project Ga0070689, IMG submission 64669) | Switchgrass rhizosphere microbial communities from Kellogg Biological Station, Michigan, USA - KBS S2-3H metaG | ecosystem: Host-associated > Plants > Roots > Rhizosphere ... | reverse complement strand
GCGCGACCCGTTCGATCGTGATCGGGACAAGAAGGGTCTTCGGCGCCGGCACCGTCTCATAGCCGTGGGCGATCAGGATCGGCTTGCCGCCCACCGGCGGCGCGTTGAAGAAGGAGAGGGGGGAGCTGATCTTGAACGGCGCCCGCCCCGGCATCGTCACCAGCGCTTCGCCTTTCCCTTTGCCGACCAGGGCGCTAGCGCAGCGCTGGCGCGCCTGGGAGGGAGTGGTGCCTTCCAGCTTCGCGATCGTGCAGACCGGGAACGCCTTGGCGTTGACGCTGCCGTGTTTGTCGAAGAGAAATCGCAGCGTCTGCAGGGTCGGCGGCGTCGAGCCGTCCTTGCTCCCGATCCGGGTGACGCTGCTGAGCGTGATCGGCACGTTGGCGCGCTTGGGCAGCTCGCGCGGCTGCATCGTTGCCGTAGCGCTGACGAAGGTGGGGCCGAATTCGGCGGTGACCGCGTAGGCGGTGGCGCAGGCGCTCGCCGCCAGGACTGCGGCGAGGATGGCGGCTTTGCGGAACGGTGCTCTCAATCAGGTCCCCTTGCAGGTTTTAAACACCGAACCCTGCAAGAAGGTGCCGTCTTTGAAGAGGAATTGTCCTTTCGCCTGCAGGCGGCCGTCGGGGCAGCCGGCGTTGGCGAAGCTCATCTTTTTGCCTTTGTACTTCCAGGTCCGCCCCACGGATAGCTGCCCGTAGAGCGGGATCCCGTGGCCGCCGGCGATCGAGGGGATTTTCCCTACCGTCTTGAAGCCGTAGCGCCCGTCGTGGACTTTCTGGATCTCGACCGGGACGACGAACGTGGTCGGGCCGGGCTTGGTGAGGTGGGCGTGGACGAGCACCACGGGGTTGCCGTGTTTCGGCGCCGCGTTGAAGAGGGTGAGCGGGCTCGAGGCGATGATCGGTGGCTGTTCGGGGAAGATCACCTCGGCCTTGCCGGTGCCCTTGCCGACGATCGCCCCAGGGCAGAGCTTGCGCGCCTGCGCGACCGTCGTCGCGGCCAATTTGCCGGGGGTGCAGCGTGGCAGCCCTGCGGTCTGCACTTCGCCGTGCTTGTCGAACCAGATCGTCAGCGTTTCCAGGATCGGCGGCGGGTCACCGTTTTCGGTCGCGATGTTGGCGAAGCCGTGCAGCTTGATCGGTGCAAAGCCCTTCTTCGGCAACGTCCTCGGGGAGAAACCGCCGTCCGTGGTGATCACCAGGTTCGCCGCGTGCAGCGTGATCGCCAGCGCCGAACCGACCGCGATCAGCAGCACCGCCGCCGCCAGCACATTTGCTCTTAACAAAGTCTTCCGCATCAGATCCGCCCTCCCGTAGCCCTGTACAGGCAAACTACCATCTGTGGGAAGGAGGATTGGCAGGGGACTGAGGCGGTTCCCGAGAAAAGGACCGCGCCACGAGCAGCCGTGGCTGCTGCGTCATCCCGTGGGGGTGTTGGTGGTGGCCACCGTCGTGCTGATCACGCTGGGGGTGATCGGCACCGGCGTCAACAGCCGGCTCGACCCGACCACGCTGGAAGTGCCGGGAACCGAATCGCTGCGCGGCACCGAACTGCTGCACGAACACTTCGGCGACTCCGCCCCCTTCGCGATCCTGCTCGAAGGCCCGGCGAAGGCGATCGACCGCCAGGGCCCGCGGCTGATCCGCGAACTGCGGCGCGAACCACAGGTGACGACGCTCTCGCCCTGGGACACCGGCGCCGCGCAGCGGCTGCGACCGACCCCGCGCAAGGCGCTGATCCTCGCCGACTTCCACGTCGACGTCAAAACCGCGGTCAACGACACGGTGCCGCATCTGGAAGCGGTGCTCGAACGCAGCATCCACGCGCCGGTCCAGGCGACCCAGACTGGCTACGCCACCCTCTCGCGGGCGCTCCAAGACGAGAACTTGAAGGCGAGTGAGCGCAGCGAGCTGATCGCCTTGCCGTTCCTGCTGATCATCCTCCTGCTGGTCTTCCGCTCGCCGATTGCCGCCGTGATCCCGCTCATCTTCGGCGCGATCACGTCGATCGCTTCGCGCGGCATCCTCTACTTCTTCACCTCCCGGTTCGAAATCGACGCCTTCGCGATCACGGTCTGCTCGATGATGGGTCTGGCGCTGGGGGTCGACTATGCCCTGCTGATGGTCTCGCGCTTCCGCGAGGAGCTCGCCGCGGGCGCCGAGCCGGTCGAGGCGGCGCGGCTGACCCGCCGCCACGCGGGGCGGACGGTGATGTTCGCCGGCAGCACCCTGCTGCTTTCGATGATCGTCTCGCTCTTCATCCTGCCGGGGGCGCTGCTGGTCTCCTTTGCAGGGACGGTCTGCATGGTGGTGATCCTCAGCGTCTCCGTCGCCACCATCGTCGGGCCGGCGATCCTCACCTTGGTCGGGCCGCGGGTCAACTCCTGGCGTCTCGGCGGCGCCCCGAAGGGCGGGCGCTCGCGGCTGATGATCATGGTCTCGGCAGCGCTGCGGAAGCCGGCCGTGGCGGCGGCGATCATCGCTGCGGTGCTACTGGTGCTGGCGGCGCCGGCGCTCGGGCTGAAGCTGGGCCCCCCCAGCCCTGAACAGCTCGCTCAGGGCAATGCCGCTCGCGAGGACGCGGAAAAGATTGACGACGCGATCGGCGCCGGCTGGGACGCTCCCTTCCAGGTCATTGCCGTGTCCAACGAAGGGCCGATCACCGGCGCCAAGAACATGGCCGCGATTAGCACCTTCCAGCGCAAGCTGGCGGCGACGCCGGGCGTGCAGGCGGTGATCGGGCCGGGCAAAACCGTGAAACGGATCGGCCGCCTGCAGGACCTCGGCAACGCGGTCCTCTCCTCCAAGGGCAACTACGGGCCGGTGAAAAGCCTCGGCCGCCTCGGCCGCAGCCTCACCGTCGCCGCCGGCGGGGTAGGACAGCTGCGGGAAGGCATCGCCGAAGCGAGCAACGGCGCCGGGCTTCTGGCGACGGGCTCGGGCAGGGCCAGCGATGGGGCGCTGCAGATCGCCCAGGGCCTCAGCCGGGCATCGGGCGGCAGCGGCCGCGCGATCGACGCGCTGGACCGCTTCGCGAAGGCGACGGAACGGCTGTCCGACGCGCTGGAAACGGCGTCGCTGGGAGCGCTGCGGATCAAGCTTCTACTGCGCGACACGACGATTCCCGGCCTCCGCGTCAACGCGCTTCGACGCGCCCGCATTCTGGAGAAGTCGCTGAACGAGGACGCCAACGAAAAGCTGCCGACGCTGATTGCGCCTGCGGGGGTTGCGAACGAACAGTTGAAAGAAGCAATGGCGCGGCTGCAGGCAATGACGGTGGGCAAAGGCGATCCCGAATACGCGGCGGCGCTGGAAGCGGTGCGCAAAGCGTCGGCGGCTGTCAGCGGCACCGACCCGGTGACCGGCGCGCCGTACGCCGAAGGCTACGCGGGTCTCCCGGCAGAACTGACGGCGCTCGACGAACGCTTGCTCGAAGACCACGACCAAGCGAAGCACGTTGCCGATTGGCTCACCACCACCGTCCACGAACTGGAACAGGTCGAGAAGGGCGCCGAAAAACTTGAAGAAGGACTGCTGGAACTTAAGCAAGGCACTCAAAAACTCCACGCCGGCGCGGAAAAGCTCTCTACCGAAGCGAAGCGCTTGGGCGACGGACTCTCCCGTCTGGCCGGCGGGGCAACGGCGTTGGTCGGGGGCCTCGACCAGCTCGAAGGCGGCGCCGAAGCGCTTGCCGCCGGCCTGCTGAACGGGGTGGAGGAAAGCGCGCCGCTGGAAAGCGGGCTGGAACGGGCGAGCGTGCAGGTGCTGGCGGGCAAAGCGCGGATCCGCCGCCAGGCGACCAGGGTTGCCGACGCGACGCCGGGGCTCTTCAACTCCGGCTACTTCGTGCTCTCGGCGCTCGACGGCACGCCGCCGGAAACCCGGCAGGCGGTGAGCGAAACGATCGACCTGCGCAACGGCGGCCAGGCAGCGACGATGCTGGTCGTCTCCGACTACACCTTCAACACGCCGGGCTCGATCCGCCTCAACAAGAAGCTCAACGCCGAGGCTGCCGGACTGGCCGAAGAAGCGGACCTCACCACCGGCGTCTCCGGCGCCTCCGCCCAGCTCAACGACTACAGCCACGTCACCCGCGCGAGCTTTCCCTGGATCGTCTTCGCGATCACCGTCGCCACCTTCCTGGTGCTGATGATCGTGCTGCGGGCGCTGCTGCTGGCGGCGATCGCGGTCGTGCTCAACCTGCTCACCGTCGGCGTCGCCTTCGGCGTCCTCACCCTCCTCTTCAACCTCCCGCCCGACTGGCCGCTCGGCGGTCACAACTACGTCGACGCGGTCGGGGCGACGCTGATCTTCGGGCTCGTCTTCGGGCTCTCGATCGACTACGCGGTCTTCCTCCTCAGCCGCATGCGCGAGCACTACGACACCCACGGCGACAACGCCGCCGCGGTCAACTTCGGCCTCGAGCGCACCGCCGGCGTCATCACCGGCGCCGCCGCGATCATGATGGCCGTCTTCATCGCCTTCGCCGGCGCCCCGATCGCCACCGTCAGCCAGCTCGGAGTCGGCCTCACCATCGCCGTCATCCTCGACGCCACGGTCGTCCGCATCGTCCTCCTCCCGGCCCTGATGCTCCTCCTCGGCGACCGCATCTGGTGGCTGCCCGCCCCGCTCGCCCGGGCGATCCCCAAACTGAGCGTGTAGCTGTGTAAGCTTTTGTCTGTGAAGATAGTCGCGGGGGAGAACTTCAAGCGCAGGATCCTTAACTCTTTTGCGATGCCTAAGTTCGTCCGCACTAGAAACGTGAACAGCGTCCTGATGGGGGTCGGAGCGGTGTTTGGAGGGCTACACGTCTTTAAAGCTCAAAACCCCGCCCTGAGGGATTCCGTCGCCCTCAGTCGCGACCAGATCGTGCTCGCAGGCGACTTTCGCCGAGCCATGGGAATGGTCAACGAAGCTGTCGCCTCCGACGTCGCTCCCGATTCAGAGAAAGCTCTAGATAAGAGCAGCCGGTGACCAGGCCGGACGAGAGGGAAGAGGGATCCTCAGTAACCCCGGCCCCAGCGCAGGCGGACCACCTCGACACTCCCTCGACGACCAGTGAAGCCGTTGTCCGGGCGCTGCGCCTTGAGTTCAGTGGTCCTCTCCCCCATCCGCAGATCTTGAGCCAATACAACGAGCTGGTGCCAAATGGAGCCGAGCGAATCGTGGAACTCACCGAGCGCGAGGCTCACCACCGGCAGTCGTTGGAGGCTCGTGGCCAGTTGTTTGCTTTCGTTTTGGCAGTCATCAGCCTTGCCGGGAGCATTGGCCTGATCGCCATCGGAGCAAGTGTCGAGGTCCTCGTTCCCCTGCTTGCGGCGATCGCGGGGCTGGGCGGTGTGTTCATCTATCGCGAGGTCCAGTCCCGCAAGGATGAACGAGGAGATTGGGAGAAGTGAGAGCGCTTCCAGCGCTTTAAACGGCTGCATTTGTGAAAGACCCTATGGCGTTAGCGAGTCGCAGGCTTAACGATCTGCCGCGTGGGCAGGCTTGGGGTCAACCTGCGGGAGGCACGCTTGAGGTCAGGGATGACTCAGGAAGAAGTCGCCGAACGCAGTGGCGTTCATGCGACGGAGGTCAGCCGCATCGAGGGCGGCAAGCGAGATCCGCGGGCCTCGACCTTGATTCGGCTTGCCGCTGCTGTGAAGGTAAAGCCAGGGCAGCTGCTCGAATGAGCGGCGCCGGGCTACTAAGGAGGTAGAGATTTTGTTCGTCGCCAGAGTCGCACCGCTGTATGTCCTTGCCCGGTTGCACAAGCATCCCTGGTTTCGGCTGAGGTTCTAGCTGCCGACGCCGACTACGAGGAGCTCAATCGCGGTCGTTGGCGCTGATCGATCTGGCGAAGGAGCTTCTTACCGGCCGCCTCAGAACGCGAGTCGGGTTCATCGGCCAGGTCGAGAGCCACTGCAGCTGGCGGCGCAAGAGATCGGCTGGCAATGTGCGGCCAGACGTCATCGGGAACCACCCGAAGTCGGACGTTGCCATCGACTCCCGCGGGGGAGAGCGCGTGCTCGGCTATGAACCGCTGAAGCTCGGCCTGCGCGATGTAGCCGTCGGCCTCGCGGCTTGCGAGGAGGCCGAGGCCCATTGAGCTCGCTGCGCTTATGCCAGAGGCCACGAGCGTCTTGTCTTCGAGCACATAGGGGATCTCCCCCGGGTGGGCTTTGTATATGGAGACGCGGGACCGATCTTGAAGGCGGGGCGCTAAAGCAGCCAGCCCCTCGAGCACGAGGGCTCGCCTAAGGCGGGACCGAACACTCGGGTCGAGCTTTGGAGCGTCTTCGCCTGAGGCAAGCAGCAGGAGCGCCCAAGCATTCCGAGGGGTGAACCGGCGTCCACTGAACGCCTTCTTCCTTCGTCGCTGTTCAACCGCGCTTCGCTCAACCAGCCACCGGTCGCCGATCTTCACGGCAGGCAATTGCCCCCGCGAAGCCATTGCCCTTACGCGAGCAGGGCTCAGCTCCAAGTTACGAGCAGCCTCTGGAACAGAGATCGGGTCCACCATAGCTTCAAATATAGCGCCCGCGCACTATTTGTGTCATTTATTGCGACCGCGCAATATTTACGTCAAAAGGATCGAGCCCAGCTTCTAACCACGTTGGACAGAAACATAGTTGGCTTCCTCTTCGGGAACTGTTATTATCAATTCCCGATGCAGATGCAATGCATATATCACGAGAGAGGAGGCACCAATGGTTTTTGCATTTCCAGAGCTTGAAGCCGAGGAGAAAGCTGCCCTCGCAAAGATCGATGGCCTCCGCAAAGAGCTACGCCATTACGTAGCTGAGCCGCGTCGTTGGGTTGGCTCGGTTCGGCGAATGCTCGCTGCTCGCGCCATCCAGGGCTCCAACAGCATCGAGGGCTACAACGTCTCGGTCGAGGATGCGGTCGCCGCCATCGAAGACAACGATCCGGTGGAGGCCCGGACCGAGGACTGGCACGCGGTGATGGGCTACCGACGGGCGATGACTTACGTGCTTCAGCTCGCCGAAGACCAGCATTTCGAGCTGAGCGCGCACCTGATTCGAAGCCTCCACTTCATGATGGCCGAGTACGACCTGGAAGCGAGCCCCGGCCTTTGGCGCCCAGGGCCGATTTGGATCCGGAATGACGCCACGGGCGAGGTTGTGTACGAAGGCCCGGATGCGGATGACGTGCCGGGGCTTGTTGACGACCTGGTGGTGCAGCTCGCCGAGCACCAGGACGTTCCCCCGATTGTGCGCGGTGCGATGGCTCACCTGAGCCTCGTCATGATCCATCCGTTCCGAGACGGCAATGGCCGCATGTCCCGCTGCCTGCAGACTCTCGTCCTGGCTCGCGACAAGATTCTGGCGCCGGCGTGGTGCAGCATCGAGGAGTACTTGGGCGCTAATACCCAGCGGTACTACGACGTGTTGGCCCAGGTCGGCGAAGGCGAGTGGAACCCCGGCACTGATGCGCGCCCGTGGGTCCGGTTCTGCTTGGAAGCCCACTACATCCAGGCCATGAGCGTGCTCCGCCGAGTCCGGGAGTCGGAGAAGATGTGGACCGACCTTGAAGCCTTGCTTGAAGAACGACGTGGACTTCCCGAGCGGTCGATCCAAGGTCTGTTCGACGCCACGCTCGGCCTTCGGGTGCGCAACGCCTCCTACCGCTCGGCGCTCAAGCGGTTTGGCGCTGAGGAGATTTCGCATCAGGTTGCAACCAGCGATCTCAGGGCGCTCGTCGAGGCCGGCCTGTTGGAGCAGCACGGCAAGAAGCGCGGGACCTACTACGTGGCGGCCGAGCCGCTCGAGGAGATTCGAACCCGCGCCCGTGAGCGCCGTCAGCCGCTCGACGCCAGCTCCCTGTTTATCGCTGAGCCCAGCCCGGCGGTGTGAGGCCCCCGACTAAGCAAAAGAAAAGGGACCGCGGATGGCGGTCCCCTTCTCTTGGCCGATGGCTTCAAATTTAGGGCTTATTTCGCCTGCTTGCAAGTCTGCGTCGAGAAGGCGGTCAGGGATTCGCCGTCCCGGAAGGTGAATTTGCCGCGAGCTTTCAGCTTCTTCGAGTTCGGGCATTTGGCCGAGATGAAGCTGCGCTGCACGCCCTTGTAGCGCCATTTTTTGCTGATTTTGACGTTGAATTCCTTCAGCGCGCCGGTGCCGCCGGCGAGCAGCGGGACTTCGAGGTCAAGGCGCGGGCCGTAGCCTTCTTTGTTGATCTTGCTGACGGTGCCGACCAGGACCAGCGAGACCTGCAGCGGCGTCGTCCCGTAGGTGTGCAGGATCACCGTCGGCTTGCCGTTCTTAGGCGTGCCGTTGAAGGCGGTCACCGTTTGCGGCACTTCGTAGACCTGGCCGGCGCGCAGGTAGGCGGTAGCGTGGCCGCTGCCGATTTTGGCGCTCTTACAGGCCCGTTCGGCGTTTTCCGTCGACTGGTTCTGCACTTTGGCCGGATTGCAGGTCGGCAGCCCCTTGGTGAAGAGGGTGGCGTTCTTGTCGAAGTCGATCGTCGCGTGGATCGCCGGGACCGGAACGCCGTTGGGATCGGTCGTCGAGGTCGTCAGCGTCGTCACTTCGAGCGTCCCCGGCGTCAGCTTGGTTTTGGACAGCTTCTTCGGCGTGATCAGGCTATTTATCGACTGCGTGTTGCCGTCTGGGCCGTTCACCGTCGGGCCGGCGAAGGCGGCAGTGGCCGCGATCGCGGTCGCCAGAACGGCGGCTGCCGCGGCGGTAAAAATTGGACGTCTGGGCATTCTCGCTCCTCGGTTGGATTCAGCGGCGCCTCTCCCATTCCCTACAACCGCTCCCGAGGCTCAGAGTAGCGCGTTGATTTCCAGTTAAGTCCCTGCTCGGTCGGGGCTTGCCGGGGACCCCCTTGGATACGATCTCCCCGCCGTTCCACCGGGTCGGAGGGGCCGGGGAACCCGAAAGCGACGCGACTTTACGTGGCTGCCAAATCATTAGGCGAGGAGAGTGGCCCGGCGGCAGGCCGGGGGACCACCCCAGCGCGCATCGCGGTGATCGCCGCTCTGGCGGTTGCGGTGATCGTGCTGGCCATCGTCCTCCTCAGCGCCGGCGGCGGCCACAAGTACACGCTGATCTTCCAGAACGCCGGCCAGCTCGTCCCCGACAACCAGGTGCTGATCGGCGGCTCCCCCGCCGGCACGGTCGAAAGCATCGGCCTCACCGACAACAACCTCGCCGAAGTCCACGTCGAAGTCGAACAGGAGCTGCACGAAGGCACGACGGCGGTGATCCGCGCCACCTCGCTCTCCGGGGTCGCCAACCACTACGTCTCGATCAGTCCCGGCCCCAACAGCGAACCGGCGCTGGAAGAAGGGGCGGAACTGGGGCTCTCCGCGACGACGACGCCGGTCGACATCGACCAGCTCTTCAACACCTTCCCGCCGCCGGTGCGCCGCGCCCTTGGCCAGTTCATCCGCGGCAACGCGACGATCTACTCCGGCCAGGGCAAGAAGGGCAACGAAAGCTACAAGTACTTCGGCACCGCCCTCAACCGCGCCAGCGCCTTCGCCGGCGAACTCAACGCCGACCAGCGCCTGCTGACGAAGTTCATCGTCAGCTCCGCGCGGCTGAGCACCGCCGTCGCCGGCCGCGGCGAACAGCTCTCGAGCGCGATCTCCAACGCCAATACCGCCTTCAGTTCGATCGCCAGCCAGAACGAAGCCTTCGACCAGACCCTGCGCGAGCTGCCGCCGGTGCTGCGGCAGTCGAACACCACCTTCGTCAACCTCCGCGCCGCCCTCGACGACCTCGAACCGCTGGTCGAAACGGCGAAGCCGGCGACCAAGGAACTGGCGCCGTTCCTCTCCGAACTGCGCCCGGTCTTCCAGAAACTCGTCCCCTTCACCCGCAACCTGAAATTGGTCGTCCACCGGCCCGGCAAGGGCAACGACGCCGCCGACCTGCTGGGCACCCTGCCGGCGGTCCAGAACCTGACCTCGAAGGCGTTCCCCCACTCTGAAGCGGCGGTGGCCGCCTTCCAGCCCAACCTCAACTTCATCCGCGCCTACACGCCCGACCTCTTCAATGCGCTCGGCAAGCTCGGCCAGGTTTCCGGCTACTACGACGGCAACGGCCACTACGTCCGCGCCGCCACCGCCGCTCAGAACCTCTTCAAATACGAAGCCACCGGTGAACTCAAGCCGATCACGAGGGCCCAGCAGTACGAAGCCTTCGGCTCCTCCGCCCCAGTGCACCGCCGCTGCCCCGGAGGCGCCACCCAGCCCGCCGCCGACGGCTCCAACCCCTTTGTCGGCGGCGGCAGCGTCAGCGCCTCCGAATGCAACCCCTCCGACGTGCCCCCGGGACCATGATCAGGAAAGCGCTGATAGCGATAGCGGCAGTGGCGGCGATCGTCCTCGTCATCTTCCTCGTCAGCGGCGGCGGCTCCTCCCCCGGCTACCGGGTGCGGGCGGTCTTCGACAATGGCTCCTTCATGGTCAAGGGCGAGCAGGTGCGGGTGGCGGGCGCCAACGTCGGCACG
>Ga0070689_100003486_pt1 | contig 10472 bp, 6 predicted proteins | sample KBSS23HmetaG_FD_64669 | JGI IMG/M metagenome (GOLD analysis project Ga0070689, IMG submission 64669) | Switchgrass rhizosphere microbial communities from Kellogg Biological Station, Michigan, USA - KBS S2-3H metaG | ecosystem: Host-associated > Plants > Roots > Rhizosphere ... | reverse complement strand
CCGGAATCCGCCTTCGACGAGCTCTGCCGACTCACCGCGCTGACCTGCCATAAACCGATTGCCCTCATTTCCTTGATCGAAGGCGACCGCCAGTGGTTTAAGGCCCGCCATGACTTCGAACGACCGGAGATACAGGCCGGCCACGGCTTCTGTCTTCACACCATCGAAGGATCGGACGTTTTCGTGGTAGAGAATGCGTTGACCGACCCCCGCTTCAAGGAGAGCAAACTCGTGACGGGTTCCGCGCAGATTCGCTTCTATGCCGGCGTTCCGTTGCTCACGCCCAATGGACAGCCCGTCGGCACCCTTTGTGTCATGGATCGCGCGCCGGGCCAACTGACGCCCGACGAGGCGGAATCGCTCTCCATCCTGAGTCGGCAGGTCGTGACCCAGCTCGAACTCCGGCGTTCCTCGACTGAACTGGCCCGCACCGCCGACGAGCATCGCTCCGTTGAACAGCGGCTGCGCGCCACCGAAAGCTTCTATCAATACCTCGTCGAAACGCTGCCCCAAAACATTCTTCGCAAGGACGCGCAAGGACGCTTCACGTTTGCCAACCGCAGATTCTGTCAGTCCATCGGTCGTCCGCTGGAGGAGGTTCTCGCACGAACCGATTTCGATCTCTTCCCGCCGGATCTCGCTGCCAAATATCATCGCGACGATCTTCGAGTGATGACCACGCAGGAGAACCTCGATACCATCGAAGCGCACCAGGGTTCCAATGGCCAAAAACTCTTCGTCCACGTCATCAAGACTCCCCTTCTGGATCCGAGCGGCAATGTCATCGGCATCCAGGGCATCTTCTGGGATGTCACTCAGCGCAAGCGCATCGAGGAAGACCTCGCTTACGAACGCGACCTGTTACGCTCGCTGCTCGATCACATTCCCGATCGGATTTATTTCAAGGACATCTACAGCCGATTCATGCGCTGCAGCCGGTCGATGGCCAAACGGCTGGGGCTGGAAGATCCGCAGGATGTGGTTGGAAAGACGGATTTTGATTTCCATCCCCCGGACCAGGCACGCGAATATTTCCACGACGAGCAGCGCATCCTTTCCACGGGCGAGCCCCTCATCAACAAGCTCGAACAACAAACGAGCCTTGATGGAACGGAAGCCTGGGCCTCGGTGACCAAGGTTCCCATCTACAACCAAAACGGGGTGGTGACCGGCATTGTCGGGCTGTCCCGCGACATCACCCAGCTCAAGCAAATCGAGAAAGCGCTCCGCCAGGCCGAGGAAAAGTATCGCGCGATCTATGAAAACTCGGTTGAAGGCATTTTCCAGACGACCCGCGACGGACACTTCATTTCGTCCAATCCCGCCCTCGCCCGCATGTACGGATTCGATTCTCCGCAGGACCTGGTCAACGCGCTGACGGATATCGCTCATCAGCTGTACGTCGACCCGGAACGACGTGAGCAGTTCCGCCAGTTGGTCCGACACAGCGGCTCGGTCACCGGCTTCGAGTCGGAAATCTATCGCCGGGACGGCACCAAGATCTGGATCAGTGAAAGCGCCCGCCCCGTCACCGATGCCGAGGGCACGTTCCTCTACTACGAGGGAACGGTGGAGGACATCACGGCGAGAAAAACGGCGGACATGACCCGCGAGAGCGCGCGGGAGGCCGCCCTGGAAACCGCCCGAACCAAGGCCCAGTTCCTCGCCAACATGAGCCATGAGATCCGGACGCCCATGAATGCCATCATCGGCATGACCGGAATGTTGTCCGACACCAACCTCAATCCTGAGCAACGCGAGTACGTTGAAACCATCCACCACAGCACGGACGCGCTGTTGGGGATCATCAATGACATCCTCGATTTTTCCAAAATGGAGGCGGGCAAGTTATCGCTCGAGATTATCGACTTCGAATTGCCGGAGGTGGTGGAAACCACCGTGGAGATCCTGGCCGAACGGGCCCATAAAAAAGACATCGAGCTCGCCTGCTCCATCGCCGAGGATGTGCCCCTGCAATTGCGGGGAGATCCCGTCCGCCTGCGCCAGGTCCTGACCAACCTCGTCAGCAATGCCGTCAAGTTCACGGACAGCGGCGAAGTCCTGCTCCACGTGACCCGGTTGCCCTCCAGCGAGACGCAGACTCACCTGCGGTTCGAAGTGAACGACACAGGCATCGGGATTTCCGCCGAGGCGATGCAAAAGATCTTCCAGGAATTCACCCAGGCGGACGGCTCCACCACGAGAAAGTACGGTGGAACCGGTCTCGGCCTGACCATTTCCAAGCAACTGGTGGAAATGATGGGCGGGCGGATCGGCGTCTACAGCACGCCAGGGTCAGGTTCAAAATTCTGGTTTGAAGTTCCCCTCACCCCCACGACCGCCCCGGTTTCGGCCGCGGAACCCGCGCCCTGGCTGGAAGGCGAGCGCGTATTGATCGTGGACGATACGAGGAGTTACCGGGAGATCCTCCGCCAGCAGTTGGTGACTCCCGGTCTGGAGATTCTGGAAGCCGACTCCGGCCTGGCCGCTTTGTCGATGCTGAAGGAAGCGCAGGCCTCCGGCCGGCCGATTGCCGTGGCCATCATCGATCTGGACGTTGACGATGGCGACGGCCTGACCCTTGCGCAGAACATCCGGGAGCAATCGCAATTGGCGGAGACGCGCTTGGTAACCCTGAGCACGTTGCTCAATCGGCTGTCGACCACCACCATGCTGGCGACCGGCATTGCCGCCTGCCTGGTCAAACCCGTCCGAGGATCGCGTTTGCAGGAGTGCCTTCGGGACGTCCTCCTCCTCGCCACCCCGGCACCGGCCGATCCCGCACCCGTCGAAGTGCCGGCCACGCCTTTTCGCGAGGCGGCCAAGCATACGCGGATCCTGCTGGCCGAGGATAACATGGTCAATCAACGGGTGGCCCTGAAACAACTTAAGAAGTTGGGCTTTTCCGCCGATGCCGTGGCGAACGGAATCGAAGTGCTCTCGGCACTCCAGCGGATTCCCTACGACATTATTATCATGGATTGTCAGATGCCCGAGATGGACGGGTATGAAGTAACGACGCGAATCCGTCAGGGCGGAAGCGACTCGTATATTCATTTACGTTCGTCGCCCTACATCATCGCGCTCACGGCCAACGCCCTGCAAGGCGATCGGGAGCGCTGTTTGACCCTGGGCATGAACGATTATCTGACCAAACCGCTTCATTTGCACCAGCTGGAACTGGCGCTGCAACGGGCCTTTCTAAAGTTCCGCCCGGCGGAGGCCCCCGCGCCCGAATCTGAGCGGTCGGTCGAAGTGCTCGATCGCTCAGTGATTGATGGACTCAAGGAGCTGCGGGAACCGGGGCAACCGGACCCGTTGGCTGAGCTGATTGAGCTTTTCTTCCGCGACGCCCAGCCCCGCCTGGAGTCGATGGAACAGGCGTTCCAGCGCGACGATCTGCCCATGGTGGCCGCCGGAGCCCACTCAATGAAGGGCAGCGCCAGCAACCTGGGGGCCCGCGCCCTGGCAGCCTTATGCGCCACCCTGGAGCGGCAGGCCAAGGCCGGGGAGGCCGCCCCAGCCAAGGAATCGTTTTTCGAGGTCAAGCAGGAGCTGAAAAACGTCGAAATTATTCTTAAAACGGAAATCGGCGACGCCAGAAATTAAATCGCACCATGGAACTTACGTTACGCCAACCCGGCGCCCCGCCGCCTCGCCTCCTGCTGGTTGAGGACGACGCCGAACTGGCTGACACTCTGGTCACTTCCCTCCGCGCCGACGGGCTGACCACCGCGGTCTGTTCCGATGGTGGGTCCGCAATCCAACTGGCCCGGCACGAGACCTTCGACCTGGTCCTCCTGGACCTCGGATTGCCCTCGGTCGACGGCTTTTCCGTTCTCCGCGAGCTCCGTGCGAACTCCAGCACCCGCTCCACCCCAATCATCATCCTGACCGCCCGGCATACGCTGGCAGAAAAGCTTCACGGATTCGATCTCGGCGCAACCGACTACGTGACCAAACCGTTCGAGCTGGTGGAATTGCGGGCCCGCATCCGGGCCGCTCTCTACCAGGACCAGCTCAGAAGGGAGCTAGCCAAGGCTAACGGAGCGCTGGACGCTGCCCGTCTGGCCGCCGAAGAGTCCGCCCGGGCCAAGGCGGAATTCCTGGCCAACATGAGTCACGAGATTCGTACGCCCATGAATGGGGTGATCGCGATGACCGGGTTGCTCCAGCAAACGGACCTGTCCCTTGAGCAGCGGGATTACGTCGACACGATTCGGACCAGCGGCGAGTCCCTCCTCACTATCATCAACGACATTCTGAATTTTTCGAAGATCGAATCCGGGAAGCTCGAGCTCGAGAACGCCCCGTTCTCCTTGCGCACGTGCGTGGAGGAAGCCCTCGAATTGCTCGCCGCCCGGGCCGCCGAAAAAAACCTGGAGCTCGGCTATCGGTGCACCGCCGACCTCCCGGAAATCGTCAGCGGCGATGTCACGCGGCTGCGTCAGATCCTCGTCAATCTGGTTGGCAACGCGGTGAAATTCACCGGTTCCGGGGAGGTGCACGTCGACATCGCCCTGCGCCCGCCTTCTGCCGAGGAGCAGGCACTTGGTCCGGCGTCGCAGTACGAGCTGCACTTCGCCGTGCGGGACACCGGCATTGGCATTCCCCCCGATCGCCTCGATCGCCTTTTCCAGTCATTTAGCCAGGTCGACAGTTCCATCGCCCGACAATACGGTGGCACCGGCTTGGGTCTGGCCATCAGCCGGGGCCTGGTTGAGCTTATGGGCGGGCGGGTCTGGGTCGAGAGTGTCGCCGGACAAGGCACAACGTTTCACTTCACCGTGCTTCTGGGGGCTTCCGCCGTAGCCGGTCCAGGCACCCTTTTCAAACCGATCACGCCATTGGCCGGCCAGGAAATCCTCATCGTCGAAGACAACAACAACGCCCGCTCGACGCTGGCCCAATATGCGCAGCAATGGGGACTGAAACCCGTTCCAGCCATCCATCTCGCGGAGGCTCGCGAGCGATGGACTGAGTTGAGTCAGCGCGGCCGCACGTTCGTGATTCTCGATCTCGAGCTGCCCAACCATGAAGGAACCACCTTCGCCCTCGAGCTGGCCCGGCATCCGGCGGACACCGTTTCCATCGTCTATTTGAATTCCGTGGGCAATCGCACGGAACGTCCGGCAGGCACTCTCCCGGGAGCCATCCTCGTTAAGCCCGTCAAGCCAGCCCAACTTCGTTCCGCCCTGTTGCAGGCTGCCACCGGACAAATGAACGAGCCCAGGAAAGCGGCCAAGCCGCGCCTGGATACATCGCTGGCTGCCAAAGTCCCACTTCGGATCCTTCTCACTGACGATAATATCATCAACCAAAAGGTGGCGGTCCGACTTCTCCAGCAACTGGGCTACACCGCGGACGTTGCGAACAACGGTCTCGAAGCGATCCGGGCCCTTGAGCGACAGCCTTACGACCTGATTTTGATGGACGTCCAGATGCCGGAGTTGGATGGATTGGAGACCACGCGCCGCATTCGCCAGCGACAGAATCCATCCGAGAAGAATCCGAACTTTCAGCAGCGCATCACGATCATCGCGATGACCGCCAACGCCATGCAGGGTGACCGGGACAAATGCGTTGCCGCCGGCATGGATGATTATATTCCGAAGCCCGTTCGACCGGAGGCCCTGCAAACCGCGCTGCAAAAGGTAACGGCCCTGGCACCCGCAAAAGAAACAGCCACGGCTGTAGCCGTGCTGCCCGAGGCGGCTGGAGCGCACTCAGGGGGGAACCAGATGATCGAGCAACCCCCGGTCGACCTGGGCCGGCTCAATGATTTCGCGGGCGGAGACGTGGACAACTTCAACGAACTCGTTGCCCTCTATATCAAGCAGACGACGGAGCAGCTGGAACAGCTACGAATCGGCATTCAAAACCGGATTGATGAACAAGTGGCCCACGTCGCCCACAGTTGCGCAGGGGCCAGCGCCACCTGCGGAATGATCGCCATGGTTCCCCTCCTCCGGCAAATCGAACATCTCGGACAGGAGCAACGACTGGAAAAGGCGGCGGAGCTGATTCCCGCGGTCGAAGCTGAGTTTATCCGATTGCAACGCTATCTCGATTCCCACAAACCGCTGGCCCTGGCCGGCTGATTGACGATTGCACCATGAAAAAAGTACTCATCATCGAGGATGACCCGGTCGTGGCTCACATCTATCGCACGCGACTGGAAAAGGAGGACTATACCGTGGAGACGTGCGGTGACGGACAGGCTGGATTCTACCGCATCCACGAGTTTCATCCCGACGCTATCCTGTTGGACCTCATGCTGCCGAAGATGAACGGTATCGACATCCTGAAGAAGATCCGCGCCCAGGGACAATTCAACCGCATTCCCATCGTCGTGTTCACCAACGCCTACGTGCCGAACATGATTCAAGAGGCGTTTTCCGCCGGCGCCTCTCATGTCTTTAACAAGGCCACCCTGACGCCCCGACAGATCCTCGATTCCCTGCATTCGCTCGTCATGCCGGATTCGGACGGATCAGTGGCCAGCCCGAGCGCTTCCACCAGCAGCATCTCGGCGCCGGTGTCAGATCAACGTTACACATCACCGCAGGGAATTGGTCTGCCGGAAGCCTCCTATCACTCAGGATCGTCCCGTCCCTCTTATCCGCCGCTGCCGGCTCAGCAGCCAACGCTGCCGCCAACACCGGAGCCGGAGCCGGAGCCGGAGCCAGAACCGATTTCCGAAGACTCCAAGTTTCAAGAGGAGCTTCGCCAGGAGTTCATCGCCACTTCGCAGGAGACCGTTGGGGTCTTGCGGAAGCACCTCCAGGATTTTACCAAGACCACGAATGAGGCGGCGAGAATGCCGTTTCTCGCCGACCTTTATCGAAAGGTGCACGCCCTGACGGGAGGCGCCGGCCTTGCGGGTTTCGAAACCATGGCGCAGATGGCGGCCGCATTGGAAGTGTTGCTCAAGGAGCTCCAGGACAAACCGAAGAACATCAATGCCTCAACCCTTCGCACGGTCGCGCATTCCATCGATTTCATCGCCGACCTTTTCAAAGCGACCTCCCCCACGCTCTCGACCCTGCCCAACGCAAGAATCCTGGTGGTGGACGATGAGATTCTTTCCCGCCGCGCTGTGACCTATGCGTTGGAGAAGGCGAATCTAAAATCGATCAACGTCGAAGATCCCAACGTCGCCTTCAAGCTGGCCACCGAGCACACCTACGATCTCATCTTCCTTGATGTCCAGATGCCCGGTATGGACGGCTTTGAACTCTGCACGAAGATCCGGGCGCTTCCCAACAACAAGGGTACTCCCATCATCTTCGTGACCAGCCTCACGGACTTCAAGAGCCGCGCCAAATCGAGTTTGAGCGGTGGCACCGATCTCATCGCCAAGCCTTTCATGTTCATCGAGCTCACGGTCAAGGCGCTGAATCACGTCCTCCGGGGCCATCTGGCTCATCATCGCAAAGCCGCATAGGCGCTGGGTAGGGCTGGCCCGGTGGGTCTAAGGATATATTAGTCTGCAGTGTGGCCAATCCTGGGGAGAATCGAGGACGAGGACGAGAACGAGGGAACAAGCAAATAGCAAATAGCAGGCGCAAATCGTCCTCGTCCTCGTCCTTCGTTCTCGTCCTCGAAAGAAACTTCCACGACAGAAACCCCGGGATTGACCGCCGCTTTCAAGCTTACCCCGTCCCTACCCCGGCTTTGACATCGCCAGCGCGGGTTCCTACGCTTGAGACATGGAATGCCTTCATGCGCCATGGCGCATCCAATACATCCTGGCGCCCAAACCGCCACCGTCCGATGTCAGCCTTTTCACTCGCATCGGTCAGTCGAGCGATGACGAAGGCCACCATGTCATCGCGCGCGAACGCACCTGCTATGCGGTGCTGAATAATTACCCGTACAACGGCGGGCACCTGTTGGTCGTTCCCTACAAGCAGGTCGCGGATTTTGACGGGCTGACGGATGAGGAGCTGCTCGATCTGACCAAACTCATGCGCCGCTGCCTCGCTGCCTTGAAAAACGTCATGAAACCAGAAGGCTTCAACATCGGGGTCAATCTCGGCAAATGCGCCGGCGCCGGGATCGCCGAACATCTCCACCTTCACGTTGTCCCCCGCTGGCAGGGCGATACGAACTTCATGCCGGTGCTCGGGCAAACCACCGTTATGCCCCAGGCGCTGCAGGAGCTGGCCGCCCAGTTGCGAAACGCGCTTGCCCAATAACCGCCCTGCCCGCCGGCTTCCCTCCGCCCCCACTTATGAGCGACACTGTAACCGAGACGCTTCACTTCGAAAACGCCCGCCTGGCTCATCAGCTCCTGAACAACGACCCAGCGAATTTGCGGACCATCGAAAGCCGGCTGGGCGTGCGCTTGACCACGCGGGAAGGATGGATTCGCCTGGAAGGCGAATCGGCCGCCGTTGAGCGCGGGAAACAATTCTTTGAAACCCTCGAGGACGCTCTCAAGGCAGGACATGCGGTCCGCGGCCGGGACTTCAATCAAGCCCTGGAGATCACCCAGCAGGAAGGCATCACCGCGCTCAAGGAGCTTTACTCCCAGCGAATCCAGACTTCGCCGAAGAAGTCTCAAGTCACCCCGAAGACGACGGGGCAACGCAAATATGTCGAAGCCATCCGCACTCACGACGTTACTTTCGGCATCGGTCCGGCCGGAACCGGCAAAACCTATTTGGCCATGGCCATGGCGGTGTCGGCCCTGCGGGAAGAGAAAGTCGGGCGCATCATCCTGACCCGACCCGCCGTGGAAGCTGGCGAAGCCCTGGGATTCCTGCCCGGGGATCTCTACGAAAAGATCGACCCGTACCTGCGCCCGTTGCATGACGCGCTTTACGACATGATGCCCGCCGAAGACATCCAGAAGAACCGGGAACGGGGCGTGATCGAAATTGCCCCGCTGGCCTACATGCGCGGCCGCACACTGAACCACGCGTTCATCATCCTCGATGAAGCCCAAAATTCCACCATGGAACAAATGTTCATGTTCCTGACCCGGCTCGGCTACAATTCCAAAGTGGTGATCACCGGTGATGTCACGCAAGTGGATCTGCCGGCCCACAAGCAGTCGGGCTTGATCGAGGCGCGCGGCATTCTCAAGGGCGTCGAAGGAATCGCCCTGGTTGAATTCAGCAAGCGCGATGTCGTCCGCCATCCCTTGGTCCAAAGAATCATCTCCGCCTACGAAGAACACCGCACGCCCGCCCCATGATTCGAATCCTGTCGATTCGCAATCGCCAGCGAGCCCAACCCATCGATACCCCGCTGCTCCGGCGCATCACCCAAACGCTCCTGCGGGAGGATTTGGACATCCATTCCTACGAGCTCGGGATTCATCTGCTCGAAGCGGAGGAAATGGCCACGATTAACGAGACCTTCCTTCAACACCAGGGCTCAACCGATGTCATCACGTTCGATCACGCCGAACCCGCGGGGCACGAAACAACGAATCCGGGCCCCGACCCTCGGCATCTTCACGGGGAAATATTTCTCTCGTTGCCCGACGCAATGCGGCAGGCGCGCGAATTCAAGACCACCTGGCAGGGCGAAGTGATTCGCTATGTCATTCACGGCGTGCTGCATCTGATGGGCCATGACGATATCGAGCCGGCGGCGCGCCGGTCGATGAAGCGGATGGAAAACCAATTCGTGAAACGGATGACCGCTGTGTTTCCACTGTCAAAACTCGCGCGCCGGCCAAAAGGCCAAAGGCCGGGCTCAAAACGAAAACGTTGATGGCCGATCGAGAATCGCCCAACAGCTGCGTCATCGCGCCCAAGGGCCCTCATGGAACACCGCACCAAAGGCATCATTCTCCGGACCCGGCTTTTAACCGAGTCGAGCCTGATTGTGCACTGGCTGACGCCCGACGCCGGACGAGTGAGCACGGTGGCCAAGGGCGCGCGCCGTCCCAAATCACCCTTCAGCGGAAAGCTCGATTTGTTCTTCACGGCGGAGTTCACGTTTATCCGGAGTCGGCGATCCGATCTTCATACTCTCCGGGAAGCCAGCCTCCTGGACAATCGCGTTGCCCTTCGACAGGACATCGTTGGTTTGCAAAGGGCTTGTTACGGAACGGCGTTTCTCGAGCAGGTCACCGAACCCGACACTCCCTTGCCGGGAATTTTCGAGCTCTTTCAAGGATTCATCGACGAAGTTTGCCGGCGGCCCACAGCTCCTGAGGTCACCCTGGCATTTGAAATCAAGATGCTTGACGAACTTGGATTGCGGCCGGTCCTCGAAACGGCAGCCCTTAGTGAAGGCGCTCGAAAAATTGCCGGCCGTCTGAGTGCGGATACGTGGAGCGACTTTCAGCCGCTAAAGCCGACTGCGGCCCAGTTGCGTGAGCTGCGGCATTTCCTGCAGAACTGTTTGATTCAACATTTTGGCCGGGTTCCCCGCGGCCGGGACGCCGCCGTGTCCCCGTAGCGCCCGCATCCCTGCGGGCCGGTCAGGCGGCATCCTGCCGCCCTTGCACC
>Ga0070689_100003485_pt1 | contig 10476 bp, 1 predicted proteins | sample KBSS23HmetaG_FD_64669 | JGI IMG/M metagenome (GOLD analysis project Ga0070689, IMG submission 64669) | Switchgrass rhizosphere microbial communities from Kellogg Biological Station, Michigan, USA - KBS S2-3H metaG | ecosystem: Host-associated > Plants > Roots > Rhizosphere ... | reverse complement strand
CCACGGCCGGTGCGCTTCTGCGCCGCAAGCCAGGTGATAACGCGGCCATCACGCGCGCGCGTCCGTCGAAACGCTTGGGTGACGCGAGCGCCCGCACGGGGGACTTCCTCTTCAAACAGGAAGTAGGGTTGTGCCGCGTCGATTCCCTCGCGCAGCAGGCTAGTGCGCGGGCGGATCTTCTGGGGTCCAAGAGGATCGCCATCGATGGCGCGCAGCATCACAGCACGCTGCAATCGAATCGCGCGCTGTTGGCCCGGCACATGCGTCGGAGCGAACGGAATCCAGTGTTCGGGGACCGCGTTCATCAGTTCATAGCGCAGGTCCGCTTGCCTCACCACCGGAGAAGCCACGGGGAACCAGCGCTTCTGGTAGGCCAGCATCTCCGCCGAGGTCTCGGCGCCGGCCTTGCCCTCGCCATGCGGCAACGGCACTACGCGCTCCACGCCCCAGACCAAATTGCTCATCTCGTCGCGCGCCAGCAGCACCTCCTCCAGCGGCGGCCCCTCCAGGATCCTGACCGCGCTCGGGGGTAGCAGCAGCCCGTCATCCTCGGTCGTGATGCCGCCCGCAACCGCCGGCGACATCGCGAACATCCGCCATCCGCGCCATCCATGGCCGGCGCCATGTCCGGCCGCCTCGATCCAGATGCGCTCCCCGAACGTGTTGGTGACCGTGAGGCCGCGAACGTCGCTGACCGAGCCGACCGGTGTTTCGGCCGGGATCAGGAACCAGTCATTGGCATAGACCAGCCCGAATTCGACCAGCAGCATCCGGCCGAGATCGACGCGATCGGTCTTCACGTCCCCGAAGTTCACGCGGCCGTCCTCGAACCGCCACCAGCGCGTGTTCGGCATGCCGTCGAACTGGATCGGCGTCGGGAGCAGCGTGCTGGTCACGCCCGCCTGCGGCGGGGCGCCCGAGGGCTCGGCCGCCGCGATGTCGAAGCTGTGCCAGTCAATATGGCCGAGATGATGCTCGTCGGCCTGGAATTGCGCCGCATCCGGCCGGGTCGCGGCATCGACGCGGAATGCGTATTCCAGCCGGTCCGGGCGCCACGCTTCGGCGGCCTTTGGCTGATCGAATACCCGCGCATACCAGGCGATCAGCTTCGGTCCGAGCGCGTCGAGCGCAAGCGCGACCGGATCGCCCGGCGACAGGCCGGGCAGGCCGTCACTCGCCGCGCCGATGCGCAGATGCGCCAGCAGCTTGCCGCCGTCGAGGCAGCGTCCGGCCGCGGCCGCGAACATCTGCGCCGCCTCGCGATGGGCTTCGAGCAGGCCATCCTTGCGCACGGTGAAATCCGGCGGGTCGACCTGGAAGCGGCCGATATAGGCGTCGCGATAGCCCGCGAGTGCCGGATCGGCGGCGATCATGGCGAGCCAGCGGCGGCCGAGCGCCAGACGGATGTCGAGCGCAACCGCCTGTGTGCCGGCATCCAGCGCGATCGTGCGGCGCTCGGCTTGCGGCTCGAGCGGCTGGCGCACGTCGATCGGCGTCGCGGCATCTTCCTGCGGCGCATAGTCGGTGAGCGGCGTGTGGCGCATGTGCAGGCGCGCCTTGACAGGCGATCCGCAATCCTCGCCCTCGAACTCGCCGAGCTGCCACTGGCGGCACAGCATCCACATCGCATCGCGCACTTCGGCGCGCATCGCGCGCTGGAAATCCGGGCTGCGCGGGCGCCCTTCCAGGCGATTCCAGCGCAGAACGGTCGGCTCGGCGAGCGTTTCGATGGCGCGGAGGATATCGGGGATCTGGACCTTCGCGCTCATCCGTCACGCTCCATCACGCGGAATGTCATCGCGTTGTTCATCGCCAGATCGGCCACCAGCGTGATCTCGCTGCGGGCGGTCGCGAACAGTAGCGACGGCAGCAGCCGCGCGAACGCGCTCGCATCGATCTGCGACGGTTCGACGGCGCGCTGCTTGGCGAGGTCGAGCGTCTCGTTCACCGCATCGACGATGTCCTGCCAATGCCAGGCGCCGGTCAGGACCGGCGGCACCACCAGCAGCATCGCCTGCGCGGGCTCCGCATTCGGGCGATCGAAGTGGAACGCAAGGCCCGTCGTCTCGACCTCGTTCGGCAGCATCTCGACCCATTCGTCGATCAGCAGTCCGAAGACGGGCCGCGTTGCATCCCACGCAGCCGAAAGACCGGCGGCGTAGAGCAACCGATCGAGGCTGGTGTCCTGCGTCGGCGGGAATTCCGCGCCGAGCCAGCAGTCACCGGCGGCGTAAGGCACCTGATAAGCGTTGAGCGCGGTCGCGGCGCCGCCAAAACCTTCCGATAGGATCGCGACCCGCTCCAGATGCTTCAGCGGCCGGCGCACGCGCGCGGCCGCCGCGAGCCATTCGTCGACCGGGTCCAGCCGGTCGAGATCGGTGACGAGGTGATGCAGCAGGCCCGCCGGCCCCGCACCGGCGATGGCCGCGGTCCAGTCGCCGCGCTGCGTTGCGGCGCTCTCGTCGTCACGCGGCGTCATGGAGAGCCGAACGCCCGGGACGATGAAGAAGGCATCGCCGAACAGCGCCTTGGCGGCGGCATCGAGCGTGCGTGCGCGCGTGCGATCCTCGCTCGCGGCGGCGTGCTCCGCCAGCGCCGCCTCGGCCTTCATGATACGCCCGTCCGCCTCCTTGGCGAGAGCCTCCGCGGCGCGCGCGATGTCTTCGCAGAAGCGCGCCAGCTTCGCCTCGCTCTCGCGGAACACCGGCCCCAGCTTTTCGAAAGTATCGACGGGCAGCGTCGCCCGCGCCTCGCCGATCAGACTCTGCAGCGTGGTTGTGGCGGTGCGCGACAACGCCTCGAACGCCGCAAGGCGCGTGGCGAACAATCCGCGCTTGGTCAGCACTTCGGTACGCAGAGCGCCCGGTGCTGGGAGCAGATCGGCGAGCGCGATCCCGGTCGAGAACGCAGTCTCGGCCCTGCGCAGCGCCGTGCGACGGTCTTCGTCGCTTGCGCCCGGCGTGCCGGCAAGCACTGCATCCTCGGCGAGCGCCGTGTCGGCCTCGGCCAGTTTGGTCTGCCATCGCGTCACGGTTTCCAGCGCGACCGCGCGGACCGATGCGAAAGCGCCGCGTTGCGCATCCTGCACAAGTGCGGTCCCGCTGGATGTCAGGCCGTACAGGGCTGCGTGCGTCGCGAGACCGGACAGGCGGGCCGCGTAATCGTCTATTGCCGCGATCAGCGCATCGCGCGCGCCGGCAGTATTGTCGCGATCGTCCTTCGCGGTCGCGGCGGCCTCGCCGGCGAGCGTCGTGCAGTTGTCGCGCACAGTCTTCAGCGGCGCGATCCGATCGGAGACATGCTCCGGCACCAGATCGAGCGCTGGTGCCGGGTCAGGATAAGGCGACGAAGGGGACGCCAAGTCAGCGCCGGTCAGCGCGCGCGCGGACGCAAGCAAAGCCCGCAGACTTTCGACCAGCGGCGTCACTGCGAACAGCGTGTTCGTCGCTGCGTCGAACAGCGTCATGTAATCGATGCGCGCCGCCGCATCGGGCGTGACGGTGTGTGCCGCTTGGACATGACGCAGCACGCGTTCGTCCAGCGCGCCGAAATTCTGCTGCGCGTCCTCCGGCATCATGGCGACGAGATCGATCGCGGCGAGCCCGAGGTCGGCGGCGCTGACGCGTACCGGATCGCTGATGCGGTTCAGTGTGCGGTCGAAATAGGTGACGCTGCAGGCGATGCTCGATAACGGCGGCAGATGCCGGCGCAGCCAGTCGTCGATGCGCGGCTCGGCGAGCGCGCGCGGCGTCGCGACCGCGGGCGGATCGGGTGCGTCGGGATCGAGATGCAGCGCCACCCTGTGGGTCAAGGTAACGCCGGTGCGCGGCGTAAGCGTCACCTCCGGCTCGGGCGGCGGCGCGCCGCGCGAGAACGCGTCCAGCACGCCGGCCGCGCGCTCGAAATTACCCTTGGCGGCCTGATGCACCGATTCGGCGATCGCCACGTCGGACACGGCGTCGAGCGTGTCGAGCAAGCGGTCCGCCTCGGTCTCGATCGCGCGTGCCTCCTCCGCCGTGGCGCCGGGGACATTGCTGAGCCCGTAGGGATAAACGCGCGATATCGCCGGCAACCGCAGCACCTTGTCGGCGAACTTGCGGCCGTCGATCACGTTGCGCGCTGAGATCGCCTCCACAGAACTGCCGGGCGGTTCGGCGGTTTCGGGGAGCCGGTTGGCGTCGAGCGGAAACTGGTTGCGCAGCGGCTGGATGAACTTGTCGAGTTCGAGCGGTGCGTGCCGCTCATGCAGCCCGCGCTCGAACTGATAGCCGAGCAGCGCCGCCAAGCTCTGTCCTTCTCGCATGCCCTGCATGACGCCGAGCGCGCGGCGCACCCGCTCCGAGGAAAGGTTTACGGCGAGCTCAGCGCCCTGGGCCGGATCGGCGATCGACATATGGCCGCTGCGCAGCACGGCCGCCGTCACCGCATGATCGAGCGAGGGGGCGTGGATGAAACCCTGATTGGCGGGATCGATCGACAGCGGCTCGGCCGTGCTGGGGAATTCGGCGACGAGGTCGTCCGGCAGTTGGAACGGCTGATACGCGCCACGCGGACGCACATGCTCGACCCAGCCATAGGCGCCGAGCAGGACGCCAGTTCGCGGCGGGTTTTGCGCATCGCCGCCGCGCATCTGCTTGAGCCGCGTGAAAGCAAGGCCCGTCCGCCACGCATCAGTGCGGAAACTCAGGCAGTCGACATGCTCGGCGAACAGCCGTTCCAGCCGTGCGGTCGGCAGGTCCTGCAACGCTTCGATGGCGCTCACCTGCTCGCGCAACGGTCCAGTCGCGGTCCCAGCGCGCAGTTCGGCGGCGATATGCTGGTGCAGACGCATCTGCGGGCCGCCCGTGATCGCCAGCGGTGCGGTCGCGTAGAGTTGCTCCCAGCGACTCTGGCTGGTCGCGCTTGCCTTGACGTGAACGAAGGTCGGGTCGCGGCGATAGGCGCGCGCGGCGTCGCTGTCTATGAGATTGGCGACGATCAGGCGGTCGATACCCTCGTGGCGATATCCGCTCAGCAGCGCGAAGCGCAGGATGATGTAAAGCAGCGCCCGCGGCGGTGTTCCGTTTTTGAACCCGGCCTGACGGCGGACGACATCCATGTCCGACAGCGCCGCGGCTGCGAGCCAGACGAGATAGTTGCGCTCATCGGCCGTATAGGCGCGTATCTGCTCCGTTTCCGACAGCGGCACGTCGTCCACCACTGGCCCGCCGAGGAGATACTGCCGCCCCGAAAAAATGCGCTCCGAGATCGGCAGCGTTTCACTGACAGGCAGGCCCAACCGCGCGAGCAATTGAGGGACCTCCTGGGTCCGGAAGGCCGTCTCCAGTCCGCTCAGGATATTGGCGGTGAACCCACCCGACGCCAGATGGAGACGGTTGACGTGCTCTTCGATGCTCTCGGCATTGCGTCGATAGAACTCGACCGATGCGGGATGCTGGCCCAGCGTATCGAGTAGCGTCCGATGCGGATCTCCCGTCCGTCCAATCCAGTTCGCTTCCGCGGCCATCTTGGCCCAGTCACGTTCCGCCACACGCAGCACATGCGCCAGCACGTCCAGATAAGACGTCGAGAATGCGGCTGGCGTTATATGCGATAGGTTCGGCAGGTCCCGACGCGGGCCAAACGCGATACGCGAAAACGCGGTCGTCGGCAGCACGCCATAAGGCTGCGCGCCGACCCGCAGCGCTGGAATCGGCCCGCGACCGCTGACCACGTCCAGCATGTATCCGCGCATGAAGTCGAACGCCTGTGGGGACAGCGCGTCGCCGATCATGTCGCGCAGGAAATATCCCAAGGTGCCGGGAAACAGCGCCGTGTGCATGACGCGCGCCTCGATCTGATCGGCGCCGTTCACGCCGATCACGCCTTGCAACGCCTCGATCGGAAGCCCGAGAGCGGCGGCCGCGCGCGCGCCGTCGCGCTGGTCGCGCCATACATTCGCGGCGATTGGCGTCCCCTCCGCGGTGAAAGCCGCGCGATAGCTCGGGTCCGCATCTTGGCTGAGGCGAAGATCGGCAGGCTTGTCCTCGGTATTGTTGGTGGCTGCGCCTTGCGGCAGCAGCGAGAATCCGCCGCGCCCGTCGCGATGATGCGCGATCAGCGTGCTGAGCAATTCCCGCGCCTCGGCCGCGTCGGCGGTCGCACGCACCCCGACAACAATGATCCGATCAAAGCCGGCGCGCGCCTGCGCGGCCGTGATCGGGATGCGCAGGCCCATGCCGTTTGCGACGGCGGCCTCGAAGTCGACCATCCAGGCGATGTCCTCGCCGAACATGATGTCGCCGCCGGCGGGATCGACCTGCTCGCCCTTCGCCGCATTGGGGTCGATGCCGAGGATGAGGGGCGAGGACATGGCTGCGCCCATGGCGGTGAATGACGGCGCCATGCCCTGGGCGTAGGCGGTCTCATAGCCCATTGCGATGAACCGGTCCGGCAGCACGTGCGCCTTGGGCGCCGATCCCCAGGAGAAACGCTGGGTCGCCAGCGTCGCGCTGTCGGGAAACAGCACTACGAAGAAACGTGCGGAGGGAGCCGTCCGGTCGCCAGGCGGGACCGGTGCGTCCTTGATGTTGAAGGGCGCGTAGGCGGCGATCGCGGCGTCTGCTGCCGCGGCATCGTTGCCCAAGTCCGAAGCGAGGCCCTGGCGCGCCGCATCGAGGCCCGTTCGCGCGCCGTTCGCTTGCCAGACGGCAGGCCAATATTTTTCCAGCGCCGTGAGCACCTCAGCAGAAGGCGCGACTTCGTTCGCGGCGATCAGGAGTATCTCGTGCGGCACGGACTTTGTGGGCTTGTCCGCGAGGTTGACCGGAACGTAGTTGCGCACCAGCCAGGCCGCGCGTCCGCCGCCGCAGGATCCGACCAAACCCTTCCACGCCGCGCGCGTGCCGTTCTCGTCGCCGCCCGCGCGCCAGACATTCCGCCAGTAAACCTTGGCGGCAACGATCTCGGAATCGGACGGATACGGCTCGAAGCTGTCGACCGCGCAATCGTCGGGATAGATGCGGAGCCACAATTCGTGGCGAACGGCGCCCGTTGCTGTGATCGTTTTGAAGCGTGTCTCGATCCGTACCGGGAGGAGTAGCAGCGGGTCCGAATCGCTGAGGGTCTCGACCGCCTTGCGCGGATCGTTTGCCTCGCCGAGCGTGTCGAGCAGCCCGCGCTCGCGGGCCGCAACGTCGCGGAAATGCGCGCGGGCCTTTGCCTCGGTGTCCTGACTTTCCTTTCGTCCGCGCAGTACCTTGTCGCGCGCAAGTGAAAGCGCTTCGCGCGCCGCCGCCGTCGCGCGCCTGGCCTCATTGAGCGTCCGCGCCTGTTCGCGGAAGTCGTCACTCATGGGCCGCCTCCCGCGCGCGTCTTCGCCAGCATCTCGGCCGCGTGGACGGCGACCAGCGCGGGCGCCTGGTAAAGCACGTAGGCAACCTCGGCGGCGTCTGTGGTCGGACCCCAGCGCACCTGCTTGTCCTCGCCCCATTGCTCCTTGCGTGCGGCGAACTCCGCCTGGGTGGAGTCGGTCGGCTCCGTCAATCCGATCGTGTGCGCCAGCGTGAGATGCGCGCCCGGTGCCGCCCCGGGTGCTGCATGACCCCATGCGAGGTCGGACCATGTCTGCGGCGGCTGCGCGCCCGTGCCCTCATCGAGGCCGAAGCGGGCCTCGCCGGGACGCTCCTTGATGACGAAGAACCAGCCGGCTCGGCTGTCGTCACCCGGCTGGTCGCCCGGCCCTCCGCGCGCCACCGGCACGGTGAGATCGAAGCCGAAAAGATAGACGTCCTCGGAGGCGCGCGCCTGATAGAGCGGTGTCTTCACCTTGCTGCGTGGCGGCGCGAGCTCTTCGGCGGGCGTCAGTTCAACGAGCTTGCGCTCGCGCAGCAGGTCGATCTTGCCGTTCGTCTTCTGCCACTCGGCCTGATGGGCATAGACGACCGCGTTGGGATATTTCTTGAGCAGCTCGCCGCGGATCGCAAGCACCACCTCTTCCTCCTGCGGGGCTCCAGGTTCCTCGCGGTTGTCGTGCGTGCCGAGCGCGGTGGTCGGGGCCCACCGGTGGATCTGCGGGATGTCGCGGAGCTTTTCTTTCAACGCATCCGGATCGGTCGCGGCAGGATCGTAATAGGCGGAGACATCCCAGAACTGGCGGAAATAACTGCCGCGCTGGTCGGTCGGATATTCTCGCCACAATAGTTCGCGGCTGAATTCATGATTGAGCCCAACCATATAGGATTCGATGAACTTCTGATTGGTCTCAAGCAGCGTGATGCTGTCGGGTGGAATCAGATTCAGATTGGGCAGCAGGTAGTCGGCACCCATGTCCTTGAGCGGCTTGTACATCGGCGTGTCGAACACCGGATAATTCATGATCTCGTCGAACGCCTCGGGTGCGGCCGGCGCGAGCCGTCCCGGGATGGTGATGTCGTTCAACGTGCGCCGCGCCACGGCCTTGCGCGGATCGAGCGTGCTGGCGACAATCTTTGCCGAATTGGCGAGGCCGATCGGCTTGCGCTCCGGCACGCGGGCTTCGGCCGCGGCTTCGATCTCGCCCGCATAGGCTTGGCGCAGCGCCGCCTTGAGGCGCAGCGCATCCGCGCTGTCGCCCGTGCCGGTGCTCGTCCCAGCGGCTGGCAACGGATCGCCGACGCGCTCCACCAAAGTGAAGCCCGGAAAGTCCGGCAGCCGGTCGATGCTCTCCGGCGTCCGGTTATTTTCCTTCACGTCCTCGATGCGCGCGCGGTTCTCGGCGCGATTGCGCAACACCAGCATCGCCGCGACGAGGCCGAACGCGATGGGCAGCGCAAACCATGCGCCAATCACGACGATGAGCAGCAGCAGGACGAGCCCGATCAGCGCCAGCAACCAAAGTGGCACGTCGCGTAGCGCAGCGCCGATGGCATCGAGCCAGCCTGGCCAGGCCGGCGGCGCCACGCTCACGACCGTATCGTCGATCTTCGGTATGTCCGGCGGCGCGACTTTCGGCGGCACCGCCGGAATCTCGCCCGCATCCACCCGCGTGATCGCCGCATGCGCCGGTGCCGCGAAGGTGAAGCCGAGCTTGCGTGACAGCCGCGCGCGCGGCCGCATCGCGCGGCGCATTGGCGCGCTCATCAAGGTATCAGGCGTCAGCGAGTGCTCCGCGCGCGCCCGCACGGTTTGCCCTTCCTGCATGACGCGCAAATGCGCCGGTGCCGTGAGCATTAGCGCCCGCGCCGGATCGGCCACGACCAGCGGCGTGAGGGTACGAGCGTGCCAGACAAAGGAGACGCCGATCGCGAACTGTCCGCCGCGGATGCGCCGGTTGGCATCCGGCAGCGCACCGACCTGTGCCCAGGCCGACGCCATCAGAGTTTCTTGCTCGGTCTGGATCACCTGCGTGCCAGACCCCGCTGCAGCGCGCCAGCGCGGGTCGAGGTTGAGCTCGTGCAACCAGTTGTTTGCGTTGGGCGCAGGGGTGCCGTCACGCTGGCCCAACAGCCGATAGGTGCGCGCGTGCCAGCGCCCATAGAGCGGCGGCGTGATGACCGGATCGGGATCATCATCGATCAGCGCCAGCGCGGGCGGTGCCGGCACATCGCCGCCGCTGTCCGTCTCCGCCGCGCGCGCGCCGTCCGCATACGCCGCATTGGCATCGCCGGCCGAAATCTCCTCATAGGTGTCGGAGAGATTGATGAAATCGGCGAGCGTCCGCTGGAAGGGGTGCGGCTTGGGGTCGGCCCAGTTGTCCTGTGCCTTAGCTTCGGCAAGCTCGGTATCGGACAGGCTCGAACGCGGTGCGCGCAGGGCCCCGCTGAATTTCAGCGTCGGCGGAGCGACGATTCCGGCGACGTTGACGCCGGGCCGCTGCACGTCGACATCGCGGACGCCGACACGCGAATCCACTGGACGCGGCTTGAGCTGGCGGACGAGATACTCGAAATCGCCGGAGGCGCCGGTGCGGAAGAACCAGCGATGATAATAAGGATAGAGTGTCGGCGAGAGGTTCGCGCGTTCGGGATGGCTTGCGAGATCCCATGCGCAATGCCCGGCGCTCGGAGTCTTGGCGGGATCGAGTCCGAGTCCGGCCAACCGTCCGCTTTCGAAGGTCGGGATCAGGAACGCATGATAGGCCTCGTTCGGCGCTAGCCGGCGCGGGCACAAGAGCCGGGAGCACGCCTCGTCGGAATTGGCCGCGATGGCCGATTGCAGCGCTTGGGCGACGGCCGCCGCATCGGTATCAACGATCGCGGCAGTTGCCGTGATCTCGCGGCTCGCATGCACATGCGCCCACGCCCAGAGATCGCCAGGTGCCGGAAACACCGCCGCATCGACGACGTCAATGAAAGGCAACGCACCCTGTCCCGGAGGCGGGTCCTTGAACTCATCCTCACGCAGCACGACCAGCGTAACCCACGGGGTCAGCCGGCGATCGCCTTCGAACGGCGCGGTCGGCGTGTAACGCCAAAGAAAATCCTCGTCATAGAATTCGACGAACGGCAGATAGTTCGG
>Ga0070689_100003482_pt1 | contig 10479 bp, 13 predicted proteins | sample KBSS23HmetaG_FD_64669 | JGI IMG/M metagenome (GOLD analysis project Ga0070689, IMG submission 64669) | Switchgrass rhizosphere microbial communities from Kellogg Biological Station, Michigan, USA - KBS S2-3H metaG | ecosystem: Host-associated > Plants > Roots > Rhizosphere ... | reverse complement strand
AGCTCGGCGAGCGCACGATCCACGTCGATTGCGACGTGCTGTCAGCCGACGGCGGCACGCGCGTGTGCTCGATCACGGGCGCATGGGTCGCGTGCGCGCTCGCGATCGGCAAGCTCGTCGCGCGCGGCGATCTCGCCGACATGCGCGCGCTGCTGCCACCGGTCGCGGCAGTGTCGGTCGGGATCGTGGGCGGCGAGGTCGTGCTCGACCTGCCGTACATCGAGGACTCGAAGGCCGATGTCGACATGAACGTCGTCGGCGACGCGGCCGGCAAGCTCATCGAGGTGCAAGGCACCGCCGAGCACGCGACGTTCGATCGCAAGCAGCTCGACGCGATGCTCGATCTCGCCCTCGCCGGCATCGCCCAGCTCGCCGCCGCGCAGCGCGAGGCCATCAAGTCGTGAGACCGCTCGTGTTCGCGACGCGCAACGCGGGCAAGCTCGTCGAGCTGCGCCAGCTGTTGCCCGATGTCGCCGTGCTCTCGCTCGACGAGGCCGCCGCGCGCATCGGCCGCGACATCCCCGAGGTCATCGAGGATGCCGGCACGTTCGTCGGCAACGCGAGCAAGAAGGCGCGCGAGGTCGCGACCGCCACCGGGCTCCCCGCACTCGCCGATGACAGCGGCCTCGAGGTCGATGCGCTCGACGGCGCGCCGGGCGTCTACAGCGCGCGCTACGCCGGTGACGATGCTGCGAACAACGCGAAGCTGCTCGCCGTGCTCGCCGCGGTGCCCGCGGAGCGCCGCACGGCTCGCTTCCGCGCGGTGCTCGCACTTGCCGACACGCACGGCCCGCTCGCCGATCGCATCCTCACGGCCGACGGCACGTGCGAAGGCGTGATCCTCGACGCGCCTCGCGGCGCCGGGGGCTTTGGCTACGATCCGCTGTTCTACGCGCCCGAGCTCGGCATGACGTTCGCCGAGGCAGGCGTCGGCCCCAAGAGCAACCTCTCGCATCGCGCCCGCGCGATGCGCGCGATGAAGCCACAGCTGCTCGCGTATCTATCAGAAGCGGCCGGCTAGCTCGTACGCGTGCGCATCTCCGTCAGAGGCGGGCGGCCAGCTCGCGCGCCTCGTCGTGATCCGGTGAGGCCGCGAGCAGTATGTCGAGCACGCGCCTCGCGAGTGCCGGCCGATCCGCCGCGAGCTCGTTCGCGAGCCGCATGATCGCCCCATCGTCGTGCACGGTGTCCCACAGCGTTTGGACCTGCGCCAGGCCATCGGCTTCGCGCCCGAGCGGCCCCAGTAGCAGGCGCGCCTTGTTCAGCATCACGAGCGACACGAGGCGCATGTTGCGCGGCCGGCCGCCCGTCATGTCGAACATCGTCTGCATCATCTCGTGCGCGAGCGCGGTCTCGAACTGCGCGAACGCGCCCTCGTACTGGCCGCGCTTCTGATAGATCTTGCCGACCTCGAAGTGCGCGCTCGGGTTGATCGGATCGTGCACCATCACGGCGCCGAACGATGCGAGCGCATCGTCGTCACGATCGCTCAGCACGAACGCGAGCCCCTTGTTGAGCAGCACGTCGACGTTCTCCGGCGAGATCGCGAGTGCCTGGTTGTAGCAACGCACGGCATCGTCGTAGCGCTCGAGGCGGTAGTACGTGATGCCGGCTTCGTTCGGCAGTCGCCAGTCATCGGGTGCGAGCCGTGCCGCTTCGAGCAACGCATCGGCCGCGGGCTCGAGATCGCCGGCGTCGAGGAGCTGCATCGCACGCTCGATCGCGGCGTCGATCGGCGATGGCAGCTTCGGTTTGCTCGACGCCTTCGGTTTGCTCGGTTTGCTCGTCGGCTTCGATTCGCCCGCCGCCTTCGGTTTGCCCGCCACCTTCGATTTGCTCGCCGCGGCCGGCTTGCGTGCGGGCGTCGGCTTGCTCGCCGCGGCCGTGCGTGCGGCCGGCTTGCGTGCGGGTGTCGCCTTGCGCGCGGGCGTCGTCTTGCTCGCGGGTGCCGGCTTCTTCGTGGGCTGCTTCGCCGTCGGCTTTGCGGGCTTGTTCGGCGCCGTCTTCTTCGCAGGCTTCTTCGTGACGAGCGCGGGCTTCTTGCTCTTCGGCTTTGCTTTCACGATGTCGGTGGCCAGTCTAACAGCGCCGCGACGACCGCGTCCGGTGCTTCGACCTGCGGATAGTGACCGATCCCGTCCAGCTCGACGACATCGGGATCGCGCACGAGCTCGCGATAGCGCGTGACCGCATGCGCGCCCGACACCGGGTCGACGAGCCCGTTGATGAATCGCAACGGCACACGCGCGCCGGTCAACGCGCCGACCCAGCGATCGCGATGCTGCTTGCGCTCGGCCATGTACGAGACGAGCTTCGGCAAGACGCGCACACCATCGCTCGCGGTCACGAGCTGCCACATGCCACGCGCATCGGCCTCGTCGAGTCGATGCGTGCCCCACACGCGATGCATGCTCGCGCGAAACGCCGCAAACCGCATGAGTGGCGCGATCGCCGGACCGAGTCGCGACGCGAGCAGACGCTGCGCCGGCACCGGCCGATGCACCTCCGGAAACAGACCCCCATTGAGAAAGCACACCGAGGTGATCTGACCGGCGTCGCGCGCGAGCAGCTCCTGCGCGACGGTCACGCCATAGTCGTGCGCGAGCATGCGGTAGCGCGTCACGCCCTCGCGCGCGAGGAACGCCTGGAACAGATCGGCCTGCGCGAGGATCGAGTACGCGAAGTCGCGCGGCTTCGCGGAGAAGCCATAGCCGATCATGTCGAGCGTGTAGACGCGATGGCGCGCCGCGAGCCGGTCCCAGATCTTGTCGTAGTCCCACGACGCGGTCGGAAACCCGTGCACGAGTAACATCGGCGAGCCCGCGCCCTCGACGCGATAGAAGATGCGGTGGCCGCGCCAGTCGAAGTACTGCCCGCGCTCGCGCCAATCGTCGGGGGTCATGCGTTCACGCGCCAATCGTCGGGTGTCATCCGCGCTCTCGCCCATCGTCGGGTGTCATCCGCGCTCTCGCCCATCGTCGGGTGTCATCCGCGCTCTCGCCCATCGTCGGGTGTCATTCGCGCAGGTCGTCGTAACCGCCGCCGTTGGTCACGTTCGTGTAGCCGGCTGCCTCGAGGGTTTGCTTTGCCCGCCCCGCACGCTTACCGGCGGCGCAGTAGGTGACGATCGGCTTCTTCTTGTCGCCGCCGGCGAGCTTGTCGATCTCGGCGAGGCGCGCATGCACGTCATCGACGGGCACGTTCGTCGCGTTCGCCAGGTGCCCTTCGGCAAACTCCTCTGGGCTGCGCACGTCGAGCACGACCGCACCGTCGGCAATCCGTTGCTTCGCGAGCGCCGGGTCGTCCTTGCCCGTGGGCCGCTGGGCGACGGCCACGGCCGGCGGCTGGACAACCGGCTGCGCGGTGGCCGGCGCTGGCGCCGGCTTTGGATCTGATTTCGAGCAGCCCAGCGCGAGCGCCAGCACGAGCGAGAAACGCACCCAAGACGTCTAGCACAGCTATCGAGAACTCCCCGACGATCGCAGACGGTCTTGCAGATGGGCGCCGAGTCATGTAGACACGGCCCAACGGCGAACGTAGCTCAAATGGTAGAGCGCCAGGTTGTGGTCCTGGATGTAGCGGGTTCGATCCCCGTCGTTCGCCCCATATCAGTTGCCCTCAGTTGCTGCTGGGCTTCACGGAATCGGCGTCGAGCCGCTTGCCGAGCACGACGAACAACAAGATCAGTCCGAGCATGAGCAGGACGTGCGCCGTGCCCGGTAGGTAGGGCGGCACCTCGACGTCGTGGCTCACGACCGTGGAGATGCCGTGGATCTCCATGCCGCCGATCGTGAGCACCAGGCCCACGTTGTAGAACCAGAAGAAGAACGGAAACAGCTTCTCCTTCGATAGCTGGAACTGCTTCTCCAGCGCGAGAACGACCATGAAGAACAACATCCCCAGCGCGAGGATGTGCGTGTGCACGATCGACATCTGGGTCTTGCCGTGGAAGTCGTTAAACTTCGTGAACTCGCGGTAGAAGATGCCGGAGACCAGGCCCAGGACCATGTAGATGTGAGCAGCGTTCTTTAGCTTCCGCATTCGTCCCCCGAGGATGCGTGAATGACGTTTATATCACGCGTGGTCGTCATCGCGGTTGCTCGGAAGCCGCCGCCGCAGCGTGAACAATTTCGAGCCGCTGTCCTGGCAGAAGAATTCTGACGTCCGCCTTGGACGACGACGCCTTCATCGCCTGAACGAAGCCCTCGGCGGTGCCGTGATACGAGAGCGCGACCGTGTCGTAGATGATCCCCGCGTGGAACTTGTAGTGGATCGGGATCGCGACGGCGGGATGTAGCTCGCCCGCGAGCTTCGCGGCCTCCTTGTCGTTCATCACGACCGGCTTGCCACCGGCATGCAACCCGTTGACGGGCAGCAACGCGACATCGATCGTCGGGAAGCGCTTCGGTAGCTCGGTCTCGAGCGGCGGAATCAGCTTGCTGTCGCCGCCGAAGAAGACGGTGTTGCCGTTGCCCTGGATCACGTACGTGACCTCGTACGTGCCGTGTGCGCCCGGCGCGGCCGTGATCGTCAGCGCGCCGACCTGCGCCGACTGCCACGGCTCGAGCGCGCGAACATTCGTGAAGCCCTTGTCGCGCGCATCCGACGCCATGTCCTTCGTCGCGACGAACATCGGGACGGATTTGTCGGGATAGGCGGCGAACGCGTCGATGTCGTAGTGATCGTAGTGCTCGTGGCTCACGACCACGGCGGTCAGCTTCGGCAGATCCTTGATCGCGAATCCCAGCGGTTCGCCGTGGTGATACTCCTCTTTTTCCGTGAACCACGGGTCGGTGAGCACCTGCGCGCCGTCGAAGTCGAGGAGCACGGAGGCATGCGCGACGCGCGTGATGGCGAGCTTGCCCGGCAGCGGCTGCGCGGCTGTCGTGACCGTTGCGGGCGGCGCATCCGCCGGGCGCGAGGCGACGACCGGCGCGGGCCACGCGGGCCACAGCAGCAGTGCTGCGATGACTGCAGCCAGCACCCCGATGAATCCCAGGACGCTGAACAGGACGATCTTTGTTCTTCGTTTCATGTTCTCTTCTCCGTTTGCAGTGCCGAGGTGAGGAAAACGATCGCTGCGGCGAGCAGCAGCACGGTTCGACTCACATCATCGAAGATGTAGCGACTACACAGCGCCGACCAATCTGCCGGCGCCGGATCGGCCGTCTTGCTTTCGAGCGCGAGCACGAACGGAACGTGCAGCCCGAACGTGAGCACGTCCTCGACCACCAAGAGCACCAGCCCGATCACGGCAAGCTTTCTCGGCCGTGCCTTGTGCACGGCGAGCGCCGCCGCTCCAAGCGTTGCGATGACCATGATCAACACAGCGGGCGTTCGTTTCGAGTTCAGGACGTGCAGGAAGGCCAGCGCCGTCGCGGCGGGTTCTTTCGCGAGCACCAGATCCGTCCCCAGACACTCGTTGATCCGAAACCCGGCGTACAGCGCGGCGCTCAGGGCTGCGCCGCCGACCCACCAGGCATGATGGACGCGTGGCTTCGACCCCGCAGTCATGTTCGCATCACGAGAGCTCGCGTGGTGTCGCGCGGCCCGCAAAGCCGTGTGTGAGGAAGATGGACCATCGGTTCTTCTCGTCCAACATGCGACACGTCGTGCTGACGCGTAAGCGTACAAGTTCTGACATCATCTGCTCATAATGCGGAACAATCCCCCGTTCGATCTGACGGCACTGGCGACGTTCGTCGAAGTTGTCGCGCGTGGAAGCTTCTCCGCCGGCGCCCGCGCGCGTGGCATTCCCCGGGCGACCGCGACGCGCCACGTGAACATGCTCGAGAGCGATCTCGGCGTGCGCTTGATCGAGCGCACCACGCGGTCGATGCGTGTGACGGATGTCGGCGCCGAGCTCGTCGAGCGCGCGCGCCGGATCCTCGACGAGGCGGATGCCGCACGCAACGCGGTGACCGAGCGCCAGCAGAAACTATCGGGACGGATCCGGATCGCGGCGCCGATCGAATACGGATCCACGTTCCTCGGGCCCGTGCTCGCGACGTTCGCGAGAGCGCATCCCGAGGTGCGGCTGTCCGTCGAGCTGTCCGCGCGCAAGGTCGACCTCGTTCAGGATGGATTCGACCTCGCCCTCCGCATCGGTCCGCTGCGCGACTCGAGCGACGGGGCCCGGCGGCTCGGCGCGATCCAGTTCGTGATCTGCGCGGCGCCGGCGCTGCTCGCACGCGAACGGCCGCCGCGGCGTCCGGAGGATCTCTCCACCCGCTCGCTGCTCGTGTTCGACACGGCGAGCCGCAGCCGGCTGTGGAACTTCACGTCGGCGGGCCGCACGGTCGACATCACCATCGGGTCCGGCGTGATCGAAGCAAACAGCTACACGCTGCTGCTCGCCGCGGCGACGAGCGGGCTCGGGTTCGCGCGCCTGCCTTGGTTCTGTGCGGGGCCCGCACTCGAAGCGGGAACGCTGGTTCGCGTCCTGCCTCGCTGGCGCTGTATCGAGCGGCCGATCCACGTGCTGTTCAGACGCGGCAAGGAGAGTGCGCGCGTGCGTGCCCTGCTCGCCCACATCGCCGCAGCGCTCGCCGATCACGGCGCCGCGTCTAGACGATGACCGACGAACGAGGGAGCCTGCTTTCGATGCTCGTCTTGCCGCTGCAGCTCGTGTCGATGCCGGCCGCGAGTCGCATCGTGCTCGCCACACGCTTGCAGCATCCGCAGCTCGAACGGCTGCACCTCGAGTTGCGTGCCCACGAGACGGCGGAAGAGCCGGCGAGCCTCAAGCTCGTCACGAGGCATGACCAGCTCAGATACATCGCCGAGGTCGAGACCGCGGTTCGCGCGGTGATCGCGAGCGTGCGGCCGCAGGATGTGTGGACCTATGCATTCGACGAGATGCGACGCGACGATGCCTCGTGGTTTCGCTTCGCGATCCAGACACCCGACGCGTCGCTCGAGGGCCTCGTCGCCGACGTCGCGGCACACGGCGCGCGCTGCTTCTGGCTGGCGCGACGAGGCGCCCTGGTGTGGACGCGAACCACCGACGAGGCCTTGCTCGTGCTGGTGACGCAGTGGCGTGACACCGGCAGCGCGAACGACGACTAGAAGCGGCTTCAACCCGCGGCGACGAGATCATCCGGTGGACACCGCACTGGCCTGCGCACGCCGCCGAAGCTGGTGAAACGTCTGTCGGGCGAGCTGGCCCACGGAGTGCTCGTGGCAAGCGCATGAGATCGACGGTGATTGCAACAGCCGTGTTGCTGGCGAGTGGTTGCGCTACCTCGGCCGACGACGATCTCACCTGCGAGGGCAAGTGCGACGCCGGAGCTTTCAAGTTCTGTCCGACGCAACACCGAGATGACAGCGTGACGGTCTGCGATGCACTGTTCGAGATCGCGCCTCGCGTGCACGTGCCCGCCACGACGCAGACGACGACCGGGCAGTCCGTGTTCTACGCGGCGTTCTTGTTTCACGGCAACGGTGGCGGCGTGCTCGGCTTCGTCGACTCGGCGGGCACGTTCATCCGCGTGCTCGACGATCACGGCCACATCGTGTCGGACGTCGAGAGCGCGGCCCTGCCCGATGCGATGGCGATGCCGACGAACCGCTCGCTGTACACGATCTACAAGGTGACGGGCGAGCTGCGCGGCGTCACCGATCGGACGGGCGCCACCGTGAACGCGATCCGGCTGCGCGGCGCCACGCCGGCGGTGAAGCTACCCGGCAAGGTGATCGACTCGCTGCTGGTCGGCAGCTGGGACGGGTGGGCGGCCGCGGGGCTGAGCCCCGGCAGTCCGGCGCCGGGCTGCTTCGGCGATCAGGCGCCGAAGTGCTTCGACAGCCGCATTCGCGTGCCCGTGCGCATGACGTTCAAGTCGCTCGCGCGCGATGGCAACTACATCGATTACGATGGCGACTCGCTGAAGGATCAGGAGACCTATCGGGTGTCGGGCGTGATCGATAACCTCGAGCATGCGGTCACGCTCGACGATGGGCGCTGCGTACCGAGCCTGAAGTCACTCGGCGTCGCGAATCCGTTTTACGGCGCGACCGCCGCGGGTGTGCGCGCGTATCGCGCGTCGAACATGCACGGCCCCGGCGATCACGAATTCGCGTTCGTGTACCCGAAGGGATTCGCAGCGGCCGACGGCATGGACCCGATCTCGATCGTGCAGACGCTCGGCCCCGCGCAGCTGATCCAGAAGCAGCCCGCGAAGGACTTCACGTCGATCGCGGCGTCGCCGCACGCGCCGAACAACGGGCACCACTTCAAGGTCGCGAAGGTCGCGCGCGGTGGAAGCGAGTGCACGAATCCGATCAAGGTCGATCTGTCGCTGCCGATCGCGGGCAGGTACGCGGCGGGTTTCGTGCTCGGCCCGAACGTGTTCTTGCCGGAGCCGCAGCTCGTCACGCGCTGCCTCGGCAAGTTGAAGACCGCCGGCGCGACAAACGTGTACAACGGCGTGCCCGACGGAGCACCGTCGGTTCAGTTCGACATCACCACGAAGGCGCAACGCGATGCCGTCACCGCGATGTCGGACTGCTTCAGCGAGGTGTACCTGCTCGAGCCGCGCGACTGATCACTTCAGGACATCGAGCTCGTACCCGATCCACAGCGAGCTGCCGCCGCTCGCGCAAGCGTCGGCATGTCGCTCGGCGTTCGCGGAGCAATTCGCCAGCGTCGTCGGTGACACGCCACCTCCAGGTGGCGACCGCGAGCCCGGCCTCGCCGAGATCGCCGCGCGTGTGGGATATCGGGCGATGGGGAAAACGCCAGGCGCCTATCGCCGGGACCACGCGCTGTCGTAGCGGGCGACATCTACTCGTCGGGGTTCCGCATGGATCGGCAACGACGTGAATGCCCGTTCACACAAATCCGTTGGCCCGCGCCGTGAAGTGCCATTCACCATGCGCACACTCGTCGCCCTCGCTGTCCTGATCCCGAGCATCGCCGCCGCCGACCCGCACGGCTTCACCGGGGCGGTCGCCGCGACGACGGGCGTCACGCGCCTGACCGCGAACGCGGTCACGCCGAACACGACGGAGATGGGCACCGGCTACACGCTGACACTCGGCGCGTTCGTGCGGCACGACCTCGCGATCGCGGGTCATGTCAACGTGCTGTTCGCCGTCGGTGACGAGACGCTCGATGGTGCCGGCGCGAACGTCGCGTTCGGGGCGATCGCGCAGTACTGGCCCGCGTCGTGGTTCAGCACGTTCGCAGGTCCCGGCTACTCGGTCGCCGCGTACAAGCGTCGCGACCCGATGTCGATCGATCAGGCGCTCGGCATGGACGGCGGGTTCACGCCGCTCGCCGGCGCGAGCTTCTATCCCTACGGTGGCTGGCGCGCGAGTCTCGAGGCCGCGCCGCTCGTCACGAGTCACGGGCTCGTCGCGTTCACGGCCGGCATCTCGCTCGGCTGGCAATACGTCAGGCGATGACATCGCTGTCCCATCGACGACGAACGTGTGAGCCTACGGGCAGCTGTACGTGACCTTCGCGGGCACGTGGATCGAACCGATCAACGTGCACTCCACCGCGCGAAACTTGCCGGGTGAGAAGCGCTGCTTCGCGATCGAGATGCTGACGCGTCTCGCGTAGCCAACGAGCGTGCTCGCGCTGTCGACACCGGCGTCGGCGGCGACCACACGCGACGCCGCGATTCCCGCGGCCACGATCCGTGTCCGGACTCGCTGCGCGCGTTCGAGCGAGCGCGCGGCCGGCTCGCCGGGCTCGCGAAAGCCACCCACCCGGACCTGTGCGATCTCCTTGCGCGTGCGCAGGATCGCGATCGCGTCGGCGACGCGGTCACTCGCGGGCACGCCACCCTCGAACCACACGACACCATCCTCGAAGCAATCATCGATGTCGGTGGCGAACGTGCAACCGGGTGGGCAGCCCGCCGGCGCGGGCCCCGCGCGGTACGGGCAGCGATCGGCCTCGTCGAGGACGCCGTCGCCGTCGTCATCGGGATCGGGGCAGCCGTCGTCGTCGGCGAACACGTCGAAGTCTTCGGGCTGATCCGGGCAGCGGTCGGCGCTGTCGGCGATCCAGTCGCCATCGCGATCGGTGATCGTGGCCGCGGGCTCGCGATTGGCAAGCGGCGCCGCGGGCGCGTGACCGCAGGCGACGAGCACGACGATCGCGATGCGCATGCGATCACACGGAACACCGAATTCACGCACGCTTCAAGCACAATGCCGGCGTGGATGCGGCGAGCAGCGCCGCGCAGATCGCAGCGATCGAGAACATGATGACGATGATCGGCGCAGGGCCTTCGCCGATCGCGACGAGCATGCCGCCGATCGAGGCAGCCATCAGCACGCCGAACGCGAGCAGCAGCGGGCCGAACAAGGCGCCGCGACGGTCCCGGCGCCACAGCCAGATGCCCGCCACGATGTGCGCCGGCTGGAACCTGCTCGCGATCGTGATGGCGCTGCTCGTTGTTACCGTCATGAGACATCGCCGGGTTCACGCGTTTCTCACGTGACGGCAGTCGCGCTGACCGGCATGTC
>Ga0070689_100003480_pt1 | contig 10481 bp, 8 predicted proteins | sample KBSS23HmetaG_FD_64669 | JGI IMG/M metagenome (GOLD analysis project Ga0070689, IMG submission 64669) | Switchgrass rhizosphere microbial communities from Kellogg Biological Station, Michigan, USA - KBS S2-3H metaG | ecosystem: Host-associated > Plants > Roots > Rhizosphere ... | reverse complement strand
CTCGGCCGCCGCACCCAGGCCGTGTGAAAACCCAATCGTTTGGCCGGTTCATGATCGTGGTAAAGACTCTGGGCCACGTGCAACACGTCCGTCGCGCGCGCGTCCATCCGTCGCAGCGCTTCATGAAAATGGGCCACCGCCGGCTTGTAACTTTTCACCTGTTGCGCGGTGATGACATCGTCAAATGGAACCTCCAGAAGCCGCGCCGTGGCTGCGAACAGGTCATCGTCGACGTTGGAGACAATCACGAGCTTGTATCGATCCTTCAATCGGCGAAGCGCCGCCACGGTGTCCGTGAAGGGCGGCCAGTTAGCCACGGATTCAGCCAGACTCGCCGCCTCCGCCTCGGTCAATTCCGTTTGGAAATCAGCCGCCATCGCGACGCTCACCTCCGCCAAGACCTGTCGATAGGGTCGCCAGGACATTCCCTCCAGCCTCGCTTCGTGAAAAACATAACGTTGAAGTATTTGCTCCAGAGTGGCCCCGCGCGGTTGGAACAAGGGCAGCAAGGCAGCGAGGATGCCGGTCTCCCAGTCGATGAGAGTGCCGTAACAATCGAAGGTCAGGTGAGTGAATCGATTCGGATCCATGCGCCGGTCCATTTGGGCACAACGTCGCCATCAAAACAATCCAGGGCAATCGTCATTTGTCATTGCTTGACCGTCCAATGGCTGCGTTGGTGACTCGTCCATCGCCAATCTCGGGCACCCCTTCGGGCCCGAGGGGTGCGAAATACTCTTGATGAATCCTTCCGGAGGTCGCAGCGAAGCGGAGACCTCCGAAAGAGTCACAAAAAAGTTATGCACCGCGGAGGGGTGCCAGAGATTTCCCATGAACGAGTCACGAGAATTTCAAATCGGGGATTGAAAAATGATTGGTTGGAGCAGCAACGAACCGTCCGATTCGTCATTCGTCATTCGTCATTCGTCATTCGTCATTCGTCATTCGTCATTCGTCATTCGTCATTCGTCATTCGTCATTCGTCATTCGTCATTCGTCATTCGTCATTTGGAATTTGGAATTTGGAATTCGCCACTCGATCCTCAACACTGTCGGCCATGCTTTTCCGGCCACAACGATTGTTCCATCGATTCCTCTGGGCCATTTCCGCCGCGACCCTGCTTGGTTTTCTGCTGACTGCCGGTTGCCAATCCATTTCCGGCACCCGGAACACCGGCCCGTGGAACATCAGTGAACTGAGGAAACCTCCCGCCGTTCTCTGGGGAAACACCAACGGTCTAGTGCAGGAATTGTATTATGTCGGTGAACCGCTCCTGGGCAAACCGACCCGCGTCTTCGCGTATCTGGCTCGTCCCACCAATTCGCTCGACGGAAAGTTACCCGCGATGGTGCTGGTCCATGGCGGTGGCGGCAAGGCATTCAAGGATTGGGCCCAACATTGGGCGCAGCGCGGCTATGTCGCCCTGGCCATGGATCTGGCAGGCAACGGCCCCACCAGCCGATTGCCGGACGGTGGACCGGACCAGGCAGACACCGTGAAGTTCCGCGATTTCAATGAGAGCGGCGTTCGCGATATGTGGACCTATCACGCCGTCGCGGCCATAGTGCGCGGCCATTCGCTTCTTCGGTCGCTGCCCGAAGTCGACCGGAATCACATTGGCATAACAGGGATCAGTTGGGGTGGTTATCTGACCTGCATTGCCGCGGGAATTGATTCGCGCTTCCAGGTGGCCGTGCCGGTCTATGGCTGTGGATTCCTGGGCGAGAACAGTGTTTGGAAGGAAAAACCGCTCGGCGTGATGTCGCCTCCCACGCGCGAGCTCTGGCTAAGGCTGTTCGATCCCAGCCAATACGTGGGTGCCGTTCGCTATCCCATCCTTTTCGTCAATGGCACCACCGACTTCGCGTATCCCCTCGACAGCTACCAGAAAACCTATCGCCTGGTGCCCGCCAAATATCGCCACGTCTCCGTGGCCGTCGACCGTCCGCACGGGCACATCTGGACCTTTCCGGAAGTGGACGCATTTGTCGGGAGCGTGCTGCGCAATGAACCGTCGCTGGCAACATTCGGAACACCGGTAGTGGAAGGAAGCCGCCTGGCCGCGCCTTTTGTTCCCGGCGGCGAGGTGAAAGAAGCCCTGCTTTGCTTCACAACTGACGTGGGCCCCTGGCAAAAGCGGAAATGGCAATGCCTGCCAGCTCAGGCCGAAGGGGGGCGGATGCGGGCGATGCTGCCAACTACCCGGCCGCTCGTCGCGTTCCTGGCGGCTCGGGATGCGGCTGGCTGCCACGTGAGCTCCGAGCACATCGAACTGCCGAAAACGGCGGGCGACAAACCCGCCTTCACCCCGGGGCCAAGGCGGGCGAGTGAATCGCTCCGTCAGTTGAACTTGTTTTTCCGGTAGGCGCCCATGGCCGGCGCGTCCGAATTCACCTCTGGTCCGAAGTAACGCAGGGCAACCAGCGGTTCGGTTTCACTGGTGTTCTCGAACGTTACACCGGCGCGCGCTCCATCTTCCGTACAGAAGTATTCGTCCTCGGTGAGCTCGTGGAAACGGATGAGCTTGGGACTGCTGAGGGGCTGGCCATTGATCGTGCCCTTGCCCTGGACACAAATGAGGCCATAAGCGCCGCTATCCTGGACGGTGCAGCGCACGCCGGGATCCACGGTTAATTCCTTGGCCGTAAAAAGCTGCTCGCCGTCAATCTTGCCATAGACGATCCAGCGATCGACGAAGCCCTCGCCGCGCGTATCGGCCACCGGCACCGGCTCGAGATAATGGTTGTCCTTGAAGGCGGGATCGACGTTCTTCTCCCAATCCAGCTGATCGACGATGAAATCCAGATCCTGGTGTTTGCTGGCCGGCATGTCCTTCACGAGCAGGCTCCAGGGAACGTACCGCCCTTCCACCATGCTTTGGTACATGCCGAAGACGTCGCTGCCCCATTGCGGTTCGTAGGTGCAGAGGCTGCCCGGCGCGTGAAGGATGCATGGGTCAATCAACCAGCCGGTGCCCGGCTTCAGGCGGTAGGCCTTGGAAAGATCAAGGATGCCATTGTCGCCTTTGTTCCAGTCCTCAATGCATTTTCGCACCTGGGCCTTGGTCGTTCCCGGCTCGAGGCCCATGAAAGTGTAGGGAAAATTGTTGCCGACATTGTTGTGCTGCGGCGGGAAGTAGTAGCTCTCCGGCTTGCCTTCCTGGCTCACCAGCTTTGCCTGCCTCGCGCTCTGGTGCATGTGGTGCGGGATGGGGCCCATGTTGTCGAAGAACTTTGAGTAGACGGGCCATCGCTTGTACTTCGCCCAGATCTTTTTGCCGACGATCGTCGCCCCACAATCGACAACGGCCTGGCGAAGCGTGAAACGCTCCTTCCCGATGACGCAATAGCTCAAACCCTCGTCCGGCACCCGGCCTTCGTTGGCGGCTTCCGTCGTCGAGGCAAACCATCGCTCATCGATTCCACCCCGGTTGGCGCCGTAGGCATAGGTGTCGTCTGGATGCAGTTTGAGGCGAAGGCCGGGCTGGAGAAAAGATCGCGGCACCCAGGCGGGCGCCAGGCGCAAGAGCCCACCGGTTCGGCCCAACTCGGCCTCAACTTTGGACTGCGTGCTCTTCTTGATCGTCTTGAGTTGATGGACAGTGTTCATTGATTGTCAGGAATTCAGGGCGGCGATAATGCGGAGAAGCATTCCGGTTGGCAACCGTTTCGATGCCGAACGAATTTCCCATTCCGCCTGGCGACAATCTGAAAACCGCTGCCCGGCATTTTCCTCCTTGCGTTTTCCCGGCATTCACGGTGACCTTTGCCCGAAGCGGGTTGGGCAAGCTTCAACGAGTGTTTGGCCACACAGGCCGAGGGTCCGTTAATGGGAGGCCGCGCCGAAACTCCAGTTCGAACCAAAACAATGTGTCGCAAGCACAGGAGCATCATGGAGTGACTATGAAAACAGGACTTCTTAAAATCACTTTTCCGTTTTTCTTCAGTTTCATCGTGTCAGTGGCGGTGGATACCCCGGCGCAATCCAGTGGCGGAAATTTCACCGGACTTTTTTTCCAGCCCGACGCCGTCGAAAACGACCGCAGCGGATACGTAGCCCTGAAATTGACGCCGCAGGCATCGTTCAGCGGATATCTCCTCCTCGCCGGAAAACGCCTGCCGTTCGCCAGCAGCTTTGAATCGGTGTCATCGTCCACGGAAGTCAGCATCCCGCGCGCAGGCACGACGCCCCTGACGGTGGTGCTCAGCCTGGCCAACGAGGACTCGCTTCAGGGTTATGTTACCGATGGATCCTGGACCGTTCCGCTGACTGCCGAAAGGCTGGTGTGGGATAAAAAGAGCGCTCCCGCTTCCGACCACGCGGGTCAATACACGACGAGTATCGACAAGTCCACCGACGTGGCCAAGCCCAACGGCTATGGCTACGGAACCGTGACGGTGGATGGCGGCGGAACGGTAAAACTCATCGGCGCCCTGGGAGATGGAACAAAGGTGACGCAAATCACAACGGTGTCAAAAACCGGTCTTTGGCCGTTATACGTTTCCAGCTACGGCGGCAAGGGTTCCGCGCTGGGCTGGATCCCTCTTAATAACGACACCAACGCCATCGCCCCCGTTGTGTGGACGAAGGAGTCTGTCGTCGGGCCGCTTTATCCCGATGGTTTCAAAATCAGCACGCGATTGTTTTGCTCGCCCTACCATCCCCCAACACCCGGAAACCGCGTGATGCAAGTATCGGAAGGCTATGTGGTGTTGGAAGGCGGTCCTTTGACGGCGACCTTCGTGAACGAATTGAGCTTAAGTCCTCAAAACAAGGTCACGAATCTGGGGGATTATAAGCTTTCGATGAGATTCGTCCCAAAAACGGGTTTATTCATCGGAACGATCAACGAGCCCGGAACGGGCACGAAGCTCAAGTTTTCCGGAATTGTGTTCCAGACGGATGATTTGGCCGTGGGAACTTTCATCGCCCGGTCCCGCAGCGGCTCCGTTGTGATTGCCGGCGACGAGCCCTAGCCCGCAAATCGTAACGCCAGCATCGTTGCGGGCCGGTCACGACGCCGATCGACAGGCTCAAAGTAGGCGCGAGTTACGTAGCGCCCGCAACGAACCAGTTAGGTGCACCCACTACGTGCAAGCGAAGCTGGAAGCCTGCCCTGAGCTTGTCGAAGGGCTTCGTGACCGGCCCGCAGGGATGCGGGCGCTACCGGATGCGTGCGCTACATCACCGCTTCGCTTCGACCACTTGTTCGGCCGGCGGAATCGCCTGTCCCACCGACTGGAGAATCGCATTGAGCAAGAGCCGGCGAAAAGACGCCTCCTTGAAATCGTCCGGATGTCCAAGCGAGGTGTAGAAAATGATCGCCTTCTTTTCTCCGTAAGTGTTCATCCAGGCCACCGGCTCCGCGGGCTTGCCTTCGATTGTGCCCATCAGGAGTGGCGTGGCGCCCTCTCTCAACGGACTTACCTGGTAGAGCGACCCATTGCCCACAAGTTTTGTGGCATCCACACCCCGCAACAATGGATGGCCTTCCGCGCCCGGAGTGACGGAAATGGTGGTGCGCGGTCCATTGCCATGGTGCCCGACGTAATTTCCCCCGAGCACATCCGGATCAAACGTCGGCCAGGCATCGCCTAATTTGGTGTCCTCGTTTCGCGGGGCAAATGCGTGGCTCGCCGTCCGGATGCCAATGAGAGATTTGCCGCGGGCCAGATGGGTGCGAACCGCGTCCAGTTGCGCTTTGGCCAACGCCCGCCGGCGAACACTCACCAGCAACAAATCCGCCCCCTCCATGGCCTCGGTGAATTTCGGGAAATTGTGCTTGTTCGCCGTGTCCTCCTGAATGATCGCAACGTCCAGACCGCGCCATTCCAACTCAGTCTTCGCAAAGGACGGCAGCGTCTCCCAAGTCTTGTATTCGTCCTCCCCGATGAGGAAGACCACGCGCGGGCGCCGTTCCTCGCTGAAGCGGAACGCGGGCTTGCCCACAAAATCAGTGCTGCTCACGGTCGGGCACCAGTATTTCTCCACATGCGCAATCATCAAATCGGTGCCGGCAAAGTGGGGAACATAGGGCCGCGCCCGCGAGTTGTACATGGTGTCGGTCATGTCGCGCATGAGATAGACTTTCTTGCCCTGAGCCACCATCTGCCGGATGGAGAACGGCCGGCCGAGCACGCACATGTTGAGATGGACGCCCATCACAATGACATTCTCGATTCCGCGTTGCTCCATGAGGTAATATGCCTCCGCGCTGTCGGTCACAGCGTCGCCGTCCTTGATGGCAATGGCGGGGATTTGTTGTTTCCACGCCGTGTAGGTTTTGCATTGCGGCCAGTCGTCGCATCCGCCGTCTGAATCGTCGATCGGAAGCGCCGACTCCTTGGTCTTGTCGAGGTGGCACCAGTTTTTCAACGGGACTTTGGGCGCGGCGAGCGGCGCCGCCTGGGCCAGCTTGCGCTGTGGCGTATCCGCGTAAAACTTCATCGTGTCGCTCGGGCAATGAATGATGAACACCCCGCGGGCCCGGGCGGCCGCGATCACCTCGTTCATCCGGGGCGCCATCTCCGCAACGCGACGCGTCGCTCCTGCGCACCAATGTTTATCCCACATGTCGCACACGACGATGGCGGTCTTGTCCGGCGCGAGGTTCACCTGCCGCTCGATGGGCGTCCACTCGCCCGAACCGGCGACAGCTTCCACCCGGTTGCGGATGTGAAGCGTCACGGGAGGAGAAGCGGCCGTGCTGGTGAAAGCCCAGAGTAAAACGATGGAATATAGGACGCGGCGTGATGTTGGATTCATCGTCATGGCGTGGTGTGGTTGCTGGGCGGATGCTACGCCGCCGCAGAGCTTTCGGCAATGGAAGATCCCTGGCGCTGAATTTTCTTCGTCGACCTTTCTCGATCTGCATACTGGGCGGCGTGCAATCGGACCGACAATGGGATGTGGAAGCTGTGGCCATGTTGATCATCGGCTTGAGCATCAGCATCCTCGCGGGCATCGCCGCAACGGCTGTCCTCAAGCATGAATTGCCGAATCTCCGGCCGGCCGACGAGAAGTTCCTGACCTTCGCCATCGGCACGGTGTTTTTTCACGGCGCAGCCATTGTGCTCATCCATACCTTCATCAAAAATCACAATGTCAGCTGGGGGGATTTTATCTACGGCGCAGTGGAGAACCGGAGTCGGCTGCTGTTTATCGGTTTGGCGGCGGGCGCGCTGATGGTGCCGGTGGCGCAGGGACTCAAGCAGGTTTCCGAGGTTTTGCTGGCTTACCTCAACGAAGGCACCACGCCCCAGCCCGCGATCCAGGTTTTGCAGGTCGCGGTGCCGCTTCCGCAGCGGATATGCTTTGGCTTCGCCACCATCGTGCTGGTTCCCCTGGCCGAGGAAGCGCTCTTTCGCGGAGTCGCCTATCGGGCAATTCGTGAGCGCGGATATCCCAAAACGGCCCTCATCGTGAGCTCGGTCCTGTTTGGCCTGATCCACGTCAATCTCGCCATCCTCGTGCCCCTAACTCTGTTCGCCATGCTGCTCGCCATTCTCTACGAAAAAACGGGAGCGTTGCTGGCTCCCATCGCAGCGCATTCCATTTTTAATGCCATCAACTTCTCCTATTTCATTTACACGGCGAAATGAATGAGCTGGAGCTCATCCGCAAACTGACGCCCCTCCTGCCCACCAATGACCAGGTCGTGGCCGGCGCCGGTGATGATTGCGCCGTGCTCGATGTCGGCCTCGCCAACCAGTGGCTGCTCTTCAAAACCGATTCCATCGTCGAAGGAATCCACTTTGAGAAAAACGCGCCGCCGGAGAAAGTCGGCCACAAAGCCCTCGCGCGCGCTTTGAGCGACATCGCCGCGATGGGTGGAATTCCCACTTCCGCGCTGGTCACGCTGGCTCTGCCGGCCGGTTTTGACCCTGACTACGTCGAGAAGATTTATCTGGGCATGGCCACGCTGGCCCGGAGATTCAACGTCGCCATCTCCGGCGGCGAAACGACCTCGAACCCCGAGCGGCTGCTCATTTCCGTGGCCGTGGTGGGCACGATTTCCAAGAACCATTGCGCCCGTCGAACGGGTGCCCAGGTCGGGGACGCCATATTCGTCACCGGCCGACTGGGAGGCTCCCTGGCGGGCCGTCACCTCGAGTTCGAGCCCCGCCTTAAGGAGGGACAGTGGCTCGTGCAACATTTCTCCATCCATTCGATGATCGATCTCAGCGACGGACTGGCTTCCGATCTGCGGCACTTGATGGAAGCGGCCGGGTTGGGCGCGGAACTGAACAAGGCTTCCATCCCCATCAGCCGCGAGGCCAAACTGAAGGCCAAGACCGAATCGCCGTCGTCCCCTCCCTTGCTGGCGGCGTTGACCGATGGCGAGGATTTTGAACTCCTCTTTACCGTCGCGAGTCGCGATGCGGTGCCTTTGCTCGATGCCTGGAAGGCACAATTTCCAGACGTGCCGCTGACTTGCGTCGGCCGGATGACCACCGAACGCGGATTAAAACTTCGCGATCGACACGGCGCCCTGACCTTCACTGGCCATGGCTACATTCATTTCTCATAGCGCGGAGGAGACGGTGTCCTTCGGCGAAAGCTGGGGACGCAACGTCGAACCCGGAACAGTGATCGGCCTGGCAGGGGACCTCGGCGCCGGCAAAACCCAGTTCGTCATTGGGCTGGCGAGAGGGCTCGGCATCAAATCCCGCGTCCAATCCCCGACGTTCGCTCTCGTCCACGAATACACGGAAGGGCGACTGCCCCTGGCCCATCTCGATCTCTACCGGCTCGACACTCCCGAACAGATTATTGGCGCCGGCCTGCACGAGTACCTCGAATCGCCGACCGGAGTCGTCGTGGTCGAATGGTGTGAACGCTGGCCGCCTTTTCGCACGCTTCACCCACCCCGGAATTTTCGACGCGTCCAGATCCAGCAAACGAATGAATTCATCCGTCACCTGACTTATGACGATCCTCGCGCTTGAATTCTCCTCTGACCGTCGCAGCGTCGCCGTCGTCAGGCCCGACCACCGGCCGGTTCGCGGCGAAGATCAGGGAGGGCGCTCAACTCGGGCCTTTCGCCTTATCGACCAGGTGTTGAGAGAAGCAGAAGTGAAGCGGGAAGATGTGAACACGATCGTGGTTGGGTTGGGGCCGGGATCCTATACGGGCATCCGCGTCGCCGTCTCGATCGGCCAAGGGTGGCATCTGGCCCGAGGCGCGAAGTTAATCGGACTGAGCACGGCGGATTGCCTGGCGGAACAGGCCCGGGCGAGCGGTGTTCGCGGACCGGTACACATCGCGATTGATGCGCAGCGCGGTGAATTTTACCACACGAGCTACGCCCTTGCCGACGCAGGGAGGGAATCTGTCGTGGCGCTGCACCTCGCCACACGGGACGATATCGTTCGACAGGTCGGTGGGGAACCCATGTGGTGCGATCCGAGCCTCGTCAAGGAGTTCCCGGGCGCACAGGCAGCGTACCCGGACGCCGCCATCCTTGGTCGATTAGCCCTGGAGGGAATGAAGAGCGCTGCGGGATCGGACGATGAACTTCAGCCGATTTATCTGCGCGAAGTCAGTTTTGTGAAAGCCGCGCCACCGCGGCCCGTGGTCCTGGACTGATGTTGTGAAAAAAGAATTTCGCTGTTGGGCGGAGGTTGATTTGGACGCGTTACGCGGAAATCTGGCGTGGCTGCGACATTGCGTGGGCGCAGGCGTCAAGCTGCTGACCGTCGTCAAGGCCGATGCCTACGGTCACGGCCTGAAACAGATCGCCTCGCTCCTCATGCAAAGCGGCACCGACATCTTTGGGGTCGCCAATCTGACGGAAGCGCACTTGATTCGGGGTGTTGGGCAGGGCTGGCCCATTCTCATGCTCGGCGCATGCCTTCCACACGAGATCGAGCAAGCGGTGCGCGATGATGTTCGCCCGACCATTTCCAACTTCGACGAGGCATCGTCGTTTTCCAAAATGGCCCACCGGTTCGGGCGCAACCTCAATGTCCACGTCAAGATCGATACCGGCATGGGAAGACTCGGCGCTCACCCCAACGACGCGGTGGATTTGGTGAGCCGCATTCAAAAACTCCCCGGTCTGCACGTGGAGGGCATTTATACCCACTACGCTGCGGCCGAGGATGAAGGCTCGTTCTCAGCCCGACAGGCAAAATCATTTCAATCCGTGCTGGGTAATCTCAAGACTGCCGGCGTCGACGTGCCGATGGTTCATGCCAACAATAGCGCGGCCTTGCTGCATCAGCCCGACACAACGTTCAACATCGTCCGTCCGGGCTTGCTGGTGTATGGAATCATCCCGTCCGGACGCCGCCGCCTGCCGCGGGAGGTGACCAGCCGCATCCGGCCTGCTCTTTCCTTTAAATGTCGCGTAAGTTTCGTCAAAACCGTTCCAGCCAAAACATCCATCAGCTATGGGTGCTCCTTCGTGACCCCGCAGCGAATGAGAATCGCGACGATCACGGGAGTATACGGTGACGGCTATCTCCGAGCGGCCAGC
>Ga0070689_100003479_pt1 | contig 10482 bp, 7 predicted proteins | sample KBSS23HmetaG_FD_64669 | JGI IMG/M metagenome (GOLD analysis project Ga0070689, IMG submission 64669) | Switchgrass rhizosphere microbial communities from Kellogg Biological Station, Michigan, USA - KBS S2-3H metaG | ecosystem: Host-associated > Plants > Roots > Rhizosphere ... | reverse complement strand
ACATAAAATGCACTTACATTGATACCTTTCTTTTTGCAAAATGCAACAATCTTATCCTGGTGAGTTTCTTCAACCAATAAACGGCGGTTTCGTTTTGCAATGTCTACATCAAAGGTTTCGATCCCCACATTTATATTTCTTAATCCCACATCATACATACTTGAAAGATTTTCTTCATTCAACAAGTCAAGCCTTGTTTCCATTCCCCAAATAATTTTCACTTGTCTTTGCCTGAGCTCTTCTACAAATGCGGATATAAAATTCTTATTTACTCCAAAGAGAGGATCCCTGAATTGTATCCCCTTGATCTTATATTTCTTTTGCAGCAACTCCATATCATCAACTACCTTTTTTGCTGACCGTTGCCTTATTTTGGGACCTTGTGCTTCTCCATACACACAATAGAACCGGCAACTATAAGGACAGCCTTTGCTTGCCTGCAAAACAAGAAAAGGGCTTTTATTAATTAGAGGCCTGTAATTATATTTTGAAACAGGAAAGCCGTCATAGTCCGGACTGGGTAATGCTTCCATATCCGTTAGAGAAGTAACTTTTACTTTTCCGTTCAATTGGTCGAGTCCAGTAAAGTCATTCATGAAGAAAGCTTCGGGTTCGCCGATAAGAATAAAGTCTGCATTGGGAAAAAGCTCGGGGCACTGGGAAGGAAATGGACCCACAAATCCAAGTTTTGCATGCGGAAATCTTATTCGTAAACTTTCAGCTGCTTTATTCTCATGCACATAATCTATAATGGAACCATAAACAAGTATGAGATCAAATTTCGCATCGCTGGTTGGCAGGTTTTCTTCAAAGTAGTTAACATGGCTTCCCTTCTCTTTAAGTATAGCCTGCAAAAAAGCAAGGCCAATAATAGGAAGCCTGACTCCTTTTTTTTTAACCCTCATCAGGATCTTTGAAGTAAAAGAGTTTCCATAATGATCTTTGGTCCCAAAACCACCATTAAGATCTTTATTAGCAACAGATTTATAAGCTGGGTTAATAACATGAACGATGGCCACATTCATTTTAAATACATCATACTTGTCGGAAATTGGATGACCATTCATTATACAAGATCGTTTTTCAAATTGAAGTTACTCATTTTTGCTGCAGCCTTATGGGCATAAAAATAGCAGCATGCTATGGCACACTGCTATCAATAATATCTTGAACGAGGTTCTACTTAACTTTCGATTTTTCCGCTTGCTATTTTCTGCTTGTAAACAGCTTTCAATACAGCGCCGCGGCGTCTTACCGACGGCTTGGTGTATGATTGGCGCTCACGAAGTTGAAGAAGTATCTTACTTTTCTCAAACTTCTTTTTGTACTTTTTAAGCGCCTTGTCTATGTTTTCGCAATCTTTTGAATCAATAATCAACATGGTTAATATACCTCCTTTGGTATTTTTTTATTGGGCAGCAAAGATAGGAGGAGAAATTGAAATGAAAAAGCTTTTACAAAAGGAATTTGACCCCACTAACATCGGGATTGGATTTGTCCATTTGGACTGCTTAGATTTGCTAATATGTTTACCGGGATAGTTGAAACACAGGGAATAATCAAGAAGGTAATTGAAAAGGAGGGCAATAGAACCTTCTGGATCAAATCCTCCATTTCTTCAAAATTAAAGCCCGACCAGAGTGTTGCGCATGATGGGGCGTGCCTTACAGTCGAGGAGGTAAACGGTAACCAGCATCGGGTTACTGCCATCGCTGAAACATTAATTAAAACAACATTAGGAGATTGGCAGAAAGGTGCAACGATCAACCTCGAAAGATGTTTAAAGATAAATGATCGCCTCGATGGTCATTTTGTACAGGGACATATTGACACATCGGCCATTTGCATCGATAGAAAAGAAAAAGGTGGAAGTTGGGAGTTCAGCTTTCAATTTCTTCCTGAATTTGCTACATTGATCATTGAAAAAGGATCGATCTCTATTAATGGCATTAGCCTCACTATTTTTAATGTAACCGAGACTACTTTTGATGTGGCTATAATTCCCTATACTTTTGAACATACAAATATGAACCTTGTGAAACAGGGACAAAAAGTGAATATCGAATTTGATATGCTTGGGAAATACATCAATAGAAAATTATTATTCCCTCAAAATGTTAGCCCTTTTATTTGAAAAATAAATTTGAAACTGGAAATTACTATCCTGGGATTGATGGGCTTAGAGGATTAGCAGTCATATTAGTTCTTATATACCATAATTTTATTTATTTTGAAATAACCTGGTATGGTCAGTTTGGTGTTGACCTGTTTTTTGTGATCTCTGGATTTTTGATTACGGAGATACTGTTAAAAAGCATAAGCTCAACAAAGTATTTTACAAATTTTTATGGTCGCAGGCTGCTGAGAATATTTCCAATTTACTATCTCTGCATTGCCTTAATTTTTTTCATACTCCCTGATCAGCTGCTTCTTGACGCCAATCTTAAAACATCCACGACTGATCAATGGTGGTTTTGGACGTATTTGCAAAATTGGTTTTTTGCAACGCAGGGTATTCCAGCAGGCACTGCTCCCATTACACATTTTTGGACTTTAGCTGTCGAAGAACAATTTTATCTGCTTTGGCCTGTGATAATTTTTCTTATACGGGATCTTAAGAAATTATTAGTGGTCTGTATAGCAATCTTAATTACAATTAATGCAATTCGATTCTTTACATGGCTTTATTTCAGGGAAAATATCGATCAGCTTTCATACATAATAACACGATGTGACGGAATTTTGGCTGGTAGTATACTTGCAGTTTTAAAGCAAACCGGGCAACTTCAAAAATCAATTTTATTAAAAATAACTTCCATCATTTTAATATTGTTGAACGGGATTTATCTTTTACTAGTTCCAGTTTTTGACTTACGGCCAAATTATTTAAACATTGCTGGCTATACTAGCATTTCAATTTTATTTACATGGGTTTTATATCTAACTATTTCAAATCCCCGGTCAATGCTTCAAAAAACCCTGCTTATTTCCCCATTAAAATTTTTCGGCAAATACTCATATGGGATCTATGTATTTCATTTTCCAGTCATGTTTCTATTACACCCAACAACTGAAAAATGGCTGTGGCCCATATTTGGAAACAGGATTCCGGAAACGTTATTATTGATTTGTATTGAAGTAATCATAGCCGTCATCGTCTATCATTTATATGAAAAACACTTTCTTAAACTAAAGAAATTCTTTTCCTATGCCTGATCTTTGGCTTTCATCTTGTATTTTTAGTATAAAAAAATCCAAAACTATTCTTTTTGAAAAGCACATCCCTTAGTTCGGACATTCATAAACACTATCCTGCTCTTGATGGTTTACGGGGAATTGCTATCATTCTTGTGCTTCTTTATCACAATTTCAACTTCATAGAGTATTTTAACTACGGCTGGCTTGGGGTTGACCTTTTCTTTGCCCTCTCTGGTTTTCTTATTACTAATATTCTTTTGAATTCACTTACCTCAGAGAACTACTTTAGAAATTTCTATGCCCGCCGCGTTTTAAGAATATTTCCGCTTTATTATTTATCTCTTATTCTTTTCTTATTCATTATTCCTGCGATTAATCCGTCGCTTCTTGAAATGTCATACTACAAGGCTCACCAGGTTTGGTTCTGGACATATTTACAAAACTGGCCCCTTATTATTAAAAGTGATCAAAGTGGTTTCACGTTGAATCATTATTGGTCATTAGCTATGGAAGAACAATATTACTTGGTATGGCCATTAGTAGTACTTCTGCTTAAAAAACCAAAAAGAATACTCATCCTCTGCATTTTTCTGCTGATTATTGTAATTGCAGCTCGTCTTTATATTTGGAAAAATAATGAGCATTTTCCATCTTATGAAAGAGCATTCTTGTTTACAAGACTTGATGGTATTTTAATTGGATCCATGCTAGCGGCCATTTATAAGATCAATATTCATTTACTAAGGAAATACTTTACAGTGTTCCTCTTAACACTTACAGCAGTAAATTATCTTTTCTATTTGTACAAGAAAAATCAAAGCCCTGATTTTCCCGTCTGGGCAATTGCCGGCTTTACCACTTTCTCATTTGTTTTTGCCTTAGCTATCTACGAAGGAGTGATGAAAGAAAACAAGTTTATTAATCTCGTCTTTACAAATCCAGCATTAACATTTCTTGGGAAATATTCATATGGTATATATATTTTCCATTGGCCAATAACTATAATGATGACACCCTATTTTGACAATCTTATGCAATCATTAGTAAAAGAACCCCGTGTCTGGCAACAAATAGGGGTCGGTGTTTTATGCACAGTGACGGCGATGGTTATAAGTATTATTAGCTACCATTTATTTGAAAAACATTTTCTTAAACTAAAAAAATATTTTTGAACCCCTTTCAGTAACAATAAATTTAAAACAGGCCCTTTTCATGATCACCAGGTCACATTTATTGAAGAAGTAAGTCTAATTTAATACTAAAATGTTAAGCCTTTTATTTTATCAAATCATTATTACGCTGGCTTGTCTCTGGAGTGGCATTCTTTTTTACAAATTCTTTCCTGCAAAAAATGAATCAAGACCGATCATCTATTACCTGATAAGCGGTTTAATTCTTCTTACATCTTTAACCCAGATCATTGTCTTGTTTCTTCCAATTACTATTTACACAAAGTTTGGGATATTAGGCCTGCTTATTTTATTATCCATTATCAAACGAAAGAGCACAAAATTTTCTATCCCTAAGAGCAAAATTTCTGCATCCTTGATATTGTTTTTTGTTGTTTGGGCCATAATACTTTTAATCAATGCCGGACCAACAATGATGGATGATACCGAGAGTTATCATATCCAATCAATAAAATGGATAAAGGAGTATGGCTCGGTTCCCGGAATTGTAAACCTTCATGTAAGATTTGGCTTTAATTCCTCATGGTTTAGCAGTGTGGCCTTATTTAGTTTTTCTTCAAAAACTACTGGCGGATTTACCGTAATGAATAGTGTTATATCAGTGTGGTTATGTTATTGGTTCATTGAAAAATTCAATCAGTTTCGAAAAGAAAACAGTGTGCAAGGCGCTTTTGCCATTCTTTCAATTTTCATTGTATCCCTGGTAATTTGGTCATTGATCAAAGGAAATGCAGCTACAACCAACTATGATTTTATTACCACATTCATTGTTTTAATATTCTTTACAGAAGTATTTTTTAGTGAAAAGACTTCCCCTTCAATAGAATGGATCATATGGCCCGTTTATTTGCTCACTGTTCGACTTATTAATTTCCCATTATTACTTTTAAGCTTATTTGCTTTTATATTATTTATAAAGCAACAACAACACAGGCAGCTTCTTTTACCATTAGCTTATTGCTTTTTACTGATCTTTCCTTTTATTATTCGAAGCATTATAATTTCCGGTTACCCATTTTATCCTGCGACCTATTTCGATCTAACCAACGTAGATTGGAAAGCCGATTCCCAGATAACCGAAAAATTTCTTGAATTCATTAAGTACTATAACCGTGTCAGCACAACTTATTTTGATATCGAACAAACAAAAGCACTGGGCTCTGAATGGGCACCTGCCTGGTTCCAGCATCTCTTTCCATTTGATAAAATATTAGTGCTGGCTGGTTTTACCGGAATATTATTCACTGGTATAAAATTGTTTATTCAAAAAAATAATTATAGCAAATCAATTATTACAGGGCTAATGATCCTCTGGCTTATTAGTTGGTTTATTATTGCTCCAGATCCAAGATTTGTTTATGGTATTCTGCTCTTTGGAACTTTTCTGTTAGTATATCATTTAATTTCCTTTATAAAAGACCCCAGATCAATAAGGTTTTCATCAAATGCCTTAATAATTCTTATGATCGCAGGGTTGAGCTACTACCTGGTTTCAAAACCATTGAAACAAAAGGAATACAGAAACTGGATCTCCCCTTTACAACTTCCACAACCACCAGTAAAAGAATTCGTGATCGATGGAATTATTTTTCGGATCCCCGCATCAATAAACAACAACTGGAATGCCCGTTGTTATGGGACTGAATTACCTTGTTTATACGAAATCGATCCAAGATTAAAAATGAGAGGAAAAAAGATTAGTAATGGTTTTCATTTAGAAAAATGAAGATGCTGGATTATCTTCACCAATAATTTCAATGACTGTGAAAAAACTGAGCATCATCATACCCTGCTATAATGAAGAAAAACTGATCACAACGGTATTGGAAAAAGTTTTGCTAACAAAGCTTGATCACGATCTTGAAAAACAGATAATAATTGTAAATGATGGTTCTACTGATAACTCAGCAAATGCAATAAATAAGTTTTGCGAAAAAAATCCTTCTGCCATCTCAATTCATCAACAAACAAATTCCGGCAAGGGTGCAGCGGTAAGGATTGCTTTACAAAAAGTGAATGGTGACATCATCATAATACAAGACGCAGATTTCGAATACGATCCCAATGATTATAATAAATTGTTACATCCCATAATTGATGGACATGCAGACATAGTATATGGTTCAAGATTTAGGGGAAGTGAGCCACATAGAGTTTTATTTTTCTTTCATACGATCGGTAATAAATTCCTGACATTCCTTTCGAACCTTTTCACAGGTTTAAATCTTACGGATATGGAAACCGGGTATAAAATGTTCAGGACTGATATATTGAAACAAATTCGTCTCAAGGAGAACAGGTTCGGTTTTGAACCAGAAGTTACAGCCAAAACAAGCCGTATTAAAAGCATAAGAATTTATGAAGTCGGTATTGCTTATTATGGTAGAACTTATGATGATGGGAAAAAAATAAAATGGACAGATGGGCTTTATGCCATTTGGTGCATTTTGAAATATAATACCCTTTCACGCAAATGATAGTGAGTAAATGCTAACAACTTTACTGGCATGGATCTATATTTCATTCCTGAGCTGGATGTGGGGCATTCTTTTTCTCCAATTCATAAAGAAAACAACCCGAAATGAATTACAGCTCCCGCATTTCAGTATCATTTGTATTACCGGTCTTTCTGCCATTACAGTTATTGCAGCTATTCTTTCATTATTCATTCCACTAGGTGGATGGTGGGTACAATTTCTATTTATCATTCCCTGCCTTGTTTTATTTTTTAAGAAAGACTCACCTGCATTTTTTGCTGCACTAAAAAAAGAATTAGAAGACCTGCATTTCTTTTCGATTATTCTATTATCAGCTTGTTTGCTATTGATCTTAGTGATGAGCAGCTGGACGATCATACATCCTGATACATTGGGGTATCATGCACAAACAATACAATGGATCGAGAAATATAAAGCTGTTCCTGGTTTGGCACATTTACATGTTCGCTTCGGTTACCAATGGCTTTGGTTTGTTGATTCTGCGCTATTTGGTTTTAGTTTTACAGGAAAGGAAGGGATCACTTTTTTAAACTCAACCGTGCTATTTTGGTTTTTTATTTTTTTGATTAACCGGATCAACTATAATTTTCTTAAAGACGGTAAAAGACTTTACGGATTGCTTTGGACTGCTTTGCTTGTTATAAGTATGTGGAGTTATACACAAGTAAGATTAACCGCTACTTCTGCAAGTCCTGATTTTATTGCCGCCCTTTTTACCTTGGTCACAATTTATCTTCTTCTTGAAAAAGATCGAAATCATCCCGACGCATCAAAATGGTTGCTGGTTTCTTTTTTAGCTCTTGTGGCTGTTACGATCAAACTTTCGGTTGCCCCGATACTACTAGTTGCTGTGGTGCCTGCTTTGCTTGGTTTAGTTAAAAGAAAAATTAAACTGTCTTTTACAATATTGTTCATATCTATAGTTACACTTTTCCCTTTTATTGCAAGAAATATTATCACGTCGGGTTATATCGTATTTCCTTTAACTTTTATTGATGTAACCAATGTAGATTGGAAAAATGATCTGACCCTTACACTAAATGAAAAAAACTATGTCACTGCTTATGCAAAGAAACCCGGAGTAATCACAAGTGAAATTAGTGCCGTAAATAAAATGGATCTCGCGGAATGGTTACCAACGTGGTGGCAAAACCGATCAACTGCGGATAAGATCATTATGATTCTTCTTGTGTTATCTTTCATTAGTGCGATATTGTCAATAAAGAAAATACTTTTATCAGGTTTTATACCGATACTCGTTTTAATCACGTTGCTAACGGGAATTATTTTCTGGTTTGTAAATGCCCCTGATCCAAGATTTGGATTTGGATCAATACTTGGATTTATTGGTGTAGTTTCTTATTTGGTTTTGAAAGAAAAAGAAATCTTCACTGGGAAAAATTTATTGATTGCCATTTTGGTGCTTGTTACAGGATCGATACTTGCTTACACTGGATATCGATTTGTAAACTTTTTTAATAAAGATCAATTGCTGACTCCTCTGGGAATTGAGAAATCAGCATTTCAAGCTTCTGATTGCGAAGGGATAAGAATCAATACGCCAATTGATGGAAAAGATTTTGGTGTAACTCCAGTACCTTGTACTGATCTTAATTGTGAAAAATTCTCGCCAAGAGGAAATGAAATTAAAGATGGCTTTAAAGCTAGATAGAGTCTTTAATACTTTTTCCACTCAACGCTTTGCTGATAGCCATATCCATCACTCTTTCTGCATATGGCCGTGATATCTCATTTAATGATTCTGTCTTTTGATTTATCAGGTCTTTATTTTCTGAATCAAGCGACGATCTAAGATCATCAATTGCAGTAGTGGTTTTGGCAATTTCTTCAGGTAAAAGAAATTCAGCGTTCTTATTTAGAAATTTTTGTGTAGTATCGATCAACTGCTGTGCTTCAGTTTTTGCTTCCACCAATGCTCTCGTCTTTATATCCTCGCTTGCATGTTGAATAGATTCCATCAGCATTTTTTCAACTTCAACATCGGTCAATCCGTATTGGGGTTTTACTTCAATGCTTTGTTCTACACCGCTTCTTAACTCCTTTGCTTTCACATTTAATATCCCATCGGCATTAATCAAAAAAGATACTTCTACTTTGGCAAGTCCTGCAGGCATCGAGGGAATTCCTGATAAATTAAATTCAGCCAATTTGCGGTTATCTTGTACAAGATCTCTTTCACCCTGGAAAACAGAAATCCTCATTCCGTTTTGCCCATCTTTTTGTGTTGTGTATTGGCGGCTCGCCCTAGAGGGAATTTTTGTATTACGCGGTATTAATACATCCATTAATCCCCCCATTGTTTCAATGCCTAATGATAGCGGTGTAATATCCAACAATAAAAAATCTTTATTGTTACCTGCAAGAATATCAGCTTGTACAGCGGCACCAAGCGCCACTACTTCATCTGGATTTAATTCATCATGAATTTTTCTTCCAAAAAATTTACTTACGGATTCCTTTATTAATGGCACTCTAGTTGATCCACCAACCATTATCACTTCATCGATATCACTTGAAGTAAGCTGTGCATCAGCCAGTGCATTTTTGCAACATTGGATTGTTTTATCAACCAAAGACTGAATTAGTTTTTGAAATTCAGCTTTATTTAATTCAAGCTGCTCTCCTCCTGCTTCGCCTTTAAAATTTTCATTACTGCTTAAATGTTTCTTTGCTTCTTCTGCTTTTAATCTTAATTCCTGCGCAAGACTCTTATGCATAGACAGGTCTTCATGTTTTATTCCTTTCTGATCTATCCAATGCTTTACAATTACATGATCAAAATCATCTCCGCCCAAATAAGTATCACCGTTTGTCGATAATACTTCGAAGATTCCATTACTAATACGCAAAACAGAAATGTCAAACGTCCCTCCGCCGAGATCATAAACTGCAACGGTCTTTGTTTCATCATTCCTCATTCCTAAACCATAAGCAAGACTTGCGGCTGTTGGTTCATTCACTATCCTCAATACATCAAGCCCTGCCAATTTACCCGCGTCTCTTGTTGCTTGTCGCTGCGCATCATTAAAATAAGCAGGCACGGTGATCACGGCTTTTGTCACAGGAGTTTTTAAAATATGCTCTGCTCTTTTCTTTAATTCAATAAGGATGTATGAAGACAATTCCACAGGTGAATAAAACTTTTCACCCACTTGTATTTTTACAAGACTTTCGGTATTATCGTCAATTACTTTATATGAAAAGAAGGAAGATCTTTCTTTAATGTCATTAAAAGATTTACCCATCAATCTTTTTACAGAGAAAATAGTATTCTGTGGTTCAGAGATAAGATAATTTCTTGCTTCATCGCCGACTGTTATCGATCCGGCATTATCAAAATGAACGATCGATGGCACCAAAGCATTGCCATCATGTTCTTTAAGCACAACCGGCTTCCTGCTTTCAGGGTGAATGATAGCCACTAAACTATTCGTTGTTCCGAGATCAATTCCTACAATCATTTCCTGTTGTTGTAAACTGCCGGTAGCTATATTGATTGCTATTTTGCCCATTGTATTTCTTAATTCTAATCTGGCAAAAGTATTGAATGAAGAAGTCAATCTTTTACGAAGTAG
>Ga0070689_100003478_pt1 | contig 10485 bp, 3 predicted proteins | sample KBSS23HmetaG_FD_64669 | JGI IMG/M metagenome (GOLD analysis project Ga0070689, IMG submission 64669) | Switchgrass rhizosphere microbial communities from Kellogg Biological Station, Michigan, USA - KBS S2-3H metaG | ecosystem: Host-associated > Plants > Roots > Rhizosphere ... | reverse complement strand
CGAGCTGCCGCGATCCCGGTGGTGGCGGATTTCGAGAGCAGTCACATGCGCGGTTTTAAGGAGCTTCTGGCATTATCGGACCACTTGATTCTTTCGCGGGATTTCGCCTGCGGACTGACTGGTGAGCGAACGCCCCAAGGCGTCGCGACGAAATTATGGTCATCCAAGCGGAGCGCCGTTGTAATCACGGCCGGCGCGGAGGGATGCTGGTTTCGTGACCGTTCGCAAGAAAAGGTGATGCACTGTCCGGCGTTCAAGGTTGCGGCGAGAGACACGACGGGATGCGGCGACGTTTTTCACGGGGCCTACGCGTTTGGACTCGCGCGGGGGTTGGACCTCGTTGCACGCATCGAGCTGGCGTCGGCCACCGCGGCGTTGAAAGCCAGAGCGCGCGGGGGACAAGCAGGGATCCCTGGATATAGGGCGGCGGTCACGTTCTTGCGACAACACGCTAGTGACGTGCCCGAGACCCAGCTCAAAACGGGTTGAGCAAGGAGTCCGACAAGTGGTCGCTCCAATCAACCGCGATGTCTGCCTGCAACTCGCGCGTTTTGGCAAAATCGGCCTCGAACACCTCGCGCCGGAAGCGCGCCGCGAATTCCGCATCGGAGGTCGCCAGGTTCGCTTCGCGATTTAACCGCAGGCTCAAGGCATCGAAGTTGGCCGAACCAAAGCAGACCCAGCCGTCCACCAGGAGCGCTTTCACGTGCGACATCCCCGGATAAAAGAAAACACGCACGCCATGGCGCCGCAGAAAGTTCGACGTCACCAGATTACTGCTGTGGCCCGGAGCGAAGTCGTTCTCTCCCGGCATGATGACCCGTACATCCACCCCGCGCTGCCGCGCCTTGACCAACGCCAGAATCATCTGGTTGTTGTAAAGATAGGAATTCTCGAGATAGATGTGATTGCGCGCGCGGCCGATGGCTTCCAGTTGAGCCCGGCGAATTTGACGGTCGAAGGTTTTTGTATAGAGACGTCTCAATTCCAGCGAGTTCGCCTGGTTGGTTGAGTCCCGCTCGGGCTTCTTGCCGCACAAGGATTCCGCCGCCAGGCCGCAATCGCCCCAGAGGCCGGCCTGCGCCCATTTCTTGTCGAATTGTCGTTGCAACGAGGCGACGACCGGTCCCTCGATTTCAGCCATCAGGTCGTGCCATTCGTAGCGGTACTCCCGTCCAAAGTTCATCCCTCCGATGTAGGCATACTGTTCGTCAATGATGAACACCTTCGAGTGATCGCAGCTAAAACCCGGATTGAGTAGCGGCCGCAGCCGCACGTCACCACCCTTCCGGAGATAGGGGCCGATGGAAGCGGGTGGCACAAATCCATCCGCCATGGGTGTGGCCGGGGCAGCCGCGCTGGCACCGCGCGTGTTGAGCCGATCGAAGACAACCCTAACCGTGATGTTCGTGGAACGCGCCTTGAGCAGGTCGGCCATCTGGATTGCCACGTCATCGCGATCAAAGATGCAAACGTGAATGTCGATTTTGCTGCGCGCCTGGCTCACGCGCCTCTCAAACTCCGGATAAAACCCCTCCCCATTCAGGAGCAGCCGCAGAGATCCACGCTCCCGTGGCGTGTCCGTGTGTTTGTCGAGCCATTGCTCCCATGCAACGAGGTCCATGCCAGAGCCGGCGTCGACAGGCGGAATCGTGAATATCCTCGGTCGCAGTTGGCGCTCCAACAAGGTTCCTGTCCATTGCACTCCTTGATGGACCGTGCGCGTGGTGGACGATACCGGGTTCTTCAGGAACGCCCAGAGATTGTCGACCAGGGCGAAAGAGGCCAGGGCGGTCAACCTCCCGCCCGGCTTCGACTTGCCGCGATCGATGTCCACTACGGGCGAAAACAGCACGAGTGTCTCGCGCTCCACCAGATCGAGAAACGTGATGCGAAGCCGTCCGCCACGGCTCCAAAGCAGGAGAAACGTCGTCTCGTTCGGATGACGAGCCCGCAATTCTGTCTCCAGAAATCCGGCGGCCGCGGAGGACAGTTCGTGCCGGCTGTAACGTCGATCGATGATGAGGCCGGCGGGCGCGGACTCGAACGGAACCACTTGCACATTCCCACTTCCGTCACGAAAGAGCGTCACATCGCCCAGGGCATACTGACAATAGATGCCGTGTCCTGGCTGGGCGGGCGCCAGGTTGGTCGCCAGCGTACGCAGCAGTCGATCGCCCTGGGCCAAATCGAGAACTTTTATTTCCCGCCAGGACGACGAGGCCGCGGGCAATGCCTGAAGTTTGGTACTCCGCTTGAGAGTCACTCCGTGATAACTGAACTCCTGGGCGGCTGCCCGTGATTTGCTCCATTCCGCCGTAAAAAGTTCCTGTCGTTCGTCAGCGCCGGAATAGATGCGGAGTCGCCTCTCTTTCAGAAACGCGCGGGGGAGGGAGTTGGTCCAGGCGTGCACCCCCGGGCCCGGGCCGGGGGAGCCTTCCTCTGCTGCCGGGGCCGACATCCCTGCGACGAACACGCCGGCAGCCAGTCCCCATCCGGCGAGCACGAAAATCCGCCTTTTGCTCATGGGGAGCAGTCTTCTCGTGCGACCAAGGCATGTCCAGACCAAGAGCAATGTCAGGGCAGGACAATCCGGTAAAACCGCATCGGGAAACTCGCCACGTCGTTATCGATGAATTCCATCGAGCCGTTGCCATCGGCGGTGATGTTCCCGATCTTGACCCAGTTCGTCGTCACGACGTTGGTCGCCGCATATACGTCGTAGGCAAAGCCCGGCGTGCCGCTGCCACTCAACTGAACTTCACCAACACCTACCGTCTTGATACCGCTGAATTGTGCCGGCAGCGGCACGGTCAGTTGCGTCAGCACGATGTCACGTCCGGTCGGGCCGCCATGATAGGTGATGCGATAAGTGCGGCCCGGCAGCGGAGTGAAGACCGCGCCTTCCGGAAGTCCGGCAAAAGTGCCAGACGCCGCCGCGCCCGTCGCCACGCGGATGACGGTGTATTGGCTGTCCACGGCGCCCAATCCAGCGGACTGCACATTTAGCGTGGTGTTGGCGATGTTGAGGAAGCCGTTCACTTCGAGTTGATCGAATTCCGTGCCGCCGACAGGTCCGCCGAGTTCACAACGCAATGTGCTGCCGGAGTTGAAACTCACCGTGCCGGTCTTTAACCGTCCGTAACTCGGACTGGCCATGGTGGGACCGGGGATGAGCCGTCCGCCATTGCAGGCGACATCTCCCGTCACACCGGCTCCGCCCAGGCTGGCATCCGTGTCGATCTGCACCGGGCTGGGCACGATGGAGCCATTGACTAGGAGTGTGCCGGCGGCGACTCGGGTAATCCCCGGGTAGTTGTTGGTCCCGGAAAGGGTCAAGGCGCCCGAACCTATCTTCACGAGACTGGCCGCTGCGCCGCTGCCCGTAATCGTTCCGGAGAATTCCGTGCTGGTGCCATTGCCGCCCACGGTGAGTTTGCCGGAGCCGAGCTGAACGTTGCCGTTGCCGGCCAGGGAGCCGATCGTTTCCGCGAATCCATTCAGGTCGAGCACAAAAGGTGAGCCGAAGGACCCAAAGTATGAATAATAACGATGGACGGTCACGACAGAGCTGTCGGCAATCTGGTTAGGCTGAAGCAATCGCACGGTGGATACCTCTTCGTCGTCGAAGAACCCGATGGTTAACGCCGCTGGCACCGCAAACGCATTGGTCTTGCTCAGCTGCAGGAGGCCTTCCCGGGCCCAAAGTTCACCAGTGAAAGTGTTCGGCTGCGATCCATGGACAACCATGTTGCCGCTCAAGCCAAGGAGACCGTGACCGGAGATGACTCCACTCAGGAGGAAGAGGCCATTCGTACCGAGGCTCTCGATGACGGAAAACTCGCCGATAGTGATGGGACCATGCCACGCGTTCGTGGAAAAGGCCTTGCCGAAAAGCCGGCCCTGAACGAGCCGAAGCGGTTCGTTGGTCACCGAAAAGGCGTCGTCAAGGGTGATGCCAGCGTAGTTGCTCACCACCGTGCCACTCGCCGCAGAACCGAAAGCAAACGGCGTCTCGGCATACATCTGGCCGCCAAAGATTCGCATCTCCCCGCCAAATGTGTTCGTGCCGCCATAGTAAACGTCGCCCGAGCCCGTCTGAGTCAAGCCGGCTCCCGGATCGAGAGCGCTAATTGTGGCCGGCAGCACCAACACGGCATCGTCGGCCAAATGAAAGGTTCGTGAATCGTCCCCCAGCGAGAGCCGCCCATTGATGGTCGAAACTCCGGAGACTTCAACGTCGCCGTTCAGGCGAATCTGACCCGCGCCCGTCCGGACTTCCCCAGTGCTGAGGTCCAATCCTCCCACCATGTCGGTGAAGCCGTTCAAATCGAACAGGCCCTTTTTATGAACGGTGATGCGCTGGGTGTCGCTGATTTGATGGTGGTTGACCAGACGCAAGGTGGCGCCGAGTGGCGACGGGTTTTCCGATGCGCTGACGATGACCGGACCCGCGCTGGCGACGGCGTTGGTCTTGGCCAGTTCGAGAACGCCCTCGCGTGCCATCATCTCTGCGGGAAGTGTATTGCTATTTGTTCCGGCGATCCGCATCACGCCTGCACCGTCCTTAACCAGCGATGCCGAGGCATCGCCGCCGATGATGCCGGACAAGGTCAGACGATCCGTCTCATAATCAGTCCGGATGGTAACATAGTGCCGGAAAGTCAACGGACCCTGCCACGAGTTGGTGCCAAGACAGATCATGTCCGGATAAACCCAGAAAGGCGCCAGGTAATCGAACGTCAACGACTCCAAGCCGATATTGGCATCAACCAGTATGAGGCGGGCACCCGAGTAAAAGATCGTCCCGTCCGTGGTGTTTCCGAACTTGGCCGTGCCATGCAACTCGACATTGCCGCGTTGCGCTTCGGTCAGGCCGCTATAAGTAGTCTGCGCGTTGTCGAGGATCAACGTGCCAGGCCCCGTCTTACGGATGCCGGCCGCTGCGCCGCCGTCTTGAATGTCGCGCGTCACTGTCAGCGTCCCATCGACCACTTCGAAGGTTCGCGTGACACCGGCGAGAGAAAGATTGCAATTGATGAAGGAATTGCCGGCCGAGGGATTCTCCGCGCGGACATCTCCCCCGAGGATCAGCACGCCCGATGCTCCCGAGATTACTCCGCCTCGCATGTTCACCGGACCAACCTCATCAAAATAGATTCCTAGGTCCAGGGCGCCGGAGGCTTCGACAAAAATGGCAGCGCCGTCCTGCACCTGGTGCGCTCCCCGCCAGGCGACGCGGGCGGTCCCGGCCGGGCTGTTGGTCGTTCCCACGCGCATTTGATTGCGCACCGTCGTGACGCCGCTGGGCTTGTTTAGCAGCACCGTGCCCATCTCCACGTTCAATCCACCGGTGAAGACGTTGGGATTGCCTCCCGCAAAACTCAGAACGGCCGGACCGATCTTGCTCAACTGCCCTGGACCGCCAACGGCACCGGAAATCGTAAGGTGACTATTCGCATTGAGAACACCGATGGCGGTGTCGGTGGCGAGAGTGATTGGGCCGGTCCAGGAGTTCGTGCCGGCGCATTGCAACGCACCGATGCCGTAGATCCCTCCACGCCCATTCAAAGTCAGTGGCTCGGAAATGCTCAATCCATCCAGACTAACCAGCAATTCCGCTCCATCGGACACCACTGTCCCCTGCCCGGAACTGCCCAACGCGGTCACCGTGGAAACACTCACGCTCCCCTCCTCGATTAGCGTCGGTCCACTGTAGGTATTCAATGCGGCAAGGAACATCCAGCCCGGGCCGGTCTTCCGGACACCACCTGTGCCATTCCCATCGACGATGACGCAAGGCAGGTAAATCGCTGGACTGGCCGCGGCCGTCTGCCCGCTTAGATGAATCGTTCGGGTGGCTCCGCCCAGCGAAAGCCGGCCGAAGATGCTGGGCGAATGAGTCGTTCCGTCAAACATGATCCAGTCCCACTCGTACCAGGAAACAGCTTCCACGTCGCCTAACAAGGTCAGAAGCCCTCCCCCTGTGTCAACCGAAGAACCGATAACGGAAAGTCCCGCGATGGCATCATCGAAGCCACCGAGCTGAAAGTTCCCATAATGCCACACGATGACACGCGCGGTGTCATCGATCTGATTTGGTGCGCCCAACTCGCAGATGGCGCCGGCGTTGGTGCTGCCGATCTCCAATTCCCGCACCGCGCGCAGGTTGGCGGTCTTGGCCAACCGCAGGGTGCCGCCCCACACACGAGTCACGCCGTTGAACGTGTTGGCGTTAAGGCCGGAGAAGACCACTCGGCCATAGCCGACTTTGGTGACGTTGCCAGTTCCGCCAATCGCGCCGCTGATCGAGAATTGGTCCGGAGCATCATTGGCCCCAATGAACGTGTCGCCGGTCAAGTTGACCGGGCCGGTCCACGAAGCAACGCCACCCGTGGCGCACACCGCGCCATTGCTGGACACCCCGGTGCCGGATAGGGAGAGCGTTTCGTTGGCAATGGTGACCGAGCCTTTGAGCAGGAGTGTCGCGCCGGGACTAACCTGCGTGCCTGCCCCAACCGTACCCAATCCGCCGCTGTGGGAGACAATCAAAGTGCCTTCCTTCACGTCCGTGATGCCGTTGTAGGTGTTAGACCGGCGCAATTCCATTGTGCCCTGGCCCGACTTGATGATGCCCGCCGTGCCAGTTGGATTTTCGATGAACGCGTCGGCCGTCAGTTGTCCGGTGATGTGGAAGGTGCGGTTGGCCCCGCCCAGCCGAACGGTGCCCGTGAGCAGATTCGTGCCGATGGAAGTGAAGTTGCCTTGCAGAGTCAGACCGATACCCGCGACCAGGTCGGCATTGGACAAGGTCAACGAACCGATGGTGTCGTTGAACACTCCCGGAACGAATGATCCGTTGCAGTTGACCAGAACGTTGGCGGTGTCACCCACCTGGTTTGGGGTCATTAGTTCAACCGAAGCAAGATTCGTTAGAGCGGAATAACCGATGACCAATTCGCCCGGAACGGCCACGCCGCTTTGGGAAAGTCGCACGGTGCCTCCCTGGATTTCGGTTCGCCCGGAATAGGTGTTGGGAGCGTTGCCGTCGAGAATCAGCGTGCCATTGGCGCGTTTAATCAATCCTCCTGGTCCCGTGAACTGGCATCGGAACGTGGCCGTATCCCCTGTCCCCACGCTGACCGAGGCATAGGGATTGATGTTCGTGGCCAACGTAAAGTTGAAGTTGGTCAGCACGGCATTCGCCCCGCTGATGAAGAACGTGCTGCTCAGGCCGGTCTGCGACCGAAGAGTCACGCTCGCGCCCGCGCCCGCGCCGGCGATGACGTAGTTGTCGCCCGTGATTTGAAGCTGGTCGAGCATCAGAGTGGCGAGATCGTTCGTGGCGTTCTTGGTTCCGGCGGCCGGGAACTGAAGAACCACCGGCGCGGCCTCGCCCGAAACCGGCGGCGAGTTGTTGGCCCAATTGAAAGCAGTGCTCCACTTGCCGTCTCCGGAAGCACCCGTCCAGGTGTGTGTGCCGGCCAGGCATGGTGAAAGGGCGAAGCGAGATGAGAGCAGCGTCAGCGCAGCGAGGAGCGCGAGGCGAAGAAAGGAGCGTGTCGTTTTCATGGTCAATGTTGATGAGTTGTTCATCGTGCGTGCAGTCGTAGCACGCGTGCGGCTCGCTCAACAATCCGACCACGGAAGGAGACGAAGGCGGTAATATGGGTCGGGAAATCCGACTTTGGTCGGAGGGGAGGACGGACGCCAGGGTGTGAACTGACAACTCGCCTCAGTCGGAACATGGCGCCGCGACTTGATTCAGGTAGCCATCTTGTGGCATTTTTTACACCACGGGTTTGATGACGATGTAAGTCCTATGCGGAACGAGCAACAGTTACCTTACAAACAAGCCAGCATGAAGATCCGCACCCAACTCGGATTATGGTATTCGCTCATCCTGCTCAATGCACTGCTGCTTATCGGCGGGTGGACTTATTACGAGATCGCCGTGGAACATCCGACTATTACAAAGGTCCTCGCCGCCGAAGGGCATACCGCCTTGGGGGAACTTGGGGAAATCCTCCTCTACGGGGGCCTGCCTTCGATGGTCATCGCGCTTGTCGGCGGCTGGTTTTTGATGCGGCGTGCGCTGGGCCCGGTAACCAGCCTGACCCGTATTGTCGAAACCATCCGGGCGGAAAGTCTTCGCCAGCAGATCCCTCGCACCGGAAACGGCGATGAACTTGACCGCCTCGCCGAGGTGTTCAATTCGATGACGACGCGGCTCGACACCTCGTTCACGCAAATCAAGGAGTTCACGCTCAATGCCTCACACGAACTTAAGACGCCGCTCACTATCATGCGCGGCGAGATCGAGACTCGACTGCGTGAAACTGCGCCCCTCTCACCAGACCGAGACTTTTTCGCCAGCCAATTGGATGAAATCGCGCGTCTATCAAAAATTGTCGATGCCCTGACTTTGCTGGCGAAGGCTGACGCCGGACAGGTTACGATGAGGAGCGAGCACGTCCGCCTGGACGAATTGGTGCACGACAACTTCGCCGATGCACAACTCCTTGCCCAGCGCGGACAGATCGAGGTTGAGCTTCCCAGATGCGATGAAGCCATTGTTTGCGGCGATCGGCACCGGCTGAGGCAGCTTCTCCTCAACCTTACTGACAATGCCATCAAGTACAACCGGCTCCAAGGCAGCGTCATCATTCGCCTTAGCTGCGCCAATAGCCATGCGGAATTGTCGATCTCCAACACCGGCCCGGGAATCCCCCCCGAGAAACTCTCGCGAGTCTTTGATCGGTTTTACCGAGGTGACGCGTCTCGCAACAGTGCGGTGGAGGGATGCGGACTTGGGCTCAGCATTGTTCAATCAATCGCCAAGGCTCATAATGGGATAATAAAGATACAGTCCACGCCAATGGAGTGGACCACTGTGACTATCAAACTACCTATTGTGGACTCTGCAAAGGCCGGAGAGCAAACTCCCCCGGCGAAGATTCCTGCGCTGGTTTCTGGGACTTAGCCCTGAACTGGCGCTCGTGACGCTTGAGCTGGAATCGAAACACAGCTCACCGGGCTCCTGGGCATTACGACGACAGACGGGCATGATCGGCCTCCATCTGGGTGATGGTTTGGCGGGCCCAAGCCCTTGCCTGTATCCGCTGATTCCGCTTGAACGGAGACACCCGGCTGAGCACCATATCGCCGACGCGTTTCTGGACATACCATTTATCGGTTCCCAGATGGAGCCGCAGACCCGGGAATCCGGGGTCGTGCTCCCAGATCTTTGGTTTACGGAGTGAGTGGGCTTTAGAAGTCGCTTCAATGGCTGCCGCCTTGGCAGCTGGACGTCGGTTCATTTTGGCAAAATGTAGTAACAGACTACGTTTTGCTCTTGATTTGCGCGGTTAGCTCAGTGGTAGAGCACTTCCTTGACACGGAAGGGGTCAGAGGTTCGAACCCTCTATCGCGCACCATAGTTTCCAAAATGTCGGATTTCCGATTTGCAGAATGCATCCACCTTTTATTTCGCCATCGGCAATCTGGCCTAATTAAGCGAGAGTCGGGACTTCCAACAGACTAAGTGCAACTGACGATTATGTTGCGGAGGCTCGAGGCGAGTTGACTCTGAAATTCGTTGGTGCGAAAGGTTTCGGTGACTGAGACCTCGACGCGTACAGTTGCGAAGAACTCGCGGGTGGCGATTGCCTCCGAACACCGTCGTCGTGTCGCGGCCATCAAAATGGGGAAACCCATTCAAAGTTGGTGAGCTATCAACTCCCGACCCGAAGAGCGCAGTTCTTCGCTACCGCCAATGGCTTTTAGCGGACCCGGAAGGGAAGCGTCTCGCCGCGCAAATTGGAGAGTTACGAGGCAAGAATCTTGCATGTTGGTGTCCCGCTGGCGAACCCTGTCATGCGGATGTGCTGCTTGAATGGGCCTCCCTACACCAAGTTGAGCGGCGCCGGACAGGTTGTGGTCGAAGCCAGAGGTCTCGGTGAATCGATGGTGGACGAATGAAAATCGACATTCCAGCCAACCTGATGCCGATGGATGCACTCTCGGTCGAAGAAATCCCCAGTGGCGATGACTGGCAGTATGAGCCTAAGGGTGCTTAATGCCAGGAATTGCAAAGAGATGATTTCATGAAAATGCAAAAAGTCACCGTTGGTCCAATCGTCGGGTATACGACGGCGGAACAAGTGCGAATTTGGATTCGTGGAAACTTCGAAAAAACATCGGAGGGATACCGTCGTTGCTTTGGCGCCGCGCGCATTAAGGGACCCAACGACCCCGACTTCGGTGCCCCGAAATTCATTAAACTCCCTCCATATTTTGACATGACGGGAGTTATTGCTTTTACAGGTCTCACGCCGGAGACCGTGTACGAGTATCAGGTCGGCTGGTTTTTCGCCGAGACAGAGCTGGAAAATCTCGACGGGTCACTGCTCGTTGACTGGAATAATGTCGCGGCAGACGAAGGGCGAGACACGCCGCTACAGTTCCGAACGGGCGTCCTTTCCG
>Ga0070689_100003476_pt1 | contig 10486 bp, 12 predicted proteins | sample KBSS23HmetaG_FD_64669 | JGI IMG/M metagenome (GOLD analysis project Ga0070689, IMG submission 64669) | Switchgrass rhizosphere microbial communities from Kellogg Biological Station, Michigan, USA - KBS S2-3H metaG | ecosystem: Host-associated > Plants > Roots > Rhizosphere ... | reverse complement strand
ACACGAGAACAGCATCGCGCCTATTTCGATGAAAGCGGCCGTCTCCTCTACCACGGTCGCCGGCTTCTCAAGGGACCGGGATATTTTGGTCCTCCAGTCGAAGATCTCAAAGAATTGGTGAAAATGGATCCCAAAAAGGATTTTGCGGAAGCCACCCAGGGATGCAAAGAGGTAAAGTCCCCCGCAACGCATCGCACCAGAAAGAGCTGAATTACAAGTATCGAACTCTTATGACACCAATGTGATGTAGCACGTGCCCGATTATGAAATACCCGATCGCGCGAGCGCTCATGGAATGTGTAACAACATTACACGAGCCTCTACTCTGCTCATCAGTAATGTTCTTAAACAGAAACCTGGTGCCGTTGCGAACGACCTCGAACTCCGAAATCAGATCCTCCATCGTGCGGTTGGAAACGTCGACATTGCCAGCGTACAGTTCTTCATCCATACGATGCATAGGAGCTGTATCGCCTCGCGCAGCAGCCAGTGCACGATATGCGAAAACTCTCTCGGTATCGATGATGTGCATCAACACCTCTTTGATGGTCCATTTCCCTTCCGCGTAACGATGGTCATGCTTCTGAGACGGTATTGTGTCAAACAACCGGGCAGTCTCAATCGTATTCTGCGCCAGCAAGTTTTCGTAATCACCATTCGGAATCAGGTCGAAGTACTTCTGATAGTTTGGATCATACTCATTGGGTTCAGGTCTTTGCATACGAGCTATTCTATCTCTGATGGTGTGCTCATTCATCCGTAGACGGCTTCGAGCGCAATCGCTTGATCTGTGAATGCCTTGCTTTTTCTTCAAGCGTGCGGTTCCTGGCGCTACGCGGGACATGCGTGAGAACGCGTTTCGCAGGACGATAGTTTAACTGCGCAACCTTCTTCCGAAGCCTTTGTAGACAGAGCGCCTTATTCCGGTGTTGACTACGTTCCTGCCGTGAAGTGACGACGACACCCGAAGGCACGTGCGTTAGCCGAACCGCGCTTTCCGTCTTATTGACGTGCTGCCCTCCGGGCCCACTAGAGCGGAAGGTCTCGACCTCGCACTCACGCAGTAAGTCTTCGTCCGATTCAGGCAGTATAATCATCCAGGCTCCTTCATAAAGGAGCATAACAAACTAAGGAGACTAATTTGAACGCCCCGCTTCCCTTCGTCGAAGGAGTTGGTCCAAGCTGCCAGTGGCTTCCCGCTGGTCCATGGAAAACGGTCATCGACTTTTTCAAACACCAATATCCGCACGTGGACGCTACGACTTGGATTGGGCGGATGGCGAAGGGTCAGGTGCTGGATGAAATGGGACGCCGCGTAGATTCAAAGACTGCTTTTCGAGCGGGCGCCTGCATTTTCTATTACCGCGAGCTGGAGAATGAAAAAACCATACCCTTTGTAGAACAGGTGCTTTACCGGGACGAACACATTCTGGTTGCAGATAAACCGCATTTCTTGCCGGTCATTCCCTCGGGAAAGTTTCTACATGAAACGCTGCTGGTCAGACTGCGAAAACAACACGCGACGGAAGCCCTGGTGCCTGTACATCGTCTCGATCGCGAAACTGCCGGAGTGGTGTTGTTTTCCCTCAACCCGAAAACAAGAGGCCACTACGCTTCGCTGTTTCGGAATCGCAGGGTTAGAAAGGAATACGAGGCCCTGGCGCCAACTCTCGAAGACTTGAGTTTCCCCACTACTCGGCGAAGTCGCATAGTGCGGGGAGAACCGTTCTTTCGTATGAAAGAAGTTCCGGGCGAGGCAAACTCGGAGACCCACATCAGATCCGGCAAAAATCTGGGAACCCTAACTCTGTATCAGTTGCTTCCTCGCACAGGCAAGAAACACCAGTTGCGTCTCCACCTCGCGGCCTTAGGAATTCCGATCATCAATGACAAATTCTATCCCGTGGTGGCCCCTTTGGATGATGACGATTTTTCCAGGCCGCTGAAGCTGCTGGCAAAATCGATTTCGTTTCAGGATCCGTTAACCGGGCGGCAACACTATTTTGAAAGTGGCATAAGACTATGAGCACACCTCTTAACATGCATGCGGCGCGTATGGCACTCAACCGGGACCCGGAACTCCGTCAGTGGGTCGAACAATGGTTAAAGAGTAAAGAGCGAAGCGTAACTGCAACCATGACCGATGAGGAGTTTGAAAAGCACTGGCTCTACGTTCGGCCTGAGAGAATGCACGACGGCGCTCTCGAGGCAGTGAGCGCTTACCGCCAGGACCACGAAGGTTAGTTCGCTTTTGCGGACGTCTAGTGCAAGGAGAGCAACAGAATGCCAATCAATTTCGGGCTGTACATGTTTGTTTTCATTTGAGTCTTCCAAAAACTATCCGAGGCGGTCCGATAAAAAAGATTGCCCGCTTGGCCGCTTGGCTCAACAAGTGAGTAATCTCCTCTATGTTGTGACTCCGTGACCGTAGCAACTCTTACACTACGATCTGCCGCAAAAGTCTTCCAGCCACAAAAAGCACAAAATGGTTTCCGCTGACTTTGTGCCTTTTTGTGCACGTCTCAGCTGACGCTTTGCTTTGTTAGAAGTGATAGAATGCACGGTGAATAACCTTAGTGGCCAGACCGACTCGGAGGGGAAGTCTTATGAGCAAAGTGAGCGAGCAATTACTGGAGCAGTTGGAAAAGCCCGATGCAGCTAAAATGTTAGACGTAGTAATTGAATTACACTCCGAAGACGAGCCCCAAACTAAAGCAGTTCAGTCTCGGTCAGAGAAGATTGCCGCATTGAAAGAAAACTTTATCCGCGACGTTGCACCTGTCGAAAAGGCAGTGCGGAGCGTCGGTGGCGAGTTGACCGGTCAAGCCTGGATCAATCGCACCGTGCGCGCCCGTGTACCAATTGACAGAGTTAAAACACTATCCGAGCAAGATCAAATAGCCAAAGTCGACGTTCCTCACAAGATAGAGCCTGACACGGTCAATTAACTCGTATCAGCGACACTAACCCTCTCCCCTGCGTGTTCACGTCGAGATCGTCAAGCAGCGCGCAGGCTTTCAAAAGTATGTCTCTCAATTCGTCGGGTGTCAGGTTCGGATCGCGCTCCAGCAGTAGCGTGAGAATCCCGGATACATGTGGTGCGGCGAAACTCGTACCAGCTCCACAGTCACCAAATCCACCTCCAAGCAGACAGCTTCTAATTCCCGCGCCGCCTGAGATCCCGCCCGGGGCAAGCAGGTGTGGTCGTTGTTTCGTTCCTGCCGGACCGCGACTGCTGTAATCCTGAACATTCTTTCCAGTTCGGTCAGTTGCGCCCACAGCGATAACTCCATCCGCATCGGCTGGAGTCGTAAGTGTGCTTATGCCAGGGCCGCGATTGCCGGCGCTTTTAACTATCACCAAGCCCGCCGCCCAGGCTGTATCGCATGCTCTCGCTTCTCGTGAGGTACCATCTCCGGCCGGCCCATTGCCCCAAGAACAGTTGGCAATGTGGGCGCCATCTTCGAGTGCTTGTTGAATACCTAATGCGCCGTCGAAATCAGTGCCGTTGAGGCTTGGGTCAGTAGTCAGGACCTTATAGCTATAGATTGTCGCGCCCGGCGCCATGCCCGTGAAGTTCTTATCATTGGAAGCGATAATGCCGGCTACGGCGGTGCCATGTGAGTTTGGGTGGCCCCACGGTTCACCAGTGAAGTTTGCTTTATGGACCACTCGTCCTTTGAGCGCTGGATGTGTCAACGCCACCTCTCCATCGATGACCGCTACTATGATCCCATTTCCAGTACGTTTGGATTTCTTCCTGAATTGAGGCGAGCCGACCGTTTTACCACTCGTGCTGATTTCCGGCTCTAAACGGCGCGGCAGGTCCACGCGCTCGATCGAATCGTCGGCTACAACCTCGGCGAGGCTGCGCGCATCCGACCACGAACGCACCGTACGGTTCAACCAACAGACTTGCGTGATCGGAGCGCGCGCGTTAACAGGCGCGACTGTTTCGGCGCCCGAAACAAACATGCCTCGCGAGCTTCTCTCAATCGTGTCAGTAATGGGCCCGGCAACTTTGAAGAAATTGTCGCGTAAAGAAAGCACTTTCACGTGACGCAGTAAACGGGCAGCAGAGATTGGCAAAGTCTCCGGTTCAGAGCGCCCGCTTTCCATTACTTCGGTAACCACCCCTGTAGTCTCAGAGCTGATTTCGATTTTCTTCAACGCGTTCCGGGCGTCGGTCCAAGCCTTGGAATTGCGCACCTTTTCCACAGCTTTGTGGATGGCCGCCGACACTTCACGTTGTTCTGAGAATTCCAGGACCACCGAAGACGGCACCGGTTCAGTCACCGCTTCAAACGCAGCCAGGGCCGCCGGGGGCTGTGCGTAGGCAAGACAGAATGCGTCAGTTGCTTTGCTTGCCAGTTTCTCACCGAGTGCATTGCTCAACCGAGCGCGTGCAGTTTTTAGGACATCAGGATCCATTTTCTTCTCCAATCTATTTTGCTACTGCTGCAGATCTGTTTGTGTACATTGCCGTCCTTTTGGGGCCTGACCGAGTCTGTCTAAAGCTAAAAATTTCGCTCACCAGAGCGGTTTGCCTCGAAGTTGCGAAACTCCTTTTGGGCCTTACGGTTATCGCTGGGCATTCTGGCACCATTAGTGGCGAAAACAAATGTTAATAGCGATGAGATAATTACCTTCAGCCTTAACATTCCTGTGTGTGTCCTCCTTGGTTCAGTCGCAAGGTAGTTTGGAGCTTTCAAACCAATGGGTTGTCTAGCTTTAATACAACAACGAGCGAGACGCCCGCGCCCAATACCTCTGCTCATCCCAGCAGTTCTCGGAAGGTCCCACTGCGGGCTAACACATCTGCGGAATAGTTTCGGTTAGTTGTTACTGAATCGACGTTGCGGCCTTCCTTGATTGCTGTGAAAACTCGACTCTCGCCGCCGTTGTAAGCAGCGACGCTGCCACGCATAAGAAGATCACCGGAGACGCCCTTATTCGAAAGGAACCTGCGTTTACCGTTCAGCACCTCTCCTCCTTTTAGTATGTTTTGCCGCGGATCCTTCGCCCGAGGGGAACTGGTGAAGTCAGGAAACGAACGATCATCAATCTGCATGATCCCGTGGCCGTGACCATTGTCGCCGATGATATTCCTCATGTTGGTCTCACGGGAGGCAATCGCTATCAACAGCGCAACTGGGAAGTTGAATGTTTGCGCCGCTTCTGCGAAAAACGCTATCCAGCCTCTTTCCCTCGCACGCGCTAACTGTTGGGACAGGATAGAACGAGACGGCGTCACAGCCTCAAGAGCTACAGCCGCGGCTTCGACTGCTGGAGCTGCAAACGACTCAGCCTCAGCGCCACCAACCTCACGTACAGCCGTCCCATTCACGGGGGTGAGATCCACAGTCACAGAAACGCGGGTGGCGTTCGGCGGAATTCTCGTGACGAGCTCGGCCACGTTATTTGTGACAGGCGCCTTGGCAGCCACCTCCGCTAATGGCGCGAACGCTTCATCAAATGCTTCTTCTTCCGGGTGATTCAGCGTGGCGTCGTTGATCTGGCCTGCACTAATTTTGATTTCCGGATCGGCGGCTGCTCCGAACGTAATTTTGACCTGACGGTTGTGATCCGTGCGCACCCAGCGAACACGATCGCTATTCTCATTCAGTAATTGAAGAACATCAGGATGTGGATGTGAATTTTTGTCGTCGTAATGACCACCGCAAATGCCGAACAGAGTGGTCTCACCTAGTTCGGCCAGGACCTCGTCGTCAAAGCCGTTATAGCTCGCGTGATGCGACAGTTTAACCAAGCTGTAGGGCGCCTCACTACTGATCTGCTGGCGCATTTCGCGGACGCTGTTCTTTAGCGTGTCACTTTCGACCTCGGGCTTACTAAACTGCATGTCTCCCGCAAACAGAAATCTCCGGTTGCCATCTCTAAACCTGGTTACGAGGCTCTGCAAGTTGATGGCGCCTTTGTTCGGCCTCACCCTCTCCTCAAAGCCATTACCCATGAAGTTGCGATACGCGCTGACCAGATCCATTGTCTCGTCAGTCGTAAAGGACTCTTCGGCAAACCCGAGGGACTCATGCCGCGCGCTCTGAAGCAGCGCGTGGCAAGCCTGCAAATGCTCGGCTGAGGGCCCGATCAATCTGAGGCCAATGTTAGCGAATCGCGCCTCGACGTCGGTGACTTGTGGAGTGCCGCTATACACGACGGTGGTTCCGTTTTCGTGAAGTTGGTCCAGCATGGTCCGGTATCGTGACGAGAGCGTGCCAACATTTTCGATAAAACGCGCCAATTCTCCGTCAGGCCAACTGGAGCGATCTTCTTCAAGTAAAGCCTCCGTCAACGCGCGTTCCCGCGAGTGACGACCGGCAAAGAAGGCCTCTGTTTCCTGAGGAGCACCCCAACGGTATTTAGGATCGGCAACGAGTGCCCAGTCGGCTTGTAACTGGCCGTTGGCTACGAGACGTGGCAGACACCCGATGTGATCGTCATGCGGGTGTGTCACGATGACCAGAGACACTCGAACAAACGCAGTACTTTGTCCGAGCAGCCATTTCAATTGCTTCAGAATGCGGTGTTCGTCGCCGTCGTGACCGCCGTCAATGAGCACGGTTTCGGATCCGAACTGACAAAGCACACAATCGCCGTACTGCTTGTCACCGAGATCCAGCAGGGTGATTCTAGTGGTTTGAGTGACTTCTGCTGCGCCTAGAGGAGTGTTTTCGGCTGGTCCTTGATTTCGCGGTGACACTTTTTTTCTCCTTGCTCCCATCGCGTTTTTCTGGACGAAAATAGGTGGCTCTCAACGAAAAATGCTTTTGTGGATTCAATACCTAATAGGTATGGTGGAAACGCGATATTCATTTCAAGCGGCCGCGAAATAATAGCTGCTTTCCCTGTCACCGCCGTCTATCTACACGCCCCAACACAAGGTTGTATAGCTACTGCTCAGCGCATCAGCGCATCGAAAGCGTTGGCCTATTCTTGGCCTCTATTGCGGGAATGAAGGGAATAACGGGAACACCGGGAACAGTTGACAAGAAGGGTAAGTCTTTGGAAAAGCAGAAGATTGCGGTATCATAGCGGTCCGATAAAAAAGATTTGCCCGCTTGGCTCAGTAAAAGAACGGTCACTTCCAAACTAAGAATCTAAAAGACTTGCAGTCGCGTCCAAAAATGCGATGGCCCGAATTTGGTCTTGCGTCTTTAGATTCGTTCACAGTTGCCAATTCTTAGCCTTCATTCCTGCGATTGACCATTGGTCCATTCAACGCGTTCCTTCAACCAATAAGAAAAAAGAGGCGGTTACCGAGTGGCTGATTCACTAAGAAATCTCCAAAGGAACCGCCGTAATGAGATTTTTACTTGGCGTCCTCGTTGGTTACACCCTACGAGGCAAACAGAAACTGCTTATCAGCGTTCTTGTGACGCTGGCGCTGACTGTGTACGTCGTTATACCAATAATTGCGCTCTTGGGGTTGAGACTTGACGTCCAACGTGAGCGCCGGTCTAGACCAGCTCAAACCAGGGTGCCGGCGCTTAAAGGACTGACCTATGAAGACGCCGAGAGGAAGCTTCATGCCGCTAACTTGAAGATTCGCCTGTTGGCCACACGTTACGACCCGGCCATTCAACCTGGATTGGTTATCGACCAAACTCCTGCACCTGGCGAGGAAGTAGCTGTCGGCTACTCCGTTGGAATTACCCTCAGCAGAAAGGATTACTTCGGTCCCGGTCCATGAAGTTAAGGCTAATGCTGATTCATTGGACCAGATAAGCCATACGCTGAGTTCCTGGCGTATCCAGCCTCCCTGTCTCTCAATACGCTCAACTACAAATAGTTTTGCTCAGAGACGCGGAGGTTTCACGTAATCATTTCCTCCGAGGCTGCTAACATGAAAAATGTTTTCTCTCTTCGCAAGCGTTCATTCCTCTCACCTGTCTCAACCGGTTTTACGTCGCATATCTTCGCTGAGGTTGAATCCTCCAACGAGGGCGAATACAGGTGGGGTCACAACATGCTTACCATTGCCGATTGTCGGCGCAGAGTCCAGATTGAATTCTTTTTGGGGACCAAGCGAGAGCGTCGCCGATCTGTGGCTAAGATCAATTTGCTCATTGCCATTCTCACGCGCTTTCGTGACGCGCTCACCAAAGAGATCACGTTAATCGAGAAGGCCAAAGCCAAATAGGTCCCTGGAAGACAATCGCGGGCCAACTCGCAGCTAAGCTGTCATTTAGGTGACGGCTGCAAGTGAGTTGGGCCGCGATTCTTCTGTGTGAGAAGAAAGAGGTAACTAATGCCGACGACTAAACATGAACTGCTCGATTGGTTAATGGATGTGCCAGAAGATGCCGAAATAGGAACGGACGAAGAGGGATTAACTCTGCTCGCTCTTCTCGGCACCAACGTCCATTTGTTAGAGGTCGGTCACCTTCCATATGCAAGAGAACTCTATGCCGAGGCGATCAATCAGGCAATGATGGAACGACTACGGCGGATTGATGCAGCAGGCGGAGAAACGGAGACAGGCATAATAATAGTGACCTTTCAAGGTTACATCTCAGGCGTTCCGAGCCTTTTCTCCAGTGACTTCAATACGGCGTTTGTATTCAAGAACAAAGAACAGGCGGAAGCCTTTATCACCGAGTTTGCAGACGAGCTACACAATCCGCATATCCTCGATTGTCCGTAATCCTACCAGCCGATAATTTGCACTGAATTCTCTTTGTACGGCCGCCAGTACACGCCAGCCGTTTTCATAGCTCAACCTCTTTCACGGAATCCAAATAATAACTATGGGACACTCGCGACCTCGTCCGAAACATCTCGCAAAGAAGTTGCTCCGAATCCGGCGCAGCTTAGGAATGTCTCAAGGAGAGATGGTTAAACGACTTGGTGTTCAAGATCTGATCCACTATACGAATATTTCCAAGTACGAACTCGACAAGAACGAGCCCCCGCTCGCTATCCTGCTCGCCTATGCCCGCCTCGTCGAAATCCCTGTCGAACGAATCATTGATGACGAAATCGAACTAACAATTTGATTTCCATAAGAGCAATGCGATCTTTCCTACCACTGATCACTTTCCAAACATCAGTCGCAGGGCTGTAGTGTCGGTGTTGAAGTTCCAATCAATCGCTGAGTCAGTTAATTCAATAACTGCTCCAATACCCTCTACCAATCCAAATAGAGAGCGATACGGGAGCCTCCGCTGCGGAGGCCGTAAAGGGTCTTCGCTGCGCTCCGATGAACTCCGCGAACTACAAAACAGTTCGCTCCGCCCTTGACTGCCATCCTCGCTGCGGCTTAAGAGTCAATAAGAGCTGCTAACGCAGCTCAGAAACCGGAGCGTTTCACGCTAACAATTATTATTACGAAACAGCGTTGGCCGTGCGTGCATGGCTCATAGTTGCAATACGCTGTGCAAACACGTATAGCTCAGTTATACCAACCTATCACGGAATTTCTTCTGTGGATCCGGTCAGAAACTGGGAAGCGGAGGTGGTTCCGAGATTCGCTTGCCTGCGGCCTTCATGGCCCAGTAGCCGCGACCTGGTCGCGGGATATTCAGCCGCTTGCAGATCTTTGCGAGACCAACATCAGACAGGTTGTATCTCTTCGCGACGTGTTGAATCGGTTCAGCCCAGATCGCTTTGTATATCTCTTCCCTATTGTATCGAGACGCCAAATCTTGAAGCGCCCGCTGCTGGGTGCGTTCTCTTTGTCGCTTATCTTCTAACTTTTGTTCCGTAGTTCGGACATCGAATCCCATTGGCGTGAACTTCCTGGACAAAGATTCAATTTGCTTCTTCATTGAAGGCGTTCGAAGCAATTCAGTGATGTCCTCCTTCGACGAAGCACAGTGCTTCATCAATCGTTCAACCAACTCCAACGTTACCTCTGATTCACACTCCAAAAGACTTCGTCTAACTCGTCCGATTTGCTCTTTGTCATCAGGCCGCCAAAGTGCACTATGCTCAAGCAACAGTTCGATTGTTGCTCGTGTCTGAGAAACTGCATACTTCGACGCCTTCGATTTGCTTCGATAACTCGGGAAGTGGAAGTCATACATGAAACTCTCGATTCGAAAATGAGAAAGACATTCGTCCAATGCGGTCGAGCCACCGTTCGGTTTGTCGTTTACTGCAGCACCAAGCTCAATTAGATATCGCACTACTTCAGTTCGAGCGGAACCGGCAGCAGTAATCATTAATTGAACCAGGTCATCTGTTTTTGGATCCGGCTTCAACCGTTTCAGAATTTCGACATCCTTACAGTAAGCCGCTGCGTGAAGCGCTGTTGTTAGATCCCATTCATCTTCAGCATCTTTCAAAGTTGGACCACTTGTACGCGGATTAGCTCCAGCCCACATCAATAGACTCACCCACTTCAAGTTTCCTTCATAACAAAAATGTCTAAGCGCACGATCGATTTGCTCTTGCAGCTCTGGCGCAAATTCTGGATGGTTTTGTTTGTATTCTCTCCAGGGATTGATAGCAGTTCGAATCTTCT
>Ga0070689_100003473_pt1 | contig 10491 bp, 9 predicted proteins | sample KBSS23HmetaG_FD_64669 | JGI IMG/M metagenome (GOLD analysis project Ga0070689, IMG submission 64669) | Switchgrass rhizosphere microbial communities from Kellogg Biological Station, Michigan, USA - KBS S2-3H metaG | ecosystem: Host-associated > Plants > Roots > Rhizosphere ... | reverse complement strand
TTTCCTAGGGATCACTCTCCTGGGATTCGCGCTATTCATGTCGAATCGGCATCCACGCTGGATAAGCCTCATGGGCTTGGGCGTGGGAGCAACCCTCACGGTAACCGTCGGTTTGTGCAAAGCCTTCTTTGGAGCGAACTTCTGGACGGAGGGTATTCCCTTTCAACTCCTTGTCCTGATGTTCTGGGGATGGACAGCCATACTTGCCGTCCACCTATGGCGCAACGCTCCTAAGAGGGCTCTATCGCTTCAATGAAATCGGTCGAAGGATTTTAAGGACTTTGTTGATATGGTCTCACAATCTCAGTTCAAGAAAGGAACCGAATTCCGATGCGATTTGCGTTCACCTTCCTGTTTACCGTGCTGCTTTCGGGTTGCATTAACATCACCACCGAGTTGCAGCCGAGCAATACCGACGTCAAAGGCGTGCTGATGGGAGAAGACTGTACGCCTATTGTCCTGGGCATGGGACTCGGCACGAACACCATCGAAGGTGCGAAAAAGGACGGGAGGCCAATGGGAGACGTTGGCGAGTTCCGCCGACATATAAAACTCAATGATCGAACACCTATTGATCGGATACGCACCCTTCAGATCACCAATTTTTACATATTGTTGATTGGGTCGAGCTGCATCCAAGTGGTCGGAGAACCGGTGAGCTCACAGTGATCGCAGCGAACCCCGACTCCTTTCAACGGAGCGCATAAGACAACATGGACAGGATTGAAATCTATACGGACGGTGCCTGTAGTGGAAATCCCGGAATTGGCGGTTGGGGTGTCTTACTACGCGTGAAGAGCATCGAGACGGAGCTGTTCGGAGGCGAGCCGGCGACGACCAACAATCGCATGGAATTGCGTGCCGTCATTGAGGCCTTGCAAACTCTCGGGCAGCCGGTCGAAGCGCGGATCTACACCGATTCCCAGTACGTACAGAAAGGGATCAGCATCTGGATCCATAGTTGGAAGCGACGCGGCTGGAAAACCATGAGCAATGAGCCCGTCAAGAATGAGGATCTGTGGCGTCGTCTCGATGCGTTGACCGTTGGTCACACGCTCGAATGGCATTGGGTCAGGGGACATTCAGGTCACACGGACAACGAACGAGTGGACGCACTGGCGCGTGCCGGTCTCGAACAGGCGCGCCGGGCTGCCATCCTGGCCGTTGAGACAGCTGGAGAAACGATTTTGGATGCGGGGTGATGCGGGGTCCTGCCGCTGACCAGCCCAGTCGGCTTCGCACCCCGCCCTGGTCAGCGTCACCCGCCTGAATAAAATAATAGGAAAAGCTATCGAGTGCGTTAGGAAGAGAAAATGCCCAAGTCGCGAAAAAGGAAGGTTCTTACACGACGTGTTTGCTAGGAAGGTTCCCAGGCGACTGGATGTGGATCATGAGGTTAGATTTGCAAGAGGAGATTCGCAGAGGAAACCTCGATGCTCAAGCTCATCACGTTGGCGGCATGTGTGATTGGCTTTGTCTTCCTCGGACCGAAGGCATGGGCCGAATTTCGTCAGGCGCGCCCGCAACCTCGTACCCGTGTGAGCCACAATGCGGAAAACAAGGATACTCCTAAGAAGCCACGCTCAAGCCGCCGCCTGACCTCAAAGCATATTTCATCGCAACGTCTCTCAAAGTCTCGTCATCTAACCCGACGTTCGGAGGGTTCATGAGCACCGGCGATTCACCGTATCTCGTTACATGGTGGCGAGGACGAGGCGGAGAAGGCCGGAGAGATTTTCCGTTTGAGCTGAGGGTATTAATCGGTTGACCTGTAAATTATAGCCGCCTTCCAGAGAGACCTGCGGTTTCCAGTCTCGAACCGGTTCGAGCTCCCACGTAAGGACGCCCTTCCCGCCGATCATGTCCAGGTCCACAAGTTTATCACTCGATCGCGTGCCGAAGTAGTTCCCCATTGCCGTCAGGGCCAGCCGTTGGCTCTGCTGGTACTTCATGGTGAGAGAAGCGGACGGAGAATTGGTCTTCGCACCCGACCATTCTTGCTGCTCGGCACGATAGCCGAGCGTGGGAGTGATGCTCAGAGAATCGACGGGACGGAATGAAGCCATTACGGTGTTGACTTGGCTCTCTATCCCATGCTGCAGCTGATCAGTTTCGAGACCGTAGCCGGAGGCCAGCTTGGCATCCCACACAGCACCGCGATAGCCAAGCGCTGCCTCGAGCCGGTGAGAATTGGCCTTCTGGGGAGAGAGGCTGAGGGCCTCCATCGTCTGGCTTTCCGCATTCTGCGCATAGCTCAATGCGACGTGCGGCCATGCGGCCTTGTTCCATGACACCTCGGTCCGGCTATACCTCTGTTCATTCCCTGCGGCGTCGGCTGTGAAGTCCGTCCGTTGTCCGACGGTGCTCCGAACAGCCATTGCTCCGCTCTGCCATTCTCCCCAGGCTTCCCTCCGCTCGTGACCGGATCCTTGATAGAAGGCTTGGTCTGCCGTGCGATAGGTCATGCCGTAGCGGACGAGCCCCGTCGAACCAATGAGGCCGAGTCGCATCATGCGGGCGGATGGATCTTCCACCCCAGGGCCTCCTTGGTTGACGGCCACTTCCGTTTCTGTGGCGAATGCTCCCTTTAGCCATGTCGTTGTGGCCAGAATTCCCTGGGTGCGGGGACGATCAGTCTCGGGCGCCAGGTTCCGTACGCTCGACGGGGCGATGGGAGTCCCATCGGTCATCGGTATGACGCTGGTCTGGTACGGAAACGTTTCCGCCGGTTTTGGGCTCACTTGCCATGTGTCTCCGCTCCCCCAGACGGGGTTGTTGCAAAAAAATACCACGGCGAGAACCGCAAGTTTTAAAGTATCATGCATGCCTCCGAATGTAATCAGCTCGCCGTCCACGTTCAATGGTCCTGGGTAAGATTGTTGTAAAATGTTTCTAATCTGGTTTTTCGCGAAGCCAGACTGAATTTTGCGAGACATGGGGCGTTTCATAGTAGAATACCCTCCATGTTTCACCTGACACTTCGCGATCTCGCATTGTCCTTCCTTTCCCTTTCGCTCCTAAGCTGCGAGTCGACCGATCGGCTGGTAGCCGCCACCCAAAAAACGATGACGGGCCGGACAGGAAGGGATGTCGTCGCCCTCATCGGGGGGAAGCACCCTTCAAAGATCGCCAAGGAGCGGCTTGATACCTATGCTCAGGATCCTGAACGCGTGCTCCGAGATCTGCGTGCCGCCCAGCATGAGTTTCAGGCATTGTACGATGCCCTCACCGGGAACGTCCGTGAAAAGTGGGGCCCTAAAGAGGTCAAGCTGCCCGAGAAGAAGAAGTATGTAAAATACACGCAGCAGTATAAAAGCCGCGCCATCGTTGATTTCGACCGCGGGCAGATTACCGTGGAAACGTTGGATGAACAGAATCCGCAGGAAAGTCTCAGCCGCGCCGTGGTCGCGACGTTGTTGACGCCACAGGATCCCCGGGTGGTGGATGTCTTTTCGGATAAAGAGGTCCCGGTGAACAGCGGCGAAGAGCCCTACCTGCTTGGACTCGTGTTGGATCAACAGGGCAAACCGGTGCGCACACAGGCTGAAGCAGAAGCCTTCGCCCGCTATCTTTCAGACAAGAAAACCGGCACGCGAGTCATCGATCAAGACGGAGCGAAACACCAGGCGACATTCGTCACGATGAACATGGTGGTCAATCTTCCGCAAAAGCAGGCGGAGAAATATCGTGCAGTGGTGCTTCGTTATGCCGACCAATACCAGATGAGCCCGAGCCTGGTGTTCGCGATCATCAGGACGGAAAGCAATTTCAATCCCTACGCGGTCAGTTCGGCTCCGGCCTACGGCCTTATGCAACTGGTGCCGACGAGCGGCGGTCGCGAGGCCTATCGCCGGGCGAAGGGAGAGGACGTCGCCCCAACCAGGGACTATCTTTTTGACCCTCAAAACAACGTAGAGCTCGGCACTGCCTATCTCAACGTGCTCATGTTCAACCAACTGGATGAGGTGGCCAATGAGGTTTCCCGCGAATACTGCGTGATCGCCGCCTACAACACGGGGCCCGGCAATGTCCTGCGTACGTTCTCCAAGAATCGGACGACTGCCGTCCAGCAGATCAATGGCCTTCAACCCGCCGTCCTCTACGACAAGTTACGGTCCAATCTTCCCTATCAAGAAACCCGCAATTATCTGGAAAAGGTCACCACGTACAGAAAGAGCTATGTGAGCGCTGGCGGCGGAGGGAATTAAGGAGGTCGGTGGTCTAAGCCGGTTGCGACAAGCCATCGCTTCTGTCAAATGGCAACCGAAGCGCAGGGTCTCTTCTTGCGGAGATATTAAATGAGCAGATGAATCATCCCAGTGGAGGTGAGCCGCACGAATCTTCCGATCGGAGTGCTCTGATACTCTGTAAACTGGCCTACGGCATAGACATCGCTACTGCCATCTTGTGCAGGTGCAACGCGGAAGACCGTATTATTGAACCCTGATCCGGTAGAAAAAGTCGAATCCATCGTTCCATTCTGATTGAGTCGTACCATCTCATTGGCCTGAAGGTTGTTATAGCTCGTAAAGGCACCGGCCACATACAGATCGCCGCTCCCGTCGCCGGTTGGGACGATGTGGAACACCGTGTTATTGAGCCCAACCCCTGTCGTAAAGAAGAGGTCTCTTACTCCATTGGAATTCAACCGCACGAGATTATTCGCCACATCTCCGTTGTAGTTATTGAAGGCACCTCCGACATAGAGATCACCACTCCCGTCGTCTGCCAGCAAGAGGGTAAAGATCGTATTATCGAACCCTGTTCCCGTCACAAAGCTTGGATCGATCGACCCATTCGAATGAAGCCGCACGATGCGATTCACGGTGACACCTTTGTAGGTAGTGAAGGCGCCTCCCACGTACAGATCGCCGTTCGCCAACGGCACGATGAAATAGACCGTGCTGTCAAAACCTGTTCCGATCACGAAGGTCGGATCGATCGATCCATCTGGTTTGAGACGCACGAGGCCGTTTACAGTGAACCCGTTGTAAACAGCGAAGGCGCCGCCAACATACAGATTCCCGCTTCCGTCCTCAGCCAAAGCCATGAATTGCACCGAGTTGTCGAATCCCGTTCCGATCGCAAAGCTCTGATCGAACACTCCATTGGCATTGATACGCACGATGCGGTTCTTCTGTATGCCGTTGTAGGAGGTGAAGTCGCCGCCCACGTAAAGGTTTACGCCCTGATTGCCGGCCGGCATGATGCTGCGCACGCTGCCATTGAATCCCAATGCCATCGGAAAGGCCGGATCGATCGTTCCGTTGGTATTGAGACGCACCATTCGAATGGCCTGTGCTCCGTTGTATGTCGTGAAATCGCCACCGAGGTACACGTCCCCACTTCCATCCGTCGCCGTAGCGATGCTCAACACCGTATTGTTGAAGGAAGGAAGCGGACTGGGCGCTCCGTTGTTATTGTCACCACTGTTACAGGCCGTGGCAATCAGGGCCAATGCCACGACGAGGCTTGCCCCAAAGGATAGCGACATGTTGTTCACAAGACCTCCCCGTTGGCCACAGGAGCGGATTTGAGCGGATCACCTGATAGTGCCTGGCAGTCTATGGAAGCTATCTTGCACTCGTCTATCCCTCAAACAGGGGGCAAAAAACGACCTTGAGTGACATAGGCGATTCCGCTTCCCCCGATGGGAGAGTTACGTCTGAGGAGCGTTTCTGGTGGGTGAAGGGAGACCCCAGGGTTCCCGGGACAGGCCTTATGATTGGGCCTTGCTCATGACCTGGGACCGTTTATCTTCGAGTTCCGCCCAGCGGGCGTACAGGCGTTCGACCTCGGCCTGTGCCGCATGGAGTCCGGCATAACGTTCCTGAAGCATGTCTGCAGACGAGGCAATAGCTCGATCGGTGGCCGCGGCCTGGCAAGCCGCCACGACCTCTTCCGCTTCTAGAATTTTTTGTTCGATCGTGTCCCACTCCTGTTGTTCCCGGTAGGACAATCCCTTTCGTTTTGCGGTCCCGCAGCTGGCGCTGTTGCCAACCGGCGTTCGTTTCCCTCCGACGGACTTGCGCGCCTGTTTCGCTTCCCATTGGGCATAGTCCGCGAACCATTCGGCACGGCCTTCGCCCTCGAGTGCGAGAAGCCGCGTGGAGACACGGTCCAGCAACCACCGGTCATGCGTCACGAGGACGAGCGCTCCGGTAAATTCCAACAGGCTCTCTTCGAGCACGTCGAGCGTCGGAATATCCAAATCGTTCGTCGGCTCGTCCAGAATCAGGAGATCGGCCGGCTGGAGCATGAGGCGGGCGATGAACAGTCGGGCCTGTTCGCCACCGGACAGACGGGAGACCGGCAGATCCAGTTGTTCCGGTTTGAAGAGGAACCGCTTCGCCCATGAGATCACATGGATGGACCGGTCTTGATAGACGACGGCGTCGCCGGCCGGTGTGAGGGAGCGTCGCAGCGTCGCTTGCTGATCCAGCGATTCGCGGTGTTGCTCGAAGGTGACGATGCGCAGCCGGTCGGCGCGTGTAATGGAGCCGGTATCCGGTGGCAGCGTGCCGGCCAGCAACTTCAGCAGCGTGGTCTTACCGCTGCCGTTGGGGCCTAGAAGCCCGATTCGTTCGCCGGGGCCAAGTCGCAACTCGAGGTCCGTGACGATCGGCTTCCCGTCAAGCGATTTGCCAAGCCTGGTCGCCACCAGAAGCTGTTTGGACTTTCGCCCCGATGCCGTGAAGTCGATCTCTGCGGTACTTTGGGCCCGTCGCGATTCAATGGTCTGCAACTCGTCGATCAGACGTCCGGCTTCGTCTACCCGCGCTTTGGCTTTGGTCGTTCTGGCTTTGGGCCCGCGCCGGAGCCATTCCACTTCGCGCCGCACACGGTTTGCCAGGGAGGCTTGATAGTCGGCCTGCGCCTGCAGTACCGCATCGCGCTGTTCCAAAAAATCACTGTACCGGCCAGTGGCTTGGAATACGCCGTTTGGATAACAGCGGTTCAATTCCCAGATGCGGGAGGCCACCGATTCCAGAAACCGCCGGTCATGACTGACGACCAGAAACGCATGAGGTTCGGCCTGTAACACTCTTTCCAACCAGAGAATGCCCTCGACGTCCAGATGGTTGGTCGGTTCATCCATCAGCAACACGTCCGGCTCCAGCATCAACGACTGCGCGATTGCCAGACGTTTCTTCCAGCCTCCGGAAAGTGTCGCGACCGATTGGTCGACACGGACAAAGCCTCCGAGGCTGAGGGCCTTGGCCATTCGGCTGCCGTGTTCGTGGGGGTCCAGGCCTTCATCTAGGAGGACGCTGGAAAGCGCTTCCTCGACTGTGTGGGCGGCGGAAAACGACGGTTCTTGCGGGACATAGCCGATGCGGACTTGGCGCCGTACCGAACGGCTGCCGCGATCCGGGTCGTCGAGGCCGGCCAATATCTTGAGCAACGTCGATTTGCCGGACCCATTGGGACCGATCAGCCCGACGTGATCGCCTTCACAGAGCCCGAGCGACAGGTCGGCGAAGAGTGGTTTCACCCCGTAGCTTTTACTGATGGACTCACAACTGAGCAGCATGGTCGGTGGCATGGGCTTACAGGCTCTCCGATCGGATGATGAACATGCAGGCAGGGTGACCGAGCCGGGCGGCGATACCAGGGCCTTTGTTCTACGTGTCCGTTGACGAGAAGTCAATCGCGGCCCAGCCCCCCTCCCGGCAAGACATGACACTCGCGATCTCGACCCACTTCAGTCAGGGCCATCCTTCCCGTTGACTCAGCTACCTCCAAAGAATAGCCTTTGGGAATGCCCGGACAGCGCGATGAACAGGAAATTCGTGAGTTGGTCTCCGCCTGGATGGATGCCACGAAGGCGGGCGAGATCGAGAAGGTCTTATCCCTGATGTCCGATGACGTGGTGTTTCTCATGCCTGGCCAGCCGCCCATGGGCAAGGCAGGCTTTGCGGCGGCGGCGCGCGCTCACGCGGGGAAGGATGCGCCGAACGTCAACGGGACCAGCGAGATTCAAGAAATCACCGTTCTCGGCGAGTGGGCCTTCATGTGGACCAAGCTCACGGTCGTCGTGACGCCAACGGGCGGCGGTCCCTCCATGACGCGGTCAGGCCATACCCTATCGGTGCTCAAGAAACGCCAGGGCAAATGGGTGCTGGCTCGCGATGCGAATATGCTGACTCCAGTCACTTCCTAGCCTTTCGTATCTCGCGTGGCCGATGCCAAGGGAGCACGAGTGACAACCGGTGGTACATGCTGGAGCGAGGCAGCAAATACAGCCCAACGTCGAGGATGCACTGCCGGTACTGTTCCTCAGAAGAATGCCATCGTGCGACTCGTCACGGTTGGCAGGATTTTCTCTTCCGGCTGGTGGGCATGTTCCCCTGGCGCTGCAATCGGTGTGGCGCTCGATTCTTCCGGCGCCAACGCTCGGGCCGCTGACCCCCTGGCTCGCCATAGCCTAACTCTGCAGGCAAACAGTGTATAGGGAGTTCAACGCTCAAGGACGGAAGTCTCTGCGCGACTGACCGGGAGGTCGGTCAGTCGGTCAAGGCACGAAGGAGGTCGGCGACGGACAACACCCCGATGATCGTGCCGTCGGCGGTCACGGGCAGGTGACGGATGCCCTGCTTTTTCATCACCCCCATGGCTTCGGACAGCAATTCGTCTTCTTCGATCGTCACGAGCGATTTGCTCATACAGGCCGTGACGGTCGTCGTGTTCGGGTCCAAACCCTTGGCGACGGCTTTTCGACTGAGATCGGAATCCGTGACGATGCCGATATAGCGTGATCCATCGTCCACGATCAGCGAACCCACCTTGTATTTCTGAAACAGCAGCCCGGCTTCCTTAATGGTGGCCGCCCGGTGGATGCTGCGCACGTCATGGGACATGTAGTCTTCCACTTTCGACGTTGAAAATTCTTTGCCATTCCCATGTCTTGCCGCCTGCACCACACGACGCATTTCGAGATCGGCCAGGCAACTTTCCAATACTTGCCGGCGTTGTTGGAGACTTTCACGCTCCACGTCGTGCGTTCCGTTTTCCTGCGCCTCCTCCGGCAACAGGGCCGACTCGCCGGTCTTGGCGTAGAAATACGCCTCGGCTTCGTCCGAAGCGGCTCCGAACACCTGGCTGATCAGTTCTTCCGCCGCCTCGTCGAAGTCCTCGATGGTCGTCGTGCTCCGCTTGCGGGAGAGGAATGGCCGCAGCTTGATCAGTTGTTGTCTGAACCGCTCCACGTAGCGGTGAAGAATGTCGGAACGCGTCAATCCCGTGCGAACTCTTTTCGGCATTGCATCCCTCCTCGATGGCGGGACGAGAATAGCGCAACCGCGGGCGTTGCTCAAGGGGAACAGCGTGGAGCCTACCCATCCACTCCTCCCCTCTTTCCCTGCATCTCCTTGTTATAGAACTCCAGCATCTGGGCAATTTCTTCCTTCGTCATGCCTTTTTCGATCCAGCGGTGGCTCTCATGACGAAGCATCTCCTCCGCCACCTGCGGCGACAGCTCCCGCACCAGCGGGAGAAACTTGGTGTAGAACGTCTTGGCCACTTCGTAGAACCCCTGCCAATGGACGTAATCAGGCGCGATCTTGGACAGCCCGTGCCGCGCGCGCCGTCCCTCGTGGTGCCACAACTCATAGAAGATCCATTCGATCTTTTCGTCGTATGGCGTCGGCGTAAGCTTCTTCATGGCCAGCAGCTGGTCCATCGCGACTTTCGCCGGCTTGCCGAATTTGTCGTTGTACAGGTTGATACCCTGGTCCATCGAGGTAAAGAACCGGTCCACGATCTGCTCGCTATGGCACGACGAGCAGACTTGTCGCATGGCTTTGCGCCGGTCTTCATAGTTCTCGAGACGCGTGGAGATCACCGGCCGTAGCGTCCAGCTGATACGGTCTCCCACATCGTGAGTGACCTCCTGCGTGCCGGTCGCGCTCATGTGACAGGTGGCACAGGTGGGATAGAGATAATCCTTGCCTGGATGCCACTTCTCCGTCGGGTCTGCGAGCTTCATCTTCTCCTTGTTGGCCTCGTACATGACGCCATGCTTGCTTTCATAATAGGCTTCAATCTGCGGATGGTCGGGCCCCATGTGGCAGCGGCCGCAGCTTTCCGGCTGCCTGGCTTGCGCGACGGAGAAGCTATGCCGTGCATGACAGGCGGAGCAGGTGCCTTTCGAACCGTCGGGATTCACTCGCCCGATGCCGGAGTTGGGCCAGGTGGCCGGATGGAGCTTGCCCTTCTCCATTACCTTGACTACGCTGCCGTGGCAGCCGGCGCACCCGGTGGTCACGATCTCCGGACCTTCGACGACGTTGCCCAGAAAATTGTCCAATGAACCCGTGAATTGGGCCGCTTTGGCGTGATGGGACTTGGCAAATTCCTTGGCCTCCCGATCATGGCATCGCATGCAATCCTTTGGAGTGACGAGCGTCGAGATGAGAAATCCCTCGTGGTCGTAGGCGTCCACTTCGCCCTTCTCAGCCCGGTGGCATTCGACGCAGCCGATCCCCTTCG
>Ga0070689_100003467_pt1 | contig 10495 bp, 10 predicted proteins | sample KBSS23HmetaG_FD_64669 | JGI IMG/M metagenome (GOLD analysis project Ga0070689, IMG submission 64669) | Switchgrass rhizosphere microbial communities from Kellogg Biological Station, Michigan, USA - KBS S2-3H metaG | ecosystem: Host-associated > Plants > Roots > Rhizosphere ... | reverse complement strand
CTCCGGCGTCCGCTGACGCCGCGGCCCGGCGCGCGCAAGGAGGGCGGCCGCCGGCCCGTTGGTGAAGCGTGGCCAACCGCATGCTCAGCTTCGCCCGTTCGATCCTCGACCCGCGCGTCTTCGCGCACGTCGCGCGGCTCCTGCACTACTGGAACTACAGCCATGTCGTCCCGCGGCGCGCGGCCGCGATCGGTCACGGGGTCCGGCTCGCGCCGACGATCACCATGCGCAACGGCGAGCGGATCTCGATCGGAGCGGGGGCGCGCCTGGGCTCGCACTGCTCACTCTGGGCGGGCGACACCGTCGGGCGGATCGACATCGGCGAGAACGCGCTGTTCGGCCCAGAGGTCTACATCACGGCCTCGAACTACCGCACCGATCCGGGAGCGCCGATCCTGCATCAGCCCAAGGAGGAGCACAGCGTGCGGATCGGCCGGGACGTCTGGCTCGGCGCCCGCGTGATCGTCGTCGCCGGGGTGACGATCGGCGACGGATGCGTCGTCGGCGCAGGCTCGGTCGTGACCCGTTCGCTGCCGCCGCAGACGATCTGCGCCGGGGCGCCGGCGCGCGTCCTGCGAGGACGTGGCGAGGACGCACCGATCGCGGCCCTCGTGGCGGAGGAAGCGGCGTGAGGCTCGGCGTCGTCGTCTCGTTTCTCGACGAGGAGCGCTACCTGCCGACGCTCCTGCGATCGATCGCGGCGCAGACGCGGCCGCCCGATCGGCTGTTGCTCGTCGACGACGGGTCTCGCGACCGGTCCTTCGCGATCGCCGAGGCCTTCGCCGCCGAGCACGACTACGCGGTGGCGCTCCGCCGTCCGCCGCGGCCGCCGGAATCGGACCGGCTCGCGACCGCGGCCGAGCTTCGCTCCTTCCAGTGGGGCCTCGAGCAGCTCGGCGCGGGCTACGACGTCATCGCCAAGCTCGACGCCGACCTCGACCTCGCCCGCGAGCACTTCGCGACGATCGAGCGGGAGTTCGCGGCCGACCCGGCACTCGGGGTCGCGGGCGCGTACCTGTCGGCGCCCACTGCCGCCGGGACGGTCGAGCGCGAGCACAACCCGCCGCATCACGTCCGCGGGCCGAACAAGTTCTACCGGGCCGCCTGCCTCGCCCAGATCAACCCGGTGCCCGCCATCCTGGGATGGGACGCGATCGACGAGATCCGCGCCCGCCGCGCCGGATGGGACAGCCGGAGCGTGGAGCTGCCGGACGGCGACACCCTGCACCTGCGTCCGACGGGCGCCTACGACGGCGTGCTTCGCGCCTACCGCCGCTGGGGCCGCTGCGCCTGGGGCTACGGCGCGGATCCGCTGCAGGTGCTCGTCGGCGGAGCGCTCCGCCTGCGGCGCCGGCCGTACGGGCTCTGCGGCGTCAACTACGTCGCGGGCTGGGCGATCGCCGCCGCCCGCCGGCTCCCTCGCGTGGAGCCGGAGACGCGGGCGTTCTACCGCGCCGAGCAGCGGGCCCGGGTCCTGCGCCGGCCCGCTCCCGCGCCGCACCCCGTGGAGGCGGCATGAGCGCCGTCCTGACGCCGGTCCGCCCCAAACGCCCCGCCGAGCCCGACGGGCTCGAGCCCGGCGGCGGCGCTCCCGGACCGGGCGGCGACTGGCCGCGGACCAACCGGGTGCTCCCGTGGATGATCGCGGGGTTCCTGACGATGCTCTGGCTCGTCCCGTTCGACTCGATCCAGGTCCCGGTCAACCTGCCGTTCGACAGCAAGCTCGACCGCGTCGCCCTGCTCGCCATGGCGGTCCTGTGGATCGCCGTCGCCCTCGCGGGCGGCCGCGCAGCGCCGCGGCTGCGCTTCACCGGCGTGCACTGGGCGCTGCTCGCGTTCGTCGGCGTCGCGGTCCTCAGCATCATCGTCAACGCGGACACGCTCGCGAACCTCGGCGAGCTCGAGCTGAGCATCAAGCAGTCGGGGCTCCTCCTCACCCTGACCCTGTTCTTCTTCATGGTGACGTCGATCGTGCGCCCGTCGGAGGTCCGGGCGTTCGCGACCTTCGCGATCGTCCTGGGCTGCATCACCGCGCTCGGGACCCTGCTCGAGAAGCGGACGGGGACGAACATCTTCTTCCTCGTCGCGCAGAAGACGCTGGCCGGGCCCTTCGTCGTCGGCCCGGAGCCGGCAAACGACCTGTTCGGGCGACCGATGATCAACGGCCCGACGCTCCACGGCCTGGCCGTGTCGACGATGCTGGCGTTCCTCCTCCCGATCCCGCTGAGCCGCCTGCTCATGGGCGGCGAGTCCCGGCGCAACCGTCGCCTGCTCCTGCTCTCGGTCGCGCTGATGTTCGCCGGCGCCATAGCCACCGATCGCAAGTCGGCGATCGTCGTGCCGGTGGTCGCGCTCGTCATCCTCGCCGTGCAGCGGCCGCGCACGACGGTGCGCCTGCTCCCGTGGGCGCTCGCGATCCTGCTCGCGATGCCGATCGTCTCACCCGGTTCGCTCGGGTCGCTGCGCGGGCAGCTCCTGCCGAGCCGCGTGACGAACGATCCGTCGACGACCGGGCGGACCGCGGACTACCCGGCGGTCGTCCCGGACGTGATCAGCCACCCGATCCTGGGCGAGGGGTACGGGTCGTACGACTGGCACACCCACCGGATCCTCGACAACCAGTATCTCGGCCTGCTCATCGAGACCGGCGCGGTCGGCGTCCTCGCGCTGCTCGTCCTCTTCGGCGCGATCGCGGTCGTCGGCCGGCGGGCGGTGACGAGCCGCGATGCATCGCGCGCACCGCCCGGGCTGGCGGCGACCGCGACCGCCGGCGCGATGGTCGTCGCCACCGTGCTGTTCGACGACTTCACCTATCCGCAGGTGCCCTACGTGCTGCTGTTCGTCGCCGCGCTGGCCGTCGTCGTCGCGCCGGACCGGGCACGCCGCACGACCAGGGCCTGATGCCGCGCCCGGCGGCCGGCGTAGGCCGCGAGGCCGGCGGCGAGCGCGGCCGTCCGCCCCGCGCGCGCCGGCGGCGTCCCGGCGATCTCGTCGAGCGCATCGACGAGCGGAGCGACGGTCGCCCGCCAGCGGAACTCCGCGACGAGCGCGCGGCCCGCCTCGGCGCGCCGCGCCCGCTCCGACGGATCGTCGACGAGCGCACGGAGCGCCGCCGCGGCGCCCTCGACGTCGCCCGCCCGCACCGTGCTCGCGAACCCGGCCGCGGCGAAGCGCTCCGACAGCGCGTCGTCGGCCCCGAGGACGCACGGCAGCCCGGCCCACAGGTAGTCCATGTAGCGGCCGCGCGCCGCGGTCGTCGTCTCCCGTGCGTCGCGCGCGAGCGTCAGCCCGATGTCCGCCTCGAGGAGGTACTCGTGGCGCACGTCCTGCGCGATCCACTCCTCGAGGAAGAACGCGTGGCGGTCGAGCAGCCCGAGGCGGGCCGCCTCCTCACGCGCCTCCGACGTCGCGTTGAGCTCCGGCCGGTCGTGCACGGGGTGGCGGCCCGCGGTGAAGACGAGCCGCACGTCCGGCCGGTCCTCCACGACGCGCGCGAGCGCGCGCAGCGCGGTGACGGCGTCGAACCAGCGCCACACGTTCCCCCACCACAGCACGAGGACGTCGTCGGCGCCGATCTGCGGGAAGTGCTCGCGCCACGGGCGCCGCGTGGCGGGCGGCGGATCCTCGCCGATGCCGAACGGAACGACGCGCAGGAGCGGCCGGTCGGGCCGGCGGGCGCGCGCGCCAGCGAGCGCGGCGAGCTCCGCCTCCAGGATGGCGCGCTGCGGCTCCACGGCGCAGAGCACGACGTCGGCGAACTCCACCTGCAGCCGCTGTGAGAGGCGCCCGACGGCGAGCTCGCTCCGCACGACCGGGTCGTTCGCGAGCTGGTGGCGCTCGGCCTCGAAGGGGTTGTAGAGGTCGGCGACGACCAGCGTGTCCCGGCCGGCGAGGGCCGCGAGCAGCCAGGGCGGGACGCGCGGCGCCACGAGCACGTCGCGGCCCCGCGCCTCCTCCGCGATGCGGCGGCGACCTGACGGCAGGAGCAGCACCCCGTCCCGGCGATCGCCCGTCCCGTTGGGCGTCGCGAGCGCGACATCGTGGCGCTCGGCCAGCGTGCGCGCCATCTCGAGGCCGCGGATCTCCGGGGCGCTCATGCGCTCCGCGATCGGGCCGTGGACGACGACGAGGACGGACAGACGGCGGCTCATGGTCGAGCGAGCAACCCTAGAAGAACACTTGGACGGTCGTGCGGAAGTACGGCCGGCGTGTCCCCGTTGAGTGCCACGTGGACTTCGCAGAGATCGTGACCCAGCTCTGGCGCCGGCGCGTGTGGATGCTCGCCGTGCTTGCCCTCTCCGCCGCCGTGGCCGTCGTGACCGTCTACAAGGTCTCGCTGTCCCCGCCCGGCCTGCACACCAAGACCATCGAGCGCGGAGCGGCCGAGACGCAGCTCCTCGTCGACGCTCCCCGCTCCGGGATCGGCGACCTGACGCGGGACCTCGATCCGCTCAGCGCGCGTGCGCTCGTGCTCTCGCAGCTCATGCGCAGCGACCCGGTCATCTCCCGCGTGGCGAAGATCATGGGCGTCCCGCGCGGCGCGATCGAGGCGCAGACCGACAACTCGGCGCTCAACGTGCCCCAGTCCCAGCTGGAGCCCGGCCAAGGCAAGCGCGCCAACGAGATCGCGGGCGAGACCCGGCTCCTGCGCCTGACCTACCAGGCCGTGCCCGATCAGCCGACGGTGAACGTCTTCGCGCAGTCCGACACGGCCGCCGAGGCCGAGAAGCTCGCGAACGCGGCCGTGACGGCAACGCGGCAGTGGATCGCCGACACCGAGAACCAGCAGCTGGTTCCCGACCGGCGGCGGACGGTCATCACACAGCTCGGCACCGCCGACTCAGGGACCGTCAACTCGGGCGCAAGCCGCATGTTCGCCGGCCTCCTGTTCTTCGCGGTGCTCATCGCGGGCGCGCTGGCGATCCTTCTCGTCAACCGCCTCGTGTCGACACGCCGCGCCGAACGCAGCGGCGCCGCGGAGCTCGACGCGCGGCGCACGCGGGCCGCGACGCGGGCGGCGGCCGACCAGCGCAACGGCCACTCCGCCGCGAAGGCCAAGGCGCTCTCGGGCGGCGGCAAGCCGAGCCGGCGGGCCCGGCGGAGCAGCTGACCCGCCCCGGTCAGGAGATCCCCGTCATGGCACGCTCCCGCTCATCCGCCCTCGCCGCCTTCGGCTCCGCCTCCGGGAGCGCCCGTGAGGTGGCGAAGACGCTGCATCCCGCCGTCGCTCGGCAGAAAGCGGCCTACCGGCTCGACTGGATGCGCTTCGCCCGCGCCGTGCGCCCGGTCGAGTGCGCCGGCCTGGAGCGCCTCGGCTCGCCATACGGCGGCTGGGTCGTGCCCACCGGCCTGATCCGGCCGGACTGGATCTGTTACAGCGGCGGCGTCGGGACCGACGTCAGCTTCGACCTCGAGCTCATCGACCGCCACGGCGTGACCGTCGACGCGTTCGACCCGACGCCCCGCTCGGCGGCATACGTCCGCCAGATCGGCGTGCCGGACGCCTTCCGCTTCCACGCGTGGGGCCTCGCCGGCGCCGACGGCCCGCAGACGTTCTGGCTGCCGCGCGACGACGACCACGTCTCCGTCTCGATCGACAACCTCCAGCACTCGACGCGGTCGTTCGTCGCCGACTGCCGCACCGTCCCCTCGGTCATGCGGGAGCTCGGCCATTCGACCGTCGACCTGCTCAAGCTCGACATCGAGGGCGCCGAGTTCGAGGTGCTGCCCTCCCTCCTCGAGGCGGGCGTCCGTCCCACGGTCATCTGCGCCGAGCTCCATCGCCGCACGGAGGTGGCCGAGATGGTGGCGCTCGTCGACCGCGTGCGCGACGCCGGCTACGACGTCGTGCATCTCCATCGCAGCGATGTGACGTTCGTCGCGCGAACGGTGCTCTGATCGCGCATGCCGAGGACGGTGGTTCATCTCGCCGGGTCGCCCGGAGGTCACCTCGATCTCCTGGCCGCCCTCGCGACGGGTCTCGGCGACGACGTCGACCGGGTGTGGGTGACCGGTCCGGGCCGGCGCGCGGACGATCTCCTGGCCCGTGGAGAGACGGTGCGCGTCGTACCCGACACCGGCCGCGCAATCCGGCCCCTGGTGCGCAACGTCCTCGCCGCCGGGCGGCTCGTCCTGCGGACGCGCCCGCGCCTGGTGATCTGCTCGGGCGCCGGTCTGACGGTCGCGTTCTGCCTCTTCGCCCGCGCGCTCGGCGCGAAGCTCCTGTGGGTCGAGACGACCGCGCGGGTGGACGACGCGAGCCGCTCCGGGCGCCTCGTGTCGCGCTTCGCCGAGCGTGTGTTCGTCCAGTGGCCCGAGACCGCGGGGCGCTACCCGGGCGCTGTGTTGTGCCGTCCCGCGCTGTGGGAGGAGGTTCGCCCGCCCGCCGGCGAGGCCCGCGAGGGTACGTTCGTGGCGGTCGGGACGCACGGCGCCCCGTTCGACCGCCTGCTCGCCGCCGTCGACGACGCCGTGGGCGCCGGCGTCCTACCGACGCCGGTCGTCGCCCAGGCCGGGCCATCCGCCTACCGGCCGCGGCACTACGCCACCGTGCCGTGGCTCACGGCCGAGGAGGTCGAGCTGTGCGCCCGCCGAGCGCAGGTCGTCGTCTGCCACGCCGGGTCGGGGATCATCGCGGCGACGCTGCGCAGCGGTCGCGCCCCGCTCGTCCTCCCGCGCCTGCGCGTCCACGGCGAGCACGTCGACGACCACCAGGCCCAGCTCGCGCACAAGCTCGCGGAGAGCGGACTCGCCGTCGTGCTCGACGGCGAGATCCGGCGCGAGCAGGTCGCAGCCGGAACCCGGCTCTCGCTCGCGCGGCCCGAGGACGCCCCCTCGGTCGCCGACGCGGTCCGGGACGCGATCGAGGAGATGGCAATCGTATGAACGGCGTCGGTCTCGTCCACGACTACCTGCTCGTGCTGCGCGGCGCCGAGCGGACCTTCGCCGCGATGGCGGACTGCTTCCCGCGTGCGCCGATCCACACGACGCTGTACAGCGCACGCGGCACCCAGGGGCGATTCGCCGGTCACCCCGTGCACACGTCGAACCTCCAGCATCTCGGGATCCGCCAGCGCGGGTTCCGCGCGCTCCTGCCGTTCTTCCCCACAGCGGTGGAGCGGCTCGCGGTGCAGGATCATGACGTCGTGGTCTCCAGCAGCAGCGCGTTCGCCCACGGCGTGCGGCCCCGTCAGGGCGCGGCGCACGTCTGCTTCTGCCACTCGCCGTTCCGCTACGTCTGGCACGAGCGCGAGCTCGCGCTGACCGAGGCGCCGCCCACCCTGCGGCCGATGCTCACGCGGACGCTCGACCGCATCCGCGCGTGGGACGTCGAGGCGGCCGGGCGCGTGACCGTCTACCTCGCCGGGTCCGAGCTCGTCCGCCGGCGCATCGGCGACTACTACGGCCGCGAGTCGGCCGTCCTCCATCCGCCCGTCGAGACGCGCCGCTTCACCCCGGCCGAGCCCGAGGACTTCTTCCTCACGGTCGGCGAGGTCGTGCGCCACAAGCGCGTCGACGTTGCCATCGAGGCCGCGCGGCGGGCGGGACGGCGGATCAAGGTGGTGGGGACCGGCCCCGAGCTTCCGCGGCTGCGCGCCCGCCACGGCGACCACGTGGAGTTCCTCGGGCGGCTCTCCGACGAGGAGCTGGCCGACCTGATGCCGCGCGCCCAGGCACTCGTCGTCGCGAACGTCGAGGAGTTCGGGATCGCCGCGGTCGAGGCGCAGGCGGCCGGGCGGCCGGTCCTCGCCGTCGATGCCGGGGGCGTCCGCGAGACCGTGATCGACGGGGTGACCGGCGTGCGCGTCCCGACCGGCACGGTCGACGAGTTCGCGCAGGCGATGCGCGACGTCCCCTTCGGCGCCTTCGACCGCGACGCGATCGTGCGCAACGCCGCCCGCTTCGACGTGACGCGCTTCCGCGCGCGCCTGATCGACGTCGTCGCCGCCGCGCGGGGCGACCGGGCCGTCCCCGTGGCGGAGCCGATCAGCGAGGCGGCCGCGTAGCATGCCCGAGACGACCGCGGAGCCGACGAGCGACACGACCTGCGACCTCGTCGTCGTCGGCGCGGGGATCCTCGGGCTGGCGGTCGCCCGCGAGGCGCTGCGGCGCGACCCCGGCCTGGGCGTGCACGTCGTCGAGCGCGAGGAGCGCGTCGGCGCGCACCAGACGGGCCACAACTCGGGCGTCGTGCACGCCGGCATCTACTACGCCCCGGGGTCGCTCAAGGCGCGTCTGTGCGTCGAGGGCGCGCGCGACCTGTACGCGTTCTGCGCGCGCCACGACGTGCCCGTCGAGCGCTGCGGCAAGGTGATCGTCGCGCTCACGGAGGACGAGGTCCCGGGCCTCGACGCGCTCGAATGGCGCGGGCGCCAGAACGGCGTCCCCGGCCTGCGGCGCCTCGACCGCCGCGGGCTGCGCGACCTCGAGCCGCACGCCGAGGGCGTCGCCGCGCTGCACTCGCCGGCGACCGGGATCGTCGACTTCCCCGCCGTCGCCCGCGCGCTGGCGCGCGAGGTGATCGAGGACGGCGGGCGCATCACGCTCGGACGCGCGGTGACCGGGGTGGAGAGCCGGCCGGGCGAGGTCGTCCTGCGCACCGGCGACGGCGACCTCGTCGCGCGCCACGCCGTCTTCTGCGCCGGGGCCTGGTCGGACCGCCTCGCTGTCGCGGCGGGCGCGTCGCCCGACCCGCGCATCGTCCCGTTCCGCGGCGCCTACCTGCGGCTGCGGCCTGAGCGGCGCGACCTCGTCCGCTCGCTCATCTACCCGGTGCCGGACCCCTCGCTGCCGTTCCTCGGCGTGCATCTCACCCGCCACATCGACGGCGACGTTCTCGTCGGGCCGACCGCGCTCATGGTCGGCGCCCGCGACGCGTACCGCCTGCGGCGCGTCCGCCCCGCCGACCTCGGGGCGACGCTCGCGTGGCCCGGGACGTGGCGGATGGCGAGGCGCTGGTGGCGCACGGGCCTGTCGGAGATGGGCTACGCCGCAAACCGGACCGCCTTCGTCCGCGCCGCGCAGCGCTACGTCCCGGAGCTTCAGCCGGCCGACGTGCTGCCCGGCCCGAGCGGCATCCGCGCGCAGGCCCTCGCCCGGGACGGCGCGCTCGTCGACGACTTCGTCATCTCACACACGGGGCGCGCGCTGCACGTGCGCAACGCCCCGTCGCCCGCCGCGACCTCGTCGCTGGCGATCGCGCGGCTCATCGCGGATCGCGCGGAGGAGGCCTTCGGCCTCTTCACCCGTACCGCCAACCACAGAAGGGAGGCCGCGCATGGAGCGGCTTGAAACACGCCTGGAGGGCCCGGTCCTCGTCCGCCCGGTGATCCACGGCGATCACCGCGGCTTCTTCCACGAGAGCTACCGCCGCGAGGTCTACGCGGAGCTCGGGATCCCCGAGGAGTTCGTGCAGGACAACCACTCGCGGTCCGGCCACGGCGTCCTCCGGGGCATGCACTTCCAGGTCGGCGACGGCATGGCCAAGCTCGTGCGCTGCGGCCGCGGCGCGATCGTCGACGTCGTCGTGGACCTCCGCCGCGGCTCGCCGACGTTCGGCGAGTGGGAGGCCTTCCGCCTCGACGAGGAGAACCTCCACCAGCTCTACTGCCCGGTCGGCTTCGCGCACGGGTTCGTGGTCGTCGGCGAGGTGGCCGACGTCATGTACAAGTGCTCGGCCTACTACGACGAGTCGATCGAGCGCGGCATCGCCTACGACGACCCCGACGTGGCCATCGAGTGGCCCGCCGGCGTCGAGCTCCAGGTCTCGGCGCGCGACGCGTCGGCCCCCCGGCTGCGCGAGATCGAGGGCGAGCTGCCCTTCGTCTACGAGCCGGTCCTCACGGCCTCGTGACCGCGGCTTGACGGGGACGTGACCTCGCGTTGAGATGCGCCCGCCGGGGGTGGTGGAAACCTCCCCCATCGGGCGCGTCGTCTCCCCCATCGGGCGACCGGCGAGGCCCCCCGCGCGCCACGGATATCACCTTCCTCAACGGGCCCTGAGCAGCGACCGTAGAGATCTACGGAAAGCCAGGGCCGCCGGTCGCCTCGGATGTGGCGCCGGCAGGCACGCAAGCCAAAAAGTTGGGGGAAAACATATGGGAGTCATCGACTTCCGCGCTGCCGCGGGTACCGGCGGCGGGGTCAGCTCCGGGCGCTTCCAGCGGAAGACCACGCTCGACGACCGGGGCGACCGGGCGATCGTGCAGCAGGCGATCCGCCGCGCCAAGGAAGGTGACCAGGAGGCACTCCGCTTCCTCTACGTCCGCTACGCGGACAACGTCTACGGATACGTCACGAGCATCGTGCGCGACGAGCACGAGGCCGAGGACATCACGCAGCAGGTGTTCACGAAGCTCATCAGCGTGCTGCCGCGGTACGAGCAGCGCGAGGTCCCGTTCTCGGCCTGGATCCTCCGGGTCGCGCGCAACGTCGCCGTCGACCACCTGCGCTCGCGCCGGCCGCTGCCGACCGAGGACCCGCGCCCGACGACGGC
>Ga0070689_100003464_pt1 | contig 10499 bp, 8 predicted proteins | sample KBSS23HmetaG_FD_64669 | JGI IMG/M metagenome (GOLD analysis project Ga0070689, IMG submission 64669) | Switchgrass rhizosphere microbial communities from Kellogg Biological Station, Michigan, USA - KBS S2-3H metaG | ecosystem: Host-associated > Plants > Roots > Rhizosphere ... | reverse complement strand
ATGATTGAACATCCACCTGCCTTCGGGATGAAACTTAAATCCTTTGATGCATCTCAAACTTTGAAAATGCCGGGTGTCAAAGATGTCTTTAGCCTGAAAATGTATGATGACGATTTTGAGCTGGGCGGTTTCGATACGCGAACGTTCAATGATTTGCTGGTGGTCGTAGGCGATAACACCTGGGAAGTAATGAACGCAAGGAAAAAATTAATTGTGCAATGGGAACCGACTCCTGAGAGAAAAGAAAAAATGAACAATTTTGGCAGGAAACAAGATGTAACTATTCCAGCTGGCCTGGAAAGTTCGGAGTCGCAATATCAAAAAATGCAGGATAGAGCCAAAGAACCGGCTACAGTTTTACGAAAAGACGGAGACCCGGAAACCGCATTCAAAAACGCAGCCCGGATTATAGAACGCACATACAATGGTCCCTTTCTGGCGCACAACTGCCTGGAACCAATCAACTTCTTTGCCCATGTTACAGATGAGAAAGCCCTGTTGGTTGGGCCCTTACAAGCCCCGGGGTGGACACAACCTACATTAGCAAAAGTTTTAAATCTGCCACCCGAAAAGATCGAGATTCAAATGACGCGGATGGGAGGCGGTTTTGGACGCCGTGCATATGGTCACTATTTGGTGGAAGCTGCGATCATCTCGCGTCACATCAAAGCGCCGGTAAAATTGATCTATAGTCGTGAAGATGATATGACATATGGTATCTACCGGCCGATGTACACCGCTACTTACAGGGCCGCGCTGGATGCAAGTAAAAATCTAATCGCACTGCATGTAAAAGGAGGAGGCCTGCCTGAACATGCAGTTCATGCAAACAGGTTTCCAGCTGGTGCAGTCGATAACTATCTTGCTGAGAGCTGGGAGATACCAACTAATATAACCATCGGGGCATTCAGAGCCCCACGATCAAATTTTGCCGCCGCGGCGGAGCAATCATTTTTAGACGAGGTGGCAGAAGCAATGGATAAGGATCCCATAGAGTTCAGGTTGGAACTTTTACAACGGGCAAAGGAAAACCCTGTTGGTAAGAACAATGAATACAATGCCGACAGGTATGCAGGTGTATTGAAGTTGGTTAGGGATAAATCGGGATGGAACAATCCCGAAAATAAAAAATACCACCGGGGAGTCGCAGCTTATTTCTGTCATAATTCATATGCGGCGCATGTGGTGGATATGATAACCCGTGATGGGCAACCTTATGTTGAAAGAGTATTCAGCGCGATGGATTGTGGAATTGTTGTGAACCCTGATGCAGCCACTAATATGGTCCAGGGTGCAGTTGTTGATGGAATTGGAAATTCACTTTATGGAGGATTAACTCATAAAGATGGCGTCGCCCAACAAAATAACTTCAGTGAGTACAGGATAATAAGATTCCATGAAGCACCAAAAAAGATCGAAGTTCATTTTGTACAAAATGACATTGATCCAACGGGCTTGGGCGAACCACCTTTCCCGCCTGTTTTTGGAGCTGTAGCGAATGCGTTATATAAAAACATGGGTAAGCGATTCTATAGTCAGCCTTACAATAATGACATTATCAATAAAAAAGCTTTTTAAGATTCAACTATACCAGTAACGATCGATGAACGTTGGGAAAAAATATTTTTAATCATTTATGTTTGAGCTATGATCAAATTAACTATTAATCAAAAAGCCTACGAAGTAGATGTAAATCCCGATATGCCTTTATTGTGGGTAATACGCGATGTTATCGGTCTTGTAGGAACAAAATATGGTTGCGGTGTTGCACAATGCGGCGCCTGTACTGTTCATCTCAATGGAGAGGCCGTTTTTTCATGTGTCACAAAAGTAAAACGTGCAGAGGGCGGAAAAATAACAACTATTGAAGGGCTTTCAGAAAAAAATGATCATCCTTTACAAAAAGCCTGGATAGAATTGGATGTTCCTCAGTGCGGATATTGTCAATCAGGTCAGTTAATGTCGGCAGCTGTTCTTCTTCGCGACAATCCGAATCCTAACGACGAGGATATAGACGCTGCAATGGCCGGGAATATCTGCAGGTGTGGGACTTATCTCCGCATACGCAAGGCAATCCACCTGGCGGCAGAAATTCAACGCAAGGAAGGCAACAACAAATAACATGAATTTTCAATCCTTAACCGCGTAACTCGAAACTGTTTAAATTTTTAACGCGTATGAAACGTTCAGCAAGCAAAGCACATTATTTTTTGCCCGTAAAAACAATTGTTGTGGTAACAGTGATTTTGTCGGTAATTGTTTTTTTGACTACTTCCGCCTTTAAGGAAAAGAATAGTGCTGCGGATGTTGCAGGTTATAAAATTTTCAGCACAGATAGTACTGAATCGGTGCGAGCCTTTCTCCAGGTATACAAAGTGCTGATGAGCCCGAGATGTATGAATTGTCATCCCGCGGGCGAACAGCCTTTGCAGGGCGACGACAGCCATGTTCATACGGCCCTGGCCCAACGCGGAAAAGACGGGAAGGGTTTATACGCAGGCAAATGTTCAAACTGTCATCAGCCGGAAAACACGCCGGGCTTACATACACCCCCAGGCAACCCGAAATGGAGCATGCCACCGGCAAACATGAAGATGGTTTTCCAGGGAAGAACAGCACGTCAATTAGCTTTGCAAATAATGGACTATAACAAAAACGGTCATAAGAATAAAAATCAGTTGTTGGAGCATGCAAGGGATACATTGGTAAAAGCAGCCTGGAACATGGGAGAAGGACGCACGCCGCCACCTTTAGCTTATGATGCTTTTCTCAACGTGTGGGATACCTGGATTAAGAAGGGTGGATATGCTCCTAAATAAGTGGCGCCATATTGTATCAGGCACAAAAAAATCTTTCGATCCATCTAATGAGATTAGTTATCCTGAATATGCCTGTTGTTTATAAAATTTAAACATCGATGAACCAGGTTTCAAGACGCAGTTTTATCAAGAATGCAGGTGGCGCAAGTGTTGCACTATGGCTTGGGTTATCAAATAAATTTTTTGAAGACAAAGCTGGCGATGTACTCGAAGCGAACTTCACACCTTACATTATCGTTGAATCCAACGGTAACATTACCTTATTCAATACAAAGCCTGAAATGGGCCAGGGCACATTTCAATCTATACCAGCGTTGATTGCTGAAGAGTTTGAAGTATCACTTGAGCAGGTCACCATCAAACTCACTAACGGACAAAAAGAGTTTGGTAATTCGCAATCCGCCGGTGGCAGTTCTTCGGTCAGGACGAGTTATACAGATCTGAGAAAAGTAGGCGCATCAGCAAAGGAAGTTTTCATACAGGCTGCCGCCACAAGATGGAAAGTTGATACAAAAAGTTGCTATGCAGAGAATGGCAAGGTATTTCACCAGCCCACAAAAAAATATTTTAGCTATAGTGATTTAATTGAAGATGCGGCAAAACTGGAACTACCTAAAGAGCCGAAACTAAAAGATCCGAAAGATTTTAAGATTTTGGGCAAAGTCGCAAAGCGTCCTGATGTGCCTTTAAAAATAAATGGCAAAGCGGAATTTGGTATTGATGTAAAAGTGCCCGGCATGTTATATGCTACTGTAGAAAGATGTCCGGTTATCGGTGGGACGGTTAAAAGTTTCGATGCAAGTGAAGCAATGAAAATTCCCGGCGTTGAAAAGATTGTTGAGGTGGAAAGAATTTATGGAAGGTATCACTCAGTTGGCGTGGCAGTCGTAGGTGTTTCGTACTGGGCTGCGCTCAAGGCCCGCCAACAACTCAAGATAGAATGGGATACGAAGGGATTTGAAACATTCAATTCTGCAGACTATGAAAATCATTTGCGTGCACTTGCCAAAGAAGAAGGTTTGATTGATAAGAACATTGGTACTGCTGATAGCCTGAATTTAAAACCTGAAAATACCATTAACGCGTTTTATGAAACACCGATGGTAGCACACCATGCAATGGAAACTATGAATTGCATAGCACAGGTTCGGGGAGAGACAGTAGAGATATGGACTTCAACACAAGTTCCAAGCACAATAATGGGAAGTGGTCCTAATGACCTGGCTAAAAATATTGGCTTTAAGCCTGAAAACATAACACTGCATACTGCTTTTATTGGAGGAGGCTTTGGAAGAAGGCTGAACATTGATTATGTGATTGAAGCAGTAAATCTTGCCAGGCAATTCAGTCAACCTGTACAGCTCATTTGGACAAGAGAAGATACCACCCAATATGGACCCTACAGGCCAATGACCTTTTCACAAATGAAAGGTGGTTTTTCAGATGATGGGAAACTTGTGATGTTCCAACATAAAGTTATAGGTCCTTCTCATCGTTTTGCACTGAACCCCGGCTACGACACTACCAAGGTTGATGGTGCTATGTCAGAAGGTATCGGCGACCAGGCGTATGAAATTCCTAATCTTAAAACGTCATGCGTAAGAGCCGACTTTCATGTTCCCCTTGGTGCATGGCGGTCTGTAACAAGCTCCACAACAGCATTTGCACATGAGTGTTTCATCGATGAACTGGCGTATCAAGTAAAGAAAGACCCGCTTGATTTCAGATTATCATTGCTGACCAAACCATCTGATCTAAAAAGAGTTTTGCTGAAACTCAGGGAATTTTCAAACTGGGATAAACCATTACCTAAAGGCAGGGGGAGGGGAGTGGCACAATGGGAATTCTTTGCAGGCCTATGTGCCCAGGTTGTTGAAGTAACTTATCATCCTAACAACTCCATAAAAGTGGATAAGGTGTATGCTGTTATTGACCTGGGTGAAGTAGTAAACCCGGATAATGTGAAAAACCAGGTTGAAGGTGCAATTGTTATAGCGCTGGGTGCTGCAATTAAACCATCTATTACCATTGAAAACGGGATGGTGATGCAGCATAATTTTTATGATAGCCCTGTGCCGCGCATCAATGAAGTGCCACCAGTTGAAGTGCTGATACTTTCTGATGGTGGAAAGGTAAAAGGCGTTGGAGAGCCTGGGGTGCCACCCTTTGCACCGGCATTGGCAAACGCAATTTTTGCAGCCTCCGGCAAGCGGATTCGCAAAATGCCTTTTGATATAAGTGATCTTCGTTCAATATAACGATCAAAAAGCCTAATGGGTTCCAAAGCTAATTATCGCTTTTTTTAAATGAAAGAACTAAACGACATCATACGATCTTACGATAAAGCTGTAATGCAAAACAAACAAACAGCATTGGCAACAGTTGTGAAAGTGGATGGTTCATCATACCGCCGCCCGGGTGCCCGCATGTTAATCACTGAGGACGGGGAAATGACAGGCGCTATCAGTGGTGGATGCCTCGAAGGAGATGCTTTACGCAAGGCACAGTTTGCAATATTTCAACAACAAAATAAATTGGTTGTGTATGATACAACAGATGACGATGATCTGAAATTTGGGGTACAGTTGGGTTGCAACGGCATTGTGTATATTTTGTTTGAACCTGTTAAGCCAAATGATGCGAACAATCCGATAAACCTGTTGAAGAAGGTCGCACAACAGCGGCAAGACGCGATCCTGGTGACCGCATTCAATGAAAGAGAAACGGCAGACCAAAAAGGTACTTGTTGTTTGATAAATGAAACAGAAAGCTTTTGTTGTAACAATGCAATGAGGACACTGATGGATGAAGGGAAATCACTACTAAAACAAAAGGAATCCGTTGTAAAGAATTATACAGATGGTTCTGTATTGTACCAGTTTATCCCACCTGCAATGCAATTAGTCATTGTTGGCGCCGGGAATGACGTGCAACCCCTGGTGGAGATGGCTTTTTTGTTAGGTTGGAACACCATTGTAGTAGATGGCCGGCCGTCGTATGCGACGGTACAACGTTTTCCCAAAGCAACCAGGATCTGTCTTATTAAACCCGCACATATTTTGTCTTCTGTCAACATCGATGGACAGACAGCTGTTATTTTAATGACGCATAATTATAATTACGACCTGGCAGCACTAGAGCAACTCATCCATACCAATTGTAAATACATTGGCGCGCTTGGCCCAAAGAAGAAGTTGAATAAAATGGTCACTGATTTAACTGAAAAAGGTGTTGTGCTCAATCATGAAATGATGCAGCACATTTATGGTCCCGTTGGTTTGGATATAGGTGCAGAAACATCTGAAGAGATTGCCTTATCTGTTCTATCTGAAGTAAAAGCGGTGTTTTCACAACGGGAAGGTTCATCATTAAAAGAAAGAAGAACAGAAATTCATAATCGTCATACAATATTGCCGCATGAATAGTACAGGTATCATCATTCTGGCCGCTGGGAGTTCTTCACGCTTTGGGAGCACTAAGCAGTTAGTTCATTTCAAAGGCAAAACACTCTTACAACACACTATCGAAGAAGCCACCGAAGCCGGTGCAGAACCAATAATTGTCGTCACGGGCGCCAATGCAAATGAAATATCAAAAGAAATAAAGAACGAAAAAATTGAAATTGTTTTTAACAAAGACTGGGAACAAGGCATGGCTTTGGGAATCATCATCGGTTTAAAAAAGGCAATTAGTTTAAACAATAAAATGGAGAAGGCTATCATCGCAGTTTGCGATCAACCGTTTATTTCATCATCATTATTTCAGCAGTTATATCAAAAGCAAAATGAAAGCGCAAAGTACATTGTTGCTTGTTGCTATGCCGATACAATTGGTACACCGGCGCTTTTCACACAAAAATATTTTGATGTTTTAATGAAGTTAAAAGGTGATGAAGGTGCAAAAAAATTAATGAAAACATATAGCGAAGACGTAGCTATGGTTGATTTTCCAAAAGGCTACATTGATATAGATACAAAAGAAGATTATGAAAATCTTTTAAATGGAGATCCTGGACCATGATCAAAGATTCATACAACCGTGTACATGATTACCTGCGCATATCACTCACTGATAATTGCAACCTGCGGTGTTTTTATTGTATGCCGGAGGAGGAGTATGAATTTACACCTGCTTCAAAACTGATGCAGAAAGACGAGATCGAAGAGCTATCAAAAATTTTTGTAAGCCTGGGTGTTAAGAAGATCCGGTTGACCGGCGGTGAACCCCTGGTGAGAAAGGACGCCGGCGAGATCATCAAAACATTATCCCGGTTGCCGGTAAAATTGACGATAACAACGAATGGTTCAAGGCTGCATGAATTTATAGATATACTTGATGAATCGGGAGTTCACTCTTTAAACGTGAGTTTAGATACACTGCAACCGGAAAAATTTCAGTTGATCACAAGGAGAAACCAGTTTGAAAAAATATATGAAAATATCCGGCTTTTACTGGCGAGAAATTTTCATGTAAAGGTAAACACGGTAGTGATGAAGGGTCTGAATGATAATGAGATCAACGATTTTGTAGAATGGACAAAGCACGAAGCGGTACATGTTCGCTTTATTGAGTTCATGCCCTTTACGGGTAATTGGTGGACCAGCAATAAAGTATTTACCATGCAACAGATGCTGGAGGTAATTGAGGCAAAGTATGAAGTGGAGCGACTTCAAAATGAAAAACATGATACTGCAAAAGCGTTTCGTGTGCCTGGTCACCTGGGAACATTTGCCATTATTAGCACAATGACTTCAAACTTTTGCGGTGACTGTAACAGGATAAGGTTGACAGCGGATGGAAAAATGAAGAACTGTTTGTTTGCTGAAAAAGAAACCGACCTGTTGAGTGCATTGCGCAAAGGTGCAGATGTGGTCGCTTTAATTCATGAGAATATCCGTAGTAAGGCAAAAGAACTTGGTGGACAATTCACAACCGATTTCGAACACCTCCACCCGGAAGAGATTCACAACAGGAGCATGATAACTATCGGAGGGTGAGGGTTAAAATTTTAGAAATGCATTACCATAAAACTGCGTGCCTGGTTATTCGCCCGGTCCGGGAAAAATGAAGACCTTGTTATGGTCTTAAGGCGATCGGGGGCATTTATCTTACCGCGACCGTTCATGTTTTATGACACAACAAGGAAAGATCGAGCCTATTGCCTCTTTCATTTCGGACGCGTAAAGTTTTAGAATTCTAAAGGATTAGTTTGATCATCGTAGTAGTCTTTTTGTTTTCATAGATTTACCTGGCAATAGGACTCTTAATAGTTATGACCACAAAAAAAAATTTTATGGAAAGATTTTTATGCAGGAAAACTGTAATTAGCATTTTTTATGTGGCTCTTGTCGCAGCTCTTATCCTTCGTTGCCCGCGTTTAGCTGCACAACCCAAAGCAGATACAACAAGCTATATTCAAACATTGGATATTGAAACAGGAAAAATTGATACAATACTGATTGCCAAAGGAGACTTTGAAGCACCTAACTGGCACCCTGATAATTATCTTGTACTGAACTTCAGAGGGAAAATGTATAAACTTGATTTGGCTACCAAAGTATTAAGTGTAATTAATACAGGCTCGATTAACCATCTTATGGATGACCACGGAATTTCTCCTGATGGTAAATTCTTAGCCATAACCGATTTCGACTCGAGTGGTCATACACTGCAATCCTATAAATTTTATATTTATACCGTGCCTTCTTCAGGAGGCGAGCCGAAGAAAATAACTTCTGAAGCGCTTTCATTCTGGCACGGATGGAGTCCTGATGGTAAAACGATAGCATATTGCGGTGGCGCGAACTTTAGCAACCTGGATGTCTACACAATACCTGCGGAAGGGGGCACACCAAAGAGATTAACCGAAACGGACGGGTTGGACGATGGACCTGATTATTCTCCGGATGGCAAGTACATATATTTTCATTCATACCGGACACAGCATATGCAAATCTGGAGAATGAACACTGATGGGTCACATCCGGAACAAATGACGTCTGATGAAAATTCTAACTGGTTTCCCCACCCGTCTCCAAATAATAAATGGATTGCCTACATCGCATATACTACTGATGAAAAACAAAGTCATCCATTTGGAAAAAATGTGAAGCTCCGCTTGCTGGATGTTAAAACCAAAGCTGTCAAAGATCTTACACCAGTATTCTTTGGCGGGGCAGGAACTATCAACACTCCCTCATGGAGTCCCGATAGTAAAAAAATTGCTTTTGTAAGTTATTCCGTTAAATAGTAAAGGGCAGTTGTTGGAACATAAGAAATTAGTATTGTCTTCGACATCTAATATAATTTTTTTGGAACGCATCTCACAACCAAAGCCCAGTATCTCCGGCAGCCGGTCGCTGTTAAACTTGGACTTCTCCTCGACATTAATTGTGAAGACAATTATTGCGGTTTAAATTTAGCTAATGACCGTGTCTTCAGGCTATGATAAACTCGAAACTATGACATAGACAATTGCCCCCTGGAAACTCAATACTAACAACAACACTACGATAGTACGGACTGACTGGAAGACTCCGTTTTCTTCTTTCCGCGAAACAGAAAAGCGTTTAATTAGCTGTAGCATACTTATGTATTGACAATTTCATGCCACAAAAATGATCATGAGCTAAAAGAACTGATTGCAACTTGAGGAAAATCATTTTTCTCAATGTGTGAATTATACAACATTTTCCTTTAATCGTGTAACCTTCACCTTAAATATAATACGATCTTTAGGGATCTAATCTAAAACTTACGCTTCAAAGCAATCTGATGAAACTATTTAATGAAAGAATTTTCGTAGATAATGAAGTATTATCGTTCCAATTTAATCTAATGCATACCATTTTTGGACAGAAATTTCTTGTAACGGTAAATAAAGATAAAAGGGTATTTGTCATTGATATGGACAAAGATCCTGATGGAAAATGGAAAATAGTTGGATCCGCTCCACAATGGGTCGAGCCATTTGAGGAAAAATTAATTGACATAATTGCCCGGAATATTTATCGATGACCACTATTCCTTCACAACAAATAGCAGGAAACCTGGACATCAGTATTATCATTACTCATTTTTTTTTGAAATACATCTGATCGGCGATCCTTCTGTTGAAGATAATTCTCGCATGTGGATGTAACTGCCTAATTCTAATCAATTAGATCATCAAACTCTATTTTATTGGTTCAGAAAAGATGGCATGTTATTAGTCGAGTAGTAGGAGCACGGAAATTGTTCTGAATTCCACTCTTAATAAAATCAAATTTTCAAATAAAAACAAAACAACATGGATAAATCTAAATCAAACGGCAGCCAGCGCGTAAGCACTCAAGGTGGCTCTTCTAAAGGAGCACAAACAAAAGAAGCTAACAGGGGCGAAATGCAATCTTCGCAACTCATGAAATTATTTGAAGAAGAATTAAAGGATATATATTGGGCAGAAAAGGCATTAACAAAAGCGATTCCTAAAATGATTAAAAATGCAACGTCAGCAGACTTGATTGACGCGTTGGAAAATCATCTGATGGAAACAGAAGAACAGGTTAACCGTGTAGAACAGGTATTTGAACTAACGGGCAAAAAAGCAGTTGCAAAGAAATGCGAGGCAATGGAGGGACTAATAAAAGAAGCGGGGGAAATTATGGAAGACTGTGAAGAAGGTGCTATGCGTGATGCAGG